>JACDJA010001230.1_pt1 | contig 22220 bp, 22 predicted proteins | sample 7449241 | NCBI WGS metagenome assembly JACDJA01 (sample SAMN14253289, study PRJNA609438) | sludge metagenome | isolation source: initial anaerobic sludge | collected 2018-12-20 | reverse complement strand
GTAGTTCTTGTGACCGTGCGTTACGAATAGTTCGAGATCGTTTATCAACAGAGAACGGGCGCTTGGAGCATCTTCCTGACCGACCAGCGATAGATCAATTTCGCTATCGCAGTTTCCCCTAACTCCAATGATTCTGTTGGACAATTTCCCTAGAAAATCGGCAAGCGCCATGGGATCGTAGCCTTCTGGCAGAGGGTTTCTCGGCCCGTGATAGAGATAGTCCCCGCAGTGAATAACGAGAGTGTTTTCGTCCACTTCAGTAAGTACTTTCTTCACTCTCGTCAACGAACCATGCGTGTCGGATATTACTATCGCTCTTTCAACCATCTGAAGTATAGGGCGGTACCTCCTTTGCAGAGAATCTGCACTTCTCTTTCTATTGTCTCGTTTGAAACTCCAAGCGGGTTCCCGTACTCAAGAAATGCATCTCTCAAAGGGTATTTGAAGCCCTTTAGACTGATCATGGTCGGCTGTCCTCCGAAGGGGAACAGAGACCAGGTCTCGCCTAGTTCTACTGAGGAGATAAGCTCTTTGGATACCATTCCGATCTCTACACTATCCTCCACTATTGTTGCTTTCAAGGAGTTCCGCGCACCGTAGATCGAAGCAAGAGTACCCATGAAGTGATCGAGGCGCAGACCTGTGGCGCCGAAGATCTCCACCTCCGCTATGCCCCGTTCTTCAAGGGCCTGAAGCGCGATCTGAGTATCTGTATCATCTTTTTCAGGCGGGTATATCAAGACAAGGGAACCCTCACTTCTGCACCAGGAAAGAGTGCTTCCGCTTACAGAATCCATGTCGCCCACAAGAAGGTGAGGATGAATTCCGAGGCGCTTCAACGTCTCGGCACCCGAATCTGCCGCTGCTACAAAAGGAGTCTCATGTAGCTTCCTCAAGTAGAATTCTGTTGAAGAAATGTACTGCCCACCGACAAACAACACAGCTTTTGTTATCATTTCGTTTTTCCTAATCCCAGCTGGTTTCTATATTTGTTTACAGTTCTTCTTGCAATGCAGATGTCCCTATTCTTCAGCTCAACCACAAGCTGTGAATCGGAAATTCCGGGGTCCTCTTTCACGATCTCCGCAATCACTTCCAGTGCTTGTTCCTTCTCTTGTACATTACCGAAAAAATACCTTATCGGGAAGGTTCCTACCGGTGTCTGGACAAACTTATCCTTCACGGCGCGACTAATTGTAGAGACCACAACCCCTATCTTGTCAGCAATCACATTCATCTTCAGGGGCCTGATCTTGTCGCTCGTTTTCAAGAGGAAGGGTGCGTTTCTCATCACTATTTCATTGCCTATTGTGATAAGGGTGGCCTTTCTCCTTTCGAGGGCAGTTATGTAGAACTTCGCCTCCTCAAGTTTCTCTTCTATGTATTTTCTAGCAATCTTCTCGCCGTACTGAAGAATCTCCTCGTATGATGGGTCTACATTCAGGACGAGTGAGTAGTCTCTAACGGTAACTATGAACTTCTCATCCAGAAATTCAATGTAAAGATCAGGCTCCACGTATCTGACAAATGCGCCGTCGCTGTATCCCGAAGACGGGAAGAGACCGGGACCTATGAGAGCTTCGAGTTCTTTCAGACTGGAAGCGAAGACGCCGTCAAAGCCTGAATCCCTCATTATCAAAATTACTGCTGAAAGTTCTTCTATAGAGCAATTGTTCAGGTCGGCAATCTCTTTCAGTTCTGCTGTTAGCATGCCGAGGTCGTCCATATTGTCGAGCAATACTTCGAAGAGACAGAACTGGTCATCGTCCAGGATATAGAAGCCGAAATCTCTCAGAATCTCTTTGAAGGTCGGTTGCTGGGTCTCGATTCTGTCAAAGTCCCAACCGTCTCGATCGGTGCTCTCGGATTTCATATATATTGAGTTGCTTGCAGGAAGCGAGTAAAAGTCGCCTCCATCCGTATTCTCTTCATCCTCAGGTTCTTTTTCGGAATCACCTATGTCTTCAATAAGCTCGTAATCCTCTCTTTTCATTTCCAGAAGAGGATTTGCTTGCACGATCTCTTCAAGCTCAGCAGAGATTTCCAGTGAATTGAGCTGAAGGAGTTTGAGAGCCTGCTGAGCCTTGAGCGAAAGGCCAAGCTTCTGCTCCAAACGTTGCGATATGTTATGGCCGAGTTCCATGAAGCCTTCTCTCCATCTTTCTCAAATGCTCAAATACGAGCGAGTAAGATTCAGAGATCTTTGATGCCGAGTTGCACGGTTCGCAGAGATCTGACAGTTCGGCCGCTCTTCCCATCAAGTACATACCGAGAACGCCGGAGCGTTCCAGATCGCCTGTCTGCGCAGCAAATCCAGCGATGGTTCCTGCCAGCAAATCACCGCTCCCGGCTTTTGCGAGAGCCGTGCTCCCGGCCGTGTTGATAATTATCCTTCCATTCTCATTGCAAAAGACAGATGAAGCTCCCTTAAGGATGGCGTTCATACTTAGGCGTGAACAGAACTCAATGAAGGAAGCAAGATCTGTTCTTCCTTCATTCAAGCGAGCAAACTCTCCGATATGAGGAGTAATGAGTACATTTCGAGATCGACCCAAGATCGAGAGATCATTCACGAGTGCAAACAGCGCATCAGCATCCACAACAAATTTCTTCTCCGGGAAGGATTTCAGGAACTTCAATACGAACTCGATGCTCCCTTCACTTCTTCCAATGCCGGGACCGAGCACGATACTGTCAATCTTATCGATAGCTTCTGAAAGGTAATCGACATCTCTTGGGACGAGAGTATCTCCGCTGCTTATCATGGCAATCGCCTCAGGCAAGTTGTTTCGGATAACGTTTGCAGAGCCTTTAGGAGTGTACGTGTATACAAGCCCGCAACCCGACCGGAAGGCTCCTATGGCTGCCAAGAATGGCGCCCCTGTGTAGACTTCGCTTCCTCCAATAACAAGAACAGAGCCGTAGCTTCCCTTGTAGCTGTTGCGAGCTCTCTCCGGAAGAAGTTCTGAAGCCATCTCATCGTCTATAACTTCTGAATCGGCGAGAGAATCCATAATGCTTCTCTGGAAGCCGGCGCTGCTTACAACAACCTTACCGCAAAATTCGCGCCCCGGATAGAGAAAATGACCTGTTTTCGCTAGACCGAAGGTCACTGTCTTATCAGCTTTGAAACAGTTTCTGGACACGCTACCGTTGTAACCGGAGACTCCCGAAGGAATGTCAACAGCCAGTCTGTAAGCATCGAGACGATTAACGTACTCGAAGAGAGAAAGAATCTTCTCCTCAAGACTACCGTGAAAGCCCGTTCCAAAAATCGCATCGACCACCATATCGGATCCGGCAAGCAAGTCGCCAACGATCGACTCTTCTTCGAGCTTTACACCTTTGCCTCCAAGAGAGACGTATATTGTAGCGTTTGTCTTACAGTCATCTGTTGTAGGAGCATAGCACTGAACAACCGTCACGTCGATGCCTGCGGCATGCATTAGCCTGGCCGCTGCATAGCCGTCACCGCCGTTGTTGCCACCTCCACACAGAATCGCGGCTTTGCGGATATTGAGGTCTGCAATCTCCTCGTAAACGCTGCGGGCCGCCTCCTCCATCAGAAGCAGTGAAGGTACTCCCTTATCTATTATCCTTTGATCGATCTCCCTCATCTGAGCGGGAAATGCTACCTTCAAATCATCACCCCTCAATCAGATCTTATCATTTTTTTCGAATTCCTCGCATGTTATAATCTCGCGAAGAGGTGAGTAAGATGAAGCTTTCTGCGATTGCAATTATACTGTTTTGTCTGCTGGCCGGAGCATTGTGCTTTGCTTCGGACGGCGCCTACGATGATCTTACTCTCTTCATCCAGCAGGTTGTGGATTCTGGTGACATAGATACGCTTTTGAAGGTGCATTTTCATCTGGTAGATACCGAGTCTCCCGATAATGGGTATACTGATCTCGAAATGAAGGTAAGGCTTATCATAGCGGGTGGCGAAGATCTCTATATAGAGTTTTTCGAGCCGGAAGAGTTGAGCCAGATAGCTCTTGTATATCTTTCAAGGGAAGAAGTGACTTTTAGTGTCGTCAGGGAAGAGGCTTGGAAGCAATACAGATCAAGTTATCAGACTAATCTGATGAGCAGCCTTCTCGACCAGTTCTTCGAAGGTCTTCTCCAGTCTTCCAACTTCACCTGGAGTGTTATAACGGAAGAAGAAAGACGAGTTTACATGATCGATCCGTCCGAACAGAGATTAAGGTTGCTCGGACTTCTCAGCGGAGGGGGCTATCTCCCTAATCTCATGCATATTCACGTCTCCTTTTTGAGGAGAGAGGGTTACTTCCCGAAGATTGAGTATGTGAAGATAACCGATAGAGTCGGTGACGAGTATCTTCTCTTGGAGGTTGACGAATTCAAGACCGCGGTGGACAGATCTATCTTCACCGATCTTAGAGGCAAGTATTACGAGACTTTTCAGAAGTAATCGCTCTTGATCCGTGTCAGTATTCTCGGTATGTCGATATCGAGATCTCTGTCGTAGGGTCTTGTCGTCACGGTGAAGTCCCTGAGTTTTACGTGAAGGCTCTTTGTAACTCTTATTTCGCCCCTGATAAGCAGATAGCAACCTCTGTAGATTTCCGCGAATACCCTTTTCGATTCTCTTTCATCGAAATGAATGTCAAGGATTTCTTCGGTTTCTCCCCCACTCCTGTATACGCATATCCTCACCTTGAAGAATCCGCCCCGCACAGTCGATTCCGGGTCCGTAGTGGCTTGTCCGTATATTGTTATCTCGTTGAATGAAAGGGACAGATCAATTCACCTCAGCTAGCCGCCAGGAGTTTCAATGGGCGGAATATGTTATCATATTCTTGTTGAAAAACGGAGGTAGCCATGAGTAAAAAACCACGAGTAGCATTGATAGCTCACGACAAGAAGAAGATCGACCTAATAATGTTTGTCAGGGAACACCTGGATGTATTCAAGAAGTGTAACATTTTTGCAACGAGTACGACGGGCAACATCCTCAGGGAGAAAGTCAAATTGGAGCTCACTTCATTCAAGTCCGGCCCGCTGGGTGGTGACCTCCAGATAGGCGCTCTCATCGCCAATGACGAGATAGACTTCGTCATCTTTTTAAGAGACCCGCTTACCGCACAACCCCATGAGCCGGATGTGAGCGCCCTTCTAAGAGTGTGTGATGTTCATAACAAACCGTTAGCAACTAACCTCGCGACGGCAGAAGCCCTGGTAATGGAGATCAGAAGGTTTCTCAAGCTTTCTGATATCGGGGAGGAATAGTATATTTCCCGGAAATATCGAGTATTCTCCGAATTTCCTCTCTATTTCCAGCACGGTTTCGAGCAGTTCTCTTTCCTTTTCAAATAGGGATAACTGTCTTTGATTTTTCTTTTCACTAAGGGCCCAACAGGATATTCCGATAGCTCTGACGGCCGTTCCGTTCCAGATTGAACTAATAAGCCACGGGGTGATCTCCGTCATGTCTTTGATCGAGGATATCGTGAAGTTCAGCCTCTTTGAAAGAGCCTTTGAACTCCTGTCAGCATATCTTAGGAACAGGCTGACCCCTGAGCTTTCCATCTTGTATCTTCCAAGTCTGTAGATTACCCTTGCCGACAGGAAGTTTGTTACTCTCACGATAAGATCGAAATCATTAATATCACCCGATAGCGTCATAGAATGACCCACGGACTTCGGTCTCTCTTCTTTGAAAAACTCCTTCCTTGAAAACCGGTTTTTAGTAAGGCTTTGCAGAAATCCCATGAAGGCATTTCCAAACATCGTGTACAGATCCATAGGAGACTTTTCCAACCCTTCCAAAAGCTTACCTGTCATTTTGTATCCCATGGATTCGAGCTTTATCAACGTGTGCTTCCCGATTCCCGGAACGTCCTTTACGGGTATCTCATTCAGGAACTCTCTTTCCATGCCGTCTTTGACCACTACGAATCCGTTTGGCTTGGAGTAATCACTGGCGATTTTAGATATGATCGGATTTACCGAGATTCCAACCGAGGCGGTTATTCCGAATCTCTCCTTCAAATCTCTCTTAAAGGAAATGAATCTGTTAATCGACTCCTCCAGTTTAGTGTGAAAGCTGAGATCTATGTAAGCCTCGTCTACGCTCGCAACCATAACTCTGGGTGATACAGAGGTCATCATTTTCATTATCTCTTTAGATATATAACCGTACTTCTTTGACTGCACTCCCACGGCTATAAGATCGGGACAGAGCTTCAGGGCTTCGAAAAAGGCCATACCCGATTTAACGCCAAGTCTCTTTGCCTCGTAACTCGCCGAAGTCACAACGGAATGCCGCTTTCCAATCCCTGTTACGGCGATCGGTTTACCTTTAAGTGTCGGATTTGCCGCCTGCTCAATGCTTGCGAAAAACGCGTCCATATCTATGTGCGATACGTAAGGAATTCCTTTCAAAGCAATCACCCTCCAAGAAGATAGCTGTACCATTTCTTCGCATCTTCGTCAAATTCAAGATTGTAAGCTCCAAGTGTGGTCATTACTGAGAAATGATAGATTTTCTGAGTCCCCACGGCCTCCACCCAGAAGGAGGTAACGGCATTCACAACTATTTTTATACCATCGTAACTGAACCTTACCGGCACAAAATAATCTCCATGAAAGTATACAAGCACCTTCGTGAGCTTCTTATAGGCTTTCATAAATATCACCACTTAGATATTAGGTATAAATTATTATAACAGATGAATTTCTAGAAAGGCAAGTGTTTATTCGATTATTTTTCCTGAAGTTCTATCGGGGCTTTACAGCAGGAAGATAGACCTTTTTTCTCTCTGCGGTTGAAGGAGAGGGCAACTGTCTTCTTACAAACGGAACACACCCATCTGTGTACTGGAAGTCCCTCGTACTCGGCTACGATATCGAAATCCAGCTCTTCAGCCAGTTTCTTGAATTCCGGTGAACCGTGTGAGAAATCCCTATCGTTTGTCATCAGGTAGAAGTGCGATAACTCGTGCAACAGGGTCTTTTTGAGAAGCTCTTCATTTTCCGAGATAGAAGAAGAAATCTCAATCCTTAGTGGAGTAAGCGTTCCCCGATTCCTCGAGTAAACTAGCCTCCCGAGAATTCTCTTCAATCTGGAGTTGAAGGAAAAGGGAATGTCTGGAAAGACCCCGAAAGCCTTCAAAGAGAGTTCTCTAGCCTTGGTTGCCAGATTCCTATTTGCTGAATCCACTCTGTCTCCTTTCAATCCCGTCGATTGTGGAGAAAATCAAGAGCTAAGCTGCGGAAGACGATGTTAAATAAAGACATAGGAGCGATGATCACCGCCCCTATGCAAGAACTATCATTATTTCGCCTGCGTCTATGTTATCTCCCTTTCTGACCCTCACTTCTTTGACGGTACCCGAGTTCTCTGAAAGTATGCTGTTCTCCATTTTCATTGCTTCGAGAATTACTACTTTCTGCCCTGGAGAGACAGAATCTCCTGTCGAAACGAGTACCTCGATGATCGTTCCCGACATCGGCGACAGTATATTGATTTCATCTCCCGATCCACTGGATTCTTTGGCTGGCCCGACCGGTTTCGGAGCTTCCTCGACTCTCGCTTCCTGCCTGGGCCGAGTTGCAGATTCGACCTTTTGGCGTGTGTCGGGTTCCTGAATTGCTCCGCCCGAACCAGAATCGTTTACAGAAGAAAGCTCTTCAATCTCGACGTTATATTCTTTGCCGTTAACTTTCACTATGAATCTTCTCAATTCCTGCTCCTCCTCACTTTCCAGTAGACGGTTGGTTCACGACGTTTCCAAAGCGAAGCTGCCGCAACGGGAACGGAGGCAACGCTTCTGACTTTGAAGTTGCTATGACCCATGAATGAAGTTACTGCTGCAGTTATTGCGGCGATGACTTCTCCTTCATCGCCGTCTTGTTTCTCCAGCCCTCCGGATATATTTGTAGGGACTGGTTTTGGAACCAGGGCCTTCACTACGCTGGTCTGTTCCTTCGATAGCAGACGACCGAGAATGTTGAAAATCACATAAAGCATTGCCAGCGCCAGGAATACGATTCCTATGCCTATTATGGTAATCTGAACATATTGCTCCATCAAACACACCTCATAGCGGTATATTACCGTGTTTCTTTGACGGTCTTCCTTCGACTTTTGTATCCAGCGTTTCCAAAGCTTTTATTATCTCGATTCTGGTGACGGCCGGATCAATTACTGATTCGATATAGCCTCTCCCGGCTGCCACAAAGGGATTTGCAAATTTCTCCTTGTACTCGGCAATCTTCTCCTGTCGAGTCTTTTCCGGCTGTTCTGAAGCGTTGATTTCTCTCTTGAAGATGATATTCGCTGCGCCCTCTGGCCCCATGACCGCAATTTCAGCTCCAGGCCAGGCGTAGACGATGTCGGCGCCAAGATGCTGACTTCCCATGGCTATGTAAGCTCCGCCATAGGCCTTCCTCAGGATCAATGTGATCTTGGGAACGGACGCCTCGCTGTAGGAGTAGAGTAGTTTCGCCCCGTGACGGATTATCCCGCCATGCTCCTGAGAGACTCCGGGGAGGAATCCCGGCGTGTCCACGAAGGTTATTATCGGAATGTTGAAGGCATCCAGGAATCTTATGAATCTGGCAGCTTTGTCGGAGGCGTTTATGTCTAAAGAGCCTGCAAAGACAGACGGTTGATTCGCCACTACTCCCACAGACCTGCCACCGATTCTCGCAAATCCAATTACCATGTTCTTAGCGTACTGCTCGTGCACTTCAAGGAACCGGCCTTCGTCTACAGCGAGTGAGATCACCCTTTTCACGTCATATGACTGCTTTGGGTTTTCGGGGACGATATCCCGGAGTTCTTCAATAGGGTTGCCAGGAATCGACTCAGTTTTTGACGGCTCTTCGGCGTTGTTCTGAGGAAGATAATCCAGCAACGTCTTGACTAGCAGCATCGCTTTCTCATCGTCTGAGGCCAGGAAGTGAGCGTTTCCGCTCTTGGTGTTGTGCACCAGAGCTCCTCCCAATTCCTCCATCGAAGTATCCTCGCCGGTTACTGCCTTGATCACCTGAGGACCTGTGATAAACATCTGGGAGCTCTTGTCCGTCATTACTATGAAGTCTGTTATCGCAGGTGAGTACACTGCTCCTCCTGCGCACGGTCCACAGACGACGGTTATCTGCGGAATGACCCCCGAAGAAAGAGTGTTTCTGTGGAAGATCCCTCCGTAACCGAATAGTGAATCAACACCTTCCTGAATTCTCGCTCCACCGGAGTCATTTATCCCAACGATTGGGATGCCGAGTTTCATGGCCATATCCTGAACCTTCATGATCTTCTTTGCATGCATCTCCCCCAGAGAGCCGCCCTGCACGGTGAAGTCTTGAGAGAAGATTGCGATCTTTCTCCCGTTTACCGTTCCGATTCCAGTAACAACTCCATCTGCTGGGAACTCCTTATCTGCGAGTCCGAAACTCGTTGCCCTGTGCCTTACAAATCGGTCGAATTCCTCGAAGCTACCTTCATCGCAGAGAATATCTATTCTCTCTCTTGCACTGAGCTTGCCCGCCTTATGCTGTTTTTCGATCTTTTCTTGACCGCCGCCAAGGATAATCTTATCGTTCTTCTCGAAAAACTCTTCAAGTCTACCGGCCATATCTATCACCCCCTCAGTGATGTCCCTCAACGAGTTCCATCAGAACTCCTCCTGTGCTCTTTGGGTGGAGGAAGACTATCTTTGTTCCACCGGCTCCCGACTCAGGCTCTCTTGAGAGAGGTTTGAGTTCCAGTGAAACAGCCTCTTCAATTGCGGCTTTAACATCGTCAACACGGAAGGCGATGTGGTGAATGCCTTCTCCTCTGCTTTCCAGGAACTTGGATATCTGACTATTCTCAGATAGCGGTTCCAGAAGTTCGATCCTTGTGTCGCCAACCTTTATGAAGGCAACCTTCAGCCCTCGCTCAGGAAGCTCTTCGATACCAGTGACTTCGAGTTTCAGAAGATCTCTGTAAACGGAAAGCCTCTCTTCGATCGATTTAACGACTATGCCAATGTGGTCTATCCTTTCGGATTTCAATCTGATTACCTCCCAATATTCTCAAGAAGATACCTTATTAGTTCTTCAAGTTTATCATTTTCGGCGTAGTGTTCCTTTATTATCTGGTACGCGCTGTTCAAGTTATTGTAAAGGTTACGCTTGTTTCGCCTTGCTGACAGTCTTCCGGAGTTCGCGAAGTCGGCCAGCACCTCCTCTATCTTTTTGAAGAGTTCCTTCAGGCCACTGCCCTTAATCGAGTCGGTTTTCAGAACTGGCAATCGCTTTCCAGAAAGTTCGAGAATAGCTTTTGTTCTGGAGGCAAGTTGTTCGGCTCCCTGGAGGTCGCTCTTGTTAATGACAAATATGTCGCCAATTTCCATAATACCGGCTTTCATGGTCTGAACGTCGTCCCCTAGGCCAGGAGCAAGAACCAGAAGGACTATGTCGGCAAGGTTTGCTATATCGGTTTCCGATTGGCCTGCTCCGACTGTTTCAACGTAGATCCGATCGTACCCGCTCCTGCCCAGAAATTCGACTGTGTTGTAAATAGAAGGACTAAGCCCACCGACATTTCCTCGACTGGCCATTGATCTCACAAAGATCCTTGGATCCTCGGTAGCCCGTCTCATTCTGATTCTGTCACCAAGAAAGGCACCACCGGTGAATGGGCTAGACGGATCGATGGCGATAACGGCAGTGGCCTTTTCCTCGGCACTAATGCACACAAGATGGTCGGTGAGAGAAGACTTGCCGGCCCCCGGACTTCCAGTTATGCCTATCACGCAGTAGTCGCGTTCGGGCAGCTCCCCAATCATCTCCCTCGCTGAATGTGTATTGTTTTCAATTAAGCTCAAAGATTTTGAGACACTTAGCTGGTCAATCTTAGCCGGTTCCATCGATTTCATTTCTTAACCGTTTCCTCTATCTTCTCGATTATCGATTTCAGAGAGGTCCCTGGCCCAAACACTTCAAGAATTCCCGCCCTTCTAAGCTCTTCGGCATCTTCCGATGGTATTATGCCTCCAACAAAGAGAGGTTTGTCCCCGATTCCGGCTCCTTTCATAAGCTCCAGCACCTTTCTGCAAATTCTCATATGGGCCCCGGAAAGTATAGACAGTCCAATTACGTCGACGTCTTCCTGCAAAGCAGCTTTTACTACGGATTCGGGAGACTGTCTAAGGCCTGTGTAGATGACTTCCATTCCCGCATCCCTGAGTGCCATGGCGACTACTTTTGCTCCCCTGTCATGTCCGTCAAGCCCCGGCTTTGCAACGAGTACCTTTATCTTGTTCATCATGTTCACCTCTCTCTAAAGAATCACGGCTTCGGTGTATTCACCGAAGATTTCTCTAAGAGCGTTTGCGATTTCTCCCAGAGTTGCATATGCTCTTACCGCATCGATTATTATGGGCATGAGGTTATCGCTTCCCTGAGCTGCTTTCTTGAGTTTCTCAAGATGGTTCCGGACTTCGCCGCCATCCCGCTTCTTTCTCAGCTCCTCGAGTTTCTTTCTTTGCAGGTCTTCTATAGCCGGGTCAAGTCTCAAGATGTCTCTCTCTTGTTCCTCATCGGCGGCAAATTCATTAAGACCTACAACAATGTGATCCTTGTTTTCGATCGCAACCTGATATCTGTAGGCGCTGTCGAGGATTTCCTTCTGCACAAAGCCCGCTCTGACGGCCTCGACCATTCCCCCCAGATCGTCGATCTTCTGAATGTAGTCAAGAGCCTTCTCTTCCATTGTGTTTGTAAGCTCTTCAATGAAGTAAGCTCCACCCAATGGATCGACTGTGTCCGTAACACCTGTTTCAGCGGCGATTATTTGCTGTGTTCTCAAGGCGATAGTGACTGAATCCTCCGTTGGAAGGCCAAGAGCTTCATCAAAAGAGTTCGTGTGAAGCGACTGTGTTCCTCCAAGAACAGCAGCCAGAGCTTGAAATGCGACCCTTACTATGTTATTCATTGGTTGCTGCGCCGTAAGCGTCGAACCACCGGTCTGAGTATGGAATCTCAGCATCATTGCCTTTTCATCAGTCACGCCGAACCTCTCTTTCATTATCTTAGCCCACAGTCTTCTTGCGGCTCTGAACTTGGCTATCTCTTCGAGGAAACCGTTGTGGGAGTTGAAGAAGAACGAGAGTCTCTTCCCAAAAACGTTGGGGTCAAGGCCGGCCTCTGTTGCTGCCTGAACGTATGCTATTCCGTCAGCAAGAGTGAAAGCGATCTCCTGAACGGAATTTGCTCCGGCCTCTCTTATGTGGTACCCGCTGATGCTTATTGTGTTGAAATCTGGGAGGTTCTTGGAGCAGTACTCAAAGATATCTGTAATAAGTCTCATAGATGAATCGGGCGGAAAAATATAAGTTCCTCTTGCTATGTACTCCTTCAGAATGTCGTTCTGGATCGTGCCGGTAAGCTTCGAGGCTTCGACACCCTGTTTTTCGCCCACGGCTATGTACATCGCAAGGAGAATCGCAGCGGTGGAGTTTATTGTCATGGATGTGCTGACCTTTTCGAGGGGGATTCCATCAAACAGCGTCTCCATATCCTCCAGGGAATCTATCGCAACTCCAACCCTTCCGACCTCTCCTTCGGACATCGGATCATCCGAGTCGTAGCCGATTTGGGTGGGAAGGTCGAAGGCAACGGAAAGCCCTGTCTGTCCCTGAGATAGGAGGTATCTGTACCTTCTGTTGGATTCTTCGGCAGTCCCGAACCCTGCATACTGTCTCATCGTCCATAGACGGCCCCGATACATCGTCGGCTGAACTCCCCGGGTGAAAGGATATTGACCAGGAAAACCAACCTTCTCTTCGTATTCTTCCTTCTCAGGTGGTGTGTACAGAATCTCAACCTTCTGATCGAAGGAAGTCCTGAACTCCTTCTTCCTTTCGGGGAATTTCTTGAGAAGAGGCATCACTTTCTTCTTCTGCCACTCGTCTTTGAGTTTCTGAAGTCTCTCGCAATTGCTCACAAAATCTCCTCCATTCATGAAGTCCGTATATGTTGACTTGAAGATAGATCAATTATCGTTTGCAGTCAAACGCTACCATTTACGATTATAACCGTCCTGAACGTCTTTGTGAGTCAAACTTCCTATACTCACGGCCTTAGGCTATAATTGGTGAGGAGGTGGCTTCATGAATTTAGATAGATTGACGGACGTTGTTTTTGTTCCCGGCATGACCGGACGAGAAGAGATGATTCGAGCCAAGATAATCGAGATGATTCCCGAAGGTGTGGAGACTTCGATCGACGATCTCGGGAACGTAATTGTTGAGGTCGGCAGCGGGGATACGATTATCGCTTTCGCCGCCCACATGGATGAGATAGGCCTGCTTGTGACCGGCGTTAATGACGATGGGACTCTCAACTTCAAGAAGATCGGTGGGATAGCAGACGAACTTCTCGTCGGCAGACACCTGGACGTGATAACATCTTCAGGTGAGTCGATAGATGGTGTAATCGGGATGACGCCTCCACACCTTCGGGAGAAGCCAGACCTTTCCTGGCAGAGTCTCGTGATAGATGTGGGAACCTCATCAAAAGAGGAAACCGAGAATCTAGGAATAGAAGTACTCGACTATGCCGTTTTCAGAAAACAGATCTCTATTCTCAACGACAAGTACGTATCCGTAAGGTCTTTGGACGATAGATCCGGTTGTCTTGCTCTCCTCGATCTGTTAGATATGCTTTCTGAGGTTAACCTAAATAGAAGGATAGTGCTTGCCTGGACTGTTCAGGAAGAGATTGGGTTGATTGGATCTAGAGCCCTTTCAGAACGCCTGAGGCCCAACCTATTCTTTCCCGTTGATTCCTTTGCCTGCTGTTCAAGACTTACGGGTAATGTAAGACCAGGGAACGGGGCCGTACTCAGGATGTCTGACACCTCCTCTCTGGGAGATTACGGTCTCGGAAAGCGTTTGATGGAATTTGCGAAGGAGAAGGAGATACCTCTCCAGGTCGGGGTAACCGGAGGCGGCACCGATGGGATTCCCTTCCAGCAGAAGGGAATCAAAATGGTTCCCCTGGCGCTTGCCGTTAGGTACTTACATTCAGAGACGGAGTACATTTCGATCGAGGATTACGACAATCTACTGAGATTGATGTTTCTTCTTTCCACAGAGCTCACAGTCTGATGATCGGTTCTGAGTCTATCAGGAAGTGGCTCGTTTCCTCAGGAGTCCTCCACAGAGTCGGAAAACCGAGCCGGTATATCGGCAAGGAGCTCAATCGCGTAGTGAAGAATCCCGAAGGCAGGCTGAGAATCCTTCTTGCTTTTCCAGATACATACGAAGTTGGAATGTCTCACTTGGGGCTTAAGATATTATATAAGGAGCTCAACGAAATCGAGGGTTTTCTTGCGGAGAGAACTTACCTTCCATGGAAAGACATGATCGACCAGATGAGGAGCTCAGGAGTCCCTCTGTACTCTCTAGAGACTTATACCCCGGCTTCAGATTTCGATATACTCGGTCTGACTCTTCAATATGAACTCGGTTACACCAACGTCCTCGCTCTTCTAGATCTTGCAGGTATTCCCGTTCTTCAGAAAGAGAGAACGATCGAGCCGATAGTACTTGGAGGCGGACCGTGTTCGACAAACCCCGAGCCAATGGCAGACTACTTCGATGCCTTTGTTATTGGAGACGGAGAGGCCGTAACTTCTGTTGTCTGCAAGGCAGTGAAGGAGAATATCGACTTGCTTATATCGGGGAGAAGGGGAGAGCTCCTCAGAATTCTGTCTGAGATTGAGGGGGTCTATGTTCCCTCGCTGGGGAAGAAAGAGGTAGTCAAGGCCGTGATTTCCGACCTATCCAGCTATGAGATTGACGGCAAGCCCATCGTCCCTTATATGAAAACTGTACACGACAGGGCTGTTATGGAGGTAATGCGAGGCTGTAATCGGGGCTGTAGATTCTGCCAGGCAGGTATGATCTATAGACCTGTCAGAGAGCGAGCTGTAGAGGAACTCAAAAAATCTGTGGAGAGAGTCCTGGGAGCTACGGGTTATGAAGAAGTTTCCTTTCTCTCGTTGTCCACTATGGATCACTCCTCGATCGATGTTCTGACAGAAGAGGTTCTTCCTTTGCTCGAACCCGAGAGAGTTGCACTTTCCTTGCCCAGCACCAGGATAGACTCCTTTGGAGTTGAGATAGCTTCAAAGATTGCTTCGATAAGGAAGACGGGTTTGACTTTCGCCCCCGAAGCCGGTTCTCAAAGACTGAGAAACGTGATTAACAAGAACGTTTCGGAAGACGATCTTATGTCTGCAGTGAAGGCGGCAAAAGACAGCGGCTGGCAGAGAGTGAAGCTGTATTTCATGATAGGGCTTCCCACAGAAACAGATGAAGATTTACAGGAGATTGTTAGGCTCGCGAGACGTGTTAAAGCGATCGGCTTCAGAGAGGTCTCAGTTTCTGCGGCTATCTTTATTCCAAAGCCACATACTCCGTTCCAGTTCTCTAAACAGATAAACAGAGAGGAAGCAGAGAGAAAACTTCGTATTCTCAGAAGGGTTTCCGGAAGAGGAATCCAGTTCAGCAGCCATGATCCTTCCAGCAGTACGGTCGAGGGAGTTCTCAGCAGAGGAGACAGAAAGGTCGGTGAAGCAGTATTTAGGGCTTACAGATCGGGAGCAATCTTCGATGAATGGAATGAAGAGTTCGATGCCTCATTGTGGCAGCAGGCCTTTGCAGATGCTGGAATAGATGTTGAAAGTTATATGAAAGGATTCACCCTTGAAGAGGATCTTCCCTGGGAACACATTTCAGTTGGTATTTCGAAACAGTTTCTCATTGATGAATTCGAGAAAGCACTGAGAGGAGAAACTACAGACGATTGCAGATGGGCACATTGTACCGGTTGTGCCGTTTGCCAAACCCTAAACGTTGCTAATGTGCTTCACAGAGTTTGAGGGCGCTCATTTTTGATGCCTCTGTGATGTCGCCCGCTCCAAGGAAGAGTACTACTGCGTCTCTCTTCTTTTCTAGCCATTCGAGTATCTCGGTGTAGTTTACCGCATGGACCGCCGGAACTCCGTAGCTGCTGAGACCCTTCAGAACTTCGGTCTCATCTATCGCATACTCCCCCTTCTCATAAGCTTCGTAGAGCTTGTAAACACAGACTTCACTAGCCTCCTTGAGTGACATTGCGAAACGACCGTTTTCTCTGACCAGTCTGGAGTATCTATGAGGTTGGAAGACGACGACAACGTTCTTCCCGGGGAAGAATTCTCGAGCACCTCTAATTGTGCTGCTTATTTCATCTGGAGTATGTGCGTAGTCGTCAAAGAAAAAAAGGTTCCTGAAATCATCGAGACCTCTGAATGTGAACCTTCTGTCGACAGATCTGTAAGACTCTACAGAGCTTCGGATCGACTCAATTGGGACTCCCATTTCATGAGTTAGGGCAACGGCTGCTGTGGCGTTGTAAGCGTTGTACTCGCCCGGGATCATCAGTTTGAAAATGCCGAGATCAGTATCGCCTTTCCAGCATCTGAAAGTCTGATTCATTATTCCTGTTATCCTATCCGAAAAGCGATAATGCCCTCTGTCTCTCCCGAAAGTGAGACTTCCCTTGAATATCCTTTCGGAGACGGGGTCATCGGCATTTGTCACGAGCAACTTACGGACACCTCTGGAAAAGTATCTGAAGTGGCTTTTGAGATTGTCAAATGAATTATCATAGTGTTCGAGATGGTCGCCCCGAACGTTGGTGATAATCGCATAGTCCGGCTTGAAGGAAGCAAAGAAGCCATCGCTTTCGTCTAGCTCAGTAACTGTAATACCATTTCCTTTTCTGTAGTTCCCATCGTTCAAGAGAGGGTTGATTCCCCCCAAAAAGACGGTGGGGTCCCTTCCCGAGTCGACAAGTATTTTGGATACCATAGCGGTAGTGGTAGTCTTCCCGTCGGTTCCCGTTACGCAGAGAGAGGTGTTTCTTGAAAGAAGGCTTTTAAGCAGCTCCATTCGATATATTGTTGGAATACTCTTCGAAATCGCCTTGACCAGTTCCGGATTGCCCTGTTTTATAGCCGTTGTTCTTACAACGATATCAGGACTTTCAAGGTTTTCATAGGAATGACCAATGAAAACACTCACGCCCTTCGATCGAAGGTAATCTACTCTTTCATTCTCTTCATAGTTCGATCCGTTAACCTGGTTACCCTCAGATGCTAAGTGCATTGCCAGAGCGCTCATGCCAATTCCGCCAATGCCAATAAAGTGATATTTCAAATCGATTCCTCCCGGAGTATATTATCCAACACAATCTCAACTGGTCTTCTTGGAGGTTTGTAACTGATTTCCTTTTGCAACATTTCGTCTATTGCAATGCCCAAAGCTGCGGAGGTCAATTTCTCTTCCAGTATAACATAACCCAGTCCAACTCTTTCCAGAGAGAGCGCGTTATGAAACTGGTGATTTTCAGATGCGCCGGGCCACGGAATAATTATACCCTTTCTTCCGAAATACTGTAGCTCTGCGATAGTGGTTGCCCCACCTCTCGACACGACAAGATCCGCACAGGCTATTACATCTGTAAGGTTCTCTATATAAGCGTAAGGACGTACAAATGGAAATCTTCGTAGTGAGAGGGCCGTCTCATCGTTACCTGTCGAGTGAACAAAGGACAATTCCTTCTTTCTCTCTCTCATTCCACAGTAAAGCTCCTCAAATACCTTGTTTATGGTCTCTGATCCAAGACTTCCACCTAATACGACAATGAGTGGACTTTTCTCTGAAAGGCTGAATTTCTTGAAGACTTCGCTTCTCGAGGCTCTTGCTTCCCTTACCGGGTTTCCCGAAGACACGATCTTCTCTTGGGGAATATCAAGAGCCTGCCTGCTTTCCTCAAAAGAGATGAAGAAGAGCCTTGCGTACTTGGCGAGCCTCTTGTTTGCGATTCCGACTACGGAGTTTTGTTCGTGAATAAAAACCGGTATCTCAAGTTGATGAGCGGCCTTCACTACTGGGTAGGATACATAGCCTCCCGTTGAGAAAAGAAAATCGGGAGAGAATTCGCTTAGCTGCCTCTTCACGTAGCGTTCAGTATTGAAGTGGGAGAAAAGTATTCCGGCATTTGCCGGATTGTAGAGTGGCCTTCTCAGGCCTGTCAGCCTAAGAGGTACTCTCTTAGCCCCGGGGAAGTCCTGTTCGACGTTCCTGTCGTCGATCTTTCCTGAGACTGTGAAATACAGCAGATCGAGCTCTCTAGATTTGCTAAGCTCATGCAAAATGGCAACGGCGGGATAGTAGTGGCCGCCGGTGCCTCCCCCGCAGAAAGCTACCCTAAGCTTCTTCATCTTCTCTTTCCCTTTCTTCTTTAGACTCTATTAGTATAGAGAAGACAAGACCGTATCCTATCATCAGAGACATTATCGAGGAACCGCCCGCGCTAACGAATGGAAGCGTGACACCTGTTGGAGGAAAGAGTCCGAGATTGACTGCAATATTGATTGTAGCCTGAATCATCACGTATAGTGCAAACCCAACTATGTAAAGCTTCCCCTCGAGAGCAGTGGAGCCCTTCAAGCCAGCAACTATTAATTCCCTTATGAACCCCACATATGCGAACATCAGCAAGAGAAGACCTAACAGGCCAAGTTCCTCTCCAATGACGGCGAATATGAAGTCGGAGTAGCTAACCGGCAGGTAATACTTGACAAGCCCCATTCCCAACCCTTTTCCGGTGAGGCCCCCGGATGAAATCGCCATCAGCGAATATGAGACCTGCTCATGTTCCTCACCGGTAATCGAACTAAGGAAAGAGGTTATTCTTTGAATCTGATAATCCTCTATAAACCCTCCGCTGTAGAGAACAAGCACCAGTATAACCACAAAGATCAACGCAAGCGCAATATAGCGCAGCTTTATTCCTCCGATTATCATCATAACAAGAGTGATCGCAACCAGTATCCCAGTTGTGGAGAGGTCGGGTTCTATAAACACGAGCATAGCGATTGGCGCAAGGATTCCCAGCGGAATCAAGAACGTCGTCACCAAGTTCCTTTTCTTCAACCCTCCGAAGTATCTAGCTAGAACTATCAGCAAGGAGATCTTCGAAAATTCCGAAATTTGAAGCGAGAAACTTCCGATTTCTATCCACCTGTTTGAGCCGCCCCTATCGGGAAAGAAGAGAACTGCGACAAGCAGTATAAGTGTAAGCGGGTAATAAACCGTGAAGGCCCTCTTAAAATGCCAGGAGCCTTTCATGTAGATGATTATCACCGCGCCGGCCAGACCTATTGCAAAAGCTATCAACTGCCTCTCAAGGAACTCCGAAGCAGTCACTCCCGGATGTCTTGCCTCCATACTTATTCCGGCACTGTAAATGAACACAAATCCAAAGATAATAAAGACGCTACTATACAGTGCCAGTAACAGATAAGTTCTCTTCATGACTACTCCAATGCACTGACTATCTCTCTGAAATGATTTCCTCTTTCTGCATAGTTCTTGTAAAGATCAAAGCTTGAACCGGCCGGACTCAGTACTACGCTATCGCCTGAGAGTGCTAACCTTCTGCAAATACCAACTGCTTCTGCCATGTTTCCTGCAATGCATAACGGTATTCCTCTCATTTGAAGTTTAGCAGATAATATCTTCATTGAGGTTCCCAGCATTACTACGTGCTTAAGTTGACCAAGCTGTTCGATCAACTCGATGTACGTCTCATCCTTCTCCTGACCCCCGAGAATCAGAATTGTTTTCGACAGTTCGAAATTCCTGAGAGCGGCACTGACTGCGTGGGCGTTGGTCGCCTTCGAATCGTCGTAGTACTTCACTCCTTCAAACTCTCTTACCAGCTGAAGTCTATGGGAGAGAAATGAATAGCTTCTCAGCTCTTCAAAAACATCTTCTGCAGACAGCCCAATGAGTCGTGAGATCATGAGAACTACAAGAGAATTTTCATAGTTGTGCAGTCCGGTGAACGGAAGGGATGAAGTCTCAAACGGCACTCCGGCTACCACTAAATGTTCCCTGTCGAAGCAGTTGTCTGCTTCGCAGGAAGTAGAGAAAGGCATGAGCTTGCAGTCGGCAAGATTCTCCTTTTGACTGTCGGCTACAGCCTTCGGCAGTAGAGTGAAACCTTCAGTCATTCTTGCAATTCTCAACTTCGACTTGAAGTAATCGTCAATGCTCCTGTGATAGTCTAGATGGTCCTCTCCTAGGTTTATTATAGCGGACAGGTGGAACCGTATTTTTTCCTCCGCAAACCATCTTAGCTGAAAGGAGCTCACCTCCAGAATATAGTAATCAAAGTCGTCTTTCACTCCTGCAAGAGGGTTTCCGAGGTTCCCGCCCTGAAAGACCTTCTTATTCTTTCCGGAGATAATGTGATTCAGCATCGTTACGGTTGTCGACTTTCCATTTGTTCCGGTTACGCCAATGACCGTCCCTCTTGGTTTTGACCACAGTCGGTCAAGGGAGATTTCGAGTTCTGTAGTGAAGAGCTTTCCAGAGTCAATTATCCTTTTGCCGACATCGGAAAAGGGCGATATACCGGGTGAAACCACGAAAGTATCGCAGCTGAACAGTCTCTCCGTATGTCCGCCTTCTTCATACTCCACAAGATTCTCTTTCAGTATTCTCTTTCCTTCATCCCCAATATTACCGTTGTCGGAGACGAACAAAGAGAGAGGATCTTTATCTTCTAATAACCTTCTCAGAAGCGCCTGATTTGAGACGCCAAATCCCACAAGACCGATTCTTCCTTCAAGCAAACTATTCACCTACCATGAGAGCAGACCGAAGACTGCACCAATAAAAGCGATCAATGAAAACCTGAAAGCGATTTTGCTTTCCTTCCAATTGAGCAGTTCGAAGTGATGATGTATTGGAGACATTCTGAACACTCTCTTCCCGAAGACTTTGAATGAAAACACCTGAATAATCACGCTAAACATCTCTACGAGGAACATCATACCGAAGAAGAGAAGGAAGCCTTCCCGTCCGTCCAATGCGAACATCACGGCTATCATTGCTCCGAGAGAAATCGACCCTGTGTCGCCCATAAAAACCGTGGCGGGAAACCAGTTGTGCCACAGAAATCCTGCCAGTGCACCGCAAATCGGTGCGATTATCCCATTCTGCCAAACTGGAAGAAGCATCATAGGAGCGAGCGAGAATATGTACATAGAACCTGCCAGCCCGTCTACCCCGTCAGCAAGGTTAACTGCATTGCTCATTCCAGCAATTACCACGGTCGATATTGGATAGTAGGCGAGGCCAAAATCTATCTCTCCTAAAAGTGGAACCGCCATGTGAGTATGGGGATTGATAAGCTGAATGAGCAAGACTATGGCTGATGCAAAAGCCAATTGGAGCAACAACTTCTTCTTGCCACTCAAACCGGATGCGTTCTTCTTAACGATCTTAGAGACATCGTCCACGAGACCTATCAGGCCAAATAAAACGCCGGCAAGAACAACCAGCAAAACCTCTATCCTAAAGGCAAATATGACGGAAATTGCAAGAGCAATAGGAAGAAAGACAATTCCGGCGGCGGTTGGTGTTCCCGTTTTATAATTATGGAGGTCCGGTCCTTCTTCTCGAATGTACTGGCCTATTTTCTTCTTCCTTTGATATCTCTTGAAAGGCTCAATGACAATAGCTGCCAGCAGAAATGCCAGGAGAAAGGAAAAAGCTTCCCTATACATTTCTCATCATCTCGACAAACGCTTTGTGCACTCTTTCCAGGGCTACTGCCCTTGAAGCCTTGAGAAAAACCAGGTCCCCTTTTCTTACGTTCTCGAATAGCCATTCGGCTAACTGTTCAACACTGTCAGTAATTAGCGAGGGTTCTACATACTTCGATGCAGCCTCAATCGCTTTGTCGTGATTGAAAAGAATCGTCATATCGAACTTCCCCAGCAATCTGCCAAGCTTTTCGTGAGTATTAGCTTCTTCTTCGCCCTGCTCCAGTATAGAGCCGGCTACAGCGATTTTTCGGGAGTGACTGAGCTTCTCTATAGAGACAATTGCCGACTCCCAAGATTCGAGGCTGCTGTTGTAGAAATCGCTGATCAGAGTTATTCCATGAAGGTGTTCGACGCTGAAACGATCTCTGAATGGAGACTTGTAATCGCTCAGGAAGATTGAAGGTTCTTCGAGGCCTTCAAAGTTAGCCACAAGGTAAGCGGCCCCCAGATCCATCAACTGTCCAAGACTCCAGATACCTTTAAGTCGGACGAATCTATCGCCTTCGCAGTCGAAATGAAGCAAAGTCTC
>JACDJA010001229.1_pt1 | contig 22225 bp, 25 predicted proteins | sample 7449241 | NCBI WGS metagenome assembly JACDJA01 (sample SAMN14253289, study PRJNA609438) | sludge metagenome | isolation source: initial anaerobic sludge | collected 2018-12-20 | reverse complement strand
GGTTTGGTAAAAGAAGTGACCGGGTTCAGCGGCGAAATTCGATGGGATGCTACCAAGCCCGACGGTACACCTCGAAAACTGTTGGACGTTACACGGCTTCACAACCTGGGATTTAAGGCAGCTGTTGAATTGCAAGAGGGGATTGAAGAGGTTTATGAAGAGTATTGCAGGGAATAGGGTTCGGGGTTCGGGGTTCTGGGTTCGGGGTTCGGTGTTTATGAACCCACAACTCACAACCCACAACCCACAACCCCGAACCCTGAACTCACAACTCAAAACTCACAACTAAAAAACACTTTTATTATGAGCATTTTAAAATTTTTCGGAATTTCAGCATTGTGGGCTGCAACGCTTCTATTTACATCGTGTGGCAGCGATAAAGACGATCCGGAGCCTAAGGATACCACCAAGCCCGTGATTAACATCACCAGGCCTCAATCCAACGCCCTGATTGTGGCCGGTGTAAACAACATCATCGTAGAAGGTACGCTTACCGACGACCGTGAGTTGGATGAATGTACCATCTCCATTGCTTATACCGGCATTAGCACCCGGGCAATTCTGATGGAAGATATGTCGCTTAAGGGTGTTGCAATCAGCAGTGATTTGTATGCCGGCATCGACGATGAACCTTATGCGCACGATCCGGTAGTGATTACGCTCTCAGGCAAAAGTTATTCATTCCCTCCCAACTACGACCCTTTTGGTGGTACCATCCCAGCGAGTGTGAAGTTTGGAGAATACACGCTTACCTTCACTGTGACGGACAAAGCCGGTAATGAAGAGGTTAAGAAGGTGGTTTTTGAGATTGGGCAGTAGATTGGGGGGAACGGTGAACGGTAAAAGGTAAAAAGGAAAAGGTAAGGGGTATGGGTGAAAAGATTAAAGATTAAGGAAAGCTGAAAGGGAAAAAAACTTCAGGTTCAAAATCCCTGCGGGCAGGTTGGCCCCGGCAACTGCCGGGTCTGGGGTAGCATAGGGAGCAGGCAAAAAAGCTCAACAGGAAAGAGGATTAATCGATTAAGGATTAGAAATTACTATTCACCTTTTACCGTTCACCTTTTACCGTTTACCGTTTACTGTTTATTGTTTACCGTTTACCGTTTACCGTTCACCTTTTACCGTTTACCTTTTACCGTTTACCGCTAACTGCCTGATGCCTGATGCCCATTTTTCAACTTTAATCAGAATCAAATGCAATTATGAATTTTGACCAAAAAACAGACCGCAGCGGTACCAACGCTTTAAAATTTGAGTTCAGAACCAAGGTTTTTGGAACCGAAGATGTTTTGCCGCTTTGGGTGGCCGACATGGATTTTAAAGTTCCTGAGGCAGTCTCACAAGCTGTTGGGAATCGCGCAAACCATCCCGTTTATGGATATACCACCCGGGGGGAGGGTTTCAATAAAGCCATTACAAACTGGCTGGAGAAACGCCACCGGTGGAGCGTTCATCCCAATTGGATTGAACACACACCGGGAGTGGTACCGGCACTGGTGCTGGCCATCCAGGCTTTTACCAAAGCGGGTGAAAAAGTGATTATTCAACCACCTGTATATCCCCCGTTTTTTGATGTGGTAAAAGACCACGACCGCATGGTGGTCGAGAATCCCCTGAAGAACACGACCAATGGCTATCAGATGGATTTTGAACATCTGGAAAAAGTGGCAGCCGGCCCGGAAGTAAAAATGCTGTTGTTTTGTCATCCCCACAATCCCGTGGGTCGCGTATGGAGCAGAGCCGAGCTGCAAAGGCTTGGTGACATCTGTCTGCGTCATCGGGTACTGATTGTTTCGGACGAGATACACTCCGACCTTACGTTGAATTCCCATGTTCATATCCCCCTGGCCTCATTGAGTGAGGAGTTGGCCGCCATTACCATCACCTGCATGGCCCCCAGCAAAACTTTTAATATTGCAGGGTTAAGTACCGCTTTCATCGTCGCCCCCAACAGGGAGCTGATGTTTGGGATGAAGAAACAGATTCATGCCTTTCATCTTTTCATGGGCAATTTGTTTGGTGCTGTGGCTCTCGAGGCTGCCTATAATCATGGTGGGCCCTGGTTAGATGGGCTTAAGGTGTACATTGCGGAGAATGTTGACCTGGTATTGAGCTTTTTACAGCGCGAAATGCCGGAGGTAAAGGCTCACCGTCCCGAGGCCACCTATCTGATGTGGCTCGACTTTTCGGCGTGGGGGTTGAGTTCTTCAGAATTGAGAAAATTTATGATAGAAAAAGCCAGGCTGGGCCTGAACGACGGGCCCACCTTTGGCACCGGAGGGGATGGTTTTCAAAGGCTAAACGTGGCTTCCCCGCGGCGTGTGATCGAGGAGGCGTTGGAACGCTTGCGGGTGGCACGCAAGGAGTTGCAGGCCGAAGAGTTGCGAAGCGGAGGCACACGGTGATACCGGCAGGCAGGTGTCTCTCCTCCTTCGGGAGAGTTGGTGAGCCTGCTCCGGTATTTTCGGAGGAGCTAATCAGAGAGGGCAGGGGATGAGGCTTTTCTTTTCAAAACCGGAAACAAAAACACCGCCGCCAGGATTATGAGTGTACCCAGGTAAAACCCCAACGACATGTATTCCGAGTCGCCAAAAAACAGGAAGGCCAGCAATATGCCATACACCGGCTCCAGATTAATGATCAACACAGCTGTGTAGGCCGACAGCACCTGCATCACCTTCACACTTGCTGCAAAAGCATAAGCCGTACAAACAACCCCTAAAAGAAGCAGGTAAAGCCAATCTGCCGGTACCGGCATTTGCAGACCTTGAGCAAAGGTTCCGCTGAAGGCCATAAAGAGAGTGATGGCCAGAAAACCTCCGCCCATTTCATAAAAGCTGATGACCAGCGGCCGGTGGGTGCCTATCATCAGTTTGTTGAGTACGGTAAAAAGGGCTGCCAGAAAAGCTGCCGTCAGTGCCGTGATGATACCGGCCACATGGTCGGGTTCAAACTGAAAGATGATGTAGAGGCCGGCGATAATTACAACCCCGATAATTACCTCAAGTTTTACCAGAGGGCGCCTCACCAGGGCAGGCTCCAGCAGACTGGTAAACAGTGTGGTAGAAGCCATACAGCCCAGGGCTACCGAGATGGTACTGATTTTGATAGCGTGGAAAAAGGCGATCCAGTGAAAAGCCACTACAAACCCGATGCCCAGCATTTTCAAGGCCGATGGCCAATCGGTGGTCAGGGTGCGTTTTCGCAGTTTCAGCAGAATCCCCAGTGATACAAAGGCTATCAGCATACGATACCACACCAGCTCTATGGCGTCCAAAGTGATGAGCTTGCCCAAAATGGCCGTGAAACCGTAGATGAACACCACCAGGTGCATCTTCAATAAATTGCGGGTAACGCTTTGCATGGAATTGATTTTTTTGCAAAATGCAGATTTTTTCTTGAATTGGTTGGCTCGTCGAATGAATAATTTGGGGGATGTAACACCATAATTTATTGTAAATTTGCACCACTCTATTATTAAATCTCTACGGTAGCCTGCAATTTATGAAACGCACTTTTCATCTCAATGAGTATCTGGTGCTTGTCATCCGGTTTTCTTTTTTAATGTTACTCTATACACTTTGCCGCATCGGGTTTTACCTGTTTAACACCGGTTCTTTTCCAAATGTAACGCTTCAAGGTTTTTTTACCATACTGGTAGGTGGACTTAAATTCGATGTTAGCGGGCTGCTTTATATCAACGCTCTTTATATACTGCTTTTTTTGCTGCCTTTTACCTTTAAGTTTCAAGAGTGGTATCAGCAAATATTGAAATGGTTGTTTATCATTACCAATGGCATTGGTTTGGCAGCCAATGTATCCGACTTCATCTACTACCGGTTTACCCTGAAACGCACTACCTGGAGTGTGTTCGATATATTTGGCAATGAAGAGAATCTTTGGGCATTGTGGAGACGTTTTGTGATTGATTACTGGTATGCTACCCTGTTTTGGGTGGTTTTAATGGTGGTTTTGGTTTGGTTTTACAATCGCATAAAGCCCAAACCATTTGTGTTTTCGTCGGCGTGGTACTATGGTTTTTCAAGCCTTATTTTCCTGGCTCTGTTTTCGGGAGTTATGGTAATTGGTATGCGTGGCGGATGGCGGCACAGTACACGGCCCATTAACATCAGCAATGCCGGCAGATATGTGAACAGTCCGGAGGAAGTGGCCGTGGTGTTGAATACCCCTTTTGCGCTTATCCGTACTATGGGGAAAAAAGTTTTTAATCCGGTGCACTATTTTAAGAACCCCGACGAGTTACGTGCTGTTTTTTCGCCCGTTTATAACAACCCCCAGCCCGGAGTCGTGATGGATAGCTCAGAGCAAAAAACACCGCCCAACGTGGTGATTATCATCTTAGAAAGCTTTGGAAGAGAACATATCGGGTCACTTAATCCCACTTTGGATGATGGCCATTACAAGGGTTATACGCCTTTCCTGGACAGCATTATCGGCCAATCGCTCACCTTTCGACACTCTTACGCCAACGGACGCAAGTCCATCGATGCCATGCCCTCTATTCTGGCCAGCATTCCTGCCCTGGTGCAGCCTTATGTGGTGTCGGAATATGCATCTAACAAAATTAACAGCCTGGCCGGTTTGCTTTCCGGGACGGGTTACGAAACGGCTTTTTTTCACGGGGCTCCAAATGGCTCCATGGGTTTTTTGGCTTTTTCGAAGATGGCTGGATTTCAACATTATGTGGGTAAAAATGAGTACAACAACGATGCCGACTTCGATGGTATGTGGGGAATCTGGGATGAACCGTTTTTTCAGTTTTTTGCCCACCGGATGAATCTTCTCCAACAACCCTTTTTCACGGCCATGTTTTCCGTGTCGTCGCACCACCCGTTCGAAGTTCCCAAACAATATAAGGGTGTTTTTCCCAAAGGCCCTCTGCCTTTGCATGAGGTGATGGGCTACAGCGACATGGCCCTCCGGCGCTTTTTTGAAACCGCCTCTGCCATGGACTGGTATGAAAACACACTCTTTGTGATCACGGCCGATCACTGCACCATCCCTTTTCACGAGGTTTACAAAACAAATGTGGCGGGTTTTGCTGTTCCCATTATATTTTACAAACCGGGAGGTGAATTAAAACGGATGGACAACGGACTGGCCCAGCAAATCGACATCATGCCCTCGGTGTTATCGTATGTAGGTTACCGGCAACCTTACATTGCCTTTGGCAACGACCTGTTCAGTACCCCGGAGGAGGAGCGGTTTGTGATCAACTATTTCAACGACTCGTATCAGTTTATGTATGGCGATATGGTTATTTATTTTAATGAGAAGGAGATAACCGCCCTATATAATATAGAAGAGGACCCTTTGTTGAAGAATAACCTGAAGGATGAAATATCATCGGACAACGCCACCAAACTAATGAAGGCATTTATACAACAATACAACAACCGCATGATTGAGGACAGGCTGGTAATGGATGAATGAAACGAACCAGATTCATTAAGAGGCATTAAAAATCAAATTATTTACAGATGGGAGCAGGGTACCAGGCTCTTTTTAATTTATCATAATGCAAGAGGGTGGCTAAAAACGATTACCAGCTTAAAAAGTTGAGGCAGGAACGTTCTTAGCCAATAATCAGGGCCATTTTGGATGTTTTTCTGCTATTTTGAAAAAAAAATGGGGATTAAGTGCATTTTTATTGGTTTGTTATTTGGTAAACACCAAAAACCGTCTATATTTGTGATTGGAAGATTGAGAAACCTGGTTTTATTAACCCTAAAAAAAAATTATTATGAACAAAGCACAATTGATTGATGCAATTGCCGGAAAATCCGGCTTAACCAAAGCCGATGCTAAAAAAGCATTGGACGGGTTTATTGATGTAACCGGTGATGCATTGAAACAAGGGGATCGTATTTCGCTTGTTGGCTTCGGTTCTTTCGCTGTTTCTGAAAGGAGCGCCCGCACAGGTAGAAATCCTCAAACCGGAAAAGAAATTCAAATTCCTGCAAAAAAAGTAGTAAAGTTTAAAGCCGGCAGTGATCTGACGGATGCTGTAAACTAAATTTGAACTTTGGGAATGCCTAAAAAGGATGAATCGTACGGTTCATCCTTTTTTGTTGATTCAAGGGAGAGTTATAACAAGTAGAGTTCATGAAAAAATTCAGATTTTGTATGGTAATATACAATGAAAATGATTAACTTGTCATCAAATTTGGTGCGTTGATGTACGATAATGCTCCTTTTACCAGTTGGTTTGTTGGTTTTATTTTGTATTTTTGACCAAAATCTATCTCTATGAATTGCATAATTGTGGATGATGATAAACTGTCGATCAAGATCATCGAAGAGTTTGTGGAAAGGACAGAAAGCCTTAAGCTGGTGGGCTCGTTTTCGAGTGCGGTAGATGCTATGAATGCCTTAAATCAGGCTGGTGCAGAGCCGGTTCATCTCATTTTTTTGGATATTGAGATGCCTGAGATGTCGGGCATTGAGTTTTTGGATTCGCTCGAGGCCATTCCCCAGGTGGTTATCTATTCATCGCAGGAAAAGTATGCATTGGAATCTTACAATTACGATGTGGCCGACTATCTTCTCAAGCCGGTTCAATACGGTCGGTTTATAAAAGCTGTGAACCGCGTCAGAGAACGATTCGATAAGAAAGAGAGCCCGATGAAGCAGAGCACCGAAATTTTTATCAAAAACAGCGGGTCGCTGGTACGAATTAAATACGACGATATCCTTTGGATTGAAGCCCTGGAGAATTACGTGGTGCTCAACACCTTTAATGAAAAGTACACCATTCATTTTACCATGAAGGCCATCTCCGAAAAAATGCCACTCGATCGGTTTATCAGGATTCACCGTTCCTTTATTGTCAATTTCAGCAAAATTAAAATGATCGAGGATAATTCGGTCTATATTAAAACCGAAAATTCTACCAAAATCATACCCATAGGCAAATCGTATCGTGATAAGCTGATGAACGATATCAACCTGATATCGAAATAATTTCTATCCGCGACCTCAAAGATTTGGCAGCCCCGATTTTAACAGAATGGGAGACCTAACACAGAAGCATGTATTGGAGTACAGCACTTGACGGGATGCTGGTGGGTTTTTCAGCCTCCGTACCTTTGGGCCCCATTGGGGTTTTGTGTATTCAGCGTACTTTGCAAAAAGGGCGCCTTTCGGGGTTTACTTCCGGTTTGGGGGCAGCACTCTCCGACACCATTTATGCCGTCATAGCAGGTTTTAGCCTCTCCTATATTGTCTCTTTTATCGAAGCTCAAATGTTATGGCTCCAAATTATGGGAGTAATCATACTTTTGGGATTGGGTGTTAAAATATTTACGACCAACCCTGCAGTTCAACTGCGCAGGCAGCGCGGCAGAAAACACTCGCTTTTTCATGATTTTGCCTCCACCTTTCTGCTTACCATCAGTAATCCGTTGGCCATTTTTCTCTTCATCGCTTTTTTTGCCGGATTCAGAGTCGTGCAGCCCAGGCTGGGTCTCCCTGGTCAGCTGCTCATCGTTGCCGGGGTATTTACAGGGGCTTCTTTATGGTGGTTAATCCTCACCTCACTGGTGGGCTTGTTCCGGTCGAAGATAAATCTACGGCGTCTCTTCTGGATCAATAAGATTGCCGGCTCTCTCATCATCGTTTTTGTACTCGTCGTATTTACCGTGTGGGTGTTGCAGGAGTATTTTCTATAATGTAAAAAAAGGGGCCACTATCTCCTCAATAAATGCCGGCATCCGGGTAGGGCGTCGCGTCTCGCTTTTCATATAAGCCAGGGTTGTTTCACCGGTCACCAAAAGTTCATTGTCCTGGTTTACGATGCGGTATTCAAATCGTATTCGTGAACCCGGCCATTCATTGATGGCGGTGGCAATGGTCAACTCATCGTCATAGTGTGCCGGGCGGTGGTATCTTACTTTGAGTTCGGCCAACGGCAACAAAATGCCCTGCTCTTCTATTTTGCTATAAGGGAGGCCCAGGTGCCTGAAGAGTTCGGTTCGGCCCACTTCAAAATAGGCGGAATATACCCCATTGTTCACGATGCCCATCTGGTCGGTTTCGCCATAACGCACGCGCAGTTTGGTGATGCCTTTGATGCCTTTCATTATTTTGAGTTTTAGTGAAACGGTGAATTCGGCTCATGAGCCATAAATCTATAGGCCATCTTCTCGGCGAACGAAGGGAGCCATTTGCTGAGGAAAACGGCGAGTTTCCCTTCCACAAAGGTGAGTACGAGGGTTCGTTTACGCTTGATGATGGCCCTGGCAATATGTCCGGCTACCTTTTCGGCACTCATCATTTTCTCCTCTTTTCGGGGAGTTTCTCCCTGTTGCTTACCGTCGGCGTTAAGGGCCGACTTTCGGACGTTTGTTGCGGTGAACCCGGGTGCGGCAATGAGCACATGCAGCCCGGTTTTGAGGTTTTCGATACGCAGCGTTTGTAAAAAACCATGCATGGCAAATTTGGAGGCTGAATATCCCGTACGGCCCGGCAAGCCAATGAATCCGGCAATAGAGGTAATGCCCACAACCGAACCTTTGCTTTTAAGAAGTGCGGGCAGAGCATATTTGGTGCAATATACAGTGCCCCAAAAGTTAACATCCATAAGGGTTTTGAGAACTTCTACCCGCGTATCTTTAAACAAACCCCGCATGGAAATCCCGGCATTGTTCACCAGAATATCTATACGGCCATATTTTCCCAGGGTTCTCTCCACCAGGTTTTTACAATCCTCCTCTTTGGTCACATCGGTGGGGGTGACGAGCACCTGAAAATTCTGTTCAATCAACTCCTTTTGCAATTCGGTGAGTTTATTAATGCTGCGCGCTGCCAGTGACAAACGCGCGCCTCTGGCAGCAAAATCCCGGGCGCAGGCCAGGCCTATACCCGATGAAGCCCCGGTGATAATGACTACTTTGTTGTTCATGATTGGTTTTTTGAACTACAAAAATGGAAATTTTTAGCCACATTAATTGAATAAGTTTCAAATTCTCTGTTTCTTTGCATATATTTTTAAACTATAAAGTATGGCACAAATGGAAATTGGAAAAAATAAGTTTGTATCCCTTTCTTATCAATTATTTCTTAATGAGGCGAATGGTGAGTTGGTGGAGGAAACCAGCCAGGCCAATCCGTTGAGTTTTGTTTACGGAACCGGCAAGATGCTCGAAATGTTTGAGAAGAAGCTCGAAGGCCTTAAAAGTGGAGATGTCTTTAAATTTGGGCTGAAAGCAGAGGAGGCTTATGGTGAAATTAATGAAGATGCAGTAGTGGACCTGCCTAAAAACCTGTTTGAGGTAAATGGCCAGGTCGATGAATCCATACTCACCATTGGCAACTCGGTTCCCATGCAGGATGCTCATGGCAACCGGCTCAATGGCATTGTGGTTGATGTGACCGACGAAACAGTAAAAATGGACTTTAATCATCCTCTGGCGGGTGACGATCTCTTTTTCTCGGGCAGCGTGCTTGATGTGCGTGAAGCCACCGAGCACGAACTGGCCGATGCCTTTGGTGGAAGCGATTGCAGCTCAGGTGGTTGTAGTGGCTGCGGCGGTGGCTGTTGATGTTGTCGTTGAATTTTTAAAGGTGTTCCTTACAGGGCACCTTTTTTTGTTCCTTTTCGGTAGAAATGCTACTTTTACCCGGTGGCATTCCTTTTTGGTGTGGGATAATATACATAAGTATTCGAAATTAAGAGTTAAACGGATAATTATCTATGGCAGGAAACACTTTTGGGCGGCTTTTTAAGCTCACCTCGTTTGGCGAATCACATGGCAAAGGCATTGGGGGCATCCTGGAAGGCGTGGAGCCGGGACTGGAACTGGATATGGATTTCATCCAAAATGAGCTGGACCGAAGACGCCCCGGCCAATCTAAAATTACTTCTCCACGAGATGAAAAAGACCGGGTAGAATTTCTCTCCGGTGTTTTTGAAGGAAGAGCTACCGGTACTCCTTTGGCTTTTGCCATCTGGAACAAAGACCAGCAATCGGGCGATTACGACAATCTTAAAAATGTGTACCGGCCTTCACACGCCGATTTTACTTACGATGCCAAATATGGTTTCCGCGATCATCGTGGCGGAGGACGTTCGTCGGCACGCGAAACAATTGCCCGGGTGGTGGCCGGCGCCATCGCTAAGCTGATGCTGAAAAAGTCGGGAATTACCATTACCGGTTTCACCTCTCAGGTGGGAGATGTGGTTTTACACGATGTCCCTGCCGACTTATCAACTATTGAAGCAACCCCCGTGAGATGTCCCGATGGTGAAACGGCTGCACGGATGATCGATTTAATAGAGAAGGTGAGAGACGATAAAGACTCGGTAGGAGGGGTGGTGAGTTGTGTGATTAAAAATGCACCTGCCGGGCTGGGTGATCCTGTTTTTGATAAATTACATGCCACGCTGGGACATGCCATGTTATCCATTAACGCCGTGAAAGGTTTTGAGTATGGCATGGGGTTCGGTGCTTCGGCTATGAGAGGTTCCCAACACAACGATGAGTTTTATAGCGAGGGAGAGAAAATAAAAACCAAAACCAACCGGTCGGGTGGGGTACAGGGTGGTATTTCCAATGGCGAAGAGATTATCTTCAGGGTTGCATTTAAGCCCGTCGCCACTATTCTGAAAGACCAAAACACGGTGGATAGGTCAGGCAAAGAGGTGGTGATAAAGGCCCGCGGTCGCCACGACCCGTGTGTGGTACCCCGTGCTGTCCCTATTGTGGAGGCTATGGCTGCCATGGTGATTGTGGATGCGATGCTGATGAATAAAACGTATCGGTAAGAGATTGAAGGAGAAAGATTGAGGGGATTGAATGGAAAAGATTGAAGGAAGACCGAAGACCGAGGTTGGAAGCGCGAAGCACAACCAAAAACTCAGAACCCATAACCCCGAACCCCAAACCCAAATTGTACAGAAAAGGCATGCCTTGTCTCTAACCCCGAACTCACAACTCAGAACTCTCCTTTCATGAAAAAAATCCCCCTCCACTGGAAAATCGTTATTGGATTATTTCTGGGTGTTGCATGGGCTGTAGCCGGCAGTTATCTGGGGTGGAGTACTTTTACCGAAAGTTGGATTGCGCCCTTTGGACGTATCTTCATTAATCTTCTGAAGCTCATTGCGGTTCCACTTATTCTCTTCTCAATAATCGGGGGCATTGTGAGTTTAGGACATCCCCGTAACCTGGGGCGTCTGGGTGGTAAAACACTGCTTATCTATCTCGTAACCACTCTATTTTCGGTTTCCCTGGGGCTTTTATTGGTAAATGTGTTTAAACCGGGGAAAGCTTTAGATGATGAGCTCCGGCTTGAAAATCGCATGGCTTATGAGTTGTGGCTCACCGATAAGGGACTTTCGCCTCGTGATGGGCGTTGGTTTTCGCATGATCCCGAAAATGAGGCAGTTTTAAATTTGGTTAAAAATAAAATCGGAGTTTCCGATGCTGGTGAGGTTCTGGCAAAGATTGAAGTAGCTCAAAAGTCAAGGGAATCCGGTCCACTTACTTTTCTGGAAGAGATGGTTCCCTCCAACCTGTTTTCGAGCCTGGGTGATAACCGAAACATGCTTCAGGTGATATTTTTTTCTATCTTTTTTGGCATCGCTCTTTTGTATATGCCCGGTAAGCAGGCCAAACCTCTGGTTAAGCTGTCGGAGTCGGCTGCCGTTGCCTTCATAAAAATGGTAGAGCTGGTGATGCTGGCCGCCCCTTATTTCGTGTTTGCCCTTATGGCGGGAATGGTTAATGAGATGGCCGGCGACAACCCGGCTCATGTGCTCGAACTTTTTAAAGGACTTACCTGGTATGCTCTTACCGTTATAGCAGGGCTGGGGTTAATGGCTTTTGTGGTTTACCCCTTGCTCATGACGTCAATGGTTAAAGACCTTACCTTTAAAAAGTTCCTTCGTGGCATCAGCCCGGCTCAAATGCTGGCTTTTTCTACCAGCAGCAGCGCGGCGACCTTGCCTGTAACCTTCGAGTGTGTGGAGGAGAACCTGAAGGTGGACAAGCGTATTTCGAGCTTTGTTTTGCCCATAGGGGCTACGGTAAATATGGATGGTACCAGTCTTTATCAGGCGGTGGCAGTGGTTTTTCTGGCCCAAATGCACCTGATTGACCTTACCCTCGGACAGCAGCTCATGGTGGTTCTCACGGCCACTCTGGCCAGTATCGGCTCGGCAGCCATTCCCGGGGCCGGCGTGGTGATGCTTATGGTAGTGCTCATATCGGTTGGCCTCAATCCCGCCTGGATCGGTATTGTACTGCCGGTTGATCGCATTCTCGACATGCTGCGTACCGTGGTTAATGTCACCGGCGATGCCACCGTGGCGGTGATAGTTGGAAAAACCACTTCGCTGCCGGCAGAGGGAAGCCCGAGGGAGTAGTTTAATGATTCGAATTCAATGTTTTTGAGCATGTAGAGGGATCGAAGGGAATGATGGTTGGTTGCCTGCATGGTTAGGCATGGAGAAATGGAATGGTTGGAATTGAAAATAGGTTTGTTGATAAATACACCTCTATAACCGCGGTGAATGACAAATATTTTTATACTTTTGCGGGGCTTTTGGAATTTCGGGGTGTAGCGCAGCCCGGTAGCGCGCGTCGTTCGGGACGACGAGGTCGTGGGTTCGAATCCCGCCACCCCGACTTTTTAGGATTCATCCTTCAACAAAAGCCTGTAAATCGTTTGATTTACAGGCTTTTTCTGTTTTTGGGAAATCAACTTACATCCATGTAAACCATGCTTCTGGTGAGTAATTCGGGAGTCTTTTTTTTGCTTAAATTGACTCCCGAATTAGGGCTTAAAAGGCTGTTCAGGAAGGTCCAACACGGATTCCCGTGGTTGCCATTGGTAGTATTTCCAACACACGATTTAGGATTAATTGTTTCGTAAAGCATGAATCAATTCCTGTTTTGACATCTTACTGCGTCCTTCAATACCCAATTCTTTAGCTTTTTGGTAAAGCTCTTTCTTACTCCTTTCCTCATATTTGGCAGCATGCCCCCCTTTGGTTCCCGAGTTGGGGGTATTGGCAATACGTGCCGACTTTTCTTTGCTGTAACCTTTATCGCGGAGAGCTTCGTATTGCTCTGGGTTTTTTACCCGCGATGATGCTGATTTTCCTGGCATAGCTTTAATAATTTTCAGATTAAAACAACGGTCATAGGTACATTCCTGTATTACCAATCCCTGCGAATTATTGACAGCAATATGGAGATCACGGCAAACACTAACAAAATGTGAATGAGTCCTCCAAAAGAATAGACAAAGAACCCCAGCAACCATCCGATCACCAGGATTAGCGCGATGATAAATAATATAGCTCTCATAACATTGGATTTAGTGAACAATTACTACATTTATAAGTATCCATAACTGAGTTTGCATCGTTTCCATAGAATCAATTTTCTTCTTCAATCACAATTTCCCGTTTTTCCACGCGCACGGCGTTTGAATTTGGTTTAATGCCAATACCATAACGCCTGGCATAAACAAAGGTAAACTCCGCTCCAAAAAAGAGTATGAGGCAAGAATAGGAGACCCAAAGCAAAATTAATACCACCGATCCTGCAGCTCCATAAGTTGAACCCGGATCGGCTTTTCCAAAGTAAAGACCCAGCAGAAATTTTCCCAACACGAACAAAGAGGCCGTGATAACGGCACCAATCCAAACGGTTTTCCAACGTATGCTGGCATCGGGAAGGTATTTAAACATGAGGGCAAAGAGCACTGAAATAATCCCCACCGACAACAGGATATCGGTTAAATAGGAAAGGTACACGATGGCATCGGCCCATAAAGCACTGAGATAATCGTTAAGCACCGAAATAGCAGTTGTTAAAATAAAGCTAACCAACAGTAAAAATCCAAGTACAAGGACAAATCCGAAACTTCGGGCGCGGTCTGCAATTAGTTTTTTGATGTTCGATTTTGGATGCACCTTAATATCCCATATCTCATTGAGTGAGAGCTGTAGATGGTAAAATATACCGGTAGCACCAAAAATAAGGGTGCCAATTCCTATGATGGTAGATAAGGTGCTTTTGTTGCCACCCTGGGTATTGGCAATGATTGCCTGAATAGATTGAGCGGCATCCTGCCCCAAAGCTGCTGATATTTCGTCGGTGAGTTTGCCCTGAACAATATCTGCGCCCCAAATCGCTCCTACCGTGTTGATGATAATTATGAGCAGCGCGGGCAACGAGAGAATGGCATAATAAGCTATGATGGCACTCAGACGCCAGGGGTCATCTTCGTTCCAGGCTTTAAAGGTTTCCTTTAGCAGGGAAGGCAGATGTCTGAATTTAAATTGGCGGGGCGACTGTTCAGCAGATTTCATACCATTACTCAATAATCAAACAGTTGTTGCATGTTAAAAACGCTTTGGTTGCTGAAATTGTTCGTTCAAATCAATTTAAAGATTAGATAAACTGGCGAAGCTTCATTCCTTGACGAAAGAAAGTTAATATGAATAATGAACAAAAGGCATTATAATATCAAGGCGGTCAATGAACAAATAAATTATTGTTTTTAAGCAATTTGAGTAGACCAGGGTCTGAAAAAATGAGCACAACAAGGATAAGTGTATCCTAAATCTTTTAAAAAAAAACTTCTCATTTTGAACATCCATACAATAAGTTTGTTTGACTTTTTGAAATGAATGTTGTACCTTACGGAAAGGTTTTAACCCATTACAAATTGATACTTTATGAGAACCGCAGGAATTATATTACTCATCTTAGGAATCATAGGGCTGGCTGTTTTTGGCATTCAAGCCCTCAACGATTCAGAAAGCTTTTCTATTCTGGGCCTTGATATTGCCGTGAGTGATGCCAATTGGACCCCCGTTATTACCAGCGGAGTAGTCTTTATCATTGGCATTGTACTTATGGCCGCGGGTAAAAAGCGCTAAAGCCAACTCTTTGGCATTACCCGTGTGCACCTGGTTGGAACAATTCAATTAAATATTGACTTGTTCCAAAATACCAAATTCCATTATCTATTCTGTTTAACACCATATTATTATTACACAACTTTTGTAATGCTTGATTGCTCAATAATTTAAGCGTCCTGGCAGGATTGTGTTTAGTCAGGTGATTTACACCATGTTATTAAAAAACACGAGCTCACTTTTATTTTTAAAAAAATGGGAGAACTCCGTTTAACTTTAAACCTTTGATTAATGTTATTTATATGTTAAACTTTAAAGCTATATTTTATGAAAGCTATCCTTTATATTCTGGCCGTCATTATGGTAATTGGCTGGCTGCTTGGCCTCCTTGTTTACTCGGTGGGCGGACTTATCCATATTTTGCTGGTGCTGGCTGTGGTGGCCATCCTACTCTCATTTGTTAAGCGGGGTGCCTGAAAAGAGGTAATCCCAATTCCCGCATTTCCTGTCTACATTGAAAAAAGGTCTACCAATGGATTTACAAGTTGTAACATTAAAAACCTTTCGTCATGACAACGATACAATTTAACAACCAACTATTGAGCATGCAAAAGAAGCTCAGGTACTTTGCCTACAGTTTGACCGGTAACCACGATGATGCGTTTGATTTGCTTCAGGAAACCTCTCTTAAAGCCCTCATATACAAAGATCAATTTGAGGAAAACACCAACTTTAAGGCTTGGATGTTTACCATCATGAAGAACACTTTTATTAATAGTTACCGGCGCAGGAAGCGCACACACAATACCTTTGAGGGTTACGATGATGACTTCAACAATGCCTATTTGAGTCACTTTTCTGTTGAAACACCCGAAATGATTCAATCTCAATCCCAGCTTAATGAAACTATTGGCAGACTCGGCGACGAGTTCAGAGTCCCTTTTCAAATGCACGTCGACGGTTACAAATACAAAGAGATTGCCAAAGAAATGAATTTACCGATAGGGACGGTAAAAAGCCGCATATTTTTCTCCCGTAAAAAACTGCGCCATATGCTTGCAGATCAGGAAGGCAGCTACGACACATTGTAATGTTAAAAACCCGGCCGTCGATTACAATGGCGAAGGTCCCCCCATTTTTAATATTACGTGACATGATTCGCTCATTTCAATGCTTCGGCCTACCGTTCTACGGTATATCGTCCTTTCCGTCCCGGATGTCAAAGTAAACAAAAATCCCTATAAATGGTGATTGTGAGACTTCTGTTAAGAGGATATTTTTGTCCTCATTAAACAACAGAAGTATGAAAAGCAGTTTTTCTATCGCGGCCCTCCTTGTTTTATCGATCATTGGAGTCAAAGCGCAAGATACATTGGGGGTCAATGGTTCCGGTAAAATTCTGAAGGAGTTATCATCACAAAAACTGGTGATAGGTGGCTATGGTCAAATCGATTACAATCAAACGCTTGAAAGCGGTTATCGACAAAATGGAAATCTGGACGTTCATCGCCTGGTGATGTTTTTGGGTTATAGCTTCTCATCCAAAACCTCTCTGGTTACGGAAATAGAATACGAGCATGTTTCAGAAGTATATATTGAACAGGCATTTATTGAACACCGCATTTCATCGGCGATTAACCTAATTGGAGGGTTGCTTTTAATCCCTATGGGCATTATCAACCAGTATCACGAACCCACCACCTTTAATGGCGTTGAGCGGCCCACCATTGATAGCAAGGTGGTTCCTACCACCTGGCGGGAGATCGGACTGGGAATCAATGGTCGTTTCACGAATGCAGCACTAAGTTATCAGCTTCTTCTGGTAAACGGACTTAAAAGCTACGACGAAAAAGGATTACTGGGTGGAAGCAAGGGGATCAGGAGCGGACGCCAGAAAGGAGCCGAGTCCATTATTTCCAGTCCCAACGTAGCCCTAAAAATCAACTATTTCGGACTCTCCGGACTTCAAATCGGGGCGGCCACATTTCTTGGAAAAACCCAATCCACGCTGTACCACCATCTCGACACCAGTAATAAAGATGCCGTCGAAAGGGCCGACTCTTCACGTGTGGGCATTCGGATGTTTGGACTGGATTACAGGTTTTCAAAGGGAAACTTCCATTCACGCGGACAATTGATCTTCAACAACATATCCAATACCAAAGCCTACAACCAATTTACCGGGCAGGACCTTGGCTCCCAAACACTGGGTTGGTACCTGGAGGGAGCCTGGGATATCAGAGTGGGAAATGAAGCACAAAACCTTACACCCTTTGTAAGATATGAAAGCTATAACCTGCATCATAGGGTCGCTCCAACGATTCCCCGCGATGGTGCTTATAATGTTAAAGAGATAACTGCAGGAGCGGGTTATTCTCTGGCACCCGGCGTAGTGGTAAAGGCAGATATTGCCTGGGCACAACCTCAAAACACTCAATTAAACCAGAAGCAGTTTAATATGGGTATTGGTTTTTGGTTCTAAATTTCTGACTATGTTTTTTTCAAGATGCACATTTCTTATGGCCATATGGGCCGTTACATCTACCATTTCAATTGCTCAGGAAGATGTTCTGGAGAAGAAGACGCGGAAATTACTGGATGCTGCACTGGAGGAGGTCTTTGACCATCACTCCAATCCGGTCTTCAGAGAGGTAATAAACCTGACTGCCACGGGAGACCATCATCCGCTACAAATATTTGAATTCACAGAAAACGGGACTAACCGATTTGCCGGCTGGGCATGTCTGTCGGAGGGCATGGGACGCTACGACACTTTCGACTATCTGGTCGTTTACGATCACACGAAGACCATAGTGCTGGTCGAAATTTATACGTATCGCTCCAGTCATGGTTATCAAATCACCTCAAAAAAATGGCTGAATAAATTCAAAGGACTTAAAGCCTCTGATAAGATTGAGATAGGTGAGGATGTGGATGCTATCAGTGGCGCCACTTTATCATCATTTGGCCTGGTAAAATCTTTAAACCAGGTAAATAAACGGGTTAATGAACTTTAATCGTAGAAAATGGAGACTTAAAGCATCTTTAGTAGAATAACCCGATTTCTTCATCCTAAACTTATTAACCCTGTAATTATTTAGAGAAAAAAAACTCAAATAGCCTGGAATAAGCAATGTTTTTATACTACCTTTGCGATAGGATTGGTATTTATTAATCCCATCATATATCATGAAACGAGCCCCTGATGGTGCGGGGCAGGCTCCCGATTCCAATCGGGAAGGAAAACATTATAAACGAGTTCTCCCGATGAAAAATCGGGACAGGCTATCGAATCCCTATAAAAACAAATAATTATAATGAGATGAAAAATAGACAATACAAATTCTGGATAAGCCTGGTGCTGACAACAGCCTTTGGCATTGTCAATGCACAGACGCTCAAAGTCGATCGCGCTAAAAGCGAAATAACGACCTCAGGCACCTCTTCCCTTCACGATTGGGAGATGCCACTCACTTCGTTTGAAAGTTCAACCACGCTAAAAAATGGGCAGGGTACATCGTACTTAATTACGGGTACACAATTTACGGGTGAAGCCGCCAGCCTGGAGAATGATAAATCGCTGATGGAGAAGAAGACCCGTGAGGCGTTAAGAGCTGACAAGAATCCGCTAATAATTTTTAAGCAGACTGAGGATGCCACGATCGATCTTGGCAATGGGGCTGCACCCGTTGTGGTTAAAGGTAATTTAACCATTGCGGGCATTACCCGGCCGGTACAAATTGAAGCCATCGGTCAAAAAGTAGGGGATGATGGGTTTGAGGCTACGGCTACCATTAAAATAAAGTTGACTGACTATAAGATGGAGCCCCCAACTGCACTGCTCGGAACCATTAAAACCGGTGATGAAGTTACGGTACATGTGGATATGACCTATAATTACGGGGAGCAATTATCGAATAACCTGCTGCCCTGATTATTAACAGGATGTTTAAATCTTGCTGTCTCAGCGCCATGGTAGCACACCATACAGATTACAAATAATTTACCAGACCAATTTCTAACTCTTTCATTAATAAAAGACAATGAGAACAATACTCTTTATTTTACCAGCGTTGGTATTGAACACCACCCTCATGTTTGGGCAACAATTCGAAGAAGAAAAGCTCTCCGGTGAGGGATTCGATAAAATATCCACCCATGTTGGCGCTGATTTTGCCATGCAGTACCAATCACTTGAACACTCGGCTGATGCCGTCGAGCTCATTCCTCTGGGGAAAGGTTTTAACATTCCCACTGCCAATCTTAACCTCGAAGCCGACCTGGCTCCGGGTGTAAGGGTAAATCTGGTGACCTACCTCTCATCCCGGCACCACACGGAAGCCTGGGTAAAAGGAGGTTATCTTTTAATGGACCAATTGCCTTTCTTCAATTCAGTAGCGTTGGACAACGTGATGGATTACCTCACCATAAAAGTTGGTGTAATGGAAATAAACTACGGCGATGCCCACTTCCGCCGTTCAGATAATGGCCGGGTCATCGCCAATCCATTTGTGGGCAATTACATTATGGATGGTTTCACAACCGCTCCGGCGGCCGAATTCATGGTTCGCAGCAATGGATGGTTGGCAATGGTAGCTCTTTCCGGCGGCTCGTTAAAGCCCGAGTTGTCCAAATATAATGCCGGGAGCGACTCCTACGCGGCTTACAACACACAAGATGAACTGGCATTTTACTATAAGGCAGGATTTGATAAGCAACTGAATGAAACTATCAGATTGCGTGCTACCCTGTCGGGTTATTACAACAGCGAGCACCACTTTGGGTCGTTGTACAATGGTGACCGTACCGGTTCCAGATACTACCTGGTGATGAAGCCTCAAACGGGTAGTTCATCCGATACCGATCCGGCGTCGGGGCATACAACCGGACGGTGGGGTCCCGGCAATACCGATGAAAACAATGCCATCATGGTTAACCTCTTTGCTAAATTCAGAGGATTGGAGTTTTTTGGAACCTACGAGAATACCAACGGAACTTCCGCTTTTGGTGGAGCAGATTATGATTTTGATCAGATTGCCTTGGAAGGAATCTACCGTTTTGGCAACCATGAAAATCTTTTTGCAGGAGTGAGATACAATAAGGTTTCGGACGATAACGACCAGTCTATAGACCGCATTCAGGTAGGCGCAGGCTGGTTTCTGACAAAAAACATCGTAGCCAAACTCGAATATGTGGATCAGAACTATAACGACTTTTCCAGCTATGGCGATAACGCCGGCTTTAACGGATTGATGGTCGAAGCCGGGATATCATTCTGACAGGGAAAGGCCTATGGAGGTGCATTATGGATGTTAGTGACATAAATTTTGCAAATGTTCTGTTTTTCAGAAAATGCACAAAGGGGTGCAATGAGCAATACCATGCCTTTAACATCTCTGTTTTTGCGTCATCATCACGATGGCTATCCTCTAAGCTTTTCATTTATTTGGTTACCCTGTTGACCTCCTTTTTATTTTTGCTGTTTAGTCAACGTATAGTGGCCCAGGTTTCAATGAATCCAATTCAAGTCTTCACAGTGGTCGAAAGCCGTTCCAAATGTTCGGATTATATCCAGATTGATGGTTCTACCAACGTCAACCAATTTTACTTTACCCATGAACTGTCTGATAAGAAAAAGTTAGATGTTAGCCCGGATACAAAATCCAACATTTTAGAGTTAAAAATTCCGGCTAAGAATTTTAAATCTTCCAATCACCGGATGACCGAGGATTTTTTGGAGCTCATAAAAGCCGACAAGTACCCTTATATCCAAATTACCATACACTTAACCAACGATCAGCTCATGTCTTTAGTCAATGATGTATTTTATCCTGAAATAGATGTTCAATTGGCAGGTAAATCTCATACCTACCGAATTCCGGGCAAACTGCACAGATGTCCGGACCAGTCGATTCATGTTTCGGGGGAAGTACATTTAAGCCTTGAAGACTTTGATTTAGAACCCCCTTCAAAATTCCTGGGCCTGGTAAAGGTAAAGAATGAAGTTTTTATTAACTTTGGACTTACTTTATCCAATTAACAAATAAAACTTACAACTTTGAGATTTAACACCAGGACCCGATATGGTTTAAGGACTATGATTGAGATAGCCCGTGAGAGTTCTGACGAGGGAATTTTCCAGAGAGAGATTGCCTCGCGTCAGAACTTATCGTTTAAATATTTGGATCAGATCATCTTATCTTTGAAGGTAGCAGGTCTCATTGCTAATGTTAAAGGGAAAAAGAGTGGTTATATTTTAACCCGTCCGGCCTCAAAAATCACCATACTTGATATCCATAATGCCTTTGAACCCGGGATTTGTGTGATAGATTGCATGACATTGAATTATAAGTGCGACAGGCAAAGCAGCTGTTCGGCAAGGCTCTTCTGGAAAGGATTGAATAATGTGGTTTCCGACTATTTTAAATCGCTTACGCTTAAGGATTTACTCGCTCAGCAACTGGAACTTGAAAAACAGGTGGGATAGTTTTGGTATTTTGAGCCAGTTGCTGAAAAGTATAATGAAAATGTGCCGGTTTTGACGACTTTCCAAAACCTATCTGGTCAGTTCTTTGTCATTGTTCGTTTTTGTGGTTGTGTTATGGATAAGGAATATATTCTATTTCGTCTCCTATAATTTTAGGAAACGATTGCTCCTTCCATTTCTGTCTGGCTTCATTAATAAGTTCTTTACTGGATGAAACAAAATTCCAGTCAATAAAGCGTTTTTCGGGAAAAGGCTCACCGCCAAAAATATAAAGGGTGCTGTTTGCGGCAATCGTAAACTGGCATAAACTGCTGTCCTTTGCCACTAATAATTGGTTGGACTGATATACGTTTTCATCGCTTTCAATACTTCCTTCAAGAATATACAAGCCTGATTCGCCATAGAGCTGATTTCCGATATTTAAAACCTGCTTAGAGGTGCTTTTTATTTCAAGCATAAAGAGCCGGCTATAAACCGGAACAGGTGATTTTCTGCCGAAAGCCTCGCCTGCAACCAGTTTAAATTGAATATCACCTTCGGTCCACGCAGGGATTTGATCCTGTTCAACATGAAAAAACTCCGGCTCCATTTGCTCCTGTTCTTTAGGTAGTGCTACCCAAATTTGCAATCCGTGCATGTTTTTGGCAGATTTGCGTAAATACTCAGGGGTACGCTCGGAATGAACAATTCCTTTTCCTGCGGTCATCCAGTTAACAGCACCGGGTTTTATTTCTACTGCATTGCCAAGGGTATCACGGTGCATAATGCTTCCCTCAATTAAAAAAGTAAGGGTTGAAAGGCCAATATGCGGATGCGGCAATACATCAAAATTTTCCCGTTCG
>JACDJA010001228.1_pt1 | contig 22234 bp, 19 predicted proteins | sample 7449241 | NCBI WGS metagenome assembly JACDJA01 (sample SAMN14253289, study PRJNA609438) | sludge metagenome | isolation source: initial anaerobic sludge | collected 2018-12-20 | reverse complement strand
GATCATGAATCGCCTCATTCAATAGATCTAGGCTCGTTTTGTAATCACCACGCAGCATTGCAATTGATCCACGAATCGACTTCAACTCCGGCTTACTTTCGGCCAGATCCGATGGTAGTGAATCCAACCAATCCGTGAGAGTCACCCACCTGCCACTCAAGATCAAGGAGGATGCTGCCCGGCGGATCATTTCAACCTGCTGCTCCGGTGTGCCTATCCGGAAGTAGATGGAAATTGCGCGTTCCCATTCCTGAATGCTCTCAAAATAGAACGCGAGCTCAGTCTCAATCTGTCGGGTTTCGTCCGGTCTTTCAACCCTCATGCGGTTTTGCAGAAAGTCACGGAACAGATGGTGATATCTCAAAAAAACTGTCTCGTCGCCAACCGGCAGAACAAAGAGGTTGTCCCGTTGAATCCGATCGATGACTTCGTCCCAATTTTGACCCGCTAACCCCAACGCCTTGCCAATGATCTTCTCACAAAGGCTGGCATCAAATTCCTCCAACAGTGAGGTGCGCAGCAGAAAGCTCTGCATTGAGGCGCTTTGACGATCAAACACCTGCTGCGTCAGGTATTCATAAATACCCACACCGGAAACCTTTTCGACCCGGCTCCGTTCAGATGCACCTTTGGGGGTCAATTGAGCGGTCAGCAGCAATCCAGTGATCCAGCCTTCAGTCCGCGCGATCATCTCGTCAGCTTTTTGGTCAGAGATCGTCTGGTGATAGTTGACCGCCATCAGCTGCTTGATCTCTTCCGGTAAAAAAGCCAGCTCCTCAAAGCTCAAACCGTCAACCTGCGATCGAGCAACCAGCAGGCTAAGGTCCGGTAAAGTGAGCAATGTGCGCGATGCGATGATAAAGTGGCAGTTTTCGGCGCATTCCTGGATGATGCGATTAACGAACATTTCAATTGGTTTACTGTCGCGGACCAGATGGTAATCATCGAGCACAAAAATGAAATGCTCGGTGATGTTTTCATAGATGTCATTGACGATGGAAGAAATAATCGGATCGAGGTTGACTCTGTCCTGGTTCAAATCCCCGAGTGAAGCCTGCGCCATCAATCCAAAGGTCGGAAACTTCCCCTGTATCGCGGCGATGAAATGCGCGATAAAGCGCTTGGGGTCGCTGTCAAGGTGGTCAAGCGCGTACCAGCAAACCGGTACCTGTGTGTGGTGAGAAAAATCTACGATCAGGGAGGTTTTACCATATCCAGCAGGTGCGGCCAGAATTAGCAGCTTGAGATCGAGCACGTTATCAAGGATGTCTAACAACCTTGGACGGGAAAGGATCTCGCTGCGACGCCGGGGAATCAGCGTTTTTGTGCGGATGACCGGAAATTCTGCCGCCATATAATCTACTATAATCCAGTCTGCGTGCGAATGGGCTTAACAAAAAAGTCTAGTGTGAATAAAAATTATCCATACCAAGCGATAGATGAGAAAATATCAGTGGATAAAGTTATTTTCCTTCCTTTACCCACTGAAAGTAACATACGCTCAATAGATTGATGGCGTATATTGAGCACCCGTTTGATTTGCAGCCATAAATATCGCGTTATTGTAAGCCTTCGAAGGGTCAATAAATAAATATAAGAGAGGAACAATCCATAATATTCCGAAGACAAAGAAACCTACAATAAAGCATATCCAGGTAAGTGTGTTCATCTTCCAATTAATATTTGTTATCACCTCGTAGCGATTATCTGGCTTTGAGGTAATATTGATTGTAGCGTCCAAATCAGCAGCAAAACCGAATTGAACACCTTCCTTGCCATTGACAATTCTTAAGGTATTTTCATTTAGTCTTACTATCTGCCCACCTAAAACCATTACGCTTTTTTGAATAGCAGAGGTTATTTCCTCAATAGGTTTGTCAGTATTCAATACGTTGAAAAGCATTTTTGAGCCCATAATTTCTCCTAATAAATAATATTGGCTGTAATTATCTAATCATCATCAAGATTTCTTGTGCTTTCTTTGTATTGTAATTGGCAACCACCCCGGAAATTGCAAAAGCTTCGATAAATGCAACGATTGCTGGTATGTAAGTCCAGCAGAAAACCAAATAGAGAATTCCCAAACCAACTTTGTTCAAGTAGAACTTGTGAATTCCCAGCCCACCCAAAAATAATGCTAATAATACTGCTGTGGTTGGATTCTTTTTCACATTATTATATTGGAGAATAAAAAGAGTCCTTTTGTCGTCTGGTAATTGGGTCAACAGACTTTGAACGTACTGCTCATTCTTTAAACTTAATTCTCTTGCGCCTTTTGCCAAAACAGTGAAAAACACGACAATCCCTGCTATCAAAACTAATGGAACCAAAATTAAAAGAATAGTGCCGAAATCTGAATTCATGTCTTCCCTCCTAAAAGTTTTGTATTTTACTAATTATATGTTATTGTCAAATACAATATTATAAAATCAAGCAACCAATTCTGAAAATCTATACTTTCTTATGATCTTTCTTTCAAAATTCCTCCCCCTGTTCTTATATCCCACCGGCATGATCACGCTGCTGATCATCCTGACGCTTGTATTTTGGAAAAAGCGCCGCGTTTCAGTGACCTTTCTGATCATTGCCTTCGTTATCCTGCTGGTGGCAGGCAACAAATACACCGCCACCACCCTGTCGCGCACCCTCGAATGGCGCTACCCGGCGCTTGTGGAAGGTACAACCGCTGATGTGATCGTCGTTCTGGGCGGAGGAACTGAACCAGTAGTAGAACCCCGCAGCATGGTGGAAGTGAATTCTGCGGGTGATCGGGTTCTTTACGCCGCCAAACTCTACCAGGACGGTGTCGCGCCGGTTCTCCTCTTGAGCGGGGGGGACATTGATTTTCTCTTTGATTCTCCTTCCACGCCAGCGGATGATATGGCAGCGCTGATGGAATTGCTGTCCATTCCGCGGGAAAACCTGCTCATCCAGAATGCCTCCCTTAACACGCAGCAGGACGCAGAATTTAGCTGCGCGATAATCAAGGAAAAAGGATTTGAGAAAGTGATTCTCGTGACATCCGCGTTTCACATGCCGCGGTCTGTCGCGCTCTTTGAAGCGCAGGGGTGTCCGGTAATTCCGGCACCTGTTGACTTCAGCATTACCAAAGAGGGCTGGGAATCCCTCACCCACCCCACCATTCAAGAATTTGTTATTAATTTAATGCCTTCATACACTCACCTTTCCTCCGTTACAAAAACGATGAAGGAATACCTGGGAATGATTTATTACCACTTTTCCGGCGTTCTGAAATAGAAAGTTGAGATAATCTCATGAAAAAACTTGCCCCTTTACTACTCGTACTTGCTTTTATGGTGTCCTGTTCACTGCCGGACACGCTGTCTGCCCTGCTTGACAGACAATCATCGCAAAATACTCCCGCCATGGAAGCCAATGACCTCATGACCTTGATCGCGAATAACAGTATCAGCGTCGTCAGCACCCGCGGCAACCCGATCGTCGCAAGCTTTAGCGGACGGACAATTGATCTGGAGCTTGTAAACAATACTGATAAAACATTGGATGTTCTGATTCCATGCGGGCTTACCTTTATCCCCACAGATGAAGGTGCCAGTCGAATGATCAGCGTGCAATCGCACGAGATCACCATAGACGCCGCCGAAGTGAAAAAGATCATGCCTTTTGTATTGAGCATGGATAACCTTGAAGCGCTTCCTACAGCTGACAAATCTTACCGCTTGGAGCTCCTGACAAAAGGAAAGCAGCTTGAATTTGCCGAGTGCCTGTGCAGGAGAGACCTGCCAGCCGAGATCGAAACAAATGACCTGGTAAGTGCGCAGCTGGCAATGTGGATGCTCGACGAAAGTTCTGCCATAACCGACCTGCCGGATGAACTCAATGAATGGCTGCAAGACGCAATCGGTCTACCAATTACCATTCCCGGATTGGATAACGCGCTTCAGAACCTGACGGGCAACCTTGCACCAGAAGCAAAAGCCTGGCTCGAAAAATGCGGGATCGAACTCGATAATTAACAATATTGATTGAAAATTAAAACAAAAGAGCTGCCTAACTGGGATTTCCATTTAGACAGCTCAGTTTTTTAGGTAGTTATTTTATACAAACCGCGCGCGTATTTCCGCACTTAAGTAATCGAGGATCGCTACCGTAATCGCAATAAACCAGATGGCAATACCCGCTGAACGGTAGTCAAGCAGACGGATCCACTGTATCAGCAGGTAACCGATACCGCCGCCGCCTACCATACCAATGATAGTTGACATACGCACGTTGATATCCCAGCGATAGATCGTGAAGGACACAAATGGCGGGATGATCTGCGGTACGACGCCATACCACACCAGCTGCATCCAGTTGGCTCCAGTCGCCTGGATGGCTTCCAACGGGCCGGGATCAATGGATTCGATCGCCTCGGAATACAATTTACCCAGGGCAGCAATGGAGTGAATGGTAAGCGCGATGATACCCGCGAAAGGTCCAAGACCAACCGCGATGATCGCGATAACCGCCCAGACTAACGGCTCGATCGAGCGGATGATGTTCAAGATTAGGCGCACAAAGTAGTAGATGGCTAGTGTGATCTTATTCGCAGACATCAGGTTGCGCGCAGCCAGAAAACTGACCGGAACAGAGAGGATGATGCCAAAGAATGTCGACATCATGCCCAGGAAGATGGTCTCGATCATCTTTTCGATCGATAATTTCAGTTCCTCGCTTGCAACAGGCTCCCCAACCGATTCCAGCTGACGGCCTGAAAGTTTCCAGATGACATACCCTTCCTCGTTCGTCGCGGGAATAACCCGATAGGGGATGATCACGTCAACCTCGAACGACCCGTTCTCATCCGTCGTCACCTTGACATATTCACCACCTGCGCGGTGACGGAATTTATTTTGCACCTGGTCTTCCCACCAGATTTCAGTTTCTGTATTGGGTAGGAAGCCACTGCCTGTCATCGACAGAGTAGTTCCCGGATCTCCGTCGATCTCTGACAGACTGCCGCAAACAGGGGAAATTGTTACAACAGGATCACCCTCCTCAACCGCGACCGGCTCAACCTCAACTCCTTCGGTACAAGGGATAACAACCTCAGCATATCCAGTTTTATATTCTTCTGGTCGATAAATCGCTTTTTCCCAAGGCCAGAGCACACGGCTTAGGAGCGGAAGTGAGTTTTTTCCATCTGTGATGAGGGTTGCCGGTTGGATCTCGCCAATTTGCCATCCCAGCAGGAAAAACGCGATAAGTACAAGCAGCCATAGAAATCCGGATTTTGCTTTAGTCTTATCTTTGGCGGTTTTATAGGCATCATAAATGATCCAAAGATAGATAAGAACCAGAAGGATGAGTATGACCAGAATGATCGGAAGAAGTTCAATGGATTTCTGTAACTGAGCGAAAAAACCCACTTCTCTGCGGGCTTCAACCCCAACCCGCCAAATCCATAATCCAGTCATGGATATGAAGCTGATGAATAATGTTAACCCTTTTCCAAAAGAACGCGCCAGCATGTGACCGACACCGGGTAAGACAGCCGAAATCAAAGCTGCAACAATCGGGGAAACCAGGCTTGGTTTAATCTCGGAATCAGATTTTCGAGTTCTCATGCGACACCTTCATTTTCTGTGGCGAGTTCACCAACAAGACCGCCCATTCTTTCGGCTTCTTCTCCGTAAATGGATTTGAATTGCGCATCCGTGATCTTTCGAATATCCTCACCAGATCCTTCATAGACCAGTCTGCCATCCCGCAATCCGATCACGCTTGTGCTGTAACGCTGCACAAGGTCAAGATAGTGCAGGCTGCAGATGATCGTCATTTCATCTTCCTTATTTAGACGCTCAAGGTGCTGGAGAATGGAATGGGCTAATACAGGATCAAGGCTCGCAACAGGCTCATCCGCCAGGATTATTTTTGGTTCCTGCATGAGGGCTCTGGCAATACCCACTCTCTGCTGCTGCCCACCGCTCAACTCATCCGCGCGTTTGTTGGTCTGATCAGTGAGTCCCAGCCTCTCGAGTGCGTTGATTGCACGTTGCTGATCTTCTTGAGAAAACTGGCTGGAGAGACTGCGCCATGTCGGAGTGTAGCCAAGCCTGCCTGCCATCACATTGGTCAGAACAGAAGACCTTTTGACAAGGTTGAATTGCTGGAAAACCATACCGATCTTCCGGCGCACAACACGAAGGTCATCTCCTTTCAGTTTAGCCAGATCAACGCCATCCCAGAGGATCTCTCCCTCGGTGGGATCGATGAGACGGTTGATGCATCTTAAAAGCGTGGATTTACCCGAACCGCTCAAACCGATGACAACCAGGAACTCACCTTCTGGAACACTAAAGCTGACATCGCGCAGTGCCACCGTTCCATCATCATATACTTTCGTCAAGTGGCGAATTTCGAGCATAAGATTCCCTCCAATTGTCAAGACGGGGGACATTAAGCCCCCCGTCTAGAAGGTTAGTTGCTTGGTAAAACGATTTTTTACAGGTCTTCTGCTGTAACCCCGGCAGCATCAAGCAGTTGGCGGAAGGGATCGTAGAAAGTGTTGTCATGAATTTCGAGACCGTCCCACTCGTAAGCGGTATCCATGGCAAGCTGTCCTTCTTCAGTTTCCATGATGGCTAACAGCGCATCAATGATAGCCTGCTTCTCTTCAGCTGGGAAGTCTTTCATGAACTGCACACCATCGTTGGGGATCTCCATTGAGATCTCGACCTGGACGACTTTATCCATAACATCAGGATACTCATCCTCTACACCAGCGCGCGCATCAACATAGCTGGCACCGGCATCGCAGTCGCCATTGTAGACACCCATCACAGCAGAGTCATGGGCACCAGCGAAGATTACGTCCACATCAGTATCAGGATTGACGCCTGCGGCTTTCATCATGATGCTGGGGATGATCCAACCGCTGGTACTGGTTTCATCAGTTGCGCAGAAGGTGGTTCCTGCCAGGTCAGCAACCGAGGTAATGCCGCTATCAACACCGGCGATGATCTGACCAGTGTAGAACGGGGCGCCGTAGCGGGTGGCTACCAGTTCGGGGAAAGCGCAACCGCGGTCCGCAGCGGTGATGGCAGCGAAGGTCGCCAGTGAGCCCATCTGGGCCTGACCGGAGCACAACGCTTCGATGGCAGCGGTATAGTCAGTCGCTACGAAGGTTTCGACGACCAGGCCGGTTTCCTTAAAGATAAGGTCGGCAACAGCGTCCGCGCCCGCAGAGACATCTTCCATCTCGCCGGAAGGAACAAATACCCACTGAATGGGATTTTCTTCCGTCCCGAGCTTGGCTTCTTTGGCACAACCGGTTAACACCAGGGTTGCGACCAACAACAGGGAAAGCACTACAAACAATGACCTTTTCACTTTTCTTCCTCCTTTGGGTTTGACTAAACGATTTTGCGTTTATAACTCAAAACGCATTATTAATGATATCCCAATTAAATATAAAAGGCAAGCACATACCTTTTTCATAAAACTTAAATTTTTGAAATTGTCAATCTTCAGAATAGCCGCAGAGTGCCACCGCGCGCGGTCCCGTGTGCGCCCCCAGCACCGGAGAAACGATACCGATAATCAACTCGACTGGTTCTAACTCAGCCGTAATCCTATCCGCCAACGCTTTTGCATCATCATAAGCCGCATTGTGCAGCACAGCGATGCGCAATGGTTTGGATGCGTCCACTTTTTTAAGGAAACTCGAATACAAGGTTTCCAACGCGCGTGCGCGCGTGCGTGATACATCCCCTGCCTCCACCGTGCCGCTCTCGTGGTTCACACGGATCTGAGGCTTGATATTCAATACATTACCGATAAATTTCGCCGCCCCCGCGATCCGCCCTCCTTTTACCAGGTACTCAAGTGTATCCAACACTATGTGGTAATGCAGACGTCCTCTTACTGCTTCGGCAGCCTTTGCCATCTCCTCTAAACTACCACCAGCTTCGCGCACCCGCGCGGCAGCCAGCAGCTGCCAACCGAGGCTCATGGAATTGGATTTGGAATCCAGCACCTTCACTGGTGCGCGGAACCCTTCCGCTGCTGCCCTGGCAGATTCGATCGTCCCGCTCATCGCCCCGCTGATTGTGATCACCAGGATCTCATCAGCACCGGCATTGAGCGCTTCTTCGTAAGCATCGGTAAAATCCTGCGGGGTCGGCTGTGATGTGGTGGGATGGAAAGGTATTTTCCCCAGCCGCTCATAGAATTCTTCAGGGGTTATCTCAATTCCATCAAGGTATTGTTTATCCCCCCACACGATCGTCAACGGTACGACACGGATGCGGTATTTGTCACGCAGATCAGCGGGTAGATCATTTGTGCTATCAGTGATTATGGCAACCTGGTTTGTCATTTTTTCATCCTTTTTGAGAACAGTTAATTCCAATCAATATATTATTATAGAAAAACCGAATCCATTTCAGGAGTGTCCTGAGATATATTGTTGATCCACGCTGATAATTCAAGCGCACTCATTCTTACCCGGCATTACATTTATCCTGTTTTGTCTGACAAGCGCTACAATTTTCTTGTCAGTGATTTTTTTTAATGCTATCATCTTAATAGCGAAATTTCATCGCAAAACACCAGCAAGTTCATCCGCCATTACCAAAATGACGTGATGTTTATATTCTAGAAGGTCTAGAAAGCGAGGTGACTGCCGATCAAAATTCCCCAATCAAAATTGCAGGGAAACACCTTTTAAGTTTTCACTTGAACCCGCCGTATCATAACTTGCGGAATAAAAGTGACAAAGCAAATTACGTGAAACCAAAATCTAAGAAAGACAGGACATACCATGATCAATCCTCATCCAGGACTTCCAGAGCTAGAGTATGTAAAACCCGCCAGTCTATCCGAAGCCTGCGCGTTCCTCGCTGAACATGAAGGGAAAGCAAAACCCTTCTCAGGCGGAACTGATAGTTTCGTTAGGCTGCGCGACGGGGTATTGAAACTTGATTACCTCGTTGATATCAAGGGGCTTGATGGAACGAAAGAACTCTCATTCGACCCCAAAAAAGGCCTCACCATCGGCGCTGCGGTGACGATGAACCAGGTTGCCAAACACCCTGATGTAATAAAGTACTACCCCATTCTTGTTCAGGCAGCCGATTCAGTGGCAAGCTACCAGTTACGCAATCGCGCAACGATCATCGGCAACATATGTAATGCCTCCCCCGCCGGTGACACTATCGGTACGTGTCTTGTGCTCGATGGCGTACTTAATGTAGAGGGCGTCAATGGAAAACGCTCAATCCCCCTGAGTTCATTTTTCCTCGGACCGGGCCGGACGGTGCTCAATGCTGGTGATGTTGTCATTTCCATCACCCTGCCCACCCCGCCCGCAGGTATGGTGGGGGTATACAAAAAACTTGGCAGAAACAAGATCAGCGACCTCTCCATCGTGGGAGTTGCTGTAATGGGATATCCCAACTCAAAATCACCGTCAGGATATACCTTCAGAATTGCCCTGGCTTCAGTTGCACCAACCCCCATGGAAGCACTCAAAGCCGAAGCCATTCTTGCTGAGAAACCAATTACACCCGAAACGCTCGCGCTGGCTGCGGAAACCGCCATGGACGCCGTTACACCCATTGATGATGTGCGTGGTTCAGCCCGGTACCGCAAATTGATGGTACGCAACTTAACCCGCGAAGCACTCACAGAAGTGTGGGCAAAATTAGGCAAATAGCCCCGGCTATTTGTTCATTACAGGAGGAATAAATGTCTTATTCAAGAATAACGCTCACCGTCAACGGCGTACAGGAAACAGTTGATGTTCCGCATCATATGACCCTGCTTACGATGCTGCGCGAAAAACTTTCTCTCACCGGTACGAAGAACGGTTGTTCAGCCGGTGAATGCGGCGCCTGCACAGTATTGATGAATGATGAACCAGTGAACAGCTGCATGGTACTCGCTGCGGAATGTGAAGGCGCGAATATCGTCACAGTTGAAGGCCTGGCTAAAGAAGGCAAACTCACCAAACTGCAGGAAGCCATCATCAAATCAGGTGGTGTACAGTGCGGTTTCTGCACCCCCGGTATGTTGATCTCCGCCACAGCCCTTCTGAAGCGTAACCCGCATCCCACCGAGCAAGAGATCAGGGAAGCCCTTGTCGGCAACCTGTGCCGCTGCACAGGCTACTTCAGAATCGTGGAAGCTGTTAAAGAAGCATCTAACTAATAGACTTCACGCACAGTGATCGTTCATTTCTAACAGCAATCCTAAAAGGAGCCGAAACATGGCAAACGTGAAACCAAAAGACAAGAAAACCAAAGTTGTTGGTACGAGTGTACCGCGTATCGACATAATTGAAAAAGTGACCGGGTCAGCAGTTTACCTGGATGATATCCAGTTTGGCAATAAACTGCTGTACGGTCGGGCTGTGCGCAGCCCATACCCTCACGCCCTGATCAAGAGCATCGACACCAGTAAAGCTGAAAAGTATCCCGGCGTCAAAGCAGTGATCACCGGCAAGGATTTTCCGGAACGCATGGGGCTCTACATTAAAGACAAGACCATCCTCGCGACAGATCGCGTACGTTATATCGGAGAGCCAGTGGCAGCAGTGGCAGCAATAAGCGAAGAGGTCGCCATGAAAGCCTGCGAGCTGGTGGAAGTTGAATATGAACCTCTGGAAGCTGTCTTTGACCCCGAATTTGGCGTTTCAGACGAAGCCCCTATCATCCACCCCCAGTTGGGCGAATATGAATGCCCTAATTTTCTGTTCCCCAAGCCGGGTACGAACATCTCTAATCATTTCAAAGTTCGCAAGGGTGATGTAGAAGCTGCGTGGAAACAATGTGCCCACATCGTCGACCGCACATTCAAGATTCCTCACGTCCAGCACGTTCCTATTGAAACCCACATCGCCGTGGCGCAAATGGACGAGAAAGGGAAAATCACCCTTTGGGCATCCTCACAATCTCCTTTTGCCCAGCGTAACCTCATCGCGAAAGCCCTGCACATGTCACAGAGCGATCTGCGCGTGATCGCGCCCCTGGTGGGCGGCGGTTTTGGTTCCAAAGCCGGCGTTACCATGGAAGCGCTGCCTGTCGCTTTGGCAACAAAGACCAAAGGCTGGCCGGTGAAATTCACGCTCACCCGTGAGGAAGAGTTCTACACCAACTTTGTCCGCCAGGGTCTGGTCATTCATGTCAAGATCGGCTGCGACAAAGATGGCAACATTCTCGCGCTCAAGAACACCATGTACTGGGACGCTGGCGCCTCAAACGAGTACGGATCAAACATCACTCGTGCTGCCGGTTATTCAAGCACTGGTCCTTTTGACATTCCCAATGTTGAAACCGACAGTATTTGTGTCTACACCAACCACCCCATCGGCGGCGCCTACCGCGGTTTTGGCATGTCAGAGCTGCACACCGGTATCGACCAGGCAGTCGATGAACTGGCTGAAAAAGCCGGTATCGACAAGATAACCTTCCTCAAGCAAAACGCCATCGCTGAAGGTGACATCCTCTGCACCGGAATGACCATGCACGCCAATGGCATCCAGCAATGCATCGACGGCGTAGCTGAAGCGATCGAGTTCTCGAAAAAGGAAAAACCAACCTCGCCAGACCGACTGCGCGGCAAGGGCATCGCAATTATGTGGAAAGCCCCCGCAATGCCCCCCAACCCGGGATCCAGCGCGTGGATCGAGCTCTCAGAAGATGGGAAAGCTACCGTCGGTCTCGGCGGACAGGAAATCGGTCAGGGTACATTTACCGCGATGGCGCAAATAGCCGCTGAAGCACTCGGTATTAAATACGAAGACGTGCGCATTGCAGGTCCGGTTGATACGCAATACAGCCCCTACGAGTGGCAGACAGTAGCAAGCCGCCTAACATGGAGCATGGGTAACGCGGTACGCCTGGCGGCGCTCGATGCGCGCAATCAAATCCTGGATGTTGTTGCTGAAGCCTGGCAGGAAACCCCTGAAGACCTCGACATCGTGGACGGAATGGTGATCTCCTACAAGAGCGAAAAGGAAACCCCACTCGAAAATATAGTGATCTATGGTATGCCAAAACCGAATGACGAAGGCTGGATGGGTGGTCCGATCGTTGGACGCGGTTCCTTTATGCCCAAATACGTCACTAACCTTGATGCTGAAACCGGTCAGGGCGCTCGTGCAGTGGTTCACTACACCGTTGGCTGTGAAGGGATCGACATCGAGATCGAAAAGGAAACCGGCCGCATCCACGTGGTCAAAGCAGCTTCAGCGTTCGACCTGGGGAAGGCAATCAACCCCGAACTCGCAAAAGCGCAGATCGAAGGCGGTTTTGTACAGGGATTGAGCTCCGCGTTATTCGAAGAGATTCGCTTGCGCGACGGCGTGATGACCAACCCAAGTTTTGTGGATTACCGCATTGCCACCTCTGCGGATGTTGACTTCAAATTTACACCAATCCTGGTCGAAGTCCCGCAGGATGACGGTCCCTGGGGAGCGCGCGGTGTTGGCGAGCATCCCATGGTCGCCACCATTGCCGACCTTGGCAACGCCATTTACGACGCAACAGGTGTCCGCCTGCAGGGTCCGCCGTACCTGCCAGAAAAGGTGTTTCTGGCAATGGCCGACGCTGGAATCGTAAAGTAGACGGGTAAAAAATCCAATATGCCGGATGTCCCCATCCGGCATTTCTTTAAAACCATTATTGGAGGAATATGAACCAAGACTACGACCTGATCATTCGCAACGCTGTACTCCGCAGCGATCCTAAAGCCAAAGTTGATATTGCCATCAAAGACGGTAAGATCGCAAAGATCGCAGCTGGAATTCAAGGTAAAACGACCACCGAATTGGACGCTGGCGGCAACCTGGTGACCGAATCCTTCGTCAACACGCATCTTCACCTGTGCAAGGTGTACACGCTGATGATGATGGATGAAGCCGCGTTGAAAGATTATCACGGCGCAGACATGGGTAAAGCCATGACCGCGATCGAGCTGGCTGCCAAAATAAAAGAGCAATACGATGAAAAATGGATCATCAAAAATGTGCGCAAAGCCTGCGCCCTTGCCGGACGCTACGGCTGCACGCACATTCGCGCATTCGCTGATGTGGATTCAAAAGGCAAGCTTGAAGGTCTAAAAGCCCTGATTCGCGCCCGCGAGGAATTCAAGGGCATCGTCGATATCCAGGTAGTGGCATTCGCCCAGGACGGACTGGTGCGCGAACCCGGCGCTGAAGATCTGATGCGGCAGGCAATGGACCTGGGAGCTGATGTAGTAGGCGGTATTCCCTGGATCGAATACACCGATGCCGATATTGCTGAACACGTGCGCATCTGCTTCCAGATGGCAAAAGAATACGACAAACCCGTTTCGATGCTGGTGGATGACGCTGGCGATAACGGTCTGCGCTCGCTGGAAGTGATGGCGATTGAAACCGTCCGCACCGGATGGCAGGGACGATCACTCGCCCACCACGCCCGCGCAATGTCAATGTACCCCAAACCCTACCTGCAGAAACTCGCGGCGATCCTCAAGAAAGCGCAGATGGGCGTGGTCAGCGACCCCCACACCGGCCCGCTGCACGCGCGCGTGCGCGAGCTCCTCGAAGAGGACGTGCTTGTATGTTTGGGTCAGGATGACATCTCCGACGCCTACTACCCCTACGGGCGCAACAACATGCTCGAGGTGGCTTTCCTGAACTCTCACCTGCTGTGGTTCACCACCCGCGATGACATGGAAACCCTGTACGACATGGTCACGAAGAACGCTGCGCGCGCGATCGGGTTGAAGGATTTTGAGATCAAAGAAGGCGCGCCAGCCAACCTGGTTGTGCTCGATCAGCCCAATGTACTCGAAGCTTTGCGCTTCCACGAGAAACCGCGTTACGTGATCAGCCACGGAGAACTGATCGATCAGCAAAAGATGGAACAGATCCTTGCTGAGAATTCTTAAGCCTCTTGAACTGAAAAAGATTTATGCTATGATATTGATTTAATATAAAGGAGGTGTTCCCTAACCAAATTCATCAAAATCAACCAGCTCAGGCAGTAACGTATCCATTTACATATATTCAGAAGGAGAGAAAATGTCCAAAAAGTCCCTATTTACGTTTTTTGTTACAGTTCTGATGATCGCCGGTTTGCTTGCCGGTTGTGCGGGCGGCGCGGGCGAAGCTGAAGAACCAGCTGAAACTGATTTGGTAAAGGTCTTCGGCGCGTTCGCCACCCCCATCGAAGAACCGTGGGATGGTGTCATTCACGACGCTCTGCTTAAAGCCAAGGAAGCCGGTTTGATCGAATACACCTACACCGAGGATATTGGCTACACCGGTGATATGGAACGCGTTCTACGGGAAGTGGCTGAACAACAGAAACCTGACCTCATCATGGGCGATGCCTTTGTGAACGAAGAAGCCGTTCGCCGTGTCGCGGCAGACTACCCCGATATTGCCTTCGCGTTTGGCTCAGAACTCGGACCTGTCTCGCCGAACCTGGCTGTCTTCGACAACTGGATCCACGAACCCGCTTACCTTTGCGGTATGCTGGCTGGTGGTCTCACCGAAACCAACACCATCGGTGTTGTGGCTGCGGTCCCTATCCCCGAGGTTAACCGTCTGGTGAACGCCTTCATCGCTGGCGCCAAAGAGACCAACCCTGAGGTTACCGTGCTTGTTTCCTTCATCAACTCCTTCTTCGATCCCGCCACCGCCAAGGAACAGGCGCTTGCCCACATTAGCGCTGGTGCTGACGTGCTCTACGCTGAGCGCGCCGGTGTTATCGAAGCAGCCGCTGAAAAGGGTGTGTTCGTATTCGGCAACATGAGCGATCAGAACGAGATCGCACCGGAGTGGGTTGTTACCGGACCCGTCTGGAACATGACCCCGACCGTTGAATACGTCGTAGCGCAGGTCAAAGCCGGCACATTCACCGCCATGGACCTGAAAGACTTCAGCATGTATGCCCTGGGCGGCGCCACACTTGCCCCGTTCCACGGCAACGACAGCAAAGTCCCCGCTGAGATCCTCGAAGCTGTAACAGCCAAAGAAGAAGCCATCAAGGCCGGTATGTTCCGTGTACCCATTGATGAAGCCCAACCTGGTGCTGTCAATTAATTGGTAATTTGGGGGCGGTAGAGGTATCTCTACCGCCCCATTTTAATAGAAGCCATACTTCCTTTAAGGATTGACCATGCTAGCAGTTGAAATGAAACACATCTACAAGTCTTTTGGTCCTGTAAAAGCCAACCAGGATGTAAATTTTGACCTGGAGCAGGGAGAAATTCACGCTCTGCTGGGAGAAAACGGGGCTGGCAAGACAACATTAATGCGCATTTTATATGGATTATATAAAGCAGATAGCGGTGAAATTTTTATTGATGGTGAAAAAGTAACCATCCATTCACCGAAAGAAGCAATCGCTGCCGGGATCGGAATGGTAACCCAGCATTTCACCCTGGTTCCACCACTCACGGTCGCTGAAAACATTGTGCTGGGTTATACAAACGGGATTGTTCTTTCACAAAAGGAAATTGAAAAGAACGTCGCTGCAGCATCCGAAAAATACGGAATCCAGGTAAATCCATCTGCACTGGTGAAAGATCTCTCGGTAGGAGAACGCCAGCGCGTGGAGATTCTCAAAGCCCTCTACAGAAACGCCCATATCCTCATTATGGATGAACCAACCGCCGTGCTGGTACCACAGGAAGTGGATCTTCTCTTTGAATCGCTTGATCGGTTGGTCAAAGCAGGCCTCTCAGTGATATTTATCAGCCATAAATTGGTTGAAGTAATGGCTGTTTGCGACAGAATTACAGTACTTCGTGACGGCAAAGTTGCCAATACTGTCAAAAAATCGGAAACCAGCCAGGTTGAACTGGCGAAAATGATGGTTGGGCGCGAAACCTTTGGTGTGCGTCTACAGGATGTCTGTGAAACAAGTGACCCAATCTATGAACTTGACGGGATCACACTGGACGGAAAAGACGAAAAGAAAGTATTAGAAGGTATCAGCTTTTGTGTGGGAAGAGGTGAGATCTTTGGTATTGCCGGGGTATCCGGCAACGGTCAGGGTGAATTGACCGAAGTGATCACCGGTTTAGTTACCCCGAGCAAAGGTTCGATCAAGATAGAGGGAAAAGAAATCACGCATCTATCACCCGGTCAGATTTCCGACGCCGGTGTAGGCCGCACCCCGCAGGACCGGCACGAAGGAACAATCGGTGAGCTCACCGTGGCGGAGAACCTCGCGTTGGAGCACATGAAGGACTATACCAATAAGGGTCTTCTCGATCGCAAAAAGATGCGCGAAGATGCGGCGGTAATCATCAAGGAATTCCAGATCAAGGCTTCTCCGGGTGATCAGCTGCGCAAATTATCCGGTGGAAACATGCAAAAGGTCGTACTTGCGCGCGCGTTGTCACGCAAACCCAAGGTATTGATCGCTTCACAACCTACCCGAGGTCTGGACGTAGGCGCGACTGAATATGTTCGCAAACGCCTCCTCGAAGAAAGAGCGCGCGGCACCGCGGTAGTTCTGCTTTCTGAAGACCTCGATGAAGTACTCGCACTTTCAGACCGCATCGCGGTCATTTACGAAGGCAGGATCATGGGAATTGTCCCCTCCGCCGAAGCCACACCTGAAAAGATCGGTTTGCTGATGGCTGGCGCCGTTTCGTAACATCACTATTATCGGAGGAATTATTGTGGCAAAATTTCGCATAGAACGCTCGCCAGCTCCCATGTGGACCAGGGCATTGATCCCCGTGGCTGCGGTGTTGGTGACTTTTATAGTCACCTCTATCTTCATCCTATTAGCGGGCGCCAATCCTTTTGAGGCGTACTACAACTTCATCATCGTCCCGCTTTCATCGAAATTCTCAGCCCTCGAAGTGTTGGTAAAAGCAACACCACTCATCTTCACCGGTATCGCTGTGACCTTTGCTTTTGCCGCGGGGTATTACAACATCGGGGCTGAAGGTCAACTTTATGCGGGCGCGGTTGCGGCTGCCTGGGTGGGCGCGACGTTTACCAACATGCCTGCCATTATTGTCGTTCCGCTCATGCTGATACTCGGTTTCGCCGGCGGTATGCTGTGGGCGCTGCTCCCCGCGTTCCTGAAAGTTAAGCTGAAAGTGGATGAAGTGGTCACCACCCTGCTGATGAACTCGATCATCATGTACATCATCTCCGCTCTTCTGAACGGGCCCTGGCGCGATCCTGAAACCGGATGGCCGAAATCACCTGAATTTTTCGAAGCGGCGCGGTTTGTTCAACTCATTCCCAAATCACGTCTGCACCTGGGTTTTGTTATTGCGTTAATTGTTGTGGTGATTGTTTTCATCATCATCAAACGTACTTCGTTTGGCTTGCAGATGCGCGCCGCAGGCGCCAGCAAAGCCGGTGCGCTCTTTGCCGGTATCAATGTAAACCGCACCATGCTGATCGCGGCGCTGGTCAGCGGCGGCATCGCCGGCCTGGCAGGTGTGAGCGAGATTGCGGGCATCCATTATCACCTGATCAGCGAACTTTCAGGCGGATATGGTTACACCGGCATCATCGTCGCCACTCTCGGCGGACTCAACCCGATCGGCGCCACTGTTGCCGCCATGTTCATCGGACTCATCGACACCGGCGCGCAAACGGTCAGCCGGGTACTTGGTGTTCCTGTTTACCTGGGCGACGTCGTTCAATCCACCTTGCTGCTGGTCACCCTTGGCATGCTGCTGCTGCAGAATTACCGAATTAAGAGGATATGATCATGGGAGATTTTATTGTTGACATTATCGCGGCTACCCTCCGCATTGCTACACCGCTGATCTTTGCAACGCTGGGAGAATTATTTTGCGAGCGCGCGGGCATCCTAAACCTGGGCATCGAAGGTACGATGTTCTTTGGCGCTTTTTCGGGCTTTACCGCGGCGTCGTTGAGCGGCTCGCTCTGGGTTGGTATACTCACCGCACTGGTTGGAGGTATGCTCTCCGGCTGGTTGATGAGCCTCTTCTCGGTCAGACTCGGCGTAAACCAGCATGTATCCGGTTTGGGAATTACCCTGCTGATGACGGCGCTCGCACTATTTGGATTCAGGGTGATCTTTGGTGAAAGCCGCGTGCTGCCGTCCATCACGCCGTTCAGCCAACTCAAGATATTCCCCAATAGTGAGGTGCTTGGACCGATCTTCTCGCAGTACGCGCTCACTTACATCGCTATTGCCCTTATCCCCATCGTGTGGTGGATCGTCTTTCGCACCAACTTTGGTCTGAACCTGCGCTCGGTCGGCGACAACCCCGAGGCTACCGACGCAGCCGGCATCAATGTCTATCGGTTGCGCACCATCGCCCTGGTCATTGGCGGAGCGCTGATGGGTGTGGGTGGAGCTTTTCTCTCAGTCGCGCAACTTGGCTCGTTTACCTTCGGCATCGTCGCAGGTCGCGGCTGGGTCTGCATCGCGCTCATTATCTTTGCAAACTGGCACCCTGTTAAAGTTCTCTGGGGCGCTCTTTTATTCGGCAGCGTGCAAGCTTTGCAATCACGGCTTCAGCTGACAGGCATCAAACTGCCCTACGAATTGTTCCTGGCGCTGCCTTACATTGTTACCATCATCGCCCTCACCCTAGCGGGTCGCAATGCCTCTTACCCCGCTGCGCTACTGAAACCCTACAAACGCGAGTAAGTCGAACATGAACTTCGTAAAAGCGCACGGTAAATTCCATCCGTGCGCTTTTTTGTTAAAGATATGTGACAAAATGCCAGCTATCACGCTAAAAGTATCACTTGAAATGTTAGACATCTCGCCTTAAACTATTAGTATTGTTAATCATCACATAAATTAACGGAGGTAGTAATGGCGCAGGAATTTCCAGATAAGAATGCCAAGCTCAAAGCGCTTCGCGAGGAAAGCAAACTGGGCGGCGGCGAAAAAAGGATCGCTTCCCAGCATGAAAAAGGAAAGTTGACAGGTCGCGAACGCATTGAATCCCTGTTGGACAAAGGTTCATTTCAAGAGATCAATGGCATGATGCAAAACCGCCACACTGAATTTGGATTGGATAAAGGCAAAATCCTCGGTGATGGCCTGGTCGCTGGATTCGGAACCATCAATGGCAGAAAAGTCTGCGTTTATGCGCAGGATTTCACCGTGATGGGCGGCTCGTTCGGTGAAGTTGCCGGAGAGAAAGTTTGCCGCGTAATGGATCTGGCGATGGACGCCGGCGTGCCCGTGATCGGTATCAATGACGGCGGCGGTGCACGCATCCAGGAAGGTATTTACAGCCTTTATGGATACGGTGAAGTTTTCTACCGCAACGTACGGGCTTCAGGGGTTGTGCCGCAGATCAGCGTCATCATGGGACCATGTGCCGGCGGCGGGGTTTATTCACCCGCAATCCAGGACTTCGTCATCATGACCCAGGGGATCGGAAATATGTACATCACCGGCCCTGCAGTGATCAAAGCCGTGACCAATGAAATCGTCGATTCCGAGACGTTGGGTGGCGCTGTCACCCACAGCACCATTTCAGGTGTTGCTCACTTCGTTGGGCAGGATGAAGCGGAAACATTCGCGATCATTAAAAAAATCCTGGAATACATCCCCGACAACAATGCCAGTACTACCGCCGTCATTAACACAGGTGACAATCCCTTCAGGGCAGACAAAGAGCTCGAGACCCTTGTTCCGGTCGACCCCAACCAGACTTACGACATCGTCAACGTGATCGATCGCATCGTGGATAGCGGCTCATTCTTCCAGGTTCACGCCGGGTTCGCAACTAATGCGGTTGTTGGTTTTGCCCGCCTCAATGGTGAATCCGTGGGTATCTTTGCCAACCAACCCTCATCAATGGCTGGTGTTATCGATATCAACGCCTCAGACAAGATTGCCCGCTTTATTCGCTTCTGCGATGCCTTCAATATTCCTTTGATTGCCTTCGTTGACACTCCGGGATTCATGCCGGGAACCCACACCGAGCACAATGGCATCATCCGCCACGGTGCCAAGATCATTTACGCATTCTCCGAAGCCTCAGTACCCAAGATGTCAGTCGTCACGCGAAAAGCTTATGGCGGCGCTTACATTGTAATGGGCTCCAAGCACCTTGGTGCGGACATGGTCTTCGCCTGGCCGACCGCTGAGATCGCGGTTATGGGCGCAGATGGCGCAGTCAACATATTGCATGGCAAAGCGCTCAAAGAAAAGTCACCTGAAGAGGCCAAGCAGATGCGTACAGAGCTTGTGGAAGATTACCAGGAGAAGTTCTCGAATCCGTATCGGGCAGCTGGAGCTGGCTATGTGGATGAAGTGATCCTGCCGAGCGAAACTCGACAGCGCCTCATCGCAACCCTCGACATCTTAAGGAACAAGCAGTCAACGTCTCCTGCCAAGAAACACGGGAATATCCCGCTGTAGCGGAAAGGATAAGGATAATGGAACCTTCTTTAGGTCTTGCAATAAAAGTGGCCGTGGTTGGCCTGCTGGTTCTTATGGTTGTGCTGACACTTCTTGCTGGTGTAGTTTACCTGCTGACAAGATTCATTACTGACAAAAAAGAAGAAGAAACAACCGTAATTGAAGAAACAACTACCCCCGCTGCTACCATTGAAGAGCCGAAAACTGACCTTTCGCTGGTCGCTGCGATCGCTGTTGCAATCGCCCGTGCCCAGGCGGATATTCAGAATGTAGCAACAGATATTTCAGCCGGAGAGGTAAACGCCTGGCGTCAGTTCGGGCTGCAGCGCCGGCTTAACCAATCTTCCACAATCAGGAGAACGAGATGACACAATACCGTATTACGATCAAAGATACAACCTACGATGTTGAGATCCTTGATGATCCCCGCCTGGATGAAGTACAGGTGAAAGTTAACGGCGAAGAATATACCGTTACAACTGAAGAACTCAACAAAACCTTCACCCCCTCCGCTGCTGCGCCCGCACCTGTTGTGCGCAAACCTGCTCCCGCACCCGCTCCTGCTGCTGCAGCTGCAGCCGTAGCCGCCGGACCCGGCACGATCAAATCACCACTCCCGGGTGTTGTCAACTCAATCAAAGTTCATGTTGGCGATAAAGTAAAAGCGAACGACGAGATCTGTGTGATCGAAGCTATGAAAGCGATGAATATTATCCGTGCTCCTCAAGACGGAACGGTCGCTCGAATCCATGTGAATGTTGGCGCCCAGGTAGCACACGGCGCTCCTCTCATGGATATCGAGTAGGCGGAAAGGATATTATCATGGGTTTCGATCTAACAGGACTACTTGGAGGACTTCTCGACATCACCGGAATGCAATTGATCATGGTGGCGGTGGGATTACTTCTGATGGGCCTTGGAATTTTCAAGGACTATGAACCCACCCTCCTGATCCCGATTGGTTTCGGCTGTATCCTGGGAAACCTGCCCGTTGCTGCTAACATGGTTGGCGAACATGGTCTTTTCGGCGTGCTTTACAAAGCCGGCATCAGTAACGAGCTGTTTCCCCTTCTCATTTTCCTCGGTGTAGGTGCCATGCTTGACCTGCGCCCTCTGCTCAGCCAGCCCATCATGTTCATCATGGGTGCCTTCGCACACCTGGGTATTTTTGCCACCCTCATTGTTGCCTTATTGTTAGGCTTCAACCTGGCTGAGTCCACCGCCATTGGCATGATCGGCGCCATTGATGGTCCTACTGTCATCTACGTGAATGGTAAGCTGGGAGATCTGTTTGTAACCCCCGGTCTCGCGGCTGCCATCGCGGTTACCGCTTACTCTTATATGAGCCTCGTTCCCATCATTCAACCTCCGTTGATGAGACTCTTCACCACCAAAAAAGAGCGCGGTATCCGCATGGAGTACACCCCACGACCGGTCTCCCGTGCAACGGTTATCATTTTCCCCATCCTGATCACCGTAATCGCCGGCATTTTCCTCCCGGAAGCCGCACCGCTGATTGCAACCTTGATGCTTGGTAACCTGCTCAAGGAATCAGAGGTCGTGCCCGGGCTAGTTGAAACATCGAAGAACGCCATTACCAACACTGCCACGATCTTCCTGGGAATCACGATCGGCTCAACCATGCAGGCTGCCCAGTTCCTCAACTGGGGCACGCTGCGTGTGTTGATCCTCGGTCTGGTGGCCTTCGCGCTCAACACGATTGGTGGTTTGCTATTCGGACGCCTGGTTTGCTGGATTTCCGGGCGGAAAATCAACCCCCTGGTCGGAGCAGCCGCGATCAGCGCCTTCCCGATGAGCGGTCGCCTGGCACAAAAAGTAGCCCTGGAAGTCGACAATCAGAACTTCATTCTGATGCACGCTTT
>JACDJA010001227.1_pt1 | contig 22254 bp, 19 predicted proteins | sample 7449241 | NCBI WGS metagenome assembly JACDJA01 (sample SAMN14253289, study PRJNA609438) | sludge metagenome | isolation source: initial anaerobic sludge | collected 2018-12-20 | reverse complement strand
GTGAAGCGGCGAAGGGGCATGCCATCCTGCCACACAACCAGATCGACTTGCTGCTCCAGAACTTCGGATGCATCTATGTCCGGGTCGGTGCTGGCCAGTTCAAGACGGCCGTGAAAAAGCCCGGATAAACGTTCGGTCAGCGTGAAGCCAACAACGGCGAATAGATCAGAAGGGAGTTCGCCAACACGGGCGGTAAACTGCAGTCCGCTTGCCTGGGGCATATCTTCAGTCCTTGAAGGTATGGTTATGTGTAAATTCGGGCAAAGATTCTGTCGCAAAACTGGTGGTAAATCAAACTCACGGGGATATCAGGGTCCTGTCTGGCTACTCCCTTGATCTGCAGGCTCATAGGCGGCACGTTCTTCCAGGCACTCATAGCCGCCCATCTCAAACTCCCGGCAAATAAACGGTCGTTTCCCGTAGATCGAACACGACATGGTGTTGCGATCCAGAGCTGCACACCAGCCATCGTCCAGTCGCGCCATGGTTCTGCCACCCCACTGATCCGTTGCAATAAAGCGCTCAGGCACGCCTGTCTCGGTGATCAGCATCACTTCCAGGCGGCAACAGCAGGCCTGGCAGTTTGTGCAGCTAATACCGGGATCAGGCATGGCAGTTATTCCCTCAGGCGTTGGCGCCACGCTGCTAAAGCAGGTCTTTGCGCAACTGGGACGGACTTTTGGGTGACAGCAAACCCGGCGCCACATCAAATACAGATTTGGCACCCACCTCGCCTGCAGCCGCCATTTTATATACAGCACGGGTATAGGCCACAAGCACACTGGCGGTGAACTCCGGGTTGCTGCCCAGAGCAAGTGAATATTCGATGGTTTGCTTGCTTTGGGTTCCGGTATCACCACTGCGAATCACGAAACCGCCATGGGGCATGGCACTGTGCTCTGCGGCAAAGGTGGCTTCATCAATGAAGTTAACCGTGGTATCGAAGGGCTCGAAATAGTCCGGCATGGTCACAATGCTGTTACGCACGGTTTCTGCATCGGCACCCTCTTCCAGAACAACAAAGCACTCACGAACATGTTTTTCCCGGGTGCTTAGCTCCGGCTGCTCGCCGTTGCGTACCCGCGCAATGGCGTCCTCTGATGGCAAGGTGTATTGCACGCCTTTCTTCACGCCGGGCACACGGCGCACAGCATCCGAATGCCCCTGGCTCAAGCCTTTGCCCCAGAAAGTGTATGTTTCACCTTCCGGCAAAATGGTTTCACCGAACAAGCGGTTCAGTGAAAACAGGCCGGGGTCCCAACCCACGGACATCAGCGCGACCTTGCCGGCTTTGCGCGCCGGCTCATCCAGTGCCGCGTGGTATTCATTCACTTTGGCATGGGTATCAAAGCTGTCGACGGTGTTGAAGAACCGGGCCAGATAAGGCCCCTGTTCCGGCAGGTCGGTTTTTGAGCCGCCACAAAGAATCATTACGTCTACGTCGTTCTTGTAATGTTCGATGTCCGCCATCGCATAAACCGGCACTGTGCTGTCCAGCAGAGATACACTGGAAGGATCACGGCGGCTGAAAACGCCCACCAAACGCATGTCGGGATTCTGCGCCAGCGCCGATTCAACACCGCGCCCCAAATTACCGTAACCGGCAATGGCCACTCTTATCCGATCTGGCATGTCTTCCTACCCTGTTTCGTTTTATCAAATGTTTGTGGGACACTCTTGAAGCAACCAAGAGTACACGTCCGTTTTTTCGCAAGCGGCCAGATTCTGGCATGTGTTATCAGTCAATGCCATTGCCGGGGGGTTGTGCAGCTGGCTAAAGCAGGAAATTTGACACGATTTACCACACGATAAATAGCAAAGGAGTTTTTTATGTGGCTGGCTATTGCGCTACACGTATTATCCGCCGTTATCTGGGTTGGCGGTATGTTTTTCGCTTATATGGCGATGCGTCCTGCGGTGATCCAGGTTATCGAGGCGGGGCTGCGCGGATCGCTTTGGTATCAGACACTCACGCGGTTTTTCCGCTGGGTGTGGCTCGCCATCGCACTATTGCTGATCACCGGCTACTGGATGATTTTCAAAGAATTTGGCGGCATGGCGGGGGCCGGCTGGCACATTCACCTCATGCAGATGGTGGGTCTGATCATGATGCTGATATTTTTCCACCTGTACTTTGCCCCTTTTCGACGCCTTAAGCAGGCCGTTGCGGCAGGTGACCCGAAAGAAGGCGGTCGTCAGGTCGGAAAAATTCGCCGCCTCGTTGGCATCAACCTGATCCTGGGGCTGATAGTGGTCGTTATTGGCTCTGCCGGACGTTATTTGTAAAGACCTTGAAGCTGCCCAAATGTTTAGCGACAGCACCATCAGCATTATCAATTTCAAAGTTGACATCAAGTCAAGAACGTACAACTGACCGGGGTCGTGGGAAAATTAATTTTCCCCGGTTTTATGGGAGTGTGTCTATACTGAGATAGTGGAACATTGGTGCCGGACGAACTGATATTCGGGCCGAGGCAGTGGGTATTGCGTGATAGCGGGTGTTGCGCGATGGATGAAAGTGCAAACAATCCATTTATCGCGAGTTCAAAACCCTGGAGTCTTCTGGTACCTCCCATTATTCGGCAAGCCAATCGATCAGTATTCTTTCAACTATATTGAGGGGGCTAATCCGGTGAATTTGCGAAGCCAAATAAAGGATCAAATATTCACCTTCAAGTCACTGCGCGACCTCCTCGCCAAGGCCAATGAAGAGAAGTCCGGTGATGCACTGGTGGGTCTTGCTGCCGAAACGGCCACCGAACGTGTGGCTGCCAAGTTGTGCCTTGCCAATCTTCAGTTAAAGGATATTTACGAAAACCCGGTGATCCCGTACGAAAATGATGAAGTCACCAGGCTCATTTATGACGACATTAATACCACAATCTACAACAGCATCAGCCATTGGACCGTGTCTGAACTGAGAGAGTACATCCTTGGAAGTAAAAGCCGCCAAAACGATTTGCTGCATATTTCCCGGGGACTTACCAGTGAGATGATTGCAGCAGTTGCAAAACTGATGTCCAGTATGGATCTTGTTTACGCCTGTAAAAAAATCAAAGTCGCCGCTCACTGCAACACCACCATTGGCCTGCCCGGCACCCTGTCCTTCCGTAACCAGTCAAACCACCCCACCGACAATATAGACGGCATAATCGCAGCAACCAAGGACGGACTGTCCTTTGGCTGCGGAGATGCAGTGCTGGGTATTAATCCGGTGGAAGACAACGTTGAGAACTACGAAAGAATCATGAGAGCGCTGATCGATCTTAAGGAGCGCTATGAAATTCCGACCCAGTGCACGGTGCTGGCCCATGTGAGCACGCAGATGCAGGCACTGAAAAAGGGCATACCTGTGGATCTGGTTTTTCAGAGCGTTGCCGGTACAGAGAGCGCCCACAAAGGCTTCGGTATAGACAAGGCAATGCTCACGGAAGCGCACGAAATGGCCTTGAAGCTCGGTGCTGCGACCGGTCCCAACGTTATGTATTTTGAAACCGGACAGGGCTCCGAAGTCAGTGTTGACTGCCACCATGGCGTTGATATGGTGACGCTGGAGGCAAGAACCTACGGTGTGGCCCGCCACTTTAATCCGTTCATGGTTAACAATGTGTCGGGGTTTATCGGCCCTGAAACCATATTTACAGGAAAAGAGGTTATTCGAGCAGACCTTGAAGACCTGTTTATGGGCAAGCTGCATGGTCTTCCCATGGGTATTGCACCTTGTCACACCAACCACATGAAAGCAGATCGGGACGATCAGGAGATTGGCACCATGCTCGCTGCCATGGCGGGAGCAAACTTTTTTATGGGAATTGGGGGTGGCGACGATTGCATGCTCAGCTACCAGGACACAAGCTTCCACGACGACGCAAGCATACGGGAAATTCTGGGGCTCAGGCCTGCTCCTGAATTTGAAAAATGGCTAGAGAAGTGGGGCATCATGGAAGATGGCAAGCTGACCGATCGTGGCGGCGACGCTTCAATCTTTGATTGACAGGCAGGTTAAACGGACATGGACAAGAAAACCGAAGACCTCATTATAGAAAGCGTCATCCGACAGCTCATGGAAACACAGGCTCAGAGCGCTGAAAATAATTTCAGGGCCGGTCCGGAAAGTAACTCCCGGGATTCAGGTTCGAGTAGTGAGCCGAACACCCTGGAACCTATGGACGTTATTGGTGTTGAAAACCCACACAATCTTGAAGCATTAAAAGTGATGAGAAAAACATCGCCCGCAAGGATTTTCATGGGGCGCTGTGGTGCCAGGCAAAAGACGGCATCTTATCTCAACTACATGGCAGATCATGCCGCAGCCATTGACGCGGTTTTGATGGACGTGTCTGAGCAATTTATCGCAGATAATGATTTGTTCAAAGTCAAAACCGTCGTCAAAGACAAGGATGAATACCTGATGCGACCGGATCTTGGCAGAAAACTCAGCCAGGAGTCCAAAGATGAAATTCTGCAGAAAGGTGAAAAGGGTAAACAAGTACAGATCATTGTTGTGGATGGCTTAAGCTCCACTTCTATCGAGGCCAATGTCGCTGATGCAATGCCTGCGCTGATACAAGGGCTTGGAACTTACGGGATCACCGTCGGGCGCCCTTTTTTCATCAAGTATGGCCGCGTAGCCATTATGGATGAAGTCGCCCCATTGCTGGATTGTGACGTTGTTGTTGAGTTCATTGGCGAGCGTCCGGGCCTGATTACGGCAGAAAGTATGAGTGCTTATATGGCCTACCGCCCCGACCACAACACGAACGAGTCCAATAGAACGGTGGTCTCCAATATTCATCGGAACGGCACCCCACCGACCGAAGCAGGCGCCCACCTGGCAACACTGGTCAAAAAAATGATCGACAATAAGGCTAGCGGTATCAAGTTAGCCGCGCTGCCATAAAAGATACATCATTTGAGCAGGTAGTCAGAATCAGTGGCCTGTCAGCATAGGTATATGGAATCTTGGCAACCCAAAGCCCACAGATCTTGCAGAGCGTCGGTATCGACATTGGCACATCTACAACGCAGTTGGTGTTTAGCCGGCTGACGTTAAAGAACATAGCGCCGGGAAGCCTGGTGCCCAGATTCGCCATCACCGATAAAGATGTGTATTACAAAAGCGAAATTCACACCACTCCCATAGACACCCGAAACCGGCTGGATATCGATAAGATCTTCGATCTGATTCAGGCGGAGTTTGATGGTGCTGGCATAAGCCCGAATGACGTTGACACCGGCGCCGTGATCATCACCGGGGAGACCGCCAGAAAAGAAAATGCCAGAAGTATCTCAGCCAGAGTCGCGAAATTCTCCGGTAAATTTGTGGTGGCAACAGCCGGGGGCAAGCTGGAAGCCATTATCGCGGGCAAGGGCTCCGGAGCCGCAGACCTGTCCCGACGCGAGTTTTCCATCGTGGCCAATGCCGACATAGGCGGAGGCACGTCCAATATTGGTGTTTTTAAAAACGGCAAGGCCATTGACTCGTGCTGCGTCAATGTTGGGGGCCGCATGCTTCAGATCGACAAGGCAAGCAGTCGAATCACGGACATCAGTGAACCCATGCGCCTGGTTCTTTCTGATCTGAATCTTGAGCTTCGCAAGGGTGACAGAATCAGCCTCGACGTTTTGCGGCGCATCTGTCAGCGCATGTCCGCGGTGATTCTTGAGTGCCTGGGAATGATTGACCCCAGCGCCCTGGCAACACAACTGCTTGTTACGGCCCCTCTACGACTGAATTATAAAACGGACAGTTTCATGATGTCCGGCGGAGTTGCTGATCACGTATATTCGCCACGCCCGAACATGACATTAGAGGAGGCCACGCAATACAACGATATGGGTCCATTATTAGGTAACGAACTGGCAAATCTTTGCCGGACAGAAAAGATCCCTTTGGTTAAGCCGCTGGAAACCATCCGCGCGACGGTTATCGGCGCCGGCGCCCAGACTGTTGATGTCAGTGGTAGCACGATTCTGGTCGACGAAAAATTACTACCCTTCAAGGATATTCCGGTTGCCATCCCATTTGTCGACGGCATTCCCATGGATGAAGCAACCATTGCCCGACAGGTTGCACAGAGCATCACCAGCTTCTATGAGAGTGATGCCCTGGAAAAGATTGCTATCGGCCTGCTTGGCGAGCAACACTTTTCATTCACGGATATTCAAGTGCTTGCACGGGGGCTGCTGAAAGGCCTGGAGCCCCTTGTTCGCAAAACGCTCCCCCTGATCATTGTCCTTGAATCCGATGTCGGCAAAGTGCTGGGCCAGACTATGCGAGCGCTCGACAGCCAGCTAAATATCGTTTGCCTCGACCAGCTGGTGGTTGCGGAGGGCGATTATATCGACATCGGCAAGCCCTTAGCCGGTGGAACGGTAGTGCCGGTGGTCATAAAGTCTCTGGTGTTTGAGACGAAGCAGGTCGAGTAAATGGTGAATGCCTGGCAGCTCGCGCAGCGTGCAGCTTCTTATAGCTTTCAATGAGGCGAAGATGTTTATCCAGACCCTCCAGCTGCATATTGGTCGGGGTGAGGCCGTAAAAACGCACGCTGCCATCCACTGAGCCCACAACGGCGTCCATGGTTTCTTCCCCGAACATGCGCCTCAGGTTAAACAGGTAATCGCCCAGTTCCAGTTCATCATCCAGCGTGATTTCCAGCACTGCGCTCATTGCCTGATAGAACAGGCCGCGTTCCACTGTGTTGTCGTTGAACTGCAGGAACATTTCCACCCGTTCGAGCGCGTCTTCGTATTGCTGCAACGCCAGATTGATCAGCAGCTTTAACTCCAGGATGGTGAGCTGGCCCCACACCGTGTTCTCATCAAACTCGATACCGATCAGGGTAATGATGTCTGTGTAGTCGTCAATCTGGCTTTCTTCCAGGCGCTCTACCAAAGCGGCCAGCTGTTCATCGTTCAGGGTATGCAGATTGAGTATATCCTCCCGGTAATCCAGTGCCCGGTTGGTGTTATCCCATATCAGATCTTCCACCTGGTATACCTCGGAGTAGCCGGGTACCAGCATGCGGCAAACCGGGGCGCCCAGCTCGTCATAAACCGCGGTATACACTTCGTGGCCCATGTCTTCGATCATGCTGAACAGGCAAGCCGCCTCTTCTTCATTGGTGCCCGAGAAGTCCCATTCGTGAAACTCCACATCGGCTTTGGCACTGAAAAAGCGCCAGGAAACCACGCCACTGGAATCGATAAAGTGCTCTACGTAGTTATTGGGCTCGGTAATGGCGAGACTATTGAAGGTGGGCGGAAGAAAATCGTTCAAGCCCTCAAAGCTGCGGCCCTGCATCAACTCGGTAAGGCTTCGTTCCAGCGCAACTTTCATGGTTGGATGGGCCCCAAAGGAGGCGAAGACCCCACCGGTTTTCGGGTTCATCAGTGTAACGCAGGCCACCGGGAACTGGCCGCCGAGGGAGGCATCTTTCACCAGTATGGGGAAGCCCTGGGCTTCCAGAGCCTGCACACCCTCCAGAATATCCGGGTACTTTTCCAGAACATGCATGGGTACATCCGGCAAGGCAATCTCTTCCTGGATGATCTGCTTTTTCACCGCCCGCTCAAGGATTTCCGACAAACACTGAACCTGTGCCTCCGGCAGGGTATTCCCGGCGCTCATGCCGTTGCTCAGAAACAGGTTTTCAATCAGGTTGGTCGGGAAATAGACTAACTCGCCATCGGAGTGGCGCTCGAACGGCAGAGCGCATATACCGCGCTTCACGTTACCGGAGTTTGTATCAATCAGGTTGGAGCCCTGTAATTCGCCATCCGGGTTGTAAATGGCCAGGCAGTGGGTGTCCAGAATGCCTTCCGGCAATTCATCATTTGGTCCGGGTTTGAACCAGCGCTCCCTTGGGTAGTGCACAAACTCGCTGTTGGCGATTTCCTCGCCAAAGAACTGATCATTATAGAAAAAGTTGCAGTTCAGGCGCTCGATAAACTCGCCCAGCGCCGAACAGAGGGCGCTTTCTTTGGTGGAACCTTTACCATTGGTGAAACACATGGGCGAGGCTGCGTCGCGCATGTGCAGTGACCAGACGTGGGGCACGATATTGCGCCAGGAGGCAATTTCAATCTTCATGCCCAGGTCCGCCAGTATAGCGGTCATGTTGGCAATGGTTTGTTCCAGCGGCAGGTCTTTACCCTCAATGTAGGTGTTGGCCTCGCCTTCCGGCTTGGTCATCAGCAGCGCCTGGGCATCGCCATCCAGGTTATCAACGATCTCAATCTGGAAGTCCGGCCCGGTTTGCACCACTTTCTTGACCGTACAGCGATCGATGGAACGCACAATGCCCTTGCGGTGTTTCTCGGGCAGGTCATCCGGTAACTCAACCTGGATCCTGAAAATCTGTTTGTAGCGGTTTTCCGGATCAACAATGTTGTTCTGGGACAGGCGGATGTTATCGGTTGGAATATCCCGGGCCAGGCAGTACACCTTCACAAAATAAGCAGCGCACAGGGCCGATGAAGCCAGAAAATAGTCAAAAGGACCGGGTGCCGAGCCGTCGCCTTTGTAGCGAATGGGCTGATCGGCAATCACCGAGAAGTCATCAAATTTGGCTTCAACCCGGAGATTGTCGAGATAATTGACGTTGATTTCCATTGCGAGGGTACCCGGTTCGTAGAATTCGGCGCGCTTCGGCCATGCAGGGCGGCCATTATAGACGCAACACCGCGCCACTCATACCTCGCGCCGTTCATTGCCTGGTGCCGCGTTTACTCGGCGGGGCGACTGTAAGCAGGCCGGAACATCCGCCACACCCGTTGCATTTTTTCTTTGGGCACAATCACCAGCAGGTTACCGGCAAGCACCAGCGAGACACCGGCAACCGCTTCGGCCGTCCAGTGGTAATCTTCAAACACCGTAGAAAGCGCAAGCGCCACAATCGGGAAAAGTACCATGCAGTAGGCTGCACGCTCCGGCCCTATTCGCCCGAGCAGCGTGAGGAAGCTTCCGAAACCCAGCACCGACCCTACCAGAGCCAGATAGGCCAGAGAGCCCGTATAAGTCCAGGTAGCCTCGAACGAAAACATTTCCCCCCTGCCCCAGGCAATCAGCGCCAGCGCAAGGGCACCGTAGGCCATGCCATAGGCATTGGTTTGCATAACGGGCAGCTTTGATAACTGATTGCGGGCGGAGAGCATGTTCCCGAAAGAAGTGATGAAGGTTCCTAACAGGCTCAGGATGATGGCGCGCAAGGTAGTGCCATCTGCGTCCAGAGCGCGAACTTCGGGCAGAAACACCAGGCAGATACCCACAAGTCCGAGAGCGGCTCCCCCGATAACCGCGCGCGGCACGCGATTGCCAAAAAACAGGGCGCCGTTGATGATGTTCATCACAATAATTGTGGAGAACACCACCGCAATCAATCCACTGGTGATATCGGCGGAAGCCTGATAAACCAGCATATAATTAAACCCGAACAGCATCAGGCCCTGCCCTGCCATCCAGAGATGCTGACGAAAGCCGAATCTCAAATTCCGGCGTGTGAAGCTGCACCAAAGCATCAGCACCAGCGCAGACAGGCCAAACCGGTAGGCAATGGAGACATCGCCGGGCACTTCACCCAACTGCAGAGGGATCGCAATAAATGTCGATCCCCAGATCAGCACTGTCGATAAATAAAGCACAAAGGTGTTCGTCAGCATAGGTAAAGTAGCCCGCAACCGTGACCAGAAACCGGCTACGTTATATTCGTGACCGATCCACTAATAAGGAAATTAATTGTCCTACTTATAGTTACCTTGCTCAACGGATTTTTACGCTGACGCTCAGAAATAAAAAGCCGGAAAAGGCTCTTTTCGGTAGGAATTACGGGGCACAGAAGGCTGTGCCCCGGCAGGTATCACTCAGGCTTGTAAAGACGCTGGATACTGGAGAAATCCAGAGTCCCATTGCCCTGCCCGGCGTGCAGCTCAAACAGGTTGCGGGCGAGAGAACCCATGGGAATGGCAGCATGATTCTTTACGGCATTATCGAAAGCCAGGCCAAGATCCTTGTTCATCAGGTTGACCAGAAAACCGCCTTCGTACCCCCGGGATGCGGGTACCCCTTCCATCACGCCAGGCCAGGGGTTGTATACGTTCAACGCCCAGTTGCCACCGGAACTCTGCTTCATGACTTCCGAGAGAACTGCAGGATCCAGCCCGTTTTTCACACCCAGCGCCAAGGCTTCACTGGTGCCTGCCATCAGAATGGCCAACAGCATGTTGTTGCAGATTTTGGCAACCTGGCCGGCACCGTGATCGCCGGCATGGAAGATATTCTTGCCCATGCTTTCCAGAATTGGTTTTGCTTTGTTGTAGGTGTCCTCATCACCGCCACAGATAAAGGTCAATGTGCCCGCTTTGGCACCACCCACACCACCGGAAACCGGGGCATCCAGGAATGGAATGCGCCTGGCTTCGGCCTGTTCTGCTACACCACGAGCGGTTTCCGGCGAGATGGTAGACGAATCAATCACCAGAGTGCCATCCGGCAGAGCCGCCAGCAAACCATCTTCCCCCAGATACACAGCTTCAACGTGCTTGCCTGCCGGCAGCATGGTAATCACACACTCAGCACCTTTCGCCGCTTCGTGGGCGGTGTCTGCGGTTTTTGCCCCTTCAGAAACCAGTGCTGCCACTGCGTCTTTTGACAGGTCAAACACAGTTACGTCGTGACCGGCTTTTACAAGGTTGCTGGCCATGGGGCCACCCATGTTGCCCAGGCCAATAAAGGTAATCGTTGCCATAATCATCCCCTTGTTTTTGTATTCGGTTGAGTGGGCCGCGTTCTGCTCCGGCGGCCTGTTTGGCTAGTTCTCGAAAAAACTGTCAATCCAGTCGCTGTCCATTTCTTCCAGCGAGGCGTAGCGCCAGCGTGGCTGCTTGTCCTTGTCAATCAGGAGCGCACGCACACCCTCGGCAAACTCCCCTTTGCTGAGGCAGTTTTTGGAAAGCGTAAGCTCTTTATCAAGGACTTCCCGAAGACTGTCCAGGCGGCAATTGCGCAAGTGTTGCCAGCACAATGCCAGCGACGTGGGCGATGCCGTTTCCAGAGGTGTGGTTGCCTTGGCAAGCCAGCCTTCACCAGCCGAGAGTTCTTTCATCTGGGCGACCATATCGGCCAGGGTGTCGGCGTCAGTGACACGGTTGATTTCGTCGAAATGAGCCCGTACCCGGGAGTCGGGCAAAACATCATTACTCTGGTCTTCGTGCTGCCGGAGCACACTACCTACTACAGCAAAGGCGTCCTCGCCCTGCCAGTTGTGTGCGGTCAGATCCGCAACCACGGCGGCTTTCAGTTCATGTTTGATAAACCGGTCGGCGAGGCCGACAAACATTGCGTCTGCCGCGTTCATGCGGGCGCCGGTCAAACCCAGAAACAGCCCTGTGCGCCCGGGGGTGCGGTTCAGAAACCAGCCGGCTGCCACATCCGGATAGAGGCCGATACTGCTTTCCGGCATGGCCAGCATGGATGCTTCGGTAACCACCCTGTGGGAAGCACCGGCCATAATGCCAATGCCACCACCCATAACTATGCCATGCCCCCAGCAAACAACCGGCTTCGGATACGAGTGGATCAGATAATCCAGTTCGTATTCTTCGGTAAAGAAGAGCTCGCCCAAACTGGCACCACCGCCACTTTGTGGTTCGGTCATGCTCCTGTATAGCGCCACAATATCGCCGCCGGCGCAAAAGGCTTTGTCGCCCTCAGCTTCGATCCAGACGGCACGAACGCGATCATCCTCAGCCCAGTTTCTGAGCTGTGGCGTCAGCATCCGGATCATCTCAAGCGAAAGTGAGTTGAGGGTCTTGGGCGTATTCAGCCGGGCCACGGCAATCAGCGCGCCGTCTGCGGTTTTCCATTCTTCAAAAACAATTGGCTGATTGTTTTTTGCAGATTGATTACTCATAAAAATTCCTTGAACCGGTGAGCCTCAGTGATTGAAGGGCTTTCAGCGGTTTTTCCATTCCGGCTTACGTTTTTCCAGGAAGGCGTTCACACCTTCTTTCTGGTCTTCCGTTGAGAACAGTTCAACAAACAGCTCACGCTCCATGCGCCAGCTGTCCGAGTGGCTGCGGCCATCCCGGGAACTCATCACCAGCGTCTTGCAGCGGGCGACGGAGGACGGGCTCTGTTTGCACGCCATTTCAGCCAGCTCCAGAGCCTTATCCAGGCTCTTGCCGCTTTCAACAACCTCTTCAACCAGGCCAATCTGCAGTGCTTTCTCGGCCTTGACCCGCTCGCCACACAGGATCATGCGCTTGGCCCAGCCCTCTCCCACGAGCCAGGGCAGGTTCTGGGTGCCACCAGCACAGGGCAGCAAGCCAACGGTTGCTTCCGGCAATGCCATCTGGGCATGCTCTTCGGCGATGCGGATATCACAGGCCAGCGCACACTCAAGGCCTCCACCCATGGCGTAGCCGTTCACAGCCGCAATGGATACTCCCCGGAACGCCGTCAATGCCGCGAAGGCCTCACCAAAGAGCTGAGCCATTTCATTCGCCCGGGCCTTGTCGCCATCGGCAAAGGTTTTAAGATCAGCCCCGGCGGAGAAGAATTTCTCGCCCTGCCCGGTCAGAACCAGCGCAAAAATGTTCCTGTCTTCGTTGAGTTCGCGAACGATTTTGGTCAGTGCAGGCAGGGACTCCGCCGTCCAGGTATTGGCCGGCGGGTTATTGATGGTCAGTATCGCAATGTGTCCGCGTTTTTCGAGCTGAATCAGATCGCTCATCTTCCTTCTCCTGTTATTTTTTTGCGAGTTATTGAATGGCCTCGGCCACACCGTCATCCAGCAGGCGACGGGCAACAATTAACCGCATGATTTCATTGGTACCTTCCAGAATCTGGTGCACACGCAAATCGCGCAAATAACGCTCCAGAGGGTATTCCCGGATATAACCGTAACCACCGTGCAGTTGCAGTGCATCATTCACCACATCAAAGCAGACGTCGGTTGCGAACCGTTTGGCCATGGCGCAGTGCAAAGTGGCTTCGGTATCTCCCCTGTCCAGCTTGAAGGCACCGAGGCGCACCATCTGCCGGGCCGCCACCAGATTGGTCGCCATATCTGCCAGCTTGAATTGCAGGGCCTGAAAGGCGGCCAGGGGTTTGCCGAACTGCTGCCGTTCGTGCATGTAGTTGCGGGCTCTGAGTAACGCGGCCTGCGCCCCGCCCAGTGAGCAGGTGGCAATATTGAGGCGACCGCCATCAAGCCCCTTCATGGCAATGGCGAATCCGTCGCCCTCTTCGCCCACCCGATTGGTTGCGGGAATACGGACGTTCTCGAGATTGATCATCCGGGTAGGCTGGCTGTGCCAGCCCATTTTTTCTTCGTTCTTGCCGTAGGAAATGCCTTCCGCATCTGCAGGGATTACAAAGGTGGAAATTCCCCTGGAGCCTGAATCCGGCGCGCCGGTCCGAGCCATCAACACAAGAATATCGGTATCGCCGGCGCCGGATATGAACACCTTGCTGCCATTGATCACATAACTGTCGCCGTCCCGAACCGCTTTGGTTCGCAGGCTGGCCGCATCGGAACCGGCACCGGGCTCCGTAAGACAGTAAGACGCAAGCCATTGGCCACTGGCCAGCTTGGGAACGATTTCCTGCCTGAGGTCATCGGCCGCAAAGCTCGCCACCATCCAGGTCGCCATATTATGAATGGTAATGAACGCCGCCGTTGAGGGGCAGGCAGCGGCCAGTTCTTCCACAATTACGGAAGTGTCCAGCCGGGAAAGTCCCATGCCGCCAAGCGCTTCCGGGGTGTAAATCCCCATAAAGCCCATTTCGCCGGCTTCTTTCAGTACATCAACCGGGAAGATGTGTTCGTCATCCCATTTGGCCGCATGGGGCGCCATGGATTTTTCAGCAAAGGCACGTGCCGCTTCGCGGAACGCCAGCTGATCTTCAGTCAGGTTAAAGTCCATCGTTTCTCTCCAGTTTCAAGAGCCTCAGCCAGATTCAAGGGCCCCAGCCAGATTCAAGAGTCCCTGGTCACGCGGGATGAAAAAGGGGCCGGAAACAGGTTCCGGCCCAGGCAATCCCACCGTCAACGCAATTAACGCAACTGGATAGAGAAGTTTGCTTCCGTCGACGCCTCACTGGAGAACCAGCGTGATGTAACCGTTTTGGTCTCAGTATAGAAGCGCACCGCCTGTTTGCCGTACGCATGCTGATCACCGTAGAAGGATCCTTTCCAGCCGGTGAAGGAGAAAAACGGCAGAGGCACAGGAATGGGGATGTTAACGCCCACCTGGCCCACTTCGATTTCATGCTGGAACTTGCGGGCAGCACCGCCGGAACTGGTGAAGATGGATACACCGTTGCCATAGGGGCTCTTGTTGATCAGCGCAATGGCATCGGCCAGGCTGTCTTCTTCCATACACGCGAGCACCGGGCCGAAGATTTCTTCATTGTAGATGTCCATCTCGGTGGTTACGCCCGAGAACAGGGTGGGGCCAACCCAGTTGCCATCGGGCAAACCATCCACCGTGCAGCCACGGCCATCCAGAAGCAGGTTTGCGCCCTGGGCTTCGCCGCTGGCAATGAGTGCTTCAACACGATCCTTGGCTTTGGGCGAGATCACCGGGCCATAGCTGGCGCCGGAGTCGTTCCAGGCACCCGGGCGAACTTTTGCCATGGCTTCTTTCAGTTCCGGAATCCAGGCCTGGGCCTCACCCACAAATACGGCTACGGAAATAGCCATGCAACGCTGGCCAGCCGCACCCACAGACGCACCGACGAGGGCATTAATAACCTGCTGCTTGTCTGCATCCGGCATGATAACCATGTGGTTCTTGGCGCCGGCAAAGCTCTGAACGCGCTTCATGTGGCGGGTACCGGTTTCGTAGATATAACGGCCAACCGGCACAGACCCCACGAAAGACACAGCTTTAATCGCGGGATCGGTGAGCAGCACATCCACCTGTTCCTTACCCCCGTGCACAACCTGCAGAACACCCTTGGGCGCACCGGCTTCTTCAAACAGCTCGGCAAGGCGCATAGGAGTGAGCGGATCCTGCTCGGAGGGTTTGAGAATGAAGGTGTTACCGCAGGCAATGGCCATGGGGAACATCCACAGGGGAATCATCGCCGGGAAATTAAACGGTGTAATGCCGGCACACACGCCCAAAGGCTGAATCCAGGAGTGGGTGTCCACCTCCCGCGCAACGTTTTCGACAGTTTCACCCATCATCAGGGAGGGAATGTTGGCCGCATGTTCAACCACTTCAATGCCGCGCCAAACGTCGCCCTTGGCATCGTCAAAGGTTTTGCCGGTTTCCTGGGACAGGATTTCAGCAATTTCATCGTGGTGTTCTTTCAGCAGTGCCTGGTAACGCAGCATGACCCGCGCACGTTCGGAAACCGGAACCTCTTTCCAGGTTTTGAACATCTCACCCGCAGCCTCAATCGCTTTGCGCATCTCGGCATCGGTGGTGCACGGAGCCTTGGCAATCACTTCGTTGGTGGCCGGGTTGGTCACGTCAATCCATTCGCTGGTCTGGCTCTGAACAAATTCGCCGGCCAGGTACAGTGGAACGTTTTTCATATCAAAACCCCTGTTTGTTGTTTTGCGGGAAACGAACTAAAGCTTTGCTGCTCTAGCAAGGTATGGATAGACCTTAGCACGCCCACCCAGCCTTGATGATTGACTAAATTTCGCTCATGATGGACTATCTTTCGATTGCCGCACTCTAAACGGTAGCAACAAACATGGCACAAACCTCCCAATGGCCTGTTCCCAAAGACAGCATTCGCTACGTAGTACCAACCCCCATTGTGAGCCTTTTGTCTGAGCACCCCCTTACCCGGGATCTCTACCCACTGGCGTTTGGCCATTATCGGCGCGCGTCAGGCCACCACATGCACAGGGAACACCATCGCGACAATCTTTTGATTTACTGCACTGAAGGACGGGCATTTTTGAGCGTAAAGGGCGAGCCTCATACCATGGAAGCAGGGGATCTTCTGCTGTTGCCCGCCGGCGCCAACCATCGTTACACCGCAGACCCGGACAACCCCTGGACCATTCACTGGGTGCACTACACAGGGCCACTGGCAGAGGAGTTTCGCAAGTACATGGGGTTCGAAGATGCAGTACCCATCCGGCACCTGGGGCGACAGCCACGGTTAATTGTGGATTTTAACGGCCTGCTTTCCGTTCGCCAGACCGGTTTCCGCGCCCGCGGCCTGATTCACGCCGCCAACCGCCTGCGACAGCTGCTTGCGGCCGTTCCCATCAGTGTTGATGAAACCAGCCAGCAGCATCAGGCAGAGCTGGACACCATCAACAACTATATGCACGAACATCTCGACAAGCGCCTTTCTCTGGAACAGCTTGCCGACCTTGCAGGTCTTTCCCCCGCTCACTTTGCTACCCGCTACCGGCAGCAGACAGGCACCTCTCCCATTCAGCACTTTCTTCACCTGAAAGTAGAAAGAGCGTGCCAAATGCTGGACGCAACTAAACTGAGCTTCACAGAAATCAGCCACCGCCTGGGCTACGACGACGCCTATTATTTTTCCCGGCTTTTCAAGAAGGTTATGGGACAGTCACCGAGGGATTACCGGCACACTCCACGGCACTAGCGGACAATCCTCTGGCGGGTTTACGGCTTAACAGGCCAGTCCTCAACCTGCCGCCAACTGCGACTTTTGTTGCAGAGCCTGAACCGTTAGTCTTTGGAGAAACAACATAAAACGGGCATTCCAATGGCTACCCATACCTTTGAGATTGATGAAACCATCGAAGTACCCCGCAGCAGGGTTTTCGAGCTATTTGCCGACCATAAAACCTTCGGGAAACTTTTGGGCGCGCCAGTCAAACGAATCAAGAACAGTAACCAGGCAGACCCTAACGGCCTGGGCTCTGTGCGTAAGCTTGGCATTGGCCCTATTGGTCTGGAAGAAACGGTCACCAGTTTCGAGCCGGATGTGCTGATTGAGTACACCATCACCAGCCTCAGCCCGATCCGTAATCATCTGGGCCGGATTCGTTTTGAGGATACTCCGGAGGGCCACACACGCGTGCGCTATCGCATTACCTTTGACGATATTGTGCCCTACACGGGCAAACTGCTGAGCGCTGGCCTGGAGCACGCCATACGCCGTGGCATCCGGCAGATTCCGGAACTGGCCTGACCCACTTTATCAAACGCAACAATTCGTTACCTGATTGATATCAGAGAATTGACCTGAGGCAATTGTTGTCATTCGTCAATTTTGTACTCTCCGCGCACTTGCAATAACGGACCACGCCGGCCGGCCTTCATTCTGCGGAGATCAAAATGGCAAACGAGCCAATTGTCCTGTTTGATAATGGACACCACAAATGCCTTATGTTCGATTCCCTGGTTACCGGCGAAGGTGTCCAGTCCAACCAGTTTCTTATCGTTGACGGTAAACACGAAGCGCTGATTGATCCGGGTGGTGACCTTACCTACACGCCGCTGGCCATGGCCGCATCAAAGTACATGAGCATCAAGGATATGGACTTTGTGTTTGCATCCCATCAGGATCCCGACATTATTGGCGCCATAGACCGCTGGATTGTTCATACCGGTGCAAAAATTGTCACCTCCAGGCTGTGGGCCCGCTTCCTGCCACACCTTGTTTCAGGCTTTGTCAGCAATCAGCTGAGCGGCAGCGTTTACGACCGGATCATCAGCATTCCGGATGCAGGTGCCAATGTCAGATTCGGTGACTCTTATCTTCAGTGTCTACCGGCCCACTTCATGCACTCGGTGGGCAATCTTCAATTCTACGATCCGGTCTCGAAAATCCTGTTTTCCGGCGACCTGGGTGCATCCATGGGAGGTGGAGACGATCACCTGCCGGTACAGGATTTTGACCGTCACATCCCTCACATGACGGGGTTCCACCGGCGCTACATAGCCTCAAACAAGGTCTGCCGGCTGTGGGCCAACATGGTTCGGGAAATGGATGTTGAAATGATTGTGCCCCAGCACGGAAAACGCTTTGAGGGGGCCACAATGGTTGACCGGTTCCTTAGCTGGGTCAGCAATGTGGAGTGTGGTATCGACCTGATGGGTCAGGACAGCTATCGCGCCCCCGTTGACTATATCTGAGCAGCCACGGGGCAGGCCAACCAAATAGGCCTGTCCCAAACTGCTATTCTTGCGTAAAATCCTGCCTTTTCTACAGCAAGTATGAGGCAGCGCAAAAATGGGCAGAGCCTACCAGAACCGCAAAGAATCCATGGCCAAAACAGCGGCGGCCAAAACCAAGGTGTACAGCAAGTACGGGCGCGAAATTTATATGTCGGCCAAGTCCGGCGGCATTGACCCCCAGGCTAACCTGTCTCTGCGCGGGCTGATTGAGCGCGCGAAGAAAGACCAGGTACCTTCTCACGTTATCGAAAAAGCCATAGAGAAAGCCAAAGGTGGTGCCGGAGAAGATTATTCACCGGCTCGTTACGAAGGCTACGGCCCCGGCAACTGTATGGTGATCGTGGACTGCCTGACTGACAACCCAAACCGTACCTTTGGCGATGTTCGCCTGGCCTTCACCAAAACCAAATGCAAAATCGGCACGCCGGGCACCGTAGCGCATATGTTCGACCACTGCGCCATTTTTGTATTTAAAGGCCAGGACGAAGACGCCGTTCTTGAAGCCCTGATGGAAGCTGATGTTGACGTTACCGATATCGAAAACGAAGATGGCCAGATCACGGTATTCACACCAAATACGGAATACGCCAAAGCCCGCCAGGCGTTGACAGACGCTTTTGCGGACATTGATTTCGAGGTAGACGAGATCCAGTTCCTGCCAAAAACCACAACTGTTGTGGAAGGCGATGACATTCCCATGTTCGAAAAATTTTGCGACATGCTGAATGAACTGGACGACGTGCAGAACATCTTCCACAACGCGGAATTGCCAGAGCAGTGAGCCAGTCAAACCCAAGAGTAGTGATCCTTAAAACAGGCAGCACCTACCCAAGCATTAAAGAGCAGTTCGGCGACTTCGACGAATGGTTTGTGCAGGGGCTATCCCCCGGGCTCGACATAACCGTATTCGATGCGGAAGCCGGAGACTTGCCCCAGGACCCGGCTGACTGGGACGGCATTGTAGTAACAGGCTCCCCTGCCATGGTCAGTGATCGTGAGCCCTGGAGTGAACAGGCCGCAGCATGGCTGGCGCAGGCTGTACAAAAAGCCATCCCCCTGCTCGGCGTCTGTTACGGACACCAACTGTTGGCGCACGCCCTGGGCGGCGAGGTGGGATATCACCCGGAGGGGCGCGAGAGTGGAACAAGGTGTGTCGAGCTTCTGCCTGAGGCTCAGGATGACCCGCTGTTTACCGGCATGCCTGCCAGTTTCCGCGCCCAGCTCACCCACAAGCAGTCTGTATTACGCCTGCCTGCGAATGCCATTCTGCTTGGCCGTAACGAATTCGAGCCGCATCAGGCATTCCGGGTGGGCCGGCTTGCGTGGGGCGTGCAGTTCCACCCGGAATTTTCAGAGGCTGTCATGAAAGCCTATCTGGGTGTGCAGGCGCCAGACCTGGAGCGCGAAGGCTTTGACTCACAAGCCATGCGCGATTCAGTTACCGAAGCTCCGGAAGCCGCCGGTCTGCTTGAGCGTTTTTCTGCTCTGGTCAAAAAGAACAAGGCAGGCTGAACCGGAACCGGACCCTCTATGACCGTGAAGGTATTGCTCGCACTCATCGTTCTGACACTGGTTGGCGTGGGCCTTTATCATACGTACAAGCCTCTGCCAGAGGGCATCAGCTATAACGGCGGGGCGCGCCCGCTCAGCGACGCGACCTTGCTGGTGGATGCGACCTATCATCACAGCGACGGCTCAGAAACCCTCGACCATGAAATATTCGATGAAATCCTGCGCCTGATCGGCCAGGCAAGATCCTTCGTGCTGGTCGATATGTTCCTGTTCAACAGCAGCAGCCCTGAAGGTGTCGTTCACCGCCCTCTGGCTGCGCAACTTACCAGGGCACTGATAAACCGGAAGGCTGAGCAGCCGGACATGGAGATTGTTGTTATCACTGATCCGTTGAATACATTTTACGGGGGCTCGGTGTCGCCCTGGTTCCAGGCACTTCGCCGGGCCGGCATTCCGGTGACGGAAACCAACCTGCGGCCACTGCGTGACAGTAATCCTGCATGGTCGGCAATCTGGCGGATCTGCTGCCAGTGGTTCGGCAATAATTCCGAAGGTGGCTGGCTGCCGAACGCGCTGGGGATTCAGCCCGTCACCATCCGCAGCTACCTTGCGTTACCCAACTTCAAAGCGAACCACCGTAAAGTTCTGGTGGCCGATGACGGGGAAAAACTGCGTGCCATCATCACCTCTGCCAACCCCCACGATGGCAGCAGCCGGCACAGCAATACAGCCATCAGCTTTACCGGCCCGGCGGTGACCGATGTTCTGAAGACCGAGCAGGCGGTTCTGGCCATGTCTGGCCAGCCCAGCCCAACACTGGACAGACTGATCAGCCGGACAAATTCGCGCCAGGCAAACGATCACAATGCCGCCGGCCGTATCGCGGTAAAAACAGAATCCGCAATCCGGGAAACGGCGCTCCGGATGATCTCGGGAGCCCGGAGCGGCGACCGGCTGGACCTCGCCTTCTTCTACCTTTCACACCGCGATATCGTTACAGCCCTGCTGGGTGCCCATAAACGTGGTGTAAAGGTACGGATACTTCTCGACGCCAACAATGAAGCTTTCGGCCACCAGAAAAGCGGCATCCCCAACCGGCAGGTCGCTCTGGAACTTCACAAAGCCGGCATTCCGGTACGCTGGTGCAATACGTCGGGTGAACAATGCCACAGCAAGCTGCTGATACTGCGTCCACTGGCGGACCAGACCCAGCTTCTTCTGGGTTCAGCGAACTTTACACGGCGCAATCTTGATGACCTTAACCTGGAAACCAATGTATGGGTTTCCATACCATCAGAATCAGCGCTGGCCACCAAAGCCCTGGGGTTCTTTGAACAGCAGTGGCAGTCCGGCCCCGGAACCAACCCTGTGATGAGTCTGCCCTACGAACACTGGGCCGACGACTCGACACTGCGCTACTGGCGTTATCGCCTGATGGAGGCTACCGGGCTTTCGACATTCTGACTTCAGGTCATTTTACGAATCTGGTCACAAGTACCTTCTTTATAAAAAGCATTCCTGCAACTCCTGCTTATTCCGTTTGGTTTGGCATTCAACCAATAGCCATCTAAGCTGCTATAAAAGAACTGTAACAAGAATAAGGAGACTCCCAATGCTTGACAGAGCTGCGCGACCGATGGTCAGTCTGGTGGATAAATATCTGCCGGATCCCTATCTTTTTGTTCTGATTCTTTCTCTCCTCACGTTTATTGCCGCCATGGTGTTTGAAGGGCATGGCCCGATGGCGGTGATCGAAATGTGGGGTGACGGCTTCTGGAACCTGCTTACATTCTCGATGCAGATGCTGCTTGTTCTGGTTACCGGGTTTATGCTGGCAAGCACGCCATTTGTCCGGGGAATACTGAACCGGGTTGCGGCACTTGCCAGCACACCCGGTCAAGCTATCGTGCTGGTAACCTTCGTCGCCCTGATTGCGAGCTGGATTAACTGGGGATTCGGGCTTGTGGTAGGCGCCCTCTTTGCGAAGGCCCTTGCCCGGCAAGTCAGAGTTCATTACCCATTACTGATTGCCAGTGCCTACTCCGGCTTTATCGTCTGGCACGGCGGCCTGGCCGGTTCAATTCCTCTGGTCATTGCAACCGACGGGCACTTTACCGCCGATGTAATCGGCGTAATTGGCACTGGCGAAACCATCTTTGCATTCTTCAACCTCGGGATTATCGTGGCATTGTTTATTGTCGTTCCCCTGGTAAATCGCATGATGCTGCCCTCTGAAGAGCAAAGCACCTTTGTAGACCCTGCGGTACTTGATGACGAGCCTGACACCAGGGTTTCTATACAGCGCCCGGCCGATCACCTTGAAAACAGCCGAATTCTGGCCTGGCTGATGGGTTTCAGTGGCCTTGCGTTTATATTCCAGTATTTTATAGATGGCGGCGGCCTGAACCTGAACATCGTTAATTTCATGTTCCTGTTCCTGGCGATCATTCTTCATCAAACCCCCAAGAGACTTCTCGACAGCCTGAACGAAGCGGTCAAGGGGGGCTCAGGTATCGTTATTCAGTTTCCATTCTATGCCGGAATCATGAGCGTGATGACAGCCTCGGGCCTTGCAGCCAGCATTTCTTCCGGCTTTGTATCCATGGCAACGGC
>JACDJA010001226.1_pt1 | contig 22275 bp, 16 predicted proteins | sample 7449241 | NCBI WGS metagenome assembly JACDJA01 (sample SAMN14253289, study PRJNA609438) | sludge metagenome | isolation source: initial anaerobic sludge | collected 2018-12-20 | reverse complement strand
ATTGTCGAACGACAGACTGTGGTGCTCGATCAGCTCGATAAAAGCCGGTTTGCCCTTGGCCTGAATGAAGCTATCCGGGTCCTCGCCATCGGGAAGGAACAAAAAGCGCAGGTCTCGACCATCGGTGAGATGGGGCAGGGCAGCGTGCAGCGCCTTGGTCGCGGCCCTGCGGCCGGCGGCATCGCCATCGAAACAGAACACCAGGCTGGGGCTGAAACGATACAGGCTTTGTATCTGTTCGTCGGTTGTGGCCGTGCCCATGGTCGCGACGACGTTGCGCACGCCGTGTTGCGCCAGCATCACCACGTCCATGTAGCCTTCGACGATGATGACGCGGGCAGGTCGGGCGTCTTCGAGCCTTGCTTCATACAGGCCGTAGAGGTTCTGGCCTTTATGGAACAGTCTCGACTCGGGCGAGTTGAGATACTTGGGTTCGCCCGCACCTAAAATACGACCACCGAACCCGATGATCTGACCGCGTTTGTCCCGGATCGGGAACATGATGCGCCGCCGGAAGCGATCGTATTGTTCACCATCGTCTTTCTGCACGATCAGACCGAGTTCCAGTAGCTCATCACGCATTTTCGGCTGTGATTCGCAGTGGGCCAGCAAGAGGTTGCCATTGGGGGCGAAGCCCAGTTGGAACAAGGCCGCCGTCTCGCCATTAACGCCGCGTTGCTTGAGGTAGTCGATCGCTTCCTGATGCGCACGGAGTTGGCGCTTGAAGTGGGTGTTGGCGAAACTCATGCTGTCGAGCATGGCGGCCTGTTCTTCCAGCGCCTTGTGATCCACTTCGCTGACTGGCAGCGTCATGCCTGCGCGTATCGCCAGTTCCTCGATCGCGCCGCGAAAATCCCGATGCTCATAATCCATCAGAAAACTGACGGCATTGCCATGCGCCCCGCAACCGAAGCAGTGATAGAACTGCTTATCCGGGTTTACGTAGAAAGAAGGCGTTTTTTCCTGATGGAACGGGCAACAGGCCGCATATTCCTTGCCTTTTTTCTTGAGCGGCACCTGGGCGTTGATCAGCTCGACCAGATCCGTGCGGGCCAGCACATCGTCAATAAAGGATTCGGGGATGAAGCTCATGTCGCGCATTGTAGAGTAACCGTCAAATCTCGCCAGCGGGCTGGTGAGATCGGTCGAGAAGTTTTGTCGTTTGGTTTGTCAATCGGGCGCTGTGATTGGTGCTGGTCAATCGAATGATGTTTGACGGTGTGTTGCGGCTGCGCCAACGCTTGCCTCTTTGTCAGATTGTCCTTGTGTTCGTCTGGTGGCAAAAATGATAATTATCAAATTGTTATTTGGTTTACTTAAAGATGATGGGCAATTTGTATTTGTTGCTTGAGTGTTGTTGAATTTGCGGTCAAACTAGCAACAAAAAATAGCCGATCAATCGTTTTTGATTGGTCGCGAACGGCAGGATTCAAAGGGGTATTCCAATGCGATGGTCAAAATGGGTTGGATGGAGTTTTGCGGCCACGATGCTTGTCACGCCCTTGTGGGCGCAGGCTGCTGAAAAGTCAGCTGCAAAGCATGCGGCTGTACCTGTTCCTGAGGCAAAAACCGAAGATTTGTATGCGGGTAATAGCCTCGAGCGCTGGATGCCTAAAGCCGAGCGCGGGGATATTTTCGCTCAATATGTTCTGGGCCATATGTATTGTGTGGGGCAGGGCGTACCGAAAGATATGGCTAAGGGTTTGTCCTGGTATCAGCGCGCGGCTGATCAGGGATTCGCCCCGGGGCAATTGGCTTTAGGCACCATGTATTACAACGGTGAGGGTGTAAAGCAGGATTATACCCTGGCGGCCAAGTGGTTCCGCCTCGCCGCCGAGCGTGGCTATGACCGGGCACAAAGCAATCTGGCGGCGATGTACATGAATGGCACCGGGGTGCCGCAAGACTACACGCAAGCTGTCAAATGGTTCCGTGCTGCGGCCAATCAGGGTTATGCCACTGCCCAATATTCGTTGGGCAGGATGTATTCGGACGGCACGGGCATGAGCAAGCCGGATGTGGTGGCTGCCTACGGGTTGCTGCGTCCACTGGTGGAAAAGGGCAATACCGCCGCCGTCGCTGCCATGAAGGAGCTGCTGCCCAAGATGAACCCGGATCAGATCAAGAAGGGACAGGAGCTCGCCGCGCAGATTCGCGGCAAGAACCGTTTGAACAAGGCGTTGGACGCTTACGAGAAAGTCGCAATGCGTTGATTATGCGCGTTCGATCCGGGTTAGGGGCTTCGGCCCCTTTTTCGTATGCAGGTGCTGGTAAATGGGCTTAGGGAAGCGCTGATTTATTCAGTGCTTCCCGTTTGGGGCAGGATGCCCCAACACGATCAAAGACGTCAGTCTTTGATTCGTGAGAGCCATCGCGGGCGTGTACCGCGATGAGCGAGCTGATTTATTCCAAGGATGGAATAAATCAGCATTTACTTAGAGCAGCGGCGTCGTCAGGCGGGCCAGATTCTGGACGATGACCTCGCGCCGACTGCGCAGCGCCCAGGCTTCGATGCTCAGAATACGGGCAGAGTCGCGATAACGTGTCAGCAGCCGGTTGAGTGTCTGTGCGGTTTGCGGCGCATAGAACAAAAGACCGAGCTCCGCGTTGATGAGCGATGAGCGCACATCCAGATTGGCACTGCCGATCAATGAAATCCGGTCGTCAAACAGGGCAAATTTAGTGTGCAGAAAGTACCGGGGGTAACGGCGAATAATGACGCCGACTTCCAGAAGCTCTGCATAGTAGGATTCCTGTGCCCATTGCACCAGACGCTGGTCGAGTCGCTCCGAGAGAATCAGTTCCACCTCCACGCCGCGTTGCGCCGCTGTTTTGAGGGCGAGCAGCATCGGATCGTCCGGTACGAAATAAGGTGTGACGAGGCGGATCGATTCGGTGCTCACGTGCAGCAGTGACAGCAGCAGTTGTTGCTGAACCGGATCGGGGTATTCCGGCCCGCTGGGCAGACCGAGGCAGATTTCCTCACCAGCCGTCTGCGGGATCGGGAAATACTGGACTCCGGTGAGCATGGCATTGCGCTCGACATACCAGTCACCGGCAAAGACGGTCTGTAACTCCAGCACAATGGGGCCTTGCAGGCGCAGCATGATGTCTTCGTAGATGATTTTTGGCTTGAAATCCGGACGGATCAGATTCATGGAACCGGCATAACCGATCAGCCCGTCGATCACCACGAGCTTGCGGTGATTGCGTAAATCGAAACGCGCCGCCTGGCGTGGGAGTTTGCTGCGTGGAAAGGCGCGTGCCACCCGGATGCCCTCGGCCTCCAATGCCAGCAACGGGGCCATGAACGCCTTGCTGCCGTAGTCATCCACCAATAGGCGGACTTCAACGCCCCGCTTCACCGCGCGGAGCATGGCCGCGAACACGGGTTCGGTTAACTCGTCCCGGGCGGCGATATAAAACAGCAGATGCACCGAATGATTGGCGTTGTCGATGTCGGCAGCCAGTTGCCGGACCAGTTCGGGGAGCTGCTCGATCACGGCGACCGCATTGCCGCCAAACTCGGGGAATATGCGCCAATGTCGCGCCAGTTGTACGATCGGACGCCACTGATCCGGCAGGGTCGTGCGATGGTGCAGGCTTTGTTGTTTCTGTAGATGGTTCAGGTTCGGCGCCAGGGCTTTTTCAAGGTCGTCGATCTTTTGTTGCCGGGCGGATGAAACACGCGGGCGACCGACAAACAGATAGATAATCCCGCCGATGATCGGCTGGAAAAAGATCAGCAGCAACCAGGCTGTCGCCGTGACGGGTGGGCGCCTCATGGGTACGACGATCAGTGCAAACAAGCGCACCAGCCATTCGACCAGCACATAAAGAGCGGCCCAGTGTGGATTGTGCAGATCGAATAGTTCGAGCATCAGCGTCGTCCTCCGCCCGAAGCCGCGAGTAATACGCGGTCCATCCAGCGCGAGGGCAGGAGCCGACGCAGTACGGAGAACAGGTAAGTGGGTACGGTAACCGGATAGCGCGCCTTGGGGCGGCGTGATTCGAGTGCGTGGATCACCCGGTCGAGCACCGCTTCCGGGGGAAGGGTGAAGGGAGCGGCCGGCCCCGGTTTGTTGAGTCGTTCAAGCTGCTTGCGATAGGCATCGGCATGAAAGGAAGACTCGATCGGGATGAATCGCAGGAACGCGGCCTGGGCATTGGCGCGGAAGCGGGAAGTGATGGGCCCCGGTTCGATCAGGGAAACATCGATACCCGTGCCATTGAGTTCCAGCCGGAGTGTGTCGCTCAACCCTTCCAGTGCAAATTTGCTGGCGACATAGGCGCCGCGAAACGGCAGTGCCGCAATGCCAAGCACCGAGCTGTTCTGGATGATCCTGCCGAATCCTTGAGCGCGCATCAGCGGAATGACCCGGTTCGCGAGCACCTGCCAGCCAAACAGATTGGTCTCGAATTGGGCGCGCAAAGCCGCACGCGATAAATCTTCCACCGCACCCGGCAGGCCGAACGCGCCGTTGTTGAACAGCGCGTCGAGCGTGCCGCCCGTGTGCGCCAGGGCTGCGTTCAGGCCGGATTCGATGGATTGATCATCCGTGAGATCCAGCAGCACAACCGGAATATCGGCATGGGGCCAAGTCTTAATATCTTTTTCCTGCCGTACCGAAGCGATGACCCGGTGCCCCCGATCGGCCAAGCCGCGGGCCACACATCGGCCAATGCCGGACGAGCAGCCGGTGATCAGGATCGAGCGAGGGATTCGGGCGGTGTTCGGCACGTCGGTGAGCCCCTGTTTGAAACTGCGGTTATCTTAGCTCAATCCAGCCGCTCAATCCGCTGCGACATTGAACTTGGCGCTATGGTATGGTGTCCACAACATAGTGTTTTGACCATGATAGGAGTGTGCCATGAGCCTGCAAAATTCAACCGTAAGCCCTCGCAGTGAGTCCTTGCTGGCTACCAACCAGCTGATTCGCAATACCTATCTCATGCTGTCGCTGACCTTGATTTTCAGTGCGGCGATGGCGGGCGTATCCATGTGGATGAACCTGCCACCGATGATTTCGCTTATCTCGATGTTCGGTTCCATGGCATTGATCTGGTTTGTGTTGCCGCGCACCGCGCGTTCCGGCGCGGGATTGGTGACCGTCTTCGCAATCACCGGCCTGATGGGGCTGGGTCTTGGCCCAACCATCAATTATTACCTGCATCTTGAAGGCGGCGACCAGATCGTGATGACCGCATTGGGTGGCACGGGCGCCATTTTCCTTGCGCTCTCGGCCTATGCGCTGATCTCCCGTCGTGATTTTTCGTTCATGGGCGGCTTTCTGATGGTCGGCATGATCGTGGTGCTGCTTGCCATGCTCGGGAACTTGTTCTTCGATTTACCGGCATTGTCCATGGCGCTTTCCGGCGCGGTCATCCTGTTGATGAGCGGGTTTATTCTGTATGACACCAGCCGCATGGTGAACGCCGGTGAGGACAACTATCTGATGATGACGGTGAGTTTGTATCTGAGTATCTTCAACATCTTCGTCAGCCTGCTGAATATTCTGGGCGCCAGCCGGGACTGAGTCTGCCTCGGGCTGACCATGCAAAAGCTCCGCTGGTCGGGGCTTTTTTGTTATTCAATCAGGTTATGAGCTGAGCGGGAGGTTCTGGAATGGATTGGCTCAAGATCTTTTCTGCCCTTTTTATCGTGGCGATGCTGGTTTTTCTGTGGCCGCGAGCGGGGCAGATGATCAGGGAGAGTCGCAAGGGTACGATCGATGAATGGCTCTGGGTTGGCCTGTTGCTGCTGGGCGTGGCTGCCTTTGTCGCCTTTTTGATGCACAGCATGCACTCGACAGTGGTTTGATTGCTTGGGCAGGCTATGATGCGCTTTTCTTGACGAATCAGGTTTTCTCATGACCGAAGCCGCCCCGAACCGATTGCCGGATGAGGATGTCCTCGCCGCCATGCGCGCCATGTCCGGTTACATCGATATCACCCCCGAAGATTTTCGTGAAATCTATGAACTGGCGCATGAACATGCCATCAAGCGCCTGTTCGCAAGGATGGACGTGCCGCACCTGATGCGGCGGGATTTGTCTGCGCTTCGCCCGGATCAGTCATTGACGGAGGCGGCCGAGCAGATGGCCTTGATGCACGCGCATACCTTGCCGGTGGTTGATGAGTCCGGTCTGGTGTTGGGCGATGTCAGCGAATGGAATTTCCTGCGCGGCTATGGCGCCGATACTTTCTTCTCACTGGTATTCCGTTTGATGGCGCACGACGAGCGATTCATCACGTACTGCGAGCGAACCACCGTGGCGGAAGTGATGACCCGGCCGGCGGTCACGTTGCCGGAACATGGCACGTTTGCCGATATCGTGAGTGCCTTCCATCGGGTGGAAGAAAAGCGCCTGCCGGTAGTCGACGCGAATAACCGCATCATAGGCGTGGTGATGCGCCGCGATTTTCTCGAGAGCTTCCACTGGGATCAGTGGTTGTGAGCCGCCCGTCGAGCGATCCTGCCCAGCCGACCGGTTGGTCGGGCTACTGGCGCAAGTGGCGCGGGCGTGGTCATGGTTCGCCGCCGCGGGTGAGTTGGGCCGAGGTTTTCTGGTCGGGGCTGGGCGGCGTGTTGGGGCTGATGGCTGTCGGGTTGTGCGCACTGGCATTTAGCGGGCTGGATCGCATCCTGATTATCGGTTCAATCGGTGCCTCGGCCGTGTTGCTGTTCGGTGCCATTCGTAGTCCGCTGGCACAGCCGCGCAACCTGATTGGTGGGCATGCGTTGTCCGCGCTGATCGGCGTGACCCTTCATCTGCTTCTTGTCCGTGAATCGGGTGATCCGGGTATCCTGTCCGGCATTCAGCCTTTTATCGCTTCGGTCTTCGCTCCGGCCTTGGCCGTGGGGCTGTCCATTGCCGTGATGCACGCCACTCGAACCCTCCACCCGCCCGGCGGCGCCACAGCTTTGGTCGCGGTCATCGGCAGTCAGCAGATACATGATATGGGCTACTGGTTCGTGCTTTTCCCCGGCATCCTTGCGCCGCTGATCCTGTTGTTGATCGCGCTGATTTTTAACAATCTGGTGCCCAAACGGGTGTACCCGGAATTTTGGTGGTAGTTGGCGCGACAGCACACTGTCGCTCAAGTAATACCGCCTTCTGCCGATACCCTCTAAACCATTGCATTCCTATAAATACAACTAGAGGAAAATTCATCAATGAACCGTTGGATCTCACATTTTTCGATCGCACAAAAAAATCTGTTCAGTTACGGACTGATTTTGGTGCTGATGTGCTCGATGGCCATTCTGACTTATTTCAACATGAGCCGTATTCAAGGCATGACGAAAGAGGTCATCGGCCAAAGGCAGCCAGCGGCATTCGCCGCGGATGGTATTCGTGTGCAGCTTGAGCGGGCGATGGCTTCCGTCGGTCTGTATCTGCAGAGCAAAAGCCCCGCAGACAAAAAGCGATTTGACGAGGCCATTGCCGGCATCAGCCAGGAACAGACTGCGTTAAAGAAGCATTCCGATGCATCACTGGATGGTCTGGATGCCGGTCTGAAAACCTTCGTTACCGATGCCAACGAGGTGATGAAGATATCTGCCGACGATAAGCTGAACATGCCCGGCATGGAGTTCGCGAACGAGAACGTCAACCCGCTGGCGATTCAGATTTCCGGATTGATGGGTACCTTGATTTCGTCCGAGGCGGATGCGGAGGCTGGTGTTTACCCACGCCGGGCGCTGGTGCTCGATTTGGCCCGACTTCGCGGCGAGTGGGGCGATGTTGTGGCGGGATTGCGCGGTTTCATGGCGTTTCGCAGCCCGGCATTGGAGAAAAATTTCAACCTGTACTCGGCAGAGGTGCTCAAGCGCACCCAAGAGATTAATGCCAATTACGGCAACCTCTTAACGTTCGAGCAGCAGGATGCGATCGATCAGCTATTAAAGCTCTTGCCTCGATTCATCGATCAGGCGGGGAAGGCGTTTGCGATTCACAAGTCGGATAAATGGCGTATGGATGCCTATCTTGTTCGCACCAAACTGACGCCGGCATTTGCAGCGGTCGAATCCAGCGTGGATGTGATCGTCAAACACGAACAGTCGCTGATCAATGGACAATCGAAGGTCATGGATCAGACTATCAGCAATATTGCCTTCGGGCAGGTGGGCCTGGTTTTGTTGGGGATTATCGTCATCGTTGTCTCCGCTTTGCTGTCGATGGTCTCGATCTCTTCGCCTTTGCGTCAGGTGGCGGAACGGATGCGTGATATTGCCGAAGGAGACGGTGACCTGACGCGTCGCCTGCCGGTGAACGGCAAGGATGAAATTGCCGATGTCAGCCGGGCCTTCAATACTTTTGCCGAGACCGCCCACAAACTGGTTTCCCAGGTCGTGATGACCACCCGTTCCTTAAGCGATTCGGCAGACCGGTTGAATGATGCATCGGCTCGTGCGCAACAGGGTGCGGCTCGACAGGCCCGAGATACCGAAGCGCTTGTCACCGGTATGAGCCAAACGCTGGAGGCCGCCGAAGATGTGGCACGCAGTGCCGAAACGGCCAGCGCGTCGGTGCAGGAGGCAAACGAAAAGCTGAGTGAAGGCCTGGCGAAGGTAGATGTGAGCACGCATAGCGCCGAACAGCTCGATTCGGTGCTGCTGCGCGCCGAGCAGAAAATCCATGAACTCTCCAACCAGAGCCAGACCATCGGTAAAGTGCTGGATGTCATCCGGGCCATCGCCGACCAGACCAATCTTCTGGCATTGAATGCAGCGATTGAGGCGGCGCGGGCCGGTGAGCACGGACGGGGGTTTGCCGTCGTGGCGGAAGAAGTCCGCTCGCTGGCGACGCGCACCCAGGAATCCACCCAGGAAATCTCCGAAATTATCAGCCAGTTGCAATCGGGCGCGCAGGAAGCTGTTTCCGCAATGGGCGAAGGTCGCGAAGTGAGTCACGAAAGCCTGGATGCCATTACCCAGGCCAACCAGATGCTGATCAATATCGCGCAGGCTTTCGGGCATTTGAGTGACATGAGTGTCCGCATTGCCGCCGCCGCCGAAGAGCAGACCGCCGTTGCCAGCGGGATGAAGCAGAATATCGAGTCCATCAATATCACGGCGGCTGACGCGGCCAAGCGGGGTGAGGAGATATCCTCTTCCGGTACGGATGTGTCCCAGCAGGCGCGTACGCTGGCCGAACTGGTCCGACAGTTCAAGATATAACCCGCTGTCGAGCGATTGGATTGTGAGCGCGAAGCCATCATTGATCGATGAGGTTCGCGCTTGCCGTATCTGCCAGGATCACCTGCCGTTTGCTCCCCGTCCCATTCTGCAGTTCTCGCCATCGGCGCGTTTGCTCATTGCCGGGCAGGCGCCGGGTAAAAAGGCCCATCAGTCCGGCGTGCCTTTTGATGATGTCAGTGGCGATCGTTTGCGCGGCTGGCTCGGCTTGAGCCGGGCGCAATTTTATGACGAGCAAACGGTCGCGATTTTGCCGATGGGATTCTGTTTTCCGGGTACGGGTGCATCGGGTGATCTGCCGCCCCGCCCCGAGTGTGCGCCGGCCTGGCGTTCTGCCTTGCTCGATGCCCTGATCCATCTGGAATTCACGATTGTGATTGGCCGATACGCACAGGCCTATCATTTCGGCACGGGGCGCCAAAGCCTGACCGAACAGGTGCTGGCTTGGCGCGAACACTGGCCTGATAAAGTCCTGCTGCCTCATCCAAGCCCCAGAAATCAGTTGTGGCTCAAGCGCAACCCCTGGTTTGAGCGCGAACTCGTGCCCGAACTCCAGGCGCGGGTGGCCTCGGTGATCGGGTACTGAATCGTGTGCGGCCGGTACGCACGGGCAGAATAAAACTAATTTTTATTGAAATTCCTCCGCGTTCCTCGTGGTTCCTTGTGTTTTTTTGAGGAAAATGCCGGGTCTCCTTCGTGAACGGTTAAACTGCATTCAGGGTTTGGCTGCGGGGTGTTGGCGCTCATGTGTTGAGCCGGTCCGAGTCCAAGGTTTGGTTTCGGGTCAGGTGATGCAGGCCAATGATGTGTTTTGCCGTGAGGATGATTTTGGAGTTTTCATGCGATTATTAGCGTGGGTTTTGGGGTTGGCGGGAGTCATTCCTTTTGCGGGTTTGGCCTTGGCAGCGTGGTGGGGCCCCTTGGATTGGCATTCGACCGTGATCCGAGTCTTGTCTGTCTACGCGGCGGTTATCGTATCGTTTCTCGGTGGGGTGCATTGGGGCGTCGCATTGAATCAGTCCGTTGCTGCGCGCCGTCATCTGTTATGGGGCATCAGCCTGCCGCTGCTGGCCTGGGTGGTGGCGTTGCTGCCCTGGGGTATCATGCGTCTGTCCGTCTTTATCCTGTTGTTGTTGACCGCCTTGCGTGTCGATCGTGCCTGGTTCGGCGGTATCGGCTCCTCGCTCAAGTTCGGGGTGCTGCGTACGGTACTGACCGCGCTGGCGTCATTGAGTCTGTTGTTGGCTGTTGGTTCTTATTCCCGGGCGGGTTTGATATGAGTGAAGTTGGAAGCAAAGTGTCCACCCTGCGCAAGTGGCTGGTGGCCGGTATTCTGGTCTGGGCACCGCTGGTGATTACCTACTGGGTGATCAATACCGTGATCGGCTTTATGGATCAAACCATTCTGCTGCTGCCCCCCGGTTATCGACCAGAGGCGGTATTGGGCTTCAATATTCCCGGTCTGGGCGCGGTTCTGGCGGTTACCGTGGTGCTGTTGACCGGAGCCTTGGTCGCCAATTTCCTCGGTCGCAAACTGATTTCCATGGGTGAGTCGGTTCTACACCGGATTCCGTTGGTTCGCAGCGTGTATTCTGCGGTGAAACAGGTGATCGAAACCTTTGTTTCCCAGGATTCGCGTTCATTTCGCAAAGTAGTCATGGTCGAATATCCGCGCAAAAACTGCTGGTCGCTGGCTTTTTTGGCCGGTGATCCGGTTGGTGAAGTTCAGGATAAGACCGCACAGAAGGTCATCACGGTTTTTGTGCCGACGGCCCCGAACCCGACCTCCGGCTTTGTGATCATGGTGCCGGAAGAAGAAGTGATTTCGCTGGACATGTCCGTCGAGGAAGGCTTCCGTATGGTGATCTCCTTGGGAGTTGTCACGCCAAAATCACAGGTGGCAAAACCGGTGCCTGCGACACCCGAACTCGAAAAACCGCCCATATCCGGCTAATATGCCCGCCTTTACAGAACATGAACGGATCCACCTTATGAGTATGCGTAGCCACACGGCCGGCCAAGTTGACCTGGCTGTTTTAGATCAAGAAGTCACCCTCGTCGGCTGGGTCAATCGTCGCCGCGACCACGGCGGGGTGATTTTCGTGGATCTGCGCGACCGCGACGGCATGGTGCAGATCGTGTTCGATCCGGATGATCTGGACGTCTTTGCCAAGGCCGAAAGTCTGCGCAGCGAGTTCGTGATTCGCGTGCGTGGCAAGGTGCGCCGCCGTCCTGCCGGTACCGAAAACCCCAACATCGTCAGTGGTCAGATCGAGGTGCTGGGCCTGGGGTTGGAGATTCTCAACCGCTCCGAGCCGTTGCCCTTCCAGTTGGATGACGAGCGCGTGAGCGAAGAACATCGTCTGCGTTATCGTTACCTCGATCTGCGTCGCCCCGAGATGCTGGCCCGTCTTAAATTGCGCCATCATGTCACGCGTGCCCTGCGCGAGTATCTGGATAACGCCGGCTTCATGGATGTGGAAACGCCGGTGCTCACCCGTGCCACACCGGAAGGCGCACGCGATTATCTCGTGCCTTCACGTACGCATCCGGGCGAGTTTTTCGCCCTGCCGCAGTCGCCGCAAATCTTCAAGCAACTACTCATGGTGGCGGGCATCGAGCGGTATTATCAGATCGTCAAATGCTTCCGCGACGAGGACTTGCGCGCTGATCGCCAGCCGGAATTCACCCAGCTCGATATCGAAACCAGCTTCCTCGATGAAGAGGAAGTGATGGCGCTGATCGAAGACATGATGCGTCATTTGTTCGCGCAAACCATCGAGCTGGCCTTGCCCAATCCCTTGCCCCGTCTGACCTGGGCCGAGGCGATGCGCCGATTCGGTTCCGACAAGCCCGATCTGCGCATCCCGCTGGAACTCGTTGATGTGGGTGATCTGCTGGTCGCGGTGGATTTCAAGGTGTTCTCCGGCCCGGCCAACGATCCGCGCGGTCGCATCGCCGCCTTGCGCGTGCCGAACGGTAATTCCCTGCCACGGAGCGCGATCGACGACTACACCAAGTATGTTTCGATTTACGGTGCCAAAGGCCTGGCCTATATCAAGGTCAATGATGCCGCTGCCGGGCGCGAAGGGCTGCAGTCGCCCATTCTCAAGTTCCTGACCGACGAAGCCATCGAAGGCATCATGACGCGCACTGGTGCGCAAACCGGGGATGTGGTGTTCTTCGGCGCCGACAAGGCCAAGATCGTCAACGAATCGCTGGGTGCGCTGCGGGTCAAGATCGGGCAGGACATGGGGCTGGTCGAGCAAGGCTTCCGCGCCCTGTGGGTCACCGAATTCCCGATGTTCGAGTACGACGAAAAAGAAGGTCGATATTACGCCCTGCATCACCCGTTCACGGCACCGAATCAGGATGATCTTCACCTGTTGGAAACGGACCCGGAAGCGGTTCGTTCACGGGCCTACGATTTCGTCTTGAACGGGTTTGAACTCGGCGGTGGATCGGTGCGTATTCACGATCAAACGATGCAGAAACGGGTGTTCGAACTGTTGGGCATCTCGGCGGAGCAGGCAAGCGAGAAGTTCGGCTTCCTGCTCGATGCGCTCAAATTCGGCGCGCCGCCGTTGGCGGGATTGGCGTTTGGTGTGGATCGAATCGTCATGCTCATGAGCGGCGCGACCTCGATTCGTGAAGTTATCGCCTTCCCGAAAACCCAGTCGGCTGCTTGTCTGCTCACCGACGCGCCGAGCGAAGTCGATGAAGCACAACTGCGTGAATTGTCGATCCGAGTGCGCAAGCCGGTGGTCGAAAAAGCCGAATAAGTACAGGCGGTTGGCGGTTTCTCGATAACCAACCGCCCGTTTCTGTTCCGACGGGCTTCACATACAGGAGGCGATTATGTCTACCACACGCGATGCCGCAACCCAGATTCCAGCTGCCCTGGCTGCCCGTATTCAGGCCCTGGCCAGTCACAGCGCGCCTGCGCCCAAAATATCCGAAGCACAGGAAAATGATCTGATCGAGCGCATCAAGGCCGAACTCGTTCGCCAGAATGCCGTGATGGTCGTGCATTATTACGTGGACGCCGCCCTGCAAAAGCTCGCGGACGAAACCGGCGGTCGCGTTTCCGACTCGCTCGATATGGCCGCGTTCGGTGCCGCGCATTCCGCCGAGACACTGGTGGTCTGCGGCGTGCGGTTCATGGGCGAAACGGCCAAGATCTTAAGCCCCCAAAAGCGCGTGCTGATGCCGACACTCAATGCCGAATGCTCGCTTGATCTGGGTTGCCCTGCCGATGAGTTCACCGCCTTCTGCGATGCGCATCCGGATCGCACCGTGGTGGTCTATGCCAATACCTCGGCGGCCGTCAAAGCGCGTGCCGACTGGGTCGTTACCAGTTCGAACGCCTTGCAGATCGTCGGACATCTCAAAGAGCAGGGCGAGAAAATCATCTGGGCGCCCGATCGTCATCTGGGGCGGTACATTCAGGAACAAACCGGCGCAGACATGCTGCTCTGGCAGGCCGACTGCGTGGTGCACAATGAATTTGCGGGCGAGGCGCTCATCGATCTCAAGCGCCAACACCCCGACGCAGCGGTACTGGTACATCCCGAATCACCCAAGGCGGTGGTCGAGCTGGCCGATGTGGTCGGCTCGACGAGCCAGCTCATTCGTGCGGCACATGATTTGCCAAATGAAGAACTGATCGTTGCCACGGATAACGGCATTTTCTACAAAATGCAGCAGGCTGTGCCGAATAAGACGCTCATTGAGGCACCAACCGGTGATGGCAGCCACTGCGTTTCCTGCGCGCATTGTCCCTGGATGGCCATGAATGGTTTGCAGGCCGTATACGATGCGCTTGTCTCGCCAGAAGGGCATGAAATCCTTGTGCCCGAGTCTATTCGTGTCAATGCAGTGAAATCGCTTGATCGCATGCTGGCCTTCTCCAAGGCCCAAGGGCTGGTGGCGGCGCGCAAGTAAACAGTAGCGTGTCGACCTGACCCTATTGAGTCCATCTGTGGCCGAATGACAGTCCACGCATGAACCGTCACCATGCTGCAATCGGGCAAAATTATTCTCCCTTTTATTTCTGGAAGCCCAATACATGGATCAAACCATCCTGATTACCCTGACGGGCATCATCGTGACCGGTATCGGCGCGCAATGTCTTGCCTGGCGGCTGAAAGTGCCCGCGATCTTGTTCCTGCTTGGCATTGGCCTTTTGCTGGGGCCGGTGACCGGCCTGCTCGATCCCAACGCGCTGCTGGGCGATCTATTGTTTCCGTTAGTCTCACTCGCGGTAGCGGTCATCCTGTTTGAAGGCGCCCTGACACTTCAGTTCAAGGAACTCAAGGGTGTCGGCAGCGCGGTCTGGTTACTGGTAACCCTCGGTGCCTTTGTGACCTGGGTGATTGCCAGTTATGCCGCCTATTTCTTTGTCGGGTTGCCGCCGTTGGTGGCCGCATTGTTCGGCGCGATCGTGATCGTCACAGGGCCGACCGTCATCGTGCCCCTGCTGCGCATCGTACGCCCCAGCGTCAAAGTATCCACCCTTCTTCGCTGGGAGGGCATTATCATCGACCCGATCGGGGCGGTGGTCGCCGTGCTGGTGTTCGAATACATTTTGATGCGCACGGTGCCCGCGCATGCAAACGCCGGTCTGACCGCGATCATCATCCCGTTTTTAGAATTGATCGGCGTCGGCATGGTGCTGGGGCTTGTTGGCGGCTATCTGCTGGGGCTGATACTCCGGAGGCATTTACTGCCGGAATACCTGGTCAACGTCGTCGTTCTGGCCACTGTATTGGCTGTATTTACGGCATCTAACCTGATGGCCGATGAGTCGGGGCTTATTGCGGTCACGGTCATGGGCATTTTACTGGCTAACATGCGTGCGGTGCCCTTGGCGGAGATCCTGCATTTCAAGGAATCACTCACGATTCTGTTTATCTCAGGTCTGTTCATCCTGCTGGCTGCGCGCATTCAACCGGCCATGTTCAGCAGCATCGGTTTCGGAGCTCTTCTGGTGTTGTTGGCGATACAGTTCGTCGCCCAGCCCGCAAAAGTTTGGATAAGCACCATCGGCTCAGGGCTGAACTGGCGTGAAAAACTTTTGACGGCCTGGATCGGGCCCAGAGGCATCGTGGCGGCGGCCATCTCGGGGCTCTTCGCCATCCAGCTTGATCAGCACGGTGTGCCCGGTGCCGAGGTGCTGGTGCCGCTGACCTTCACCATCATTTTCGGTACGGTAGTCACCGCCTCGCTGACCGCACGGCCTCTGGCCAACTATCTGGGCGTTGCCCAACCCGAAGACAAAGGCGTGCTGATGGTCGGCATCAACGTATTTTCTCGCATGCTGGCGCAGGCGCTGAAAAAACATGGCTACCGCGTCATCCTTACGGACAGTAATTATGCTGATATCCGTACCGCCCGCATGGAAGGGCTTGAAACCTTCTATGGCAATGCCGTATCGCAAGCGGCGGAGCGCCGTCTTGATCTGGTAGGCATCGGTCGACTGTTCGCTGTATCCGGCGTACCCGAAATGAACAACCTGGCAGCCATACGGTACCGTCATGAATTTGGCGCGGAAAACGTCTATGTACTGCAAACGCCGCAGGAAAAATCCGGCTCCGATCAGCAGCGGCTGTCGGACGTGTTCACCGGCCGCAAATTGTTCGGCCCCGATGTCTCATTGGGCGATCTGATGCTGCTGATCGAGCAAAAGGCCGAAATTAAATCAACCCGCCTGACTGGGGCATTTAACTGGGAAAAGTATCAGCAAACTTATGATAATAGAGGCATCCTTCTGTTCATGATCTCACCTAAAGGAATCTTGCACGTACAAAGCGATGGTCCCATGCCCACGCCGGGCGAAGGCTGGATCATCATCGGCTTATACCGTCCGCAAGCGGAAGTTGAGGTAAAACCAGAGGCAGAAGAGGCCAGTGCCGCGTGAAAAAAGACTTGCACGCCCGGTTTTGGTTTGTATAATGCGCGCTCTGTGACAAACAGCAGCCCTCAAAAGCAGCTGGATGATGTGCGGGAATAGCTCAGCTGGTAGAGCGCAACCTTGCCAAGGTTGAGGTCGCGAGTTCGAACCTCGTTTCCCGCTCCACGGGTGATTAGCTCAGTTGGTAGAGCGGCGCCCTTACAAGGCGTAGGTCGGGAGTTCGAGCCTCTCATCACCCACCACATCAAAATTAGCAGCGGTAGTTCAGTTGGTTAGAATACCGGCCTGTCACGCCGGGGGTCGCGGGTTCGAGTCCCGTCCGCTGCGCCAAAAATGGCCACATGAGAATGTGCCTTAATCAAACCCGCTTCCTTACTTTGGAATGCGGGTTTTTTTATGCTTCAAGCAAAGCGTCGCCAAAAAAGACGTCGTGTTTCTCACACCTTTAGATTGCCTGTCTTATTATTGTTAGAGATATTTTCGCCGCGCATTGCTGTCGGCGCCCTTGCCAATTTGTCTTTGCCTCACACGGCTGGAAACGGTTTGGGGCTGGCGGCTCTGTGGTTTCTCCTTCAACTAACTGAGGAATTGATATGTCCCAGCAAAATACATCGACTCAAGGCGTTTCCCAAGAATCTTCCCGCTTTTCACGCGTTGCCATCGTAACCGGTGCCACGTCGGGGATTGGTGAAGCAACGGTCAGGAAATTTGTCCAGAGTGGCTACGGGGTGATCGGCAATGCCCGCAGTGCCGGGAAGCTTGAGGCGCTGGCTGCCGAATTGGGCGATGCCTTTTTCGGCGTGGCGGGCGATGCGGGTGATGCATCGGTGATCGATCAGCTTCTGGATGCCGCGCAAGCTTATTTCGCGCGCCCGGCGGATATTGTGGTGGTCAATGCCGGGCGTGGATTGGGCGGATTGATGACCGAAGTTGATCTGGCGGAGTACGAACAAGTGCTCAAGCTCAATGTGTTGGGTGCTGCTTTGTTGATGCAGAAAGCGGCGCAGGCGCTGGTTGAGAAGCAGGCAGCGGATTTTCCTCGACAGGCGGCCGATATCGTCGTGATCGGCTCGGTTGTTGGGCGCAATATTTCACCGTTCAGTGCCGTCTATGGCTCGACAAAGTTCGCCGTGCAGGCGCTGGCCGAAGGATTGCGGCGTGAGGTGGGCAAGAAAGGTGTCCGGGTGACGGTGATCGAGCCGGGCATCGTTGTCAGTGGATTTCAGGATGCGGCGGGCTATGACGAACATCTGGTCGATAAATTCAATACGGATTTCGGGCCATTGCTGTATGGCGGGGATGTCGCCAATGCGATTGATTTCGTCGTTGCCCAGCCGCCGCACATCCATATTAACGAGTTGATGATTCGCCCGACACGGCAGGATTATCCTTGATTTTCAGGGTGTTTCCGGCACGGCGTTCCCGGCGGGTTTTTTTCAGAGAAGCAAGGTCTGGATCAAATTGAATGCCTGAGTATGTAAATTGGTTATGATGAGGCGATTGAGTGGTCTTTTTGGCCTTTGAACCAAGATCACAGATGACCGATTGCTCCGCGAATTCAGTCGCGCAGCGCATTGATAACAAGGAATCGTCCTGATTCATGGCTAACCCCGCAGACACTTTTCTCGATCTGTCCACATCCGTTCTGCGGGATCTTGTGGCTGGCCAGTCGCCGAAGGACCTGGCGGCGCGTATTTGTCTTCGAATAGAGCAGATTCGTCCGGAAAAGATCGCCAGCGTCATGTGGTCGGGGGGCGGCGACGAGAGGCTGCATGTGTTTGCCGCACCCAGCGCACCACAGGAGCTCATTGATCAGCTCGATGGATTGATGCCCGGCGAGCATTCGGGTTCATGTGGCAACGCGGCCCATTCCGGGGTGCCCGCTTTGGTGTCCGATATCGAAAACGATGTGCGTTGGGGTGATTTACGCACGCTGGCGCAGCAATGGCATCTTCGCTCCTGCTGGTCTTTCCCTGTGTTTCATGGTGATCGCCTGCTGGGTACTTTTGCCTTGTCTGGGATGGTTTCTGATGTGCCCACGGATGACGATATCCAGCTGCTTCAGTTTGCGGCGACGCTTGTCAGCGCCCTGTTGCACCACGAGTATCAGGCCAGAGAACGCCAGCGTTTGGCTGAGCAGAAAAACCGCTTGATCGATTTCAATCACATGCTGGCGAAGGTGAACCAGAAGATCGTTTCGGCCGAGAGTGAGCAGGAATTGTTGCAGCCCCTCTGTGATCTTGCCGTGCGCTACGCCCATCTGAAGCTGGTTTTGCTCGCTCGCCCCGATGAAACCCTTCGATTCCGCATCCTGGCCGCTTCAGGGGCGATCGGCTATACCGACGGTTTGTTCATTTCAGCCGACCCCGATTTGCCGGAAGGGCAGGGTACGATGGGTCGAACCTGGCGTTCGGAACAAGCCTATTTCAACACTTCTTTCGAACATTCCGAATTTTTGCAACCGTGGCAGGCGAGGGCGCGTCAGTTCGGCTTGAAGGCAACCGCCACATTGCCTGTTTTACGCGGTGGGAAAATGTTCGCCGTACTGGCCGTTTACCACGCGGAACCTGATGTCTTTGATCGGCCATTGCAGGATGTACTTCGAGAACTGGCCTTGAGCATCTCGCGCGGACTGGATCGGCTGGATGCCCGGAAGCTGCAAAACGCTCTGTTCAACAACGCATTGGTTGGTGTATTTCTGGTGCAGGGTCGGGTGATCAAAAGCTGTAATCCCCAGGCAGCCCGCATGTTCGGCTATAGCCTTGATGACATGGTGGGGATGCCGGTTCGGGATTTTTTTGTCAGCGATATTGAATACGCGCGCCTCGACCAGGTCTTTTCCAAAATGACCAAATCTCATACCGTGCAACGGCAATCGGTGGTCTGCAAGCGTCGGGACGGACGCGCTGTGATCTGTGATGTGTCGGGACGGATGTTTACCGATAACGAGGGCGTGCATAGCGTCTGGACTGTCCTGGATGCGACCGAACGTGAAGCGCAGGCACAACGTCTGCACCGCATCGCCGGTTTTCGGGAGATGATGGCCGAGCTCAATCAGTTCAGTGCCGATCCTGCCACCATGCAGCACATCTCAGACCATGATTTGTACGAATTCGTCTGTCGCGTCCTGAGTCAGAACAAAGCACTGAAACTGGCCTGGATCGGTTCACCGCAGCCGGGCGGGGACGGTTTTACTGTTCTGGCAACTTCAGGCGAGTTGAATTGGCATTCGGATTGCCTCCCCATTCAGGGTGAGCAGCCGTTGGCTTCCAGCCAATTGGGGAAAGAGCATCCGGCCCAGCGCTGCTGGCGCGAAAATCAAACCCTGTTCCTTTCGTATGAGCTTCCACCGACAGACTGTAGTGGCAGCGGGCCTGCTGCACGGAGCATCGTCTCCTTGCCAATCCATATCGGCAGTGCACTTTCGGCTGTTCTTACGATATGCGGTCATAGTGAAGACATCCTCGATCAGGACGCTATTTCTTTTTTTGATAACCTCGTACTGAGCATCGAGCGTGGCTTGCAGATCATCCGGCAGCGCAACCAGTTCATGCGCCTGCAAGGGTTGTATCGTGCGCTCATGCAGCAGGCAGACGTGGTGCTGCGCGCGCAAACAGTGCCCGATATGCTCGTGGGTACCTGCGAAAAGCTGGTTCAAGAAACCCCTTTTAATGCCATCTACTTGAGAAAGCCAAATGCCGATGGCGTCATGGATGTCCTCGCCTCTACCGGTAGTGGCGCCCAAGAGTTGCCAGATGTCATCTCAGTGGTTGCCGAAAGTGCGCGGGATCAGCTCATCGTGCGGGCATGGCTGACGCAGAAAACGGCAATTGAAAATGATTTGCTGGGGAACGCTGGCCTGGCTGAATACCACCCGTTTCTCAGAGCGCATCGGTGGCATTCTGCACTGGTCACACCCGTAAGGCGAGGCGGTGAGATGTGGGCAGTCATGGGATTTGTCTGCGAGGAGCATGACATATTCGATCCTCAAACCGTCGAGTTGTGTGAGCGGGTGGCCGAACTACTTGGGCGTGGACTGGATGAATTGGACAACAAACAGCGTCTTGTTACGCTCCAGTCCGAAGAGGCTTATCGCGCCCGACACGATCGGCTGACCGATCTGCCCAACCGCTTCGCCCTGGAGCAATATTTGCCTCAAGCACTCGCGCGGGCCCGCAACGACGGTCGGGTACTGGCGCTTGGCATGATGGATCTGGATGATTTCAAACCAGTCAACGATCAGTTCGGCCATGAAGTTGGTGACCATCTCCTGAGGGAACTGGCCCAGCGACTTCGTTCACGTTTGCGCGCTCAAGATTATCTCGTTCGCCTGGGTGGGGATGAATTCGTCGTTGTCATCGGCGATATTGATCCGGATCATGCCATAGCCCATTTGCAGTTGGCGCTCAGCCGCCTGCACGAAGCGGTTGAACAAGGCTTTGAAGTGGCCTCGAATCGGCTGGCAACCGTGGGTTTATCCGGCGGGTTCGCCCTGTACCCGAGAGACGGTGAGGACGGCGACACCCTACTGCGCAAGGCCGATGCCACCATGTATCAGTCTAAAACACGGAAAAGTACCCGTGAGCAATGGTGGCAGTTGTTCGATCAGGAAGGCAGTGTTTGACTCTCTTGCTTCTATTCCATCCCGGTTTCTGATTCTGGTTTTTGGTTTATCGCCTCAGCATAAACCGCTATCATACTGTCTTTCGTTCAATAAGAATCCCGTATGAATACCCGTTCCGGTTGGTCTTATTTTGGCACTCAATGCAGGTGCTCTATCGCGCACGTCTTTGCTTGCATGGCAGAGCACGCTGATAGCGTCAGGTTTTAATGAGAAACAGGGAATCAATCTGATGATCTATCCATTCATATTAAGTGGTGGTGCCGGTACGCGTTTGTGGCCTGCCTCACGCAAAGCATTTCCCAAGCCGTTCATGCCGTTGGTCGATGGGCAGACCCTGTTTGATAAAACGGTCGAACGGATCAAGCAGATTCCTTCTGTCGCTCCGTTGACGGTGATCACGAACGAGTCTTTGCGGTTTCTGACTGCGGATGCATTGCGCGGCTCCTCAGCCACACAGCCGCGTTTGTTGCTGGAACCTACCGGCAAAAACACGGCAGCAGCCATCGCCTTGGCCGCACTGGATCTACAGATTCGTGCAGGCTCAGATGCGCTGATGCTCGTATTGCCAGCCGATCATCTAATTGCTGACGTTGGCGCATTCTCCGAGGCCGTTCAGGTGGCGAAAAACGTCGCTAATCATGACTGGTTGGTTACCTTTGGCATTGCGCCGCAATCACCGGAAACCGGCTTCGGCTATATCGAACGAGATGCAGAGCCACTCGCCCTTGAAGAAGGTGTCGCTTATCGCGTGCGCCAGTTCGTTGAAAAACCGGATCGTGAGACGGCTCAAGCGTATATCGACTCAGGTCGATACTCCTGGAATGGCGGTATGTTCTGCTTCAAGGTCAGCACGATCCTCGCCGAGTTCGAACGCCATGCGCCCGAGTTGCTCGCGGCTTGCCAAATCGCGGTTGAGCACGCCAATCAGATCCATGCGGCTGGCATGGACATGGTGGAATTCCAGCTGGAGGATTTTGAGCGCATGGCTGATATCTCCATCGATTACGCCATCATGGAGCGCTCCGAGCGTGTGGCCGTTGTCGCCGCCGATATGGGCTGGTCCGACATTGGTTCCTGGACCGCTTTTGCCGATGCGTCACCATCTGATGCCGAGGGCAATGTGTTCGATGGCGAAGTCGTCGCCATCAATACGCATAACTGTCTCGTCCGTAGCCCACACCGACTTGTGGCGACCGTAGGCATCGATAACCTGATTGTGGTCGATACGCCCGACGCGTTGCTGATCGCCCACAAGGATCACGCGCAAGATGTGCGCGACGTGGTGGCCGAATTGAAACAGCGCGGCCATGAAAGCCATCTTCTGCATCAAACCGTGCATCGCCCCTGGGGAACCTACACGGTGCTGGAAGAGGGTGAGCGTTTCAAAATGAAGCGCATTGAAGTCAAACCCGGCGCCACACTTTCATTACAAATGCACCATCACCGCAGCGAACACTGGATCGTCGTCAATGGCATGGCGCGCGTCACCAATGGCGACAAGGTGTTTTTATTGAATACCAATGAATCCACCTTCAT
>JACDJA010001225.1_pt1 | contig 22280 bp, 19 predicted proteins | sample 7449241 | NCBI WGS metagenome assembly JACDJA01 (sample SAMN14253289, study PRJNA609438) | sludge metagenome | isolation source: initial anaerobic sludge | collected 2018-12-20 | reverse complement strand
TGAACCGATTGGCAAACAGCCCGGTCGAAGAAATCATCATGGCGACCAGCGCGACCATCGAAGGCGAAGCCACAGCAGGCTACATCATGGATCGGGTTGATCCTGCCCGCTACAAGGTAACCCGACTGGCTCAGGGCGTACCCATGGGGGGGGAGCTGGAATATCTCGATGCCCAAACACTGAGTTTGGCGCTTAAATCAAGACGTTCCGTATAAGGGCAGGTATTTCAGTCGCAGATTTAAGCAATATATAACGCTCTCCAATCGTGGTAATCCTTGTTTCTACGATCGAATTGAATTTCAATGCCAGCATTGTACTCAGGTTCGCCTTGACCGTTCGTCGACTGCTCGCACCAAGTGATCTTGCCGTTCATGAAGAACACGTTGTCGTCATTTATGGTGCATACGGACAGTTGTACGGGTAGGTTCAAGGCAAGCGGCTTCTTTGTGGAAATGTTCAGTCCATTGGCACTGACGTCGATGATCTCGGCATTGAATATCTCAAAAGGCGGCGACATGCACTTGAGCAAAACCTTGCCCTTGGTCTTGATTCGGTTGAAGTCTCGCCTATCCAGATTGTTGTCATTTTGTGTTGGGTTGCTGGCGTCCATTTATATTAAGCCCTCTGATTTAAACGTATCCAGAAGCTGTTGTTTTGCGCTGTTGTAATTCGGATTATCGAAGACGGGGTTACTGCGGTTTTCGAATAGATCGCTGACAAATTGGGCGATGGGAAGGACGAGGGTGATCTCTCCGTTTCTATTGGCGAAACTGACAATTTTGAGTTCCATGTTGACCTTGCTGGCTTTCAGGCGCCTTAGCGCAGCATCATCAGATGTATAAATCTGAAGCCACTCGTTGTTTAGAATGTGACGATCCAGAAACTGTTTGATTCGTGGATCGGCGCACAATTGATCGTAAGGAGACGGCTCCGGTTGCTTCGTTTCCTCGAACGGTACGGCGGCATCTGGCTTTGCCTCTTCGCTTTCCGTTGAGCGCTCGTCAGGTCGCTCTGCGCTCACCTCGTCTGCGCCCTCGTGAGTTAGAGGTGAAGCCGTGCCGGACGACGCCTTTGCTTCAGGTTCGGCCCGCTCAACTTGTTTGACGACTGGCTCAGCACTTGGTTGGAGTTTATGCCGCGAGGTGCTCGGGGCTTCGCGTTCTTCTTCCGGGCGTTGCTGGATGAGTGACAGTTGAGCCCGCTTGTCCTTCAGATGGGAAAAATAGTTGTCGGTAGCCGTTTTTTGCGCCGCTACTTTGAAGAAGTCATCACCGAAAACAGGGTGTTTGATCAGTTCCTTCACCTTGCTTTCAACAATCAGCGTATCGCGGATGTCGTTGGAGCCTGAGACTTCCAGCTGAATAACGGCGTCAAGGACGGCCAGTGCTTCTTTCCATTCGGCACACTGTCGTCCATATGTCATGAGAACGTGGACCATGAATGGATTCAGCACGTTTTTTAAGAAGTCGCTGGCCTCATCAGGGAGCGACTCAGCCCCGATTGCACTGTTTATAATGAAAGCAACCCGGTTCCGGCTTCTGACGGTTACCGAAGTGCTTAACGGATGCTTGTCCGTTTGTGAGGCCTTGGCATGATGGATTTCACTGTTTTCGATCGTATCGAGTTCTTGAGATAAGACATCAAATGCGGGTGTTGTCTTGGATGTTGTTGATCTTATGAATGATTTTACCGAATTGGCGATTGTTTTTATATCATCGGTACTAAGATAAGGGTCTGAGCCAAGCATGGCCAATTTGCTGAGTACTTCACGGGCTGGATTTTTGAGGTTGCTGAAAAAGTCAGGGTCCGTATATGCGGTAAGCAGGATGATGGTTTGTAACGCAATCGCCTGATTTTTAATGATCGGGTTAATATCGTCGTTATTGATCAGATCAGAGAGAATGGCTCCGGCAAGCGTGATTATTTCCCGATCATGATTATGGAGCTCGATTTTCGATAGCAGACTGGGGTGTGATTTTCTGAAATACTCAACAATCGCTTCAATGAGATTTTTCGGTGACCATGATGATTTGGACTGCAGAAATATGTCTTTATTATCTACCGATGTTTTCAGGAAACTCTGGATTTCTTCTGAGGAAATTCTCGTGTGTTCAGTCAGTTGTTCTTCAATGAGCGACTCGCTGTTTGAGATGGCATCGATCAACGACTCCAGCTCTGATCGTTGTGGCGTTCGTTTGCTTTTGACTTCGGGAATCACGCCGGATTGAATCAGCAGATCATTCAATAAAATGTAGAGTGGTTCCAACTTGTACAGTACGTTGGTGCCGAGAGAACGGATCAGGTTGTCCCGAATATCACTCTGGAACAACCCGCTCGCCTTTATAAAGCCGTAGGTGATTGAGGATACGGTGTACAGGTGTTTGGGAAAACATTCTTCATCTGTCAGGTTCAGACTTTTGATTCTGGATTCATACTGCGCGTGCTCAATGCCGTACTTTGCCTTGGCATGCGCAATCATGTCCTCCATTTGTAGTGCAAGAGATCGGTTTTGAACTACGGTCGCCCAATTGATCTGATTCAGAATCGGATTGCTTTCCGTGATAACGGAGTAAAGCGTGTCTTCGAAATCTTTTCTGTTGTTCTTGAGCTGGGCTATTTTTTCGAATAGCTCTGACTTGTCTTTCTGATTCGAGGTATGGTTGGCACGAATAAACAGTTTCTTTTCTATCTCGTTGAACAGGCTGCTTAATGCACTATCCAGTGCCGACTTGGCCAGTCGATCAAGCTCGCCTCTCAATTCTTTAGTGTTCGTGTTTACTCGATTCATCATGGCCCTGTTCCTTGAGTGCTGTCGAATATATTTTTTTATATTCTGTGGCACTGGTTATCCATCCGAAATCTTTTTGCATTCCCTGTCGCTGGATTTTTTTATATAAATCCTGATCTCTGTATATTTCCATGAAATATCCGATGGCCCAGTGGATGGCCGAAACATCCAGATGATCGATAACAATACCGGAAGCGGAACCATCCTTGATGCTTTCTGGCGTGATATGCGTGACGGTATCGGCCAGGCCACCCACCCGGTGGACAATCGGCAGGGCACCATATCTTAGACTGTACATTTGATTCAGGCCACAGGGTTCGAATCGGCTCGGCATGATGAATGCGTCGCCAGCGGCTTCGAGCCGGTGCGCCAGTTTTTCGTCATAGCCGATGACAACCGCGATCCGATCCGGATTCTTGGCTGCGAGGCTACGTAAGGCGTGCTCAAACCGATGTTCTCCCGCCCCCAGAATGGCAAACTGCACCTGCGTGCCGCCCAGGGTTTCGATTGCCTGGATGAGCAGATCAATCCCTTTTTGCTCGACCAACCGACCGACATGGGTAATGAGCGGTATGTTGCCATCGATCGTCAGGCCGAATTCGCGTTGAATGTTTTCCTTGATGATTGCCTTTCCGGTCATGTCTTCGGTGCTGAAAGGGTTTTCAAGCAATTGATCGGTTTGCGGGTTCCAGTCTTCACCAATGCCGTTGAGAATGCCTTTGAGTCGATCCCGTTTATGGTGGAGGAGACCATCGAGCCCGTACCCGAACTCCGGTGACTGGATTTCCTGTGCGTAGGTTTGGCTGACCGTGGTCACGAAATCCGCGAAAACAATCCCGGCCTTCATGAAGGACATGTTGCCCCAGTATTCCAGTGCATCCGGGCGCCAGAGTGACCAGGGAAGGCCCAAGCGTTCGAAGGTCGGACGATCGAAGACACCTTGATAAGCCAGATTGTGAATGGTGAAAATATTCTTTGGCGAATTGCTTTCAGAAAGCAGTGCCGGAATCAATCCTGTTTGCCAGTCGTTGCTGTGGATGATGTCCGGCTTCCATTCTTCACCGAACAACCCGGCAGATAAAGCGACCACTGCCCTACAAAACAAACTGAACCGATCAGGGTTGTCGTGCCAGTTGTTGCCGTCCGGCCCTATGTAGGGGTTGCCCTGGCGAGCCGAAAAGACGGGGTGGTCAACTAAATAGACACGATGTCCTGTGCTTAGGGTGGCCAGATTTATTTTGACGGGTTGTCCCAAGATCGCTCTTTGACCGATCTGGGTTTCCGATTCGATTAAATCTGCCTTGATATTTGCGTATCTGGGTAGCACGACACGCACATCGACACCCACCTGGCCGAGGGCCAGTGGCAGTGCGCCGGATACATCGGCGAGCCCACCGGTTTTGATCAATGGGAACATTTCGCTTGTGGCAAAAAGGACGTTCATTATTCTGTTTGATCTCTCAATTTAGTCTGATCATCAGGGCGCCCAGCGGCGGCAATGTCAGTTCGATATGGGCACTCTGGCCATTATAGGGGCTGTCTTTGTGGTGGGTTAATTCCAATGCGGTGCCTGAGCCGCCATAAACGGGCTCGTCGGAATTGAATACTATTTTCAACTGGTCGGTATTCGGTATGCCGATTTTGTAGTTCCGTCGGACGACGGGCGTGAAATTTAGGATGGTCAGGATGTTCTGGCCTTTGGCGTGCCTGAAGAAACTGATGACCGAGTTCTGGCGGTCGTTACAGTCGTTCCATGAGAACCCACAGTCTTCAAAATCATGGTAATGCAGTGCCACTTCATTTTTATAAAGGTGATTGAGCGCCGAACTGAGTTGACTGATGCCTTGATGGAGTTTGTATTCAAGCATCCACCAGTCGAGTTGCTTGGCATGATTCCACTCGTTGCCCTGGCCGAATTCGCAGCCCATGAACAGGAGTTTCTTTCCTGGATAGGCGCATTGGTAGGCCAGAAGAAGGCGAAGATTGGCGAATTTCTGCCATTCGTCGCCGGGCATTTTGTTCAGCAACGAGCCTTTACCATGCACGACTTCATCGTGCGAAAAGGGAAGGACGAAGTTCTCCGTGAAGGTGTAGAGCAGGCCGAATGTAAGATTGTTGTGGTGATACTGCCGGTTGATGGGGTCTTCCTGAAAGTATTTCAGCGTGTCATTCATCCAGCCCATGTTCCATTTCAATGCGAATCCAAGCCCGCCGACCTCGGGCGGCCTGGACACCAATGGCCAGGCGGTGGATTCTTCCGCCATCATCAAGGCACCGGGGTTCCGGCTTTGTGTCACATGGTTCAGAGCACGAAGAAAATCAATGGCCTCCAGGTTTTCGCGCCCGCCGTAGGCGTTTGGCAGCCAATCGCCATGTTCGCGTGAATAATCGAGATACAGCATGGATGCCACGGCATCGACACGCAGTCCATCGAGATGCATTTCTTCGAGCCAGTACAGGGCGGAAGCAATCAAAAAATTGCTGACCTCCTTGCGCCCGTAATTGAAGATCAGGGTACCCCAGTCACGGTGTTCCCCGCGCCGCGGATCTTCGTGCTCATAGAGTGCCGTGCCATCGAAGCGGGCGAGGGCGAATTCATCTCGGGGGAAGTGGGCAGGAACCCAGTCAAGAATGATGCCGATGCCCGATTCATGTGCCTTGTTGACGAACTCTTTGAATTGTTCCGGCGTGCCGAAACGGGAGGTCGGGGCGAAATAACCCGTGGTCTGGTATCCCCAGGAGCCATCGAAGGGGTGTTCGGTGATGGGCAGCAATTCAATGTGGGTGTAACCGCGGTCTTTGACATACGGAATCAATTGCTCCGCCAATTCCGCATAGGTTGGGAATTGTTTGTCTGTCAGTTTCCATGAACCCAAATGAACTTCATAGACGTTCATCGGTGCGTGCATCCAGTCTCTTTGCTCGCGCGCCTTGAACCAGAATTGATCTGTCCATTGGAACGCCTCGTCGCTGACTACCTTGGCGGCCGTATTGGGGCGAAGTTCAAAGCTGCGGCCAAAGGGATCGGTGCGAACGCTGGTGGCCTGGGTGTCCCTGTTTTTGATCTCAAACTTGTAAAAATCGCCAGCAGACAGGCCCGGGATAAACAATTCCCAGACACCACTACTGATTCGACTGCGCATCGGATGGCGGCGGCCATCCCAGTTGTTGAAATCACCCACCACGCTGACACGGCTGGCATTGGGAGCCCAAACGGCGAATTTCACACCCGCTACGTCGTCAATGGTAATGACGTGCGCGCCCAGTACTTTCCATAGGTCGTAGTGCTTTCCTTCACCGAACAAGTACAGGTCGAGTTCACCGAGTACTGGCCCGAAGCTGTAGGGATCGGTGATCTGGTATTTGTGATGTTCCGCCGTTTCTATTTCCAGAACCGGGTGAAAGGGCAGCGCATCTTCGGCGAAGAATCCAAAAAAAACACCGGGATAATCGGCGTCGGCAGTCAATTTATGCCATTGCCCCTGGGTGCCCAGTATCTTGACCTGTTCGGCCTGAGGCTGGTAGGTGTGAAAGCGGCATTTGCCCTCGCCAAGTGGATGTCGGCCCAGCAAGGAAAATGGATCATGCATTCTCGATTCGATGATGGGTTGAAAATCTAAGTGCATCAATGGGTTCCTTGTGTGGACACGAGTCGCTTGAATTGGTCTGATCGAACAAAGGTATCCCTTATGGTCAAACTGTTCAACTCTGGCATTGACCGCGGCTTTTATGGGAGTGGTCTGGGAATCTGCCGGTGAGCTAAAACAATCGATGAATCTCAATCATTGATGCCTTCGATTGTTCTTCCTGTCCCATTGTCGATCATGGTGCGAGTCAATGAGTAGATCACCTGTCGATCCAGTCGATCGATCCAGGCGAACGATCTGGGCGAAAATGAATTGAAATTTATTTTCCATTTTGGCTTGACGGTCATGTTCCAAGGATAGGATTATGACCCAAAGAGCCTGAATGATGAGATTTGATTGCGTTTGATCAGTAATCTTTTTGCGGTATTCATGAAGGCATAACGCGTTTAGTTGACGATCATTAATTGAGTGACAAAGGGATGTATTTATGTTGATTGATAGCCCCAAACGATTAGTCAGTCGGATCACACGCGATACTTTGGCTCTGGTTCTGTCGGGGGGGCGTGGATCACGCCTCAAGCAACTCACCGATTGGCGTGCCAAGCCTGCGGTTCCCTTCGGTGGAAAGTTCCGGATTATTGATTTCCCGTTGTCCAATTGCGTCAACTCAGGGATCCGACGAATGGCCGTACTGACACAGTACAAGGCCCACTCACTCATCAAGCATGTTCAATTGGCCTGGGGCACAAACCGAATGGCTCGTGACGAGTTCGTGGAGCTGCTTCCGGCCCAGCAGCGGATCAACGAACAGTCCTGGTACAGCGGCACCGCCGATGCCGTGTACCAGAATATCGACATCCTGCGTACCCATGATGCCGAGTACACGCTCATTCTGGCGGGTGATCACATCTACAAGATGGACTACGGCCCGATGATTGCCTACCACGTCGAAAAAGGAGCGGATTTGACCATCGGCTGTATCGAGGTGCCCGTGGATGAGGCCAAGGCATTCGGCGTGATGGGTGTTGCTGGGGAGGGGCGGGTCAACATGTTTCTGGAGAAGCCCGATGCCCCCCCTGAAATACCGGGCAATCCCGGCAAGGCATTGGCGTCGATGGGCATCTATGTCTTCAATACCAAATTTCTGTTCGAGCAACTGATTTACGATGCGGATGATCCACATTCGGATCACGACTTTGGTAAGAATGTCATTCCACGAGTGATCAACCGATATCAGGTGTTCGCTTATCCGTTCCGGGATGTTCAGAACAATACCCAAGCCTACTGGCGGGATGTGGGGACCATCGATTCTTACTGGGCGGCAAACCTTGAACTGATTGGCGTGACCCCCGATCTGAATCTGTACGATACCGACTGGCCGATCTGGACACATCAGGAGCAATTGCCGCCCGCCAAATTTGTGTTCGACGATGAAGATCGGCGCGGGATGGCTGTTGACTCCATGGTCTCTGGTGGCTGCATCATTTCTGGTGCCCTGGTGCGCCATTCCCTGCTTTTCTCCAATGTCATCGTCAACGAACATGCGTCGGTCGAAAACTCCGTGATCCTGCCGAATGTCGTCGTCAACAAGAAAGTCAAGATTCGCAATGCTGTTATCGATAAGGGCTGTGTCATCCCTGAGGGCATGCAGATCGGCTACGATCCGGTTGCCGACAAGCAGCGTTTTGAGGTGAGTCCAAACGGGATTGTGCTGGTGACCCCGGACATGCTCGGACAACGCCTACACATGGTGCGCTGATGAAACACAAGAAGTTACCCGTCGTTCTGTGCTGGCATATGCATCAGCCCGAATACAGAGACCCGCGGGATAAAATCTACCAGCAGCCGTGGACTTATCTGCACGCCATCAAGGACTATGTCGATATGGCAGCGCATCTCGAGCATCATCCCGGTGCGCGCGCGGTCGTCAATTTCGTGCCCATCCTGCTTGAACAACTCGATGATTACTCGGTCCAGATCGCGCAATACCTTGAAACTCGCGATGTATCCAAGCTGCGCGATCCGTTGTTGGTCGCTTTGGTCGAACCCGCAGAGATTACGGACTCCGCAGCGCGGATGACTGTTGTACGGGCCTGCATGCGTGCCAATGAAGATCGATTGATCCGCCGTTTCGAGCCATTCAAGGATCTGGTTGATCTGGCGCGTTCAATCTCTGCAAATACGGAGAACGGCCATTATCTGAGCGATCAGTTCATGGCCGACCTGGCCGTGTGGTATCACCTGGCCTGGATGGGCGAAACGGTTCGGCTTGAAAATACACTCGTTAAACAGCTCATGGCCAAGCCCATCGGGTTTGACGGCGACGAACGTGTTCAACTGCTGGCGCTCATCGGTTCCCTGATTGCGGGGATTTTTACTCGCTACCGGGCGTTATCGGAAGGAGGGCAGGTTGAGCTGTCCATGACGCCTTATGCACACCCAATCATGCCGTTGTTGCTCGATATAACCGCCGGCAAACAAACCTGCCCGCACGATCCGCAGCCGCAGCAGGTGAGTTATCCCGGCGGTGCAGACCGTGTGCAGTGGCATTTGCAGCATGGTTTGGATGTATTCAAGCGCTTTTTTGGTGTTCATCCCACCGGTTGCTGGCCCTCTGAAGGCGCGGTTTCCGAACCGACGGTGCATGAATTGGCTAAAGCCGGTTTCACATGGCTGGCCAGTGGCGATCAAGTGCTGACCCACTCATTACAGAAGCAGAAGATGGTCGAAAGCGGTTGTCGTCACCGGGTGTGGCAGTTCGATGCTTTGTCGCCGGCACTCTTTTTCAGGGATGACGGTCTCTCCGATCTGATCGGGTTCGATTACCAGAAATGGCATGCAGATGATGCTGTTGCCGACTTTATCACCCACTTGATGAAGATTCATCACGATTGTCAGGATGACGACGCCGTGGTCTCCATCATTCTCGATGGTGAAAATGCCTGGGAGTTTTACCCCCACAATGGTTATTGGTTTCTGGATGCCTTGTACAAGGGATTGAGTACGCACCCAGATATCGAACTCACCACGTTCTCCGACGTAGTGACCAAGACTTATCAACGCAAGACCTTGCAGCACCTTGTTGCGGGGAGTTGGGTGTATGGCAATCTGACGACTTGGATTGGAAGCCCCGCCAAGAACCGGGCCTGGGATATGCTGATCGAGGCACGTCTGGCATTTGTGAAAGCACAGTCCATCGGGCAATGGGATGAGCAAACCGAGGCGCAAAATCTCCAGCAACTGGCCATCTGCGAAGGTTCAGACTGGTTCTGGTGGTTTGGCGATTACAACCCGGGCGATGCCGTTCGAGATTTCGACCACTTGTACCGCTTGCAGTTGACTCGATTGTACGAGCTTATCGGTGCGGATGTGCCTGCCAACCTGTCTGTTCCACTGTGTCTTGGCGTCGAGTCAAACTCGACAGTGGAAGCGGGTGGTGTGATGCGACGTGGCCAATAATGGGTAAAGAGCCGACCAAAGAGAAAAAAAATTTGCCTGAAATGCCTTGTGCCCTGCGAAGAGCAGGTGTTCTGGCCCCGGTGTTCAGCCTGCCATCGGGTGATTTTGGCCCCTCTGTGGATCAATTCCTGGCGTTCATGACCCAAAGCCGCCTGACTGTTTGGCAGGTGTTGCCGCTCGGGCCGCCGCTTATGGACGGTTCCCCCTATCAGTGCGCATCTTCTTTTGCGATCAACCCGGCATTCCTGTCCGACGCGCTGTTGCTCAATCCCGATGATTTTGACCCTGTCGCCACGGTGTCCGAACGAAGAGCCGGGCAGGGCGCCTTGCCATCCCTGTTGGCCGAGTTCGAGCAGTTCTGTCGTACGTCGTCCAACTGGCTTGATGATTACGCCTTATTCATGGTCATCAAGTCCCATGAACAGGGGCGGTCGTGGCTGGAGTGGCGACCGGCATGGCGAGATCGTGATCCGGCCTCCCTTGAGGCTTTTGCACGGGATCATGCGAAAGCGGTTCATGCCATACAGTTCGAACAGTTCCTGCTGGATCGCCAGTGGCGGCGCATTGTCACGAAGGCGCACGAACTCGGCATTTTGATTTACGGTGACCTGCCGATTTTTGTGGCTGGTGATTCGGCCGATGTTTGGGCGAATCGGGCGTTTTTCCAACTGGACGAACGCGGTTTGCCCACCGAGGTGGCCGGCGTTCCGCCCGACTACTTCTCCGCAACCGGGCAGCGCTGGGGGAATCCGCTCTTTGACTGGTCCCGCATGGCGGCCGACGGGTTCTCCTGGTGGAAACAGCGAATGGCCCGCCACATCGACATGTTCGACTGGGTGCGAATCGACCATTTTCGTGGGCTGGCGGCGTACTGGTCGATTCCCGCTCATTGCGATACCGCGATCGATGGCCGCTGGGTCGAAGCGCCGGGTGCCACTTTATTGACAGCTTTGAGCGAGGCTTTCGGCGGTGATCTGCCCATCATCGCGGAAGATCTGGGTGTGATCACCGAAGATGTTACCGCTTTGCGCAAGGCATTCGGTATGCCGGGCATGCTCATCCTGCAGTTCGCTTTTGATAGCGACGACGATAACCCCTATCTGCCCGCGAATCACCAGGCCGATTCGGTCGTGTATACCGGAACGCATGATAATGATACGACGCTGGGCTGGTGGCAGTCACTCAGCCCGGATGCACAAGCGCACGTGTACGACGTGCTCGAGCAGCAATTGAATCTGTCGAGGTCAGAGCCGATGCCGATGGCGCTTATTCGTGCGGCCATGGCCTCGGTTGCTCGATTGGCCATTATTCCCATGGCCGATTGGCTGGGGTGTGATTCGAGCGGGCGAATCAATACGCCGGGTACACCGACGGGTAATTGGACCTGGCAGTTTGAGCGTGCCGCCATGAGCGCTGAATTATCGCAACATATCCGCGCTTTGGTGACAGAGTATCAGCGCGACCCCGGCTGACACTGATGTGTGGTTCATTTGAGCGCGTTGGGCGCCTACCGGTTGTCCACACACGCTACCTCAGAAACAGAGCGATATAGCCCAGCGACAGCAGAAAGGTCGCGGCCAGCCAGGCTGCTGATCCAAACAGGGCCGGATTACGCGACAGGGCGACCGTATAGCCTGCTTTCAACAGATTGTTGCTGCCGCTCGCAATGAGGATGGCGATTTCCAAGGCGTTTTCACTCACGTGAAATTTTCCGTCCAAAAGCGACAGGATGAAAGGATCGATGTCCGTAAAGCCGACCATGAATGACAGCACGTGCAAGCCACTCACGCCGTAGTCGGTGACGACGAAATGCGTAATGGTGGCAAAAAATACAAACAGGAAGGCGAATAGCAAGGCCGTCGAGAATTCGAGCGGGTGGCTCGGTGGTGCTTCGGTCTGCGGCTCCGCATCCACATTCACCCTTCTGAATTGCCACCAAGCAAGCGCCGCTGTACTGAAGATCAACAGGGCGAACGGGGTGGCAATAAGGGTGGCTGTTTGTGCATGCCCCAGCACGACAATCAGCACCCAGAGTCTCAAATACATCATTGTCGTGGCCAGCAACACCGCGACACCGATCAGACGAGCCTGAGGTTCGGGCTGTTTCTGTGCGCGTCTACCCAGCACAACTGTAGCTGCCGTGCTCGAATACATACCGCCGAGGATGCCCGTCAGCAGGACGCCACGTTCCGGGAAAAAATAGGTTTGGGCCAGATAGCTCAAATAAGAAATCGCCGATACGACAATCACCGCGAACCAGACCTGATGCCAGGTTACGTCGATAAATCCAGCGATCTGGCGATCTGGCAGCAGGGGCAAAACCACCCCCGCCATCAGGAAGAATTTGACCAGTGTCAGCGCTTCGTCGTGTCGAAAGGCATCCGAAAACCGTCGGATGCCGGGTTTTTCGCCCAGCAACAGCAAGACCACGACCATGAAGACAATCGGCAGCCATAATGGGCCGTGTAGAGACAGTGGGCCGAGTAGATAAACCACAAGCGCAATCAGTGTGCTCAGGAGTCGATCATCCTGAGCTCTGGTTAGCCGATACCAGTAGGCTAAAGACAGCAACGCACCGATGACCAGCAAACCCACGCCATAGGCGATAAAGCTCGGGTCAATGACGGTTAGCCCATAACCGAGAATCGACAGCAGGGTCAGAGTCCGTGTTGTACCAAAACCCAGATCCTTGTTGGCCGCGCGACGATAGCTATGCCACTCAAGCCCGATGAGAAACCCGAAAATCGACGTTTCCAGGAACGCGACCAGTAAGGGTGAAAGTGAATTGATTGAGCCCATGTGTGTTAAATCCGAAACGGTTTCGCTCATCATGGCCGCAGCGGGTGGTGACGGCAAGCGCGCGAACTGACACCAGGATGAATAATGGACAGGAGGCCGTGCCAAGAAAGAAATGCCCATCAGAAATGCTGATTGAACGTCTCGTCGAAATTTTGAAGGTGATTTATCGTTCAATCACTGGGTGATGGGCTTCGTTTTTGGGTGAAAAGTAAAGCAAAAAATTGGTTTTATCGAAAAATTTTCTCTTGACAGTAGTGAAACTATGCACAGCGGAAGTCAGGGCATGGCTGGAATTCAAGTTCAAGTATCGACTTTACTTAAAATCTACATTGTCTACTTAATATATTGAATTTATTGTATATATTTTCGATTGGTCATATTGGTGCAAAAATAACCAGAAGCGGTAACTGCTTGATGGGTTGTGCTCAGGGAAACTTTATACCCAAGGTTATCCACAGTTTTTGTTGATAACTTTTATGCTCGTTTTCCGTGCAGGATCGTGAAAGCCGAATCCCTCAAATCGCTCACGCTTACCAAGCGGTGAATCATCATGGGGCAGGCGTGCGAGCGCTTGAAACTTCACCGGATTACTCATGACGGAGCGCCTCGATGGGGTCGAGTCGTGCTGCCTTGCGTGCCGGAAAATACCCGAAGACGACCCCCACGGCGGCTGAAAATAGTGCAGCCAGGGCAACAATTCCTGCATTGAAAACAAAGGGGATGTGCAAAGCGCTGGCCAGCGCGATTGATCCGCCAAGGGCCAGGGCAATACCGATCAGACCGCCAAGCGAGGATAAAACAATCGCTTCAACCAGAAACTGGAGCAGAACTTCCCGCTCGAGTGCGCCGATCGCCATGCGGATACCGATTTCACGCGTCCGTTCGGTGACGGACACGAGCATGATGTTCATGATCCCGATGCCGCCCACGAGCAGGCTCACCGCCGCAACCGCCCCCAGAAGGGCCGTCAGAATCTGGGTGGTTCCCGTGAGCATCTTGGTGATTTCTTTCATATCCATCACGTTGAAGTCGCTTTCCCCGGCCGGTGGTATATGGCGGCGCTCACGCAGAATCTGCTCGATATCCCGCTTGACCCGGTCTGTCGATACACCCTTGGCGGCAGAGACCTGAATAATGTTCACATCCTGATTGCCGGCGATGCGGCGCTGGAATGTCCGAAGCGGAATCAGGACCAGATCATCCTGATCCGTGCCCATGGTGGATTGGCCTTTGGCATCCAGAACACCGATGACCTGACAGGCCATTTTTTGCAGCCTGATCCGGTCACCGATCGGGTCCTGACTGCCGAACAACTTGGATTTGACGGTGGCGCCGATAATGCATACGGCCGCGCCGGAGCGAAGTTCACTGCTGCTGAATCGGCGTCCGTCCTGTATGGTCCAGTTCCGTGCGGCGAAATAGTCGTCCGTTGATCCGCTCACCATTGTCGACCAGTTCTGGTTGCCGTACACCACCGTCATGGCGCGCGAGGAGGCGGGTGCTACGGCCGCCAGGCCCGGAACTTCACGGGCAATGGCTTCGGCATCTTCCACTTTGAATGCGGGTGCGCCGCTGATCTGCCCCGGCCCCATGCGCTTCCCGGGCGTGGCAATCAACAGGTTGCTGCCGAGACTGGCGATCTGCTCGCTGACCTTTGCCGTGGCACCGCCGCCGAGCGTCACCATCACGATCACCGCTGCGACCCCGATGACGATACCGAGAATGGTCAGGAACGAGCGCATCACGTTGCGTCTGATTTCGCGTAATGCCAGCAGAAAGGTATTCCACAACATCATGCCGCTCCTGTTTGAGCGGTGTCGCTTTCGACCAAGCCATCTCGAAAATGGATGACACGCCTCGCATAAGCTGCCATGTCCGGTTCATGCGTCACCATCACCACGGTAATGCCCTTGTCGCGGTTGAAGCGGGTAATCATTTCCATGACTTCCTGACTTCTGGCCGTATCGAGGTTGCCGGTTGGCTCGTCGGCCAGCAGGATGGCGGGGCGTGTCACGATGGCGCGCGCAATGGCGACCCGTTGTTGCTGTCCGCCCGAAAGTTCGCTGGGCGTATGGTGCTCCCAGCCGTCCAGTCCCACATCGGCAAGTGCCGCACGTGCCCGATTGTGGCGCTCTGCAATCGGTATGCCCTGATAAATCAGCGGCAACTCGACATTTTCCAGAGCGGAGGTTCGGGCCAGCAGATTGAAACCCTGGAAAACGAACCCCAGTTCGTGGCGTCGCAACAGCGCCCTTTGGTCGCGGTTCAGTTGCCCGACTTCGAAGCCTCGGAAACGGTAGTTTCCACTGGTGGGTGTGTCCAGACAGCCGATGATGTTCATCGCGGTGCTTTTGCCCGAGCCACTGGCACCCATGATGGCCACGAACTCGCCTTCTTCAATCGCCAGATTGATACCGCGCAGGGCTTGCATGGACGCGCTGCCCTTGCCATACACTTTGGTTACGCCTGCCAGTTCGAGCAAGGGGCCGTGTGTCGGTGCGGACGCATCACTCATTTTGTCTGCTCGTTCATGTCGACAATCAGTGGTGTGCCGGGTTGCAGCGCACCTTCCGTAATGGCGGTCATGATGCCGTTCGTCTGCCCGGTCATGACATCGATCGGTTCAGGTTTTCCATCCTTCAATATCCAGACGCGCTGCTCCTTGCCTGTCGGTGCCTGCATCGAATTCTGAGTGGAGCGCGGAGGGCGTGGCATCAAATTGGAGATCAGACCGCCGCTACTTTTGGTTGTTGGCATCACAGGCGGTGAAAAGCGCAGTGCCGCATTCGGTACGAGCAGCGCGTTCTTGTCTTCGTTGACCAGAATATGCGCGGTGGCCGTCATTCCAGGGCGCAGCAGAAGATCCCGGTTGTCGACCTTGAGAATGGTTTTGTAGGTCACCACGCCGGAAACGGTTTGCGAGCCGTAGCGCACCTGGGTGACTTTTGCATCGAAATTTCGATCAGGATAAGCGTCCACTGTAAAACGGGCGGGCTGTCCCACATGGACCTGACCGACATCTGCCTCATCGACATCGACCTGCAACTCCATCTGCGTGAGGTCTTCAGCCAGTGTGAACAGTACGGGTGCCTGGAATGAGGCCGCGATGGTCTGGCCCGGTTCCACGTTGCGATTGAGCACGATGCCATTGATGGGCGAACGCACAACGGTTTTGGAAAGATCGGTGCGGTTGGCGTTTTGCACCGCCTCGCTTTGCACGACGCTGGCCCGTGCGCTGGCAAGGTCTGCCTTGGCCCGGTTATAGGCGGCCTGTGCTTTGTCGAATTCGAGTTTGGAGGGCACCTTGCCGCCGCTCATCTTCCGCACATCTTCCAGTCGGGCGAGCTGGCTCTTGGATTCCTGCACCGTGGCTTCGGCCTGTTGCACCCGCGCGCGCGCCGCATCAAGCGCGGCGGTGGACTGGCGTAACTGGGCTTCGAGCTTGGTCGGGTCCAGCAGGGCGAGCGGTTGGCCGACCTTTACCTTGTCGTTGTAGTCGACCAGCACTTCCTTGATGGTTCCGGAAACCTCAATCCCCACATCGACCTGATTGGTCGGTGCCAACGTGCCCGTCGCCGTCACTTCAACCGTGAGATCGCCGCGTTGCACCGGCTGGGTTACATATTGGGGCGTGTTGGTTTCCTGCCCTCGAAACAGCCTATATCCGGCGACCAGAACGACAACGGCCAGCACGATGAGCAGCCAGCGTTTCCATCGGCTACCGCCGGATTTTTGCATGAAAATCGGCGCTCGGGCGCTTTCGGCACCAGCAGAAGGTTGAGGTTTGGTCGCGCTCATGGCGTGATCTCCGAAGAAGAAGTGAGGTCAGGGGCGGGTGGGTTCGCGACCCAGCCTCCACCCAGGGCTTTGTAGAGTTGAATCAAACTTGTGCTGACAGCCGCTTCGCTGGTGGTGAGCAAATCCTGCAGGGTCAGCAGGCTTCGTTGCGTATCGAGCACGGACTGAAAGTCGATCAGGCCTGCGGCATATTGGCTCTGCGCCAGCGCTTGTGCACTTTGGGCCGCGGCGACCGCCTTGGTCAATGCGGCACGACGCTCTTGTTCGCGTGTATATGAAATCAGTGCATTCTCGACTTCGCCAAAAGCCGTCAGTACGGTGGATTCATATTGAGCCAGGGCTTGCGCCTGCAGGGCATTCTGGATCTGGATGTTCTGATGAATCCGACCGGCATCGAATAGCGTCCAGGCGGCATTGCTGCCGAGCGAGAAGGTTCTGGCTGCGGCCGTGAACAGGTTGCCTGTGGTCAAGGAAGCCAGACCGATACTGCCCGCCAGAGAAAAGTCCGGGTACTGGGCGGCCGTTGCCACACCGATTTGGGCGGTCTGCGCCGCCAATTGCCGTTCAGCCCGGCGAATATCCGGGCGACGACGGAGCAGATCGGCCGGAATACCCGTATTCATCATGGCATCGGCCCGGGGAATCGGCGCGGTGGCGAATGGGGGCAGGTCTTCGGGGTTGATGCCGAGCAATATCGCGATCTGGTTCTTGGTTTGGGCCAGGCTGGTTTCCAGCACGGGAATCTGGGCACGGGTCTGTTCCAGCGCGGAGGTTGCCTGTTCCATGTCGAGGCGGCTGGTCAAACCCGCCTGATAGCGCCATTGGGCCAAATCACGGGTTTGCGTCTGGATGGCGAGATTGGCCTTGGCAACAGCAAGCCGGGCCGCATAAGCGCGCAGATTCAGGTAGTTGACGCCCACCTCGGCCGTGAGACTGGTCTGAACGGCAGACAGATCGGCTTCACTTGCCGCAACTTGTGCCGAGGCCGCTTCAAGAGCGCGCCGTTTCCCGCCGAAGATATCCATTTCCCAGCGCGCATCGAAACCCGCGCTGTACTGGTTGTTGGTAAGCCCAAAACCGAGTTCCTGACTGCTGCCATTGCGGTTGGCCGAAGCGTTCGCTCCGAGCGTCGGGAATCGATCCGCCTCGGCAAACCCGCGCCTGGCGCGGGCTTCAAGCAGACGGGCTTCTGCCTGTTTCAGATTCTTGTTGTTGGCTAACGCACGCTCAATCAACCGATTCAGAACCGGATCATGGAATTCGCGCCACCAACGAGCCAACCCGGCGTTATCGACGCTGGATGGAGCGGCGTTTGATGTTGGCGTTTGCCAGTTTTTCGGTACGGGAACCGTCGGCCTCTGGTAATCCGGCCCGACTGCCGCGCACCCGGAAAGCATCAAGGCTGCCGATAAGACTGCGGTAATGTGCCTTGGATAGAGGTGTTTGAGGTTCAAAAGCGGATCACCTGCTGGAAGCCAAAATACTTTAAAAATTATACCGTATAAATTTCTTGAACAGGCTTTTGTGTATGGGTACCTCGAAAAACCTACTGAACGCGGGCTTGCGCCTTCTGCGCATTAAGCTGGCGGCAGCCCGTGTGCTCGTTTACGCGCAGGTGGCGTAAGCCCGCGACGGTTTTTCGAGGTGCCCGTATGAAGTCTAGCGATTACAGATCTCGCTTAATTCCCTCCTTACAAAGGCGGCGCATTCGTTCAAATACCTGCCAACTCACCCCCCTTTCGCAAAGGGGGCAGGGGGGATTTGCCGAATCATATCCGCTGCCCGAAGTAACGCTGCATTCGTGCAGATTACCTTGCGGCCTGTCGGGGTTGAGGCATCGCGGCGCAAAACAGGCCGGGCGAGGGCAAGCGTTTACTTCAGTGCCTCCTCAACCCAATCCCAACGCTTGTCCTTGACCATCACGAACCGGCATCGGCCTTCCGACAGGTTGGCCCACAGGCCACCGATCAGGCGGTCATCCTCAGCCCCGCTCCAGCGATCGGCGCCCTTGTATTCCACCGCCAGAATCACGCCGGGCTGGTCTGCTTTGCCGGGTAACTGGCACAGAAAATCCGGATAGAACCGGCCATCGGCCTTCTGCAAGAAAAATGAACTGCCTTCGCGTCGCACGAGGTTGCGCACCCAGAACTGGATGCGGCCCTGCTGCGCCCACATGTCCAACTGGCAGGCGCACTCGAATTCTTCCTTGCTGTCGAAGTCACCCATCCGCCCATAGAAATGCTTGCGAAAATCGAAGTGGCCGAAGCGCCCGTCGTAATCGCGGCTGGGGGCATAGGCCTGCGCGTGAAACTCAAAGGCGTATTGATCGGTCACCGCCACCCGCATGGCCGCATCGTCAGCGAATAGCGTCTGCCGGAATGCCTTGCTGATGGCCTGCTTGCGCAGTTCGCGAATGCGCGCCTCGATCAGATTGCGAATCAGAAACTTCTGCAGGTTGGCGCGCGCCAGCGTGAAACTTTCCCGGCGCAACAAATCGGTGAGCCAAGCCGCGACAAAGGCCTGCTTGGCTTGATGCGTCAGCGACGGCTCGGGCAGGTTGCGGCACAACCAGGTGGCAAGGCGCACCTCGTTCCAGTTCTCCGGTTGATACACGAGGCCCAGATCGCGCTGCAATTCGGGCAGAAAGCGCGAAACAACATGGCCGCCGGCATCAACATCAATCTCGCCGCCTTCCGATACCTTCAGCGCCGCGCCCAAGGCCGTCAGGTCATCGGCAGTCGGTGCGGCATCGTAGGGCGAGAGATCCCACGGATATTCGAGCACCTCCGGGTCATCGAACAGCGCCAGTTCGCCCTGCACGCGCAAGGCCAACTGCGGCACCCGGAAACGCTCGCCCAATTCGGCGGGTGTCTGGAAGAATTCAATCGCCGTGGTGCGGCTGACTTCGGCGGCTTCCACAATCGCTGCCGCAGCGGTTTCGGAGGTCACCGAGGCCTTGAGCACTTCGGCCTCATCTTCCGTGAGCGGCGTGCTGATGGTCAGCCGATTGAGCTTGCCGTCCCAACTGACCTTGTCGCGCACCGGCTTCGGCACGCTTTTGAGATCAGGCTTTTCGGATAAGGTAATCGCCACCGGCCGAACGATCACGCGCCCGGCATGACCTTCCAGATCCAGCCGCGCCTGCTCAGGCAGAGCGGCAGTAACGAACTCGCTTACTTCGCGCCGCTCGAACCCGGCACCGGCCACCAGCCGGTCGCGCAGTGCGCCCGCCGTCTCGGCAAAATGGCGAGACACCACAAAGGCATAGGATTGATTCAATGCCTTCGCCTGCCGATGAGCCGCATCCGGCTGGCGCAACACGCGGCCGAGCAACTGCTCCACCGCCGTGGCCGAAGACAACGAGGCCATGCTCACCAGAATATAGGCAAACGGGCAGTCCCAGCCCTCTGCCAGCGCCTTCTGGGTGATGATGAATTTCACCGGGCAGGTCGGGTCGGACAGCCCCAGCTTGTAGTCGGCGTCGATCCGCTCCAGCCCCCGTTCCTCGCCGGTCGCCACCACAATTTCGCTGGCGGGAATGCCGTGGTTGGTCATCAGCTCGTTTTTTACCTTCTCGAAGTCCAGCGTTTCGATGCCGGACCGGCGCGGTTCCGATTGAATCAGCACCAGCGGGCGCAGGTAGGGCGCGCCAGCCCGGCGTTCTTCATCGGCCAGCTTGTGCAGGGCGTCGCGTCGGCCAATGGCATCGGCCAGACACTGCTGCCAGTTGGGTTCGGTTTCCAGCACCACCGGCAGCTTGATCATTTCTTCCGCCTTCAACTCGGCGGCCGAAACGCTGTGCAGCACGTTGGTCGGCGTGCGCGTGAGGTCGGGCGTGGCGGTCAGCTCCATCACCCCGCTGGGGCGGAAGCGGGCCAGCATGTCGAAGGCGAGTTCCGTGCGGCTGTTGTGCGCCTCGTCCACCACCACGAACGGGCGGCGCAGACGCAACACATTAGCCAGCGAAAACGGCGTGGTTCGTTCGCTGCCCTCGCCATCGGTCAGCAAGGCGTCGCGCTGGGCGGGCGACAGGTTGTCGAAGTGATGCATCAGCGCGCCGCTACTCTGGTACACCTTGCGGCATTCCTCCTCTTCCACCTGAAACGCCTGCCGCGTGGCGACGATCACCGTGGTCGAGGTATCCAGCGTGGCGCGGGTCACGCTCTTGGCTTCTTCCAGATCCAGCACCGTGATCGGGCCCGCCTCGCGCAGTGCGGCGTGATACGGATGACTGCGATTCTTCAGCGCCTTGATTGTCTGCTCGCGGATCGGCTTGCTCGGCACCAGCCACAGAATCACGCTGTACTCGGTGCGCAGCAGGTGCGTGTTGACGAGTTGAATGCTTTTCGCCGCCAGCCAGGTCTTGCCGCCGCCCGTGGGCACGCGCAGACAGAAATACGGCATATCGGCCGGAAAGCCTGCCAGCGGGTTGTACGGGTTGCCGCGCCCCCACAGGCGTTCGGTGGTGGCGGTGAAGGCAATGGAAGGCGAGGGCAGCTCAAAGCAGGCCTTGAAATAGGCTTCCACGCTGTCGAGCACTTGCTGCTGATAGATTTTGGGGGCAAAGGCACTCATGGTGCATCCTCGTATTGCGTCGGGATTTCTTGCACCTCGTTTCGGTTATTGCCGGGGTATGGTTTGATGCGCGCGATCACACCTTCCCGACAGACGATCAACTCGGTACCTGTTTGCGCAGCCAGTTCACCTGCGCACAAAACGGTACTGTTCGCTTGATCGATGCTTGTCGTGTTTATTGCTTGATCGGGTGCAAGCATGCTCATGCAACCGGCTCCGAAATGGGCTGCCCGCGCAGGTACAGCGTGTCTGGCGACAGATCAATCTCGTCAGTCCATACCACAGTGCCATGCTCCACATGCGCACGCTGAAAAAATGCCGGGTCTTTCAGGGCTGAAAATGCTGGATACTGAAGATAGCTGCCCATGTTGAAGCGGCGCCATTCGCCGGTTGCAAACTGTGCCATCAGGGTGTAATCCGGCAAAGGCTGAACCTGAATCACATCGGGGGTCATCATCACGCTCCTTAGAACCTGTTTACGATTTCGATCAACGGATGCAATGCGCCGTTCAGCGAGATCATAAACAGGTTCTTACCGCAAGGGGTCAATTTTGAAAGGGGTCTGCCCGGTACTGGCCAAATGCCAGTCGGCCATCAGCTCATCGCGATGGATCTCAAGCCAGGCTTGGAGCAGCTTCATCTGCCGACTCGGCAATTTGCCATCCAGCAACTCTCCGTCGGGAATTTGAATCACCGCTTTGAATTCGTTGTAACGCACATGAATGTGCGGGTGATGATGTCGATCCATATCCAGCACGTACATCGCCACCAAAATTCCGTAAAACATGCTAATGGTAGGCATGATCAAATCTCCAGCGCGTAAGGGGTCTGCTTGAAGGTGATGCCCTCGCGCGTGGCGCGCGCACCCATGCGGTTGGCGGCGGCGTAGATCACTTTCGGCCCGGCGAACTTCGGCAACACATCGAACACCGGCCCGGTGAGCACATTGCCGCCACCGACCGATTTGTCCTTGAGGATGCCGTTGTACAGCAGATAAATCGCGCGGCCTTCGTGGATGCCCAGCAATGGTGAGCGCGCTTGCGCCCCCACCCCCGGCCCCTCCCCCACAAGGGGGGAGGGGAGACCGGCGCCCTCGCCTTCGAGGAGGGCTGCGATACTGGCTCCCTCTCCCTCGATGGGAGAGGGTTGGGGTGAGGGTGTGAAATTGGCACCCCCGTCCCATCATTCCCCCATGAAGGGGGAAGGGGCAATCGCTCCCTCTCCCTCGTTGGGAGAGGGTTGGGGTGAGGGTGTGCTGGCTCCCTCTCCCTCGA
>JACDJA010001223.1_pt1 | contig 22330 bp, 23 predicted proteins | sample 7449241 | NCBI WGS metagenome assembly JACDJA01 (sample SAMN14253289, study PRJNA609438) | sludge metagenome | isolation source: initial anaerobic sludge | collected 2018-12-20 | reverse complement strand
GCATACTACGCTTCGCTCAATAGCATTTTTATTAATCGTTGTGAATCCCGCAATTTCCGTTCCGCCTGCGACCTTTTCAAATCAAAGACCTGCTTGCACTGGCTACTCTCCGTTGCGCACGGCTATCTGAGCTTAACGTAAAGTGTCCATCCTAAATGACGCTTTATAAACCGTCATTCGTGTCTGGACTGAGATAAATATGATACAAATCATTTTGTTATGTTTTTTTAGGGCATCCTAATCATGAGCATGATTGCGTCTCTTAAACAGTCGCCACGGTTGCTGGATCAGGTGAGGGGAAAGATACGCCTCAAGCATTACAGTATCCGCACCGAGCAGGCCTATGTGGATTGGATTAAACGCTTTGTACTGTTTTTTGACAAGCGTCACCCGTCTGAAATGGGCGCTCGCGAGGTGGAGGCATTTCTGACGCATCTTGCGGTGGAAGGCAGAGTGGCAGCGGCTACGCAAAATCAGGCCAAAGCGGCGTTGCTGTTTTTGTATCGAGAAGTACTGGAGCAGGATTTGCCCTGGCTGCAAAATGTTGAACAAGCCAAGGCCCCCAAGCGTTTGCCGGTGGTGTTGACCCAGCCGGAAGCGCAGGCGGTTTTGTCTCGGCTTTCCGGGACTCACTGGATTGTGGCAGGTTTATTGTATGGGGCGGGGCTGCGGATCATGGAGGCATTGCGGTTGCGGATTAAAGATCTGGAATTTACTCGCAAGGAAATTGTGGTGCGCGAGGGCAAAGGGTTTAAAGACAGGGTGACAATGTTGCCAGCAGTGCTGGTAGACCCTCTCAAGGCGCATTTGAAGCAAGTGCGTGAATTGCATGAGCAGGATGTTGCAGAGGGCTTTGGCGAGGTGTACCTGCCTTACGCATTGGAAAGAAAGTATCCAAACGCCGCACGGGAATGGGGTTGGCAGTATGTGTTTCCTTCAAAGAACCGGGCGGTTGATCCACGTTCGGGTATGGTGAGGCGGCATCATGTTCAGGATCAGGCAATTCAACGGGCGATTCGGCAGGCAGTACGCGATGCGGGTATTGTCAAACCAGCCACTCCGCATACGCTGCGACATTCGTTTGCCACGCATTTGCTGACCAGTGGATATGACATTCGTACAGTGCAAGAGCTTCTGGGCCACAAGGATGTGGCCACGACGATGATTTACACGCATGTGCTGAACAAGGGCGGGCGAGGGGTGGTGAGCCCGCTGGATGTTTGAAATCCCCTGGCTCGCAGGCTTGCCACCCCCTTTGACAAGGGGGTGAAATCCCCCCCGCCTTCGGCGTCCCCCTTTATCAAAGGGGTTGAATCCCCCGGCTCGCGAAGCTCGCCACCCCCTTTATCAAGGGGGTTGGTTTTAAGCCCCCCTTGATAAAGGGGGGGTGGGGGGATTTAATGGCGTCAAGAATAATCCGACTGGTTTGATTGCTCTCTTGTCGTGAGCAACGCAATTCCAAAAACATCATGAATCCCCCCGCAATTTTTCTCATGGGCCCCACGGCCAGCGGCAAGACCGGCCTGGCGGTGGAGCTGGTGCGGCGTTTTCCGTTGGAGATCATCAGCGTGGATTCGGCGCTGGTGTATCGCGGCATGGATATCGGCACGGCCAAGCCGGATGCGGAAACGCTGCGCGCCGCGCCGCATCATCTGATTGATCTGATCGATCCGACCGAATCGTATTCCGCCGCCAGATTCCGTGACGATGCCTTGCGCTTGATGGCGGAGATAACTTCGCTTGGAAAGGTGCCGCTGCTGGTGGGCGGCACGATGCTGTATTTCAAGGCGCTGCGGGAAGGCCTGTCGAACTTGCCGCAGGCGGATGCTGCGCTGCGCGAGGAAATTGAGCAGGATGCAAAGGTGCGCGGCTGGCCCGCGCTGCATGCGGAACTGGCGAAGCTGGACCCGGAAACCGCAGCGCGGCTGAAGCCGACGGATGCGCAAAGAATCCAGCGCGCGCTGGAGGTGGTGCGGCTGACGGGCGAGCCGATGTCGAAAGTATGGGCGGGGCAGCGTGGAGAAAGCCTGCCTTATCGCGTATTGCCGCTGGCGCTGGTGCCGCCGGATCGCGCTGTATTGCATGAACGCATTGCCCAGCGGTTTGCGTCAATGTTGCAGGCGGGTCTGGTCGAGGAAGTGAAGCGACTGCGCGAGTCGTATCCATTGGAGGCGAACCTGCCGTCGATGCGCTGCGTGGGCTACCGGCAGGCGTGGTCGTATCTGGAAGGCGAATATGACGAGGCCGAGCTATTGAATCGCGGCATCTGCGCCACGCGGCAACTGGCCAAGCGGCAGCTTACCTGGCTAAGAGGCATGGACGTGGTGGAAGTGGATTGCCTGGCAGAGGATTTGGTGGGGCAGGTGGCGGGGCTGGTTCGGAAATTCTTGAACGACAAAGGTTGAATCCCCCGGCTCGCTGTGCTCGCCACCCCCTTTATCAAGGGGGTTGAAATCCCCCCCCGCCCTTCGGGCGACCCCCTTTATCAAGGGGTAACAATGTAGCCTCCTTTATATCAAGGGGGTAAATATGTAGCCCCCCTTGATAAAGGGGGGTTGGGGGGATTAAATCTTTCTCATGACAGACAAACCAAAATTCATCCCCTACCGTAATAATCTGAAAACCAAGGCCCGCGAATTGCGGGCCAACATGACCGAACCGGAGCGCAAGCTCTGGTTTCAATTTCTGCGAAATTTTCCGCATCCCGTCTTGAGGCAGAAACCCATCGCCGATTACATCGTGGATTTTTACTGTGCACGTCTCAAGATGGCAATCGAGATTGATGGGGACAGCCACTTCGAGGGTGAAGCCATGACTTATGACGCAAAGCGGACGCATGCGCTCGAACAGTTAGGCTTGCGTGTGCTGCGATTTACGAATCGGGAAGTGATGGAGGAATTTGAGACGGTGTGCGAGCGGATTTTGCAGGAAGCAAAGTAATTTCCCCTGCCGATAAATCCCCCCAACCCCCCTTTATCAAGGGGGGCTACATTGTTACCCCTTGATAAAGGGGGCGCCAAAAGGGCGGGGGGATTTCACCCACTTGATAAAGGGAGTGGCGAGCCTTGCGAGCCGGAGGATTCCAGCTATCTAAACCAGCCACGCCTGCTTGGTAACGGCCACCGCGATCATGTAGGCAAATACCGCCAGCGCGCCGATGAAGGCCAGGTTGCGCTGCAGCGGGGTCTTGCCGCGTTTTAGCGCGATGGTGCCGAGCATGATGTAAGCAAGCAGGGCAATGATCTTGGCCATGATCCAGCCGTGATCCAGCGGGTTGAGGTTGGCGACGACTAGCATGCCGATGGCGGCGGCAAGCAGGATGGCGTCGTTGGTATGCGGGACGATCTTCACCCATTTCTGGTTCAGCTTTGGCGAATCCGTCAACCGCCATGCACCGCGCAGCAGAAACAGAGCAAGCGTGATGACGATGGTGGCGAGGTGGATGTGTTTCAGTAAGGCGTAAGCCATGTCAGTCCTTTTTCTCTGTGCTTTTTTCGATCACTCGCGCCTTGGCGCTGCCTTGCTGGAATCGCAGATCGAGTGATTCGTCGATCCGGATCTGGTTGCTGTTGCGCACCACCTTGCCCTGCGCGTTGCGCACTACGCTGTAGCCGCGCGCCAGCACGGCATCGGGATTGAGGTGGGCCAGGTGGGCGGCCATGCGGTTGACCGAGGCCTGGCGGTCTTGAAGCTGGCGGTGCAGGGCGCGGGTCAGGTCGTGTTGAAGCTTGCCAAGCGCGTCCTGCTGTTTGTCTGTTGCTGGCCGGGCGATGAGAAATCGGGTTTGCATCGTGCCGATGCGCATGCGGTGGGTTTGCAGGGCGCGGATGATGGATTGGTGCAGGCGTAGCGACAGGTGCTGCAAACTGCTGCGCTGTTGCTGCATCCGTTGCGCGGGATGCACCAGCCGGCGGGAAAGATAATCCACCTGCTGGGCGCGTGAATGCAGCAGGCGGTGCAGCGGCCGGGTAATGCGGTGATGTTGCGCGACCAGTGTCTGCATCCACTCTTCGCGGCTGGCGATCACCTGTTCCGCAGCAGCGGTGGGTGTCGGCGCGCGCAGGTCGGCAACGAAATCGGCAATGGTGAAATCGGTTTCATGGCCCACACCGGATATGACCGGAACCGGGCAGGCGGCGATGGCACGTGCCACCCCCTCGTCGTTGAAGGCCCACAGGTCTTCGATGCTGCCGCCACCGCGGCAGACGATGAGCACGTCGCATTCCCTGCGTTCACTGGCGGTGCGAATGGCTTCGGCGATTTTTTTGCCCGCGCCTTCGCCCTGCACCGGTGTGGGATAGAGGATGATGGGCAGCCACGCCGCGCGGCGGCGCAGCGTGGTGAGCACGTCGCGCAGGGCGGCGGCTTCGGTCGACGTGACGATGCCCAGTCTCTTTGCAAACACCGGCAGCGGACGTTTGCGCGCTTCGGCGAACAGGCCTTGGGCGGCGAGTTTCTGCTTGAGCTTTTCAAAGGCCTCGAACAAGGCGCCCAGCCCGGCGCGGCGCATGACTTCCACCTGCAACTGGAATTCGCCGCGCGCTTCGTACAGCGTGGGCACGGCGCGCACTTCCACCTGATCGCCGTTCGATGGTTGCCAGTCGACGAACTGGTTGCGCCCGCGGAACATGGCGCAACGCACTTGTGCGGTAGCGTCCTTCAAACTGAAGTACCAGTGACCGGAAGCCGCGCGCGTGAGATTGGAAATTTCGCCGCCCACCCACAGCAGCGGCATGGCGCCTTCGATGATGGATCGTGCCAGGCTGTTGAGCGCTGAAACCGTTAAAACAGGGCTTGACTTGACGGAATTTCCTTGCTCTCCCGCGTCATTCCATCCACCGGATAATTTGTTTTTCATCGAATTGTCACTAGGTGGCTGTGAATAAAGGGTATTTTATAATCCATTGAATTTAAACAATTTTATATTGCCTCAAGAATAGGCGGCGATTAAAAAGTGCTTTGATACAGGCAACTTAGGGTTATTCACAATTAGTTCTTAACAGATTTATCCACAGAAATTGTGGAGAACTCAACATCGCCCAATCTGAACTCGCAAAGTACAAGACACGGGCAGGATATACAAGAATTATCCGGGTTGAAAAAAAGCACGCGCTTGTGGAAAACGAAGGTGCGAGATAAAGTCTCACTGTTTTGTCGTGTCGTTAATAACTACCTGGAGACACCCGCGTGTTAGCCATCATCGAGGCCGCCGGCTGGCCAATCTGGCCCCTGATTCTTGCATCCATCCTTGCTCTTGCCATCATCATCGAACGTTTTTACTCGCTGCGCGCGGCGGAAGTTGCGCCGCCAACCCTGCTGGTCAGCGTGGTCCAGCAGTTGAAGGGCCAGGGGCTGACCAACGAAATGCTGACCAAACTGGCGACGGATTCGCCGCTGGGACAGATTTTCGCGGCGGGCCTGCGCAACGTGAAAAGCTCGCGCGAGGTCATGAAGGAATCCATCGAGGAAGCTGGTCGTGCGGTGACGCACGATCTGGAGCGGTTTTTGACTTCACTGGGCACGATTGCCGCCATCGCGCCGCTACTGGGCTTGCTGGGTACGGTAATCGGCATGGTGGAAATCTTCGGTTCGCAGACGCCGACGGGCGGCAATCCCGCCGTGCTGGCGCACGGCATTTCGGTCGCGCTGTACAACACGGCTTTCGGATTGATCGTGGCGATCCCGGCCATGATCTTTTATCGCTTTTTCCGCGCGCGCGTGGACAACCTGGCCATCGAAATGGAACAGCAGGCCATCAAGCTGGTGGAAGTGGTGCACGGAGAGCGGCATTGAATTTCAAGCGCGGCTATCACCGCGAAGCGCCCGAGATCAATTTGATTCCATTGATCGATGTGCTGCTGGTGATCCTGATTTTCCTGATGGTGACGACAACCTACGCGCGTTACTCGGAACTGAAAATCAATCTGCCCAGCGCCGCTGGGGAAGCCAGCCCGCAAAAGCCGCAATCGATTCAGGTTTCGGTTGATCCCTCGGGCCGTTATCAGATCAATGAGCAGAACGTGGATTCCACTACCGAAGCGCTGGTTAAAAGCATGAGCGGTATCGCCAAGGGCAATGCCGAGATGGTGGTGGTGATCAGCGCGGATGCGAAGGCCAGCCACCAGTCCGTGATCAATGTCATGGAAGCCGCCCGGCAGGCCGGGCTGGCGCGCATTACGTTCTCGACGCAGAGCTCAAACAACTAAGCAGGGCTGAGCGTTTGAACGTTCAAGCCTTCTGGACCCGCAAAACCCCGCTCAATTTTATTTTGTTGCCGCTGACCTGGCTGTTTGGCGGTCTGGTGGCGCTTCGCCGGTGGTTATACCGAAAGGGCGTGCTCTTTTCTGCGCACCCCGGTGTGCCGGTCATCGTTGTGGGCAACCTGAACGCGGGCGGCAGCGGCAAGACACCTTTTGTCATCTGGCTGGTGGAATGGCTGCGGTCGCAGGGCCATTGCCCGGGCGTGATCAGCCGGGGCTATGGACGCGACGATACTGACGTGCGCAGTGTTGCTTCCGGCAGTCTGGCATCGGAAGTTGGCGACGAGCCTTTGCTGATTCATTTGAAATCCGGCGTTCCCGTGGCGGTGGGCGCGAAGCGTCTGGATGCGGCTCGTTTGCTGCTGGCCAAAAATCCTGGCGTGGATGTCATTGTGTCGGACGATGGCTTGCAGCATTACCGGCTGCGGCGAAATCTTGAACTGGTGCTGGCGGATGCGAAGCGCCTGTTTGGCAATGGCTGGCTGTTGCCGGCTGGTCCGTTGCGCGAACCGGTTTCCAGGCTGAGCGAAGCAGATGCGCTGATATTGACCGAGCGCAATGGTGCGGCAGAAAAGCATTCGGCCGGCATTCCGGTTTTCACCGTGCGGCATGAGCCGGCAGGCTTCAGAAACCTGTCAACCGGCTGTCATGCCATGTCCTTGCCGGACGTGAGGGGAAGGCAGGCAGAAGCCGTGACCGGAATCGCGCAGCCAGAAAATTTCTTTGGCTTGCTGACCAGGCTGGGGGTTAACCATCATCCCCGGGCTTTTACAGACCATTATCTATTCAGGGCAGGCGACATTGATCCCGATGCAAGGGTAGTGATGACGGAAAAGGACGCGGTAAAATGCAAAACACTTTGCGGGCCGGACTGGTGGTCGCTTGAGTTGAAAGTCGTTCCGGATAGCGAACTCGAAGCCTGGCTCGCCGCCCGGGTGGTCAGGTTTTAGCTGCTTTTTTTCGCAGGAAGTACTAATAAAGAACAATGAACTCCCAATCCAGCCCCATCGGATTTGATCGCAGAACGTTGGCGCAGGCTGCATCAGTTGAACGTCGCCAGGGTCCGGTACTGGACAGCCAGGGCTATTGGTGGCCGGAACGGCGCGAGGTGGTCATCCAGTTTCTGACCCGCTACATTTTCTGGGCGCTGGGCAGTCTGTTCTTCCTGACGGTGGATGGCTATCAGCCGCTGGTCCTTCCGCTGACGTCGCTGCTGGTCGTTTATGGCATTTATTTCATCCTGAACAGTCTGTTGTTCTGGATGGCCATGCGTAGTCTCAATGTGTCCGCACTCCGGGTGGGCATGCTGCTGGACATGTTCATGGTGACCATCAGCGTGATTCATGATCCCTATCCCGTGCCGCCCTCGGCGCTGGCTTATTTGATGGTGATTTTTGGAAACGGCATGCGCTATGGCATGCGGCCATTTGCCGAGTCGGCCGTGGCAGCCACCATGGGCATGGTGCTTTGCTATGGCATCCGCTACCGTCTGGGGGGGTTTGACGTCACGCCGGCCGATCTGTTTTATGGCCTGTTCTGGATCATGCTGGTGCTGTATGCCTTCATGCTCATGGGGCAGGTGGACCGCCAGCACAAGTTGCTGGATTACCGGAGCAGGTATGACTCCCTGACCGGCCTGCTGAATCGAAGCGGTTTTATCGAAATGGCGGAATCCAGGCTCGGCGAGGCAACGGATCATGCTCCGCAGACGCTGTTGTTTGCCGACCTGAATGCATTCAAGAGCATCAATGACCGTTTCGGCCATGCAGCGGGCGACCGGGTGCTGCTGGAAATCGGCCGGATACTGAGGGAGTCGACCGATTCGGAACTGGTGGGCCGATGGGGCGGCGACGAGTTTGTCGTGCTGCTCAGGCATGGCGAATCAATGGTGCCGACGGTGATGAACCGGATCGAGGAGCGCACCTTGCTGTGGGCACAGGGAAACGGCCTGCCCGTCAGCCTCAGTCTGGGTGTTGGCTTCGCGCCCAAGGATGGAACCGATCTTGATACGCTGCTCAGCGTGGCGGATATCAAGCTTTATCAGAACAAGGCGGAGAAATCCGAGACATAAATCATGGAAAAAATACTCGACATTCTGGTCTGCCCGGTTTGCAAGGGCCCGCTGGTGTTGCAGCGTGACCGGTCGGAACTGATCTGCTCGCCCTGCCGGCTGGCCTATCCGGTCAAGGATGGCATTCCGGTCATGCTGCCGGAAGAGGCGCGCACACTTCCTGCCGAGGAAGACGTCAAGAAATGAGATTTCGCGTCGTGATTCCGGCGCGATATGCATCCTCCCGTTTGCCCGGCAAACCGCTGGCCGACATCGCCGGTAAGCCCATGGTGGTGAGGGTTGCGGAGCGCGCGGTCCTGTCTGGCGCCACCGAGGTCATCGTTGCCACCGATGACGAAAGCGTCCTGAGGGCAGTGGAAAAAGCCGGATACCGCGCGGTGATGACTTCGCCCGATCATGCTTCCGGCACGGACCGCATCGCGGAAGTGGCGGGCATTCTGGGGTGCGCGGAGGATGACATCCTGGTCAATGTACAGGGCGACGAACCGCTGATTCCGCCCGCGCTGATCCGGGATTGCGCCCTTGCGCTGACCGTACGCGAAGCTGCTGCCATGGCAACGCTGGCGCACCCCATTCACGCCGAGGCCGATTTTCGCAATCCAAACATCGTCAAGGTGGTAACGGATGAACAGGGCTACGCCCTGTATTTCTCGCGCGCGCCGATTCCCTGGCCGCGCGATGCATTCGCGGCGGGCCAAAGCGTACCGCCGGACATGCCCATGCTCCGGCATATCGGGCTATATGCATACCGTGCATCGTTTCTTGGTGCTTTTGGCGGATTGGCGCCCGCGCCGTTGGAGCGCTTCGAGATGCTGGAGCAGTTGCGGGCGCTCTGGCACGGCTATCGCATCGCGGTTGCCGTGACGGCGGAAGCGCCAGGCGCGGGGGTGGATACGCCAGAGGACCTGGAGCGCGTTCGCAGACTGTTCTGAAGCTGAATTTCAGACCTTTATCCACGAATAAAAAAAATTGAGTTCGGCCACGGGGCTGCATGAAATAAGCTTGCGGGTTTCAAGCTAGACCATTAATCAAAGGAAAAACCATGCGTCTGATTCTTCTGGGCGGCCCCGGTGCGGGCAAGGGAACACAAGCCAACTACATCAAGGAAAAGTACAACATTCCGCAGATTTCCACCGGCGACATGCTGCGTGCCCACGTCAAGGCAGGCTCCGAACTGGGCGTGAAAGCCAAGGCGATCATGGACGCGGGTGGCCTGGTGTCCGACGACATCATCATCGGCATGGTCAAGGCGCGCCTGACCGAAGCCGATTGCAAGAACGGCTACCTGTTCGACGGTTTTCCGCGCACGATTCCCCAGGCCGAGGCCATGAAAGCCGCCGGCGTGCCCATCGACTACGTGGTCGAGATCGACGTGGCCGATGAGGAAATCATCAAGCGCATGTCCGGACGCCGCGTGCACGTGGCTTCCGGCCGCACCTATCATGTCGTGTTCAATCCGCCCAAGGTGGCCGGCAAGGATGACGCAACCGGCGAAGACCTGATCCAGCGCGACGATGACAAGGAAGAAACTGTCAAGAAGCGTCTGGATGTCTACCACGCCCAGACCGAGCCGCTGGTGAAGTACTACGGCGACTGGGCCGCGCGCGGTGAAGCTGGCGCACCCAAGTATGTCAAGATCCCCGGCATCGGCAAGGTAGAACAAATCCGTGACGCAGTGTTCAAGGGGCTGGGCGGCTAAGCGCTGCTGACCGTTGTGGTGAGTATTGGCTAGATGGCATGAGCGGCAACAAGGTTCCGGATTTCACCGATTCCGAACGCTGGATCGTTTCCAGCGCGCTCAAGGAACGTTATGGCAAGGAAGTCGAAACGCAGGATGTGGAAACTGAAATCCGCGTGTTTCCGGATGACCGCGAGCTGACGGTCTGCCCAGGCGTTTACTGGGAAGACGAGACGGGCTGCCATTTCATCGTGTCGAAAACCGGCGAATCTCGTTACCGCTGCATGTTTTTTTACCGGGTGTTGCGCCGTTATGGAACCGGCAAGGAGGAGTATGACAATCTCGGCGATTGCATCATCAACCTGCTGCGTGTCCAGGCCGACCATGCTTCCACGGGAGATGGCCGGGACGCACCGTATTGATACAACGCCAAGTCCTGGGCTTGGCGTTTTTTTATTTTTGAACTGAGGAGAGCTCAAACATGGCGAAAAAAATGAACGCCTTTTATGCGCAGTCAGGTGGCGTAACAGCCGTCATCAACGCCTCGGCCTGCGGCGTGATCGAGACCGCGCGCAAGCACAAGGACGTGATCGGCAAGGTCTACGCTGGCCGCAACGGCATCATCGGCGCGCTGACCGAGGATCTGATCGACACCACCAAGGAATCCGCCGCCGCGATCGCCGCGCTGCGTTCCACGCCGTCCGGCGCGTTCGGATCCTGCCGTTTCAAACTGAAGTCGCTGGAAGCCAACAAGCGCGAATACGAGCGCCTGATCGAAGTGTTCAAGGCGCACAACATCGGTTACTTCTTCTACAACGGCGGCGGCGACTCCGCTGATACCTGCTACAAGGTCAGCCAGCTGTCCGAGAAAATGGGTTATCCCGTTCAGGCCATCCATGTGCCCAAGACCGTGGACAACGACCTGCCCATTACAGACTGCTGCCCCGGCTTCGGCTCGGTTGCCAAGTACATCGCCGTGTCCACGCTGGAAGCCAGCTATGACGTGCGCTCGATGGCCAAGACCTCGACCAAGGTGTTCGTGATCGAGGTCATGGGTCGCCACGCTGGCTGGATCGCCGCCGCCGGCGGTCTGGTGGAAGACCAGGGCATCCCGGTCGTGATCCTGTTTCCGGAAATCGAGTTCGACCAGAAGAAGTTCCTGGCCCTCGTCGACAAGAAGGTCAAGGAATTCGGCTTCTGCACCGTGGTTGTGTCCGAAGGCTGTCACTACCCGGATGGCAAGTTCCTGGCCGAGCAGGGCACCCGCGACGCCTTCGGCCACGCCCAGCTGGGCGGCGCCGCGCCGGTGGTCGCCAACATGATCAAGGACGCGCTGGGCCACAAATTCCACTGGGCGGTCGCAGATTACCTGCAACGCGCTGCACGCCACGTCGCTTCCAAGACCGACGTCAAGCAGGCCTACGAGCTGGGCAAGAAAGCCGTCGAGCTCGCAGTCAAGGGCCACAACTCGGTGATGCCGACGGTTGATCGTCTCTCCGACAAGCCCTACAAGTACAAGATCGGCATGGCGCCGCTGTCCAAGGTTGCTAACGTCGAGAAGTTCATGCCGCGCGACTTCATTACCAAGGATGGTTTCGGCATTACCGACAAGTGCAAGCGTTATCTCACGCCGCTGATCCAGGGCGAGGATTACCCGAAGTACGGCAAGGATGGTCTGCCAGTGTACGTGACGCTGAAGAATGTGGCGGTGGCGAAGAAGCTGCCGGAATTCAAACTTTGAGTGAAGGGTAAAGGGAGAAGGGGGAAGGGTGGTTTCGAAACGTGGTATTTCCTTCCTCTCCTGAGTTCACATGACCATCGACCGGGCAAGACAGCTTCTGGCAGTTCAGGCGGATTTTGGCGGGTTCTACAACGCCAATTCCGCCAAGCTGATTCTGTCCGAAGTGCAGAAGGAATATGGACAATCAGCAGTGGACAGCCTGATCCGTGAACTCAATCTACAACAGGTTTTTGGTTTCGAGCCAGGCACCCGTTTCGAGGGTGGTCTGGCAATCGGGAGGGATAAGTAAACGGCGGCGCAAGTCGCCGTTTTTTTGCGTTTTAATTTAGCAATGAAGGGGACGTCCGATGAGTAGTGCAATCATGCTGGCTCTGCTGTGCGCAGTGGTGGCCATTCTGTACGGGATCATTTCCAGCCGCTGGATTCTGGCGCAGCCCGCGGGCAGCGAACGGATGCAGGCGATTTCAGCCGCGGTGCAGGAAGGCGCGCAGGCTTATCTCAAGCGCCAGTACACCACCATCGGTATCGTCGGTGTGGTGCTGTTCATCGTCATTGCGGTCTTTCTACACATGCCGACAGCTATCGGCTTTGCCATCGGCGCGATTCTCTCCGGCGCGGCAGGCTTCATCGGCATGAACGTGTCGGTGCGTTCGAATGTGCGTACCGCGCAGGCGGCGCACAACGGCCTCAACGCGGCGCTTAACATCGCCTTCAAGGGTGGTGCCATCACCGGCATGCTGGTGGTGGGTCTGGGCCTGCTGGGTGTGGCGGGTTATTACGCCGTGCTGACAGCCATGGGTTCCAGCACGATGGACGCCGTTCACGCGCTGGTCGGCCTGGGTTTTGGCGGCTCGCTGATTTCCATCTTCGCACGTCTGGGCGGTGGCATCTTCACCAAGGGTGCGGACGTGGGCGCCGACCTGGTGGGCAAGGTCGAAGCCGGCATTCCGGAAGACGACCCGCGCAACCCGGCGGTGATCGCCGACAACGTGGGTGATAACGTGGGTGACTGCGCGGGCATGGCGGCCGACCTGTTCGAAACCTACGCCGTGACCATTATCGCCACCATGCTGTTGGGCGGCCTGATGGTGGCGGGCGAGAACGCGGCCAATGCCGTGGTTTATCCGCTGGTGCTGGGCGGCGTGTCCATCATCGCCTCCATCATCGGCACCTTCTTCGTCAAGGCGCGCGAGGGCGGCAAGATCATGAACGCCCTGTATCGCGGCCTGATGGTCGCGGGCGCGCTGGCGGTTCCGGCCTTTTACGTGGTGACGACGCAGATGTTTGGCGAAGGCATCATGGTGGGTGACCAGATGGTTTCCAGCATGAACCTGTTTTACGCCTCTCTGATTGGTTTGGCGCTGACCGCCGCCATGGTGGTGATCACAGAATATTACACCGCCACGGAATACGCGCCTGTGCGGCATATTGCCCAGGCCTCCACGACAGGTCACGGCACCAACATCATCGCTGGTCTGGGCGTGTCGATGAAGTCCACCGCCGCGCCCGTGCTGGCGGTGTGTCTGGCTATCTGGGGCGCGTATGAACTGGGCGGCCTGTATGGCATCGCCATTGCCGCCACGTCCATGCTGTCGATGACCGGCATCATCGTTGCGCTGGATGCCTACGGCCCCATCACCGACAACGCGGGCGGCATTGCTGAAATGGCCGAACTGCCGGACGAGATCCGCAACATCACCGATCCGCTGGACGCCGTGGGCAACACCACCAAGGCGGTGACCAAGGGCTACGCCATCGGCTCCGCCGGTCTGGCGGCACTGGTGCTGTTCGCCGACTACACGCATGCGCTGGAAGCCAAGACCGGCGGCGTCACGCTATTCGACCTGTCCGATCACATGGTCATCATCGGCCTGTTCATCGGCGGCATGGTGCCTTATCTGTTCGGCGCCATGGGCATGGAAGCGGTGGGCCGCGCGGCCGGTTCGGTGGTGGTTGAAGTGCGCCGCCAGTTCCGCGAGATCAAGGGCATCATGGACGGTTCCGGCAAGCCTGAATACGGCACCTGCGTGGACATGCTGACCAAGGCGGCAATCAAGGAAATGATGATTCCGTCGCTGCTGCCCGTGCTGGTTCCTGTGCTGGTCGGCCTGATCCTCGGCCCGAAGGCCTTGGGCGGCGTGCTGCTCGGTACCATCGTCACCGGCATCTTCGTGGCCATTTCTATGACTACCGGCGGCGGCGCATGGGATAACGCCAAGAAGTACATCGAGGAAGGCAACCACGGCGGCAAGGGTTCCGATGCCCACAAGGCGGCCGTGACCGGCGACACCGTCGGCGATCCCTACAAGGACACGGCCGGCCCCGCAGTCAACCCGCTGATCAAGATCATCAACATCGTGGCGCTGCTGATCGTGCCCTTGTTGTAAGCCTTGCTTTAATGGCTATCAGGCCGGCGCGAGCCGGCCTTTTTTATTGCCGCTGACAGTATCAACCCCGTGGAGTATGCTTGCGGCTCCATGCAAAATGATCATCAGGAGACGTTGTTCATGTTTCATTCTTTCACGCGCCCGGCTGTCGTTATTCTGGCTTTCATGCTGACTGTTTCAGGTTGCGCCCAACGCCGGACGCCCCCAGTTGATGGGGGTCAGCCCTCAACCGCCATGCAGGCGGAAAATACAAGTTTTGAAATGAAGCAGGGACTGGTCAATGTTTCCAAGAAGCTGCCCGGGCTGATTGAACTTGGCCAGGAATCGACGTACTCCATTGAGGTTCATGCCCGCGACAATGCGCGCAACGTTACCATCCGCGAGGAAATTCCGGCCAATGCCAAATTCATTCGCAGCGAGCCCGAAGCGGTAGTGGTGGGCAACCAGCTGATCTGGAGTTTCCCCATGCTGGAACGCGGTTCGAGCAAGACGCTTGCGGTGACGCTCCGGCCCGAGCAGGAAGGCCGCATTGAAGGTCATACCACTGTGACGGTGGAGCCACAGGCCGTTGCAGCGACCATGGTGGGCAAGGCCAGGCTGGCCCTGAACAAAACCGCGCCCGCGATGGCGCTGGTTGGAAGCGAGGTGACCTACAAGCTGGACGTGACAAATGCCGGCACTTATGTCGCCAAGGGCGTGGTGCTGACCGACCGCGTGCCTGAGGGCATGAGCCACGCCAGCGGCAGCCGGGAAGTGGTAGTGCAGGTGGGTGATCTCCAGCCGGGACAAACGCGATCCATACCCGTGGTGCTGAAATCGCTGCAAAAAGGCCCGGTCAAGAACATCGCCCTGCTCAATGCCGCCAATGCCGTTGCGGTGGCTGCCGAGAGCAATACCCTCATGCTGCTGCAAACCGTCAACCTCGCCAGCAAGGGCATGGATGATCAATATGTCGGCAAACCGGCGCCTTACGACATTACCGTCACCAATCCCGGCGATGTGCCGCTGAAGAATGTGGTGATCACCAACAGCCTGCCGGCGGAAGGAAAGATACTGCAGGCCAATGGCGCGGCCTTGTCGGGCAACAATGCTGTCTGGAACCTCGAACAGCTCGCGCCGGGCGAGCAGAGGCAGCTCTCGGTCATCACCACGGCGTTGACGCCCGGCGTTTACAAGAATGTCGTCAAATTCAAGTCGGCCGAAGGCGTAACGGCGGAAAGTGAGTATTCCACGCTGTGGCGCGGCCTGCCGGGCCTTTCGCTGCAAATGTCCGATACAGCCGACCCCATCAAGGAAGGCGACACGACCGAATTCAAAATCACCCTGACCAACCAGGGCACGGCGGCGGACAGCAACATCCGTGTGCAGATGAGCTTCCCGGCCGGCCTGCAACCGGTTTCATCGGCGGGTGCAACCTCCGCCACCGTCGCGGGTCAAAACGTCAGCTTTGCCCCGGTGGCAACACTGGCACCCAAGCAATCGCTGATGTGGTCCGTGATCGCAAAAGGAATTGCCGTGGGAGACAATCGGACACGCGTGCAATACACATCGGACAGCATCAAGGTGCCGGTATCCAAGGATGAAAGCACGCAGGTGTACTGACTGCGACAGCATCAATGTGTACTCCCTCTCCCTTGATGGGAGAGGGTAGGGGTGAGGGTGAACTGTTTTTCTGGCACCTGTCGCCAGAATGAGCCGGTGGTATTTGTACCTGTAGTTATTTGGTTATTTGAAGGAGACACCATGCACAAAATGAAACTGCTTGCCCTGGGCCTGCTGGCTGCGCCATTGACCTGGGCCGCGCCCGAATCCTACAAGATCGACGACACCCACAGCTTCGCCAACTGGAGCATCCGCCACATCGTCGGCAAGACCACTGGCACTTTCACCGGCATCAAGGGCACACTGACGCTCGATCCGGCCAATCCCAACACCGGCAATGCCGATGTCACCATCAATATTTACTCGCTGGATTCCGGCCATCGCGAGCGCGACACGCATTTGCTGACGGGCGATTTTCTCGATGGCAACAAATATCCCAACATGCGCTTTGTCAGTAGCGGGTTCAGGTCCACCGGCAAGGACACCGGCGTCATGACTGGTCAGCTTACCCTGCACGGCGCCACCCGCAACGTTGAAATTCCCTACAAGATTCTGGGCTTCTCGCCCGATCCCTGGGGTAACCAGCGTGCCGCATTTGAAGGCAAATTCACCCTCAACCGCGGCGACTACGGCATCACCAAATATCTCGACGCCAGCGGCGGCGGACTGCTCGGCAACGAAATCGACATCACACTGCTGGTGGAAGGCATGAAGCTCGGCCCGGACGGGCAAGTGCTCAACATCAAGAGCCAGCCAGCCGCCGCACCGGCTCCCGCACCCGCAGCAACCCAGCCTGCGCAACCCGCGCAACCAGCCAAGAAAGAAAAACCCTCACTGGAGGATTTGCTCAAGGGCATACTCAAGTAAGGGACAGAAGGTTTTCAGGGCAGAGGGGCGGAGCAGGTATAATCCGCCCTTTCTTTATTTTGGGGACGAGTCATGGGTCTCGACCGCGTGAGTTCCGGCCGCAATCTGCCGGACGATTTCAATGTCATCATCGAAATTCCGGCTCACGGTGAGCCGATCAAGTATGAAGTGGACAAGGAATCCGGGGCGATGTTTGTCGACCGCTTCATGTCCACGGCCATGCATTACCCCTGCAACTACGGTTACATCCCGCACACGCTGTCGGATGACGGTGATCCGGTGGATGTGCTCGTGGTGACGCCAATTCCGCTGATTACAGGCGTGGTGGTGCGCTGTCGTCCCATCGGCATGCTGAAGATGACAGATGAAGCCGGCGTGGATGCCAAACTGCTGGCCGTGCCGGTTGACAAGCTGTGCGGTCTTTACCAGGGCGTGAACAAGCCCGAGGATCTGCAACCCTTGTTGCTGTCGCAGATCGCGCATTTCTTCGAACACTACAAGGACCTGGAAAAGAACAAGTGGGTCAAGGTCGAAGGCTGGACCGGCGCGGATGACGCGCGCGCGGAAATCATGGCGGGGGTAGAGCGGTATCGGAACGCGGAGACGAAGCCAGCGTTTTGAGTAACAAGGTGCAAGATACAAGATGCAAGGGAAACCGCTTCCTTGCCACTTGTAACTTGAAACTTGTGTCTTGAGTCTTGGTCCTCTATGAAAATCTGCATTCTTTCCGACTCACACGACAACCGGCATCTGATGGGCGCGGCGGTGGCGGATGCCAAGGCGCGCGGGGCCGAAGCGGTGCTGCACTGCGGCGACGTGGTGGCACCGACGACATTGCGCGTGCTGCAGAAATACGAGCTGCCGGTGCATGTCATCCACGGCAACAATACCGGCGATCTGTACAACATGACGCGGCTGGCGGCGGAGCCGGGCAGCGTTGTTCGCTATCACGGCCAGGATGCGGCGTTTACCCTGGCCGACCGGCACATTTTCATCGTGCATTATCCGCATTACGCCAAAGCCATGGCCTGTACGGGGGAATATGATCTGGTGTGTTGCGGCCACGATCATCGGCCCGAACTGGCCCAGGTCGACAACGTGAAGGGCGGCAAGACCTGGATGCTGAACCCGGGTACCGTTGGGGGAGTGGGGCATGCGCCGACTTATATCCTTGCTGACCTGGCCGCGATGGTGTTCGATGTGATGGCTGTGCCGGTTCCCGAAACCGTACCCAGTTCACAACCGCGCGTTACGCCTCACGTATAGCCCCTGATAGTTGAAGGTTATTTCTTAAACGCCCTCTATTCCCACATAAGAAACTTCGATTAAAAACGGGCGCGTATTCTGTGGCGGCTGTCTGTCCATCAGAGTAACATCCAACAACCCGAATTTTGAGTACGTGTAAGGGGTTGAAGCGTACTCATGACACATATTCCCAACACCCCGATCCGTTGCATTGGAGGACCTGATGACGGACATCGTAGCAACCAACGAGACCATCCTCGTGGTGGGCGGCGGCATTTCCGGCATGACCGCGGCGCTTGAAGCCGCCGAAACCGGAAAGCAGGTCGTTCTGCTGGAGAAAAACCCCGCGCTTGGCGGACGGACTTCCCAGCTTTACCGCTATTTTCCCAAGATGTGCCATCCAACCTGCGGCCTGGAAATCAACCTGCGCCGCCTCAAGGCCAATCCACGCGTTCGAGTGATTACACAGGCCGAGGTGACGGGCATTTCCGGTTCCTCGGGCAACTACACAGCCACGGTGAAAATCACGCCGCGCTACGTGAATGAAAACTGTACCGCCTGTGGCGCCTGCGCCGATGCGGTTAAGACCGAAGTAGACAATCCCTTCAACTACAACCTGGGCAAGATGAAGGCAGCGTACATTCCGTCCGCCATGGCCTACCCCCAGCGATACATTCTGCATCCGTCCATTATCGGCACGCCCGATGCCGAGGCCGCCAAAGCCGCTTGCAAGTACAACGCCATCGACCTCGACCAGAAAGAAGAAACCGTTGAGATCAAGGCGGGTGCGGTGGTCTGGGCAACCGGCTGGCAGCCCTACGATGCGGCAAAGATTCAGCCCTACGGTTATGGACGCTACAAGAACGTAATCACCAGTGTGGAATTCGAGCGCCTGGCCGATCCGCACGGTCCCACTGGCGGCAAGATTCTGCGTCCTTCCGACGGCAAGGAAGCGAAGAACGTGGCCTTCATCCAGTGCGCCGGATCGCGCGATGAAAACCACCTGCGCCATTGTTCACGCATTTGCTGCATGGCATCGCTCAAGCAGACGCACTATGTGCGTGAGAAGCATCCGGAAGACGGCAAGTCCACCATCTACTACATCGACATCCGCGCCATCGACCGCTTCGAAGATTTCTATCAGAAGGTCCAGGCCGATCCTAGCGTGAGCTTCATCAAGTCCAAGGTGGCGCGCATTTCCCAGGACGAACAGGGCAACCCCGTGTGCTGGGGCGTAAATACCGAAGGCTACAAGCGTTATTCCAACCCGCATGACCTCGTTGTGCTGGCGGTGGGCATGGAACCTTCCGTCAAGGGCGTGGCGATTCCGGCAAACATCGTGGCGGATTCTTCAGGCTTTATCGAAGCCGATCCGGCCAATGGCGGCGTGTTTGGCGCGGGCTGCGCCAGCAATGCGCTGGATGTGAATCGCGCCGTGCAGTCGGCGACAGCGGCGGCGCTTCGCGCCATTCAGGTGGTCAACAAAGTGGCCAGAGCCGAAGCTTAAGCAGGAGAAACTGACAAATGGCTGAAGAGAAAAAATTCGCCGCATATATCTGCAAGGGTTGCGGACTGGGCGAGCGCCTGGATGCCGACAAGCTGGCAGGTATCGCGCAAAAAGAAGGCAAGATGCAAGTCGTCAAACAGCACGACTTTCTTTGCAATGCCGACGGCGTGGCGATGATCAAGAACGACATCGCCAACGAGGGCGTGACTCATATCATGATTGGCGCCTGCTCGCGCCGCGCCAAAACCGAAGCTTTTTATTTTCCCAATAACGCGGTCACACGTGCCAACCTGCGCGAAGGCGTGATCTGGATTCGTCCAGATACCGAGGAAGCGCGTGAAACCACGCAGGACATGGCGGAAGACTACATCCGCATGGGCTGCGCAGAAGTAAAGGCCATGACCGCGCCCGGCGGCAATGTTAATACCGGTTCGAATCGCACTTTATTGGTGGTGGGCGGTGGCGTCACCGGCATGACCGCCGCGCTGGAAGCATCGAAGACGGGATATCCGGTGGTGCTGGTGGAAAAAACTGGCGCGCTGGGCGGCTGGGCCGCCAAGTTGTGGAAGCGCATTCCCGTGCACGAGCCGTTCAAGGCGCCGGCCGATACCGGCGTGTCCGACCTGGTCGCACAAGTGGAAGCCGATCCCAGCATCAAGGTTTACCTGAATTCGACTATCGCCAAGACCGATGGCGCGCCTGGCCGTTTCGTGGTGGAAATCGCGACTGAGTCCGGCGGTATCAATACGGAAGATATCGGCTCGATCATTCAGGCCACGGGTTTCGAACTCTACGATGCCAACAAGCTGCCGCATCTGGGCTATGGCAAGTCGCCCAATGTGGTCGATCAGGCCGGACTGGAAGCGCTGGCGAAAGCCGCCAATGGCGGGCCCATCCTGCGACCGTCAGATGGCAAACCGGTGACATCCGTTGCCTTTGTCCAGTGCGCCGGCCAGCGTGACCCCAGCGGCGAACACCTTCCCTATTGCTCCGGATACTGCTGCAATGCCAGCATCAAACAGGCCATGTATTTCAAGGATGGCAATCCGGCCATCGATACGACAGTGATTTACACCGACCTGCGCACGCCCGGCAACGGCGAGGACTTCTACCGCAGTGCGCAGGAAAAAGGCGTGATTTTCACCAAGGGCAAGGTTGGCAGCGTGGCGGCCAATGGAAATAATTGCACGGTGAATTTCCACGATCTGATCCTGGACGACCAGAATGCCCAGATCGAAGCTGACCTGGTTGTGCTGGCGACTGGCCAGGTACCCAATTCCGGCGTGAACATCGACATGACCGCCGAGGAAAAGGCCGATGATGATGCCGCTGAAGCGGCCGCAACCGAAGCATCCGCCGCCAGCGGCCAGCCGATGCAGTTTTCGAAGAAAGTCTCAGTCCTGAATCTCAGCTACCGCCAGGGTACGGATGTACCTCAGTTCAAGTGGGGCTTTACCGACTCGCACTTCATCTGCTTCCCATACGAAACCCGCCGCACCGGCATTTATACTGCCGGCCCGGTCCGCCGTCCGATGGACATGGTGCAGGCGCGCGAAGACGCCACCGGTGCCGCGCTGAAGGCGATCCAGGCACTGGAAAACGCACAGCTTGGCCGTGCCGCGCATCCGCGCTCGGGCGACCTGTCCTTCCCGAAAGTCCGTCTGGAAGGCTGCACCCAGTGCAAGCGCTGCACGGTGGAATGCCCGTTCGGTGCCATCGACGAAGACGAAAGGCGTTTTCCGTTGTTCAACGAATCGCGCTGCCGTCGCTGCGGCACCTGCATGGGCGCCTGCCCGGTGCGCGTGATTTCCTTCGAGAACTACTCGGTGGATACCGTCGGCTCGCAAATCAAGGCCGTGGACATTCCGGACGAATTCTCCGAAAAGCCGCGCATCCTGATTCTGGCTTGTGAAAACGATGCCTATCCCGCGCTGGACATGGCAGCAATGAAGCGCAACGAATACTCCGCCTTCGTGCGGGTAATTCCGGTGCGCTGCCTGGGGTCAGTCAACACCATCTGGATTACCGATGCGTTGAACGCCGGATACGATGGGGTCATGCTCATGGGCTGCAAGCACGGCGAGGAATACCAGTGCCACTTCGTGAAGGGTTCCGAACTTGGCCGTTACCGCTTGAGTAAAGTGGGCGACACGTTGAAGAACATGAATCTGGAAACCGAGCGCGTGAAGGATCTGGAAGTCGCCATCACCGACATCGACAACCTGCCGCGCATCATCAATGAATACGCCCAGCAGATCGTGGACATGGGCATGAGTCCCTTCAAAGGCTTCTAAGGCGAAGGAATCGAAATGAGCGCAAACCAACAAATGGCCGCCAAGTACAAGAACAGCTTCCTCAAGGAAGTTGAAGATCAGGTGGAAATGGGCGAGTGGGTCAAGATGTGCATGCAGTGCGGCGTGTGCTCTGGCTCGTGCCCGGTCAATTTCCATCCCGGCTGGGAACATCCGCCGCAGGAAATCTTCATGATGATCCGTGCTGGCAAGCGTGAAGAAGTGCTGACCAGCCCGTCGATGTGGATGTGCACATCCTGCTACAACTGCATCGTGCGCTGCCCGCGCAAGCTGCCGATTACCCACATCATGCATGGTCTGGCCAACTATGCGCACCGTCTGGGCGTGGCGCCGAAAGGTCAGCCCACCCGCGCGTTCTCGAAACTGTTCTGGAACAATGCGATTGCCACCGGCCGAGTCAACGAACTTAAATTGTCCATTGGCCTTTATTTCAAGGATGCGGAAGGCAAGATCAATATCGGGCAGGGCATCAAGCAGGGTCTGGCCATGCAGAAAGTGGCGCTGGGCCTGTTGAAGGCAAAGCGCCTCAACCCGTTTGAAATTTTCGGCGGTCACAAGTGCAAGGACCAGAAGGGCATTCATGCCATGCTGAAGAAAGCGCGCGAACTGGAAGAAAAGCGCAAGGCCATTAAGGCTTAAGGAGAGATGACAATGGCAAAG
>JACDJA010001222.1_pt1 | contig 22335 bp, 17 predicted proteins | sample 7449241 | NCBI WGS metagenome assembly JACDJA01 (sample SAMN14253289, study PRJNA609438) | sludge metagenome | isolation source: initial anaerobic sludge | collected 2018-12-20 | reverse complement strand
TACATGCCGGCCTCGAACGAGACGCGGGTACGGGTGCTGGCCTTTTCGAACACCATCGCCAGCGTGCGGTCGTGCAGCGGCATGTGGGGTTCGTAGCGCTTGAATTTTTCCTTGATCAGCCGCGCGCGGTCCAGCACGTAGGCGATCTCGGCGGACGAGAAGTCCTTGAACTGCAGGAAGTGCCGCAAGGGGCCGTTTTGAGTCGTGGGAGGAGTCATGGTGATGTCGCAGGTCATTGGGCCCGGACGGGCTCGTGGCCCGGGCGGGAGGTTGATTATGGATGTTCGGCCAGGAACTGTCGAATCAGCGGCGCCAGGATACCGACGATCTGATCGGCTTCGGCGCGCGACAGCACCAGCGGCGGCAACAGGCGGACGACGCGCTCGCGGGTAACGTTGATCAGCAGGCCCGCCTCCAGGGCGCGCAGGGCCAGCACGCCACAGGGACGGGTCAGTTCGATGCCCAGCATCAGGCCGCGGCCGCGCACCTCGGCCACGCCCGCCACGCCGGCCAGCTCGGCCGACAGACGCGCCTGCAGGTGGCCGCCCACGGTCCAGGCGATGTCCAGCAGGTTTTCCGCTTCCAGTGCGTCCAGCACCGCCAGGCCGGCCGCGCAGACCAGCGGGCCGCCGCCGAAGGTGGTGCCATGGCTGCCGGGGGTGAGGACGCCGGCGGCGGGGCCGGCGGCCAGCATCGCGCCTATCGGCACGCCGCCGGCCAGGCCCTTGGCCAGGGTCATGACGTCCGGCACGATGTCGGCCCACTGGTGGGCGAACCATTTGCCGGTGCGGCCGATGCCCGACTGGACCTCGTCGATCATCAGCAGCCAGCCGCGCTCGGTGCACAACTGGCGCACCTCTTGCAGGAAGGCGGCGTCGGAGGGACGGATGCCGCCTTCGCCCTGCAGCGCCTCCAGCAGCACGGCCGCCACGCGCGGTTCGGCGTCACCGGCGGCGCGGATCGCGGCAGCGTCGTTGTAGGGCACCTGGATGAAACCGGAGGGCAGGGGCTCGAAGCCCCTGCGCGCCTTGTCGCTGCCCGTGGCCGCCAGCGTCGCCAGGGTGCGCCCGTGCCAGGACGAATCCATCGTGATGATGTGGGCGTGGCGGTTACCGCGTTGGTAGGCGTGGTAGCGCGCCAGCTTGATGGCGGCCTCGTTGGCCTCGGCGCCGCTGTTGTTGAACAGCACCTCGCGCATGCCGGACAGGCGCGCCAGGCGCGCGGCCAGCTCGGTCTGCAGCGGGATGTCGTAGAGGTTGGAGGTGTGGATGACGCGGGCGGCCTGTTCGCCGATGGCGGCCACCAGCCGCGGATGGGCATGGCCCAGACAGGAAACGCCGATGCCCGCCAGCGCGTCCAGGTACTTGCGACCCTGGGCGTCCCACAGCCACACGCCCTGGCCGTGCGTGAATGCGACCGGCAACCGGGCGTAAATATTGGCCAGCGGCGAGGTCATTGCGGGTCCTCCTGGGCTTTTTTTCCCTGGGCAAAGTGCCTTGCGGGACAGGGCAAAGGATCAATCATATACAATTCGCGGCGCGGGGCGCATGTTTGATCACGCCGACGATCCGGCTTAGTGGTGGGCGTTCCGTAGTGAAGAATCCATGGCAACTCGCGTCAGACAATTCGTAATTCATGGCGTTACCGAGAGCGGCAGCCGCTTTCGCCCCAGCGATTGGGCGGAACGGCTGGCCGGCGTAATGGCACAGTTCCGGCCTGCCGGCTGTGCGGGTAACCACCTCACCTATTCGCCCTACGTGCTTCCCGTCGTCATCGACGGCGTGCGCGGCATCGTGGTCGACCAGCGCTTGCGCGACCTCGAACCGCTGGCGTACAAGTTCGTGGTGGATTTCGCCCGCGACAACCACCTCAAGACGGAAGAACGCGAAATCTAGCCCCGCCAGAACCGAAAAAGCGCCCACCCCGGGCGCTTTTCCGTTTCCGGCCCAACGCAGACGCGCTCCGGCACCGGCCGTGGCGCGCGCCGCCGCCTGTGCGTGGCGGCGCGCGCCACGCTACTTCGCGTACACCAGGTCGCGCAGGCCCAGCGACAAGGCCGGCCAGTACGTGATCACGATCAGGCAGACGACCACCACCCCGACGAACGGGATCAGGGGCTTGATCAGGCGTTCCAGCGGCACCTTGGCCACCGCGCTGGCGGCGAACAGGTTCACCCCGAACGGCGTCGTGATCATGCCGAGCGCCAGGTTCACGACCATGATGATGCCGAAGTGCACCGGGTCCAGCCCGAATTTCACGGCGACCGGCAGCAACAGGGGGGCGAGCACCACGATCGACGCCGAGGTCTCGATGAACATGCCGATCAGGAACAGCGCCAGGTTCACGCCCATCAGGAATGTGATCTGCGTGTCGAACAATTGCGCCAGCCAGACGCCCAGGGCATCCGGAATGCCGGCGCGGTTCAGCAGGAAACTGAAGACGCCGGCATTGGCAATCACGAACATGATCACGGCGGTCGAGACGACCGATTTGTGCAGGGTGCCGGACAATTGCCTGAAGCTCAGGCGGCGGTAGATGAACTTGCCCACCACCACCGCGTACATCACCGCCACCACCGAGGCTTCGGTCGGGGTGAAGATGCCGCCGTAGATGCCGCCCAGGATGATCACCGGCATCATCAGGGCCAGCCAGGCGCGCTTGAAGGACGGCCACAGCGGCAGGCGGCCTTCGCCGTCGCGCTTGCCCAGGTGATTGCGTTTGGCGTAGAGCCAGACGTAGAACATCAGCGCCGTGCCGATCAGGATGCCGGGCAGCACGCCAGCGATGAACAGTTCGCCGGTCGAGGTGTCGGTGGACACCGCGAACAGAATCATCGGGATCGACGGCGGGATGATCACGCCCAGCTCGGCCGCGCTGGCCTGCAGCGAGGCGGCGAAGGGGGCGGGGTAGCCATGGCGCACCATGGCCGGGATCAGGATGGCGCCAACCGCGAAAGTGGTGGCCACGCTGGAGCCGGCCACGGCGGCGAAGATCATGCAGGTCAGCACGCAGGTGCAGGCCAGGCCGCCCTGGATGCCGCCGACCACGCTCTTGGCGAATTCCACCATGCGTTCGGAAATGCCGCCGGCTTCCATCAGGTTGCCAGCCAGGATGAAGAACGGGATCGCGACCAGCGGGTATTTGTCCAGCGCGGCGTACATCTGCTGGGCCACCACCAGCCAGGGCAGGTTGGCGGCGCCGACTCCCGCCAGGCTGGCCAGTCCGATCGACACGGCGACCGGCACGGACAGCCCGAAGAAAATCAGCATCGAGACAATCATTAATTGGGACATGGCGATATCGGCTGCTTGTTCGGGGCGGGGCTCAACCTTGCGCGTCGTTGCGCACGGGGGCGTCTTCTTCCTGGCCGGCGCACCAGCGCGCCAGTACGGCGATGGCGGCGAGCGTCGCGCCAACCGGGATCGCCAGGTAGATCCAGGAAATCGAGATGTCCAGGCTGGGCACCGTCTGAAAGCGCACGCGGTAGGTCATGTGGCCGCCGATCCAGGCAATGAAACCGAGAAAGCCGGCGCAGATCAGGCCGATCACGGCCTCCAGCACGCGGCGGCGCATGCCACCCAGCAGGTTGCGCAGCAATTCGACGCTGATCATGGCGCCGTGGCGGAAGGCCAGGGCCACGCCCAGCAGCACGGTCCAGATCAGCAGGGCGCGGGTCAGCACCTCGCTCCAGTCGGCGGGCGAATGCAGCACGAAGCGGGCGATGACCTGGTAGAAGGCGGCGGCCGCGGCGGCCACCAGCAGGAGTTGGGCGATGACCGACACCAGTTTGAACAGGAGGCGGTCGAAGGCGCAGAGCAGACGCATGAGGGTTCCAGGAGCGGGTAACAGGACGCGGCAGACCGGGAAGGCGGCCCCCGGCAGCGCGCGTGGCGGTGTCCGGGGATGGGCCGCGATTCCGGGCAGGCGCCACGCGCGGACCGGGCGGCCGGGGGACGAAAACCGGTTCCGTCATCCCGGCGCGTCCGGCCGCGCCGGCCTTGCGCTTACTTGGTGTCGCGGATCGACTCGATCAGCTTCTTGTCGAACTTCTTGTAGTACTCGGGGTAGGCCGGTTCGACGGCGGCGGCGAAGGCGGCGCGGTCGACTTCGGTGACCTGCATGCCTTCCTTCTTGAGCTGCTCGACGCCGGTCTTCTCGATGTTGTCGACGTAGGCGCGCATGGCCTGGGCCGATGCCTTGCCGGCCTGGTCGAACTTGGCTTTGTCCTCGGCCGACAGGCTGTCATAGACGTTGGCGGACATCAGCACCAGCGCCGGGCCATAGACGTGGCCGGTCAGCGACAGGTACTTCTGCATCTGCGACAGTTTGGCCGAGGTGATCACCGACAGCGGGTTTTCCTGGCCGTCGATGGTGCCCTGCTGCAGGGCGGTGGCCACTTCCGGCCAGGCCATCGGCGTCGGCAGGATGCCGATCTGGCGGAAGGCGGTGATGTGGATGGGGTTTTCCGTGGTGCGGATTTTCAGGCCCTTGGCGTCCGCCGGGGTCTTGACCGGGCGCACGTTGTTGGTCAGATGGCGAAAGCCCTGTTCGCCCCAGGCCAGCGCGATGATGCCGCGGCTGGGGAACTTTGCCAGCATATCCTGTCCGATCTTGCTGTCCAGGACCTTGCGGGCGTGTTGCAGGTCGCGCAGCAGGAAGGGGATGTCGAAGACGCCCGTTTCCGGCACGAAGTTCAGCGTGGCGCCGGTCGAGACGATCGCCAGGTCGATGGTGCCGATCTGCAGGCCCTCGATCACTTCGCGTTCGCCGCCCAGCGCGCTGTTGGCGAATTGCTGGACCTTGAATTTGCCGTTGCTGGCGGTTTCGATGGATTTGGCGAAAGCGTCGGCGCCGGCGCCATAATGCGACGACGTGGACAGGGCATAGGCCATCTTGAGGGGGGCCTGGGCCGAGGCGGCCAGGGGCGCGGCGACCGCGCATGCGGCAAGCATCGTGGCCGCGAGCCAGGATTTACGCATTGTCTTCTCCAGGGGATCAGTATTTTTTTCAGCAAGTGTGAGGCGCCACGGGGGCGCTTCGCGCATGATAGCGGGATTCGGCCCCCATTCCGGCCGTTGGTTAACATTGGCAGATGATGGATTTCCCTGATGTCTCCCGGGCCAGGCGCCCCGGTTTCTGGACCACCCTGGCGCTGGGCGCCCGCATGATGCTGCGCGACGCCCGCGCCGGCGAGCTGCGGTTACTGGTGCTGGCCCTGGTGGTGGCGGTGGCCGCCGTCACCAGCGTGGGCTTCCTGGCGGACCGCGTCAGCCGGGCGCTGGAGCGCGACGCCGGACAGATGCTGGGCGCCGATCTGGTGCTGGACGCCGACGAGCCGGTGCCGCCGGCCTTCGTGGAGCAGGCGCGCGAGCGTGGCCTGGCGGTGTCCAGCACCTGGCAGTTCCCGTCCATGGTCAGCGCCGGCGAGGGCGCCCAGCTGGCCGCCCTGAAGGCGGTCCAACCCGGCTATCCGCTGCGCGGCGCCCTGCGGGTGACCGGCGCCCCATTCCAGCCCGATGCGCCCACCCGCGACATTCCGCCCGAGGGCGCGGTGTGGGTGGATGGGCAATTGCTGGCGCTGCTGGGCCTGAAGGTCGGCGACTTCCTCAACGTGGGCGACACCCGCCTGCGCATCGACCGGGTCATCACCTACGAACCGGATCGCGGCATGCAGTTCGTCAACGTCGCGCCGCGGGTCATGCTGCGCGCCAGCGACCTGCCGGCCACGGGCCTGATCGCGCCCGGCAGCCGGATCGGCTACGCGCTGCTGGTGGCCGGCCAGCCGGACGCGGTCGCCGATTATTCGGTCTGGCTCGGCCGCAACCTCAAGCGCGGCCAGAAGGTCGCCACCCTGGAGTCGGGACGGCCCGAGGTGCGCCGCACGCTGGACCGCGCGCAGCGCTTCCTGTCGCTGGTGGCGCTGCTGGCGGTGCTGATCTCGGCTGTGGCGGTGGCGCTGGCCGCCGGCCGCTACATGACGCGGCACCGCGACGGCATTGCCGTGATGCGCTGCCTGGGCGCGGTGCAATCGCAGATCGCGCGCATGCTGACCCTGGAATTCGCGCTGGTCGGCCTGTTCGCCTCGGCGGCCGGCTGCCTGCTGGGCTACGCGGTGCATCAGGCGCTGGTGATGGTGCTGGGCTCGCTCATCGACACGGCCCTGCCTGCGCCCTCGGCCATACCGGCCCTGCAGGGGCTGCTGACCGGTCTGCTGCTGTTGCTGGGCTTCGCCCTGCCGGCCCTGGCGCAGTTGCGCCACGTGCCGCCGGCGCGGGTGCTGCGGCGGGATGCCGACGTCATCAGCGCCCGCGGCGCGCTGGGCTATGGCGTCGGCGCGGTCGGTTTCGCGCTGCTGATCTGGTGGTTCGCCGGCGATGCGAAGCTGGGCGGGGTGGTGGCGGGCGGTTTCCTGGCGGCGTTCGCGCTGTTCGCGCTGGTGGCCTGGCTCTGCATCCTGGGCCTGGCGCGGCTGCGCGGCCTGGCCGCCGGCCTGCCGGCGCTGCGGTTCGCGCTGGCGGGCGTGGTGCGGCGGCGCGCCGCCACCATCACCCAGGTGTGCGCGCTGGCGGTGGGCCTGATGGCCCTGTTGCTGCTGGCCATGACCCGCACCGACCTGATCCAGGGCTGGCAGCGCACGCTGCCGCCGGACGCGCCCAACCGTTTTCTCATCAATGTGCAGCCGGACCAGCGCCAGGCCGTGACCGAGGCGCTGAGCCGCGAGGGGCTGGGTCGGATCGTGCTGTCGCCGATGGTGCGCGGCCGCCTGATCGCCATCAACGGCAAGCCGGTGGGGCCGGACGACTACGAGGAGCCGCGGGCCAAGCGCCTGGTGGACCGCGAATTCAACCTGTCCTATGGCGAGCAGTTGCCGTCGTCCAACCGCATCGAACAAGGCCGTTGGCTCAAACCGGGCGCGGCCGAGGTATCGCTGGAGTCGGGCCTGGCCAAGACCCTGGGCATCAAGCTGGGCGACAAGATGACCTTCGATGTGGCCGGCCAGCAGTTCGAGGTGGCCGTGACCAGTACCCGGCGGGTGGATTGGGATACGATGCGCGTCAATTTTTTCGCCATCCTCACGCCCGCCACCCTGTCCGACATGCCGCAAAGCTGGATCACGTCCTTCTACCTGCCGCCCGAAAAGGCCCAGGTGCTGCCCGTGCTGGTGCGGCAGTTCCCGAACCTGACGGTGTTCGATGTGGGCGCCATCCTGCAGCAGTTGCAGTCGGTGCTCAACGAGGTCGGCCGCGCGGTGCAGCTGCTGTTCCTGTTCACGTTGGCGGCCGGGGTGCTGGTGCTGTCGGCCGCCCTGACCGCGACCCGCGACGAGCGCATGCGCGAGGCCGCGGTGCTGCGCGCGCTGGGCGCCACCCGGCGTCAGCTGGCGCGTTCGCAGCGCATCGAGCTCTGGGCGGTGGGCGGCCTGGCGGGCCTGCTGGCAGCGGCCGGCGCCAGTGCGATTGCTTGGGTTTTATCAACCCAGGTATTCGATTTCACGATTACCCTCAGCCTTTGGCCCTGGCTGGTGGGGATCGGCGCGGGCATGCTCGGCGCCTGGGCCGGCGGCGCGCTGGCGCTGCGCGGCGTGCTGCGCACCCCGCCGCTGGTCACCCTGAGAGAAACCTGATGACGACCTCCGTCCAAACCCCTACCGAACCCGTGGCAACCTCCCGCAGCATTTTCGATCTCCTGGGCGGCGAGCCCGGCGTGCGCGCCCTGGTCGACCGCTTCTACGACCTGATGGACATCGAGCCCGACCTGAAGGAACTGCGCGCCGCGCACGGTCCCAGTCTGGACGCGGCCCGCGACAAGCTGTTCTGGTTCCTGTGCGGCTACTTCGGCGGCCCCGACCACTACATCCAGCGCTTTGGCCATCCGCGCCTGCGGGCGCGGCACCTGCCGTTCTCGATCGGCCAGGTCGAGCGCGACCAATGGGTGGCCTGCATGGGCCGCGCCATGGAAGACGAGGGCATCGATCCGGCCCTGGTCGAGCGCCTGCTGCAATCGTTCTTCGGCGTGGCCGACTGGATGCGCAACCGTGAAGGCTGAGCGCGATGCCAGCGGCGCCCGGCGCCTCGCCTGGCCGGCGCCGCTGGGCGGCGCCATGCTGGCCGACGCGCGTCTGGGCGAGGCCGGCCCCGAGCTCTTCAACCCGGCCCACTATGGCGATCGCGCCCGGCCGGTGGACGCGGGCGGGCGCCAGGCGGCCTGGTTCGTCCAGGGGGCGGGCTGGCAGGGGGTGCTGCGGCGTTACCGGCGCGGCGGCCTGATCGCCAAGCTCAGCCGCGACACTTATCTGTGGGCGGGCGAAGGCCGCACCCGCAGTTTCCGTGAATTCCGCCTGCTGGCCGCCATGCGCGCCCAGGGGCTGCCGGTGCCGGCGCCGCTGGCCGCGGCCTACTGGCGCCAGGGGCCGACCTACCGCGCCGCGATCGTGGTCGAGCGCATCCCGGGGGTGCGGCCGCTGGCCCAGGCGCTGGCCGAGCCCGTGTGGCAGCCGGTGGCCGAAGCCATCGTGCGCATGCACCGCGCCGGCGTCTGGCACGCCGACCTGAACGCCTTCAACATCCTCATCGGATCCGATGGCCGGGTCTGGCTGATCGATTTCGACCGCGGCACCCAGGGCGGGCTGTCCGACCGCCAGCGCCAGGGCAACCTGGAACGTTTGCGCCGTTCGCTGGTCAAGGTGGCGGGGGAAGACGGCGAGCGCTTCTGGCTCAGATTGCGCGACAGCTACTGGACCGCCTGGGGCGTCGGCGTCCAGCCCTGAGACCGGCGGCGCCACGGGCCGATCGGGGTCCAATTGCGGCAAATTGCGCTAAATCTCCCGGCAAGGTTGGGCAGTCCACCGCTAAAAGGCTTTATGATTTCGCCTTTTGGTACTCCTGTAACTTACGGCATATCGCTGGGGGGCTGGTAATGAAACTACGGGCGGGAATGCGCTGGGCGCTGGGGACGATGCTGGTCGCGGCAGCCACGTCGGCGGCGATGGCGCAGAACAAGGTCGTCAACGTCTACAACTGGGCTGAATACACGGCCCCGGACACGATCTCGGGTTTCGAGAAGGAAACCGGCATCAAGGTCCGTTATGACGTCTACGACAACAACGACACGCTGCAGGCCAAGCTGCTGGCCGGCAAGTCGGGTTACGACGTCGTTGTCCCGTCCACCCATTACGCCTCGCGCCAGATCGAGGCCGGCCTGTTCCAGAAGCTGGACAAGTCCAAGATCCCCAACTGGAAGTACCTGGATCCCGACGTCATGGCACTGGTCGCCGCGGTCGATCCCGGCAATGAATACGCCATTCCGTGGGGCTACGGCACCAATGGCCTGGGCTACAACGTCACCAAGGTCAAGCAGATCATGGGCGACAACGTCGACCTGGCCAGCTGGGACATGATCTTCAAGCCCGAGAATGCCGCCAAGCTCAAGGAATGCGGCATCTCGATGCTGGACGAGGCCGCGCAGGTGTTCCCGGCGGTGCTCAAGTACCTGGGCAAGGACCCCAACAGTACCAACCCGGACGACTACAAGGCCGCGCTGGACGTGCTCAAGCAGATCCGCCCGTACATCCGCCAGTTCAGCTCCTCGGGTTACATCGACGAACTGGCCGTGGGCGACCTGTGCATGGTCTATGGCTTCTCCGGCGACGTCATGATCGCCCGCAAGCGCGCCCAGGAGGCCAAGAAGCCCTATGAAGTGAACTACTTCATCCCCAAGGGCGGCGCGCCGGCCTGGTTCGACCTGATGGTCATTCCGAAGGACGCGCCGCATCCGGAAGAGGCCCTGGCGTTCATCAACTACATCGAGACGCCGCAGGTGCACGCCGCCATCACCAACACCATGTTCTACCCGAACGCCAACAAAGAGGCGCGCAAGTACGTGGTCAAGGACGTGGCCGACAACCCCATGATCTACCCGTCGCCCGAAGTCTCCAAGACCTTGTATGTCATCAAGGCGCTGCCCTTGAACATCCAGCGTCTGCAGACGCGCATGTGGGCCGAGCTGAAGTCGGGGCGCTAGTCATCATGAGCGATAGCCGTTACTCGGCGCAGCATGCGGCCGATCCGGACGAGTTCGTCCGGGTGGCCGATGTGGTCAAGATCTTCGGCGACGTGGTCGCCGTCCGTTCCGTCAATCTCTCGGTCAAGCGCAACGAGATCTTCGCGTTGCTGGGCAGTTCCGGCAGTGGCAAGTCGACGCTGCTGCGGATGCTGGCCGGCTTCGAGGAAGCCACTTCGGGCCAGATCCTGCTCGATGGCGAGGACATCACCAACGTGCCGCCGTACCGGCGGCCGGTGAACATGATGTTCCAGTCGTACGCGCTGTTCCCGCACATGACGGTCGAGGCCAACGTGGCCTTCGGCCTGAAGCAGGAAGGCGTGGACCGCGCCGAGATCCACGACCGCGTGTTCGAGGCGCTGGACCTGGTGCAGATGGCCGGCTATTCGCGCCGCAAGCCCAACCAACTGTCCGGCGGCCAGCAGCAGCGCGTGGCGCTGGCGCGCAGCCTGGTCAAGCGGCCCAAGTTGCTGCTGCTGGACGAGCCGATGTCGGCACTGGACAAGCAGATCCGCCAGAAGACCCAGATCGAGCTGGTCAAGATCCTGGAGCAGGTCGGCGTGACCTGCATCATGGTCACGCACGACCAGGAAGAGGCCATGACCATGGCGCACCGCCTGGCGGTCATGACCGAGGGCCAGATCGTCCAGTGTGGCACGCCGCAGGACGTCTACGCCTTCCCGAACTCGCGCTTTGTCGCCAGCTTCATCGGCTCGACCAACATGTTCACCGGCACCATCGTGGTCGATGAACCCGACCATGTCGCCATCGAAAGTCCGGAATTGAGTCGTCCGCTGTACGTCAGCCATGGCGTCAGCGAACCGCTCGGGATGGAGGTGCACGTCTCCATCCGTCCCGAGCGCATGGTGGTGTCGCGCCAGCAGCCCGACGGCGACTACAACTGGGCCCACGGCATGGTCAGCCACATGGCCTGGATGGGCAGCTACGCGCTCTACCAGATCCGCCTGGATTCCGGCGCCATGGTCGAGGCCAGCGTGCCCAGCCTGCAACTGGCCCTGCTGGACGCGCCGGGGATCGACGAAGAGATCTTCGTCAGCTGGGACGCCGACAGCGCGACGGTGCTGGCGTCATGAGCCGCTTCTCGCCCCGCGACTGGCTGCCCTCGGGCCGGACGCTGGCGGTGGTGCCGCCGTTCGCCTGGCTGGTGCTGTTCCTGCTGGTGCCGTTCCTGCTGGTGTTCAAGATCAGCTTTGCCGAGCTCAAGTTCGGCATTCCGCCGTACACCTCGCTGGCCGAGTTCAAGGACGAGGCGGTGCAGTTCAGCCTGCACCTGCGCGGCTACATCCTGCTGTTCACCGACAGCCTGTATTTCGCCACCTACCTCAGCTCGGTCAAGATCGCCGCTATCACCACGCTGGCCTGCGTGCTGATCGGCTACCCCATGGCGTACTACATCGCGCGTTCGTCGCCGCGGGTGCGCAACCTGCTGCTGCTGGGCGTGATCCTGCCGTTCTGGACCTCGCTGCTGCTGCGTGTGTATGCCTGGGTCGGCATCCTGCGCAACGACGGGCTGCTGAACAATTTCCTGCAATGGCTCGGCATCATCTCCAGTCCGCTGGAGATCTACCGCACCGACTTGGCCGTGTACATCGGCATGGTCTATGCCTATTTGCCGTTCTTCATCCTGCCGCTGTACGCCACGCTGGTGAAGATGGACCTGCGCCTGCTGGAAGCCGCCTATGACCTGGGCGCCAGGCCCTGGCAGGCGTTCTGGCAGATCACCGTGCCGCTGTCGCGCCAGGGCGTCATCGCCGGCGCCATGCTGGTGTTCATCCCGGCGGTCGGCGAGTACGTCATCCCAGAAATGCTGGGTGGCGCCAACACGCTGATGATGGGCCGGGTCATGTGGAACGAGTTCTTCAACAACACCGACTGGCCGATGGCCTCGGCGGTGACCTGCGTGATGGTGCTGCTCTTGCTGGTGCCGCTGGCGCTATTCCAGTACAACCAGGTCAAGCAGCAGGAATTGGCTGGCGGAGGGCGCAAATGAACGGTCCCAACAAGACCTTGCGCACCGTGGTGCTTGGCCTGGGCTACTTCTTCCTGTACGTGCCCATCATCAGCCTGATGGTGTTCTCGTTCAACGAATCGCCCGCCGTCACCTCCTGGACCGGGTTTTCGATGCGCTGGTACCACTCGCTGTTCAACGACGACGCGCTGCTGCGCGCGGCCTGGCTGTCGTTCCGGATCGCCGCCATGACCGCCACCGCGGCGGTCATCATCGGCACCTGGGCCGGCTACGTGCTGGGGCGCATGGGGCGCTTTCGCGGTTTCGCGCTGTACGTCGGCATGCTGAGCGCGCCGCTGGTGATCCCCGAAGTGGTGCTGGGCATTTCGCTGCTGCTGATGTTCGTGGAGCTGCGCGGTCACCTGGGCTGGCCGGCCGAGAACGGTATCTTCACCATCTGGGTCGGCCACGTCACGCTGTGCATGGCCTTCGTGGCGGTGGTGATCCAGACCCGCGTCCGCGACCTCGACCGCTCGCTGGAAGAGGCGGCGCTGGACCTGGGCGCCACGCCCATCACCGTGTTCTTCAGGATCACGCTGCCGCTGATCGCGCCGGCGCTGGCGTCGGCCTGGCTGCTGTCGTTCACGCTGTCACTGGACGATGTGGTGCTGGCGTCATTCCTGTCCGGCCCCAGCTCCAGCACCTTGCCGATGGAAGTCTTTTCGCGCGTGCGGCTGGGCCTGAAACCCGAGATCAATGCGTTGGCGACGCTGTTCATCCTGGCGGTGGGCACCTGCGTCATCCTGGCCAACCGCATGCAATGGCGCAAGGAGTCCGAACCCAAATGAAGCAAACCACCCTGTATGGCCTGACCAAGTGCAGCACCTGCGTCAAGGCGCGTGAGTGGCTGACGGCGCACGGCGTCGATCACCAGTTCATCGACTATCGCGACCATCCGGTGCCGGCCGCCACCCTGAAGGACTGGGCCGGCCAGCTTGGCGGCTGGGAAAAGCTGGTCAACCGCGCTTCCATGACCTGGCGCAACCTGCCCGACGAGCGCAAGACCGCCAGCACGGACTCCCAGTGGACCCAGCTGATCGCTGAATTCCCGGCGCTGGTGCGCCGCCCGGTGGCGGTGACGCCCGACGGCGAAGTCGGCGTCGGCTTCAGCGAAAAGCGCTACGGCGAACGTTTCGCCTGATCCCGTGGCGGCCAGGGCGGACAAGGCATCGCGTGGCGCCGGCCTGGCGTTGCCCGATGCCTTTTTCGATCGCGATGCGCGCCAGCTGGCGCGCGAACTGCTGGGCAAGGTGGTGCGCCATCGGGTCGACGGCCTGTGGCTGTCGGCGCGCATCATCGAGACCGAGGCCTATTACCTGGAAGAGAAGGGCAGCCACGCCTCGCTCGGCTACACCCACAAGCGCCGCGCCCTGTTCATGGATGGCGGCGTGGTCTATATGTATTACGCCCGCGGCGGCGATTCGCTCAACTTCAGCGCGGGCGGTCCGGGTAACGCGGTGCTGATCAAATCCGGCTATCCCTGGGTCGACGCAGTGTCGGGACCCGAGGCGCTGGCGCGCATGCAGGCCCTGAACCCCGATGCCCAGGGGCAGCCCCGGCCGCCGGCCCGGTTGTGCGCCGGCCAGACGCTGCTGTGCCGCGCGCTGGGGTTGAAGGTGCCGGATTGGGACGCGCGCCGCTTTGACCCAAGGGCGCTCTTCGTGCAAGACGTGGGCGAGTCACCGCAAGCCCTGATCAGCACCACCCGCCTGGGCATCCCGCCCGGACGCGACGAACACCTCGAATACCGCTACGTCGATCCGGCGTATGCCGCGTGGTGCACGCGCAACCCCTTGCGCCGCGGCCAGCAAGCCGGGCGAGACTACCATTGGGTCGATCAACAGGGGGCGCCCCTGCCGCGGGCGCCGTGAGGCATCAGGCGGACTGACCGTCGTCGGCGCGGCCCGCCTTGAGCGCCGCTTCGCGGGCGCGCCGGGCCATGGCGTCGCGCATTTCGTTGTATTTGCGCCGGATGCGTCGGCGGTTCAGCCGCTTGCTCCAGGCGTAGACCGGAATCAGCGGCAGCACGCCAAAGCCGTCGATCAGGAACAATCCCGACTTGCCATCGGCGTTCTGGCCACAGGCGATGTTGGCGGCTGACAGGTCGTGCAGCACCACGTGGGCATCGGCCAGGTCTTCGATGAATTCGTCCAGTTGCGCCGACAGGGCGTCGTTCATCTTGCCCTGGCGCGCGAGGTCGGCGACGGTGGGGGCGATGTTGCCGGCCTCATCGGTGATTTTCTCGACCAGCAGGCCCAGGCCCAGCGTGGTCTGCGCCACGCCCAGGACACGCGCCATCGGCACTTGCCAGACACCGGACGGGCGCGTGGTGGTGGTGACGTATTCGGTGATTTCGTTCAGGTAGACGCGGTAGGCGCTTTCGCGCTGATATTGCTTGTACCAGCGCTTGAACGGACGCGCTTCCAGGTAGACGGCGCGTGCCTGCATGTCCATGACCTTGACCAGCAGGGCAGGGGCATGGGGATGCTGGAATATGTGCCGATCCCCACCGACCGCCACCGGCGTCTCGTCATTCAGATTCAAAGGGCCGAAGACAGCGCCGAAGGCGACAGGGGGCTGGCAAAACGGGGGAAAATCAGCTGTATTCAACTGTTTTTAAGGTTTTTATGTAGTTGTTAACAGTTTAATGCCGTTGCTTGCTTTTGTTTTTGACTGGCGTCCTGGAAGTCGTTTCGGATAGATACAGGGGTCGGAACGCAGTCCTATAATTTCGCGTGCCCGGCGTGGGCAAGTCATTCATCGAGGACCGGTTTTGTCGAATGATGTTCTGCTGTGGATCGCCGCCGTGGGCGCGGTGCTGGCCTGCCTGGCGTGCCTGCTGGTCTGGCTGTCGCGGCCCGGCCGCGACGAGCGCCTGGATGCCCTGCTTGACGGGCTCGAGCGCACCGAGCGCGCCTTGCGCGCCGAGATGGCCGAGGGCCAGCGCGGCCTGCGCGCCGAATTCGCCGAATCCACCCGCGGCCTGCGCCAGGAGCTGGCCCAGTCGCAGGGTGAGCTGCGCGCCGCATTGACCCGCGATGCACAGGCGGCGCGGGCCGAATCGGCCGAGTCGCTGGCGCGCTTTGCGGCCGGCTTCGGTGACCAGTTGCAGGGGCTGATCCAGATCAGCGAGCGGCGCCTGATGGAGGTGCGCACGACGGTCGATCAGCGGCTGCAGGCGTTGCAGAATGACAACAGCGCCAAGCTCGACGATATGCGCCGCACGGTCGACGAGAAGCTGCATGCCACCCTCGAGCAGCGCCTGGGCGAGTCCTTCAAACAGGTGTCCGAGCGTCTCGAAGCCGTGCACAAAGGGTTGGGCGAGATGCAGGTGCTGGCGGCCGGCGTGGGCGATCTCAAGCGCGTGCTGACCAACGTCAAGTCGCGCGGCACCTGGGGCGAGGTGCAACTGGCCCGGCTGATCGAAGACAACATGACGCCGGAGCAATACGCCAGCAACATCAAACCGGTGCCGGGCAGCGATGCGGTGGTCGAGTTCGCCATCCGCCTGCCGGGACGCGGCGATGGCGGCGCCCCGGTCTGGCTGCCGATCGACGCCAAGTTTCCCAAGGAAGAGTACGAGCGCCTGATGGACGCGCAGGAAGCCGCCGACGCCGAGGGCGTGAAGGCGGCCGGCATCGCACTGGGCAAGGCGGTCGAGGTGCAGGCCCGGTCGATCGCCGGCAAGTACATCGCGCCGCCGCACACGACCGATTTCGCCATCATGTTCCTGCCCACCGAGAGCCTGTATGCGGAAGTGCTGCGGCGTCCGGGGCTGCTGGACCGCCTGCACGATCTGCGCATCAACGTGGCCGGGCCCAGCAACCTGGCGGCGTTGCTCAACAGCCTGCAGATGGGGTTCCGCACGCTGGCCATCGAGCAGCGCTCGTCCGAGGTCTGGCAGGTGCTGCGCGCGGTCAAGACCGAGTTCGGCAAATTCGGTGATGCGCTCGCCGGCGTCAAGAAGACGCTGGACACCGCCAGCAGCAAGATCGGCCAGACCGAGGTGCGCACCCGCGCCATGCTGCGCAACCTGAAGAGCGTCGAGGCTTTGCCCGAGGCCGAGGCGCTGCGCCTGCTGGGCGCCGGGGGCGCGGCGGCCGACGATGGCGCGGACGATCCCGCCGCTGGCGATACGCCCGCTGCGCCAGGGCCCGGCGCCTGATTCGCGCGGCCGCCGTCGGACCCGGCTTGTGACCGGGGCGCTCTGTCGATATCCTCATACTTGCGGCATTCCGCCGTCGATATCAGGAGCATCGCACGCATGGCCACCGCTGACCGAGTTGATTCCTCTTCCTTCGACGCGATGGCGCTGGGCGCCGATATCGCCCAGGGAGCCACGACGGCGTTAGCCGCCATGGAGCAGGCGCTGGAACGGGTGGCGGCACGCAATCCGTCGATCAATGCAGCCTGTGGCGTGCGGGCCGAACTCGGCCTGGAGCTGGCGCGCGCGCAGGACGACGCGCTGGCGGCGCTGTCCTCCGGACAACGCCTGGCGCTGCTGCGCGAGCAGCCGTTCCTGGGCGTGCCGACGCTGCTCAAGGACCTGGGCACCGCCGCACTCGGCCTGCCCAGCACCATGGGTTCGGTGCTGTACGGCCAGGTGGAATGGAACGTCGATGCCGAGATCGTCAGGCGCTACCGCCGCGCCGGCCTGATTCCGTTCGGCCGCAGCACCAGCGCTGAACTGGGCCTGAGTCCCACCAGCGAATCGCCGGTCTATGGCGCGCCGACCCAGAACCCTTGGAAGGCCGGCCACAGTGCCGGGGGCTCCAGTGGCGGCGCCGGGGCGGCGCTGGCCAGCGGCATGGTGCGCATTGCCCACGGCAGCGACGGCGGCGGCTCGATCCGGATTCCGGCCTCATGCTGCGGCGTGCTGGGCCTGAAGCCCTCGCGCGGCATGATGCCGCTGGGTCCGCTCAAGGGCGAGGGCTGGGGCGGCCTGGCCACGGAACACATGATGACGTTGTCGGTGCGCGATTGCGCGGCGGCGCTGGATATCAGCGCTGGCGCCGACGTGGGCGCGCCGTACGCCGCGCCGGCCAGGCCGGGCGACTCCTATCGCGACATCGTGGCGCGGGTGTCGGCCGATCCGCGGTCGTCGCCGCGCCGCCGCATTGCCTATATCAACACCACCTACGAAGGCGAGGCCATCCATCCCGAAGTCGCGGCCGTACTCGACGAGGCCGCACGCCTGTTCGCCGGGCTGGGCCACGAATTGACTGTGGCCGCGCCGCCGGTCGGTTCCGAGGAAGTGTTGTCGCCGATGCTGCCGCTGATCGCCAGCGCCGCCGCCAACGCCATCGACAGCTTCGTCGGCGCGCGCAATCGCCGTCTGGCGGCCGATGAGTTGCAGCCGACCACGCTGGGCGCGCGCGAGTACGCCCGGGCGATTTCCGGCGCCCAGTATGTGGCTTGCGTCGATACCTGCCACGAGATCACGCGCCGTATCGGCCGCTTCCTGCATCGCGAGGGTACGCAGGGCTATGACCTGTTCCTGTCGCCGGTGCTGGCGCAACCGCCGGCACCCATCGGCCGCTATGCGATGGACAATGCCGACTACCTGGCCTACCGTCTCGGCAAGAAGGGCGTGATCGGCTATTCGCCGTTCGCGCCGCTGGCCAACCTGACGGGCATGCCCGCCATTTCCATTCCGTTCGGCCTGTCGGCCGACGGCCTGCCGATCGGCATCCAGGTCATGGGCCCGCTGGGCAGCGAGGCCTGGCTGCTGGAAATGGCCGCCCAGGTCGAGGCCCTGCGGCCCTGGCAGCGGGTGGCGCCCATCGCCAGATAGGCCCGCGGGCGGGGCGCGCCGGGACGCGGCGCATCAACGAAGAGGAGCCAGCATGCCGTCGTTCGTGACCCACACCGTACTTAACCAGGTCCCGCCCCTGGAGGACTATTCCCTGTTCGACACCGACCCGGCGCTGCGCGAGGCGGCCGTGCGCGAGGGCGCCGGCGCCTGGCTCGGCGACCTGGGCGCGCATGGCGCGTGGCTGGGACGCGCCCAGACCCTGGCCGCCGGCGTCGACGCCAACCGCTATCCGCCGCGGCTGCAGGCCTATGACCGGGCCGGTCATCGCATTGACCATGTCGACTTCCATCCCGCCTGGCAACTGTTGATGAGCGGCATCGTCGCGCGCGGCCTGCACAGCCGCGCCTGGGCCCAGCCGGTGCCGGGCGCGCAGGTGGCGCGGGCGGCGGCGTACCTGATGCAGGGCCAGGTCGAGGCCGGCACGCTGTGTCCCACCACCATGACCTTTGCCGCCGTGCCCCTGCTGCAACGCGAACCGGCGGGCGTGATCGACTACACCGGCGATTGGCTGCCCGCGTTGTATTCGCGTGAGTTCGACGGCGCCGACGCGCCGCTGGCCGGCAAACGCGGCGCGCTGATCGGCATGGGCCTGACCGAAAAGCAAGGCGGTTCCGACCTGCGCGCGGTCACCACGCGCGCCACGCCGCTGAGCACGGTCGGGCGTGGTTGCGCCTATCTGCTGGTGGGCCACAAGTGGTTCTTTTCGGTGCCGCAGGCCGACGCCCATCTGGTGCTGGCGCAGACCGACGAGGGGCTCAGCTGCTTCCTGGTGCCGCGCTGGATTCCGGAAGGGCCACGCAACGCGGTCCGCATCCGGCGCCTGAAGGACAAACTGGGCAATCACAGCAATGCCAGCGCCGAGGTCGAGTTCGAGGACGCCTGGGGCGTCATGCTCGGCGAGCCCGGGCGCGGCCTCGCGGTGCTGCTGGAGATGGCCGCCACCACCCGGCTCGATTGCGTGCGGGGCAGCGCCGCGTTGTTGCGCCAGGCGCTGGCGCAGTCGCTGCACCACGCCTGCCACCGTCACGCTTTCGGCAAGCCATTGCTGGCGCAGCCGCTGATGCGCAATGTGCTGGGCGACCTGGCGCTGGAATCGGAAGCCGCCCAGGCGCTGGCGCTGCGCCTGGCGCGCGCGGTGGATGAACGCGCCGATCCCGCCGCGCGCGCCCTGGCGCGGGTCGGCACGCCGGCCGCCAAGCTGTGGGTCTGCAAGCGCGCGATCGCGGCGGTGGCCGAATGCATGGAGGCCTGGGGCGGCAACGGATATGTGGAGGAAGGGCCGATGCCGCGCCTGTACCGGGAAACGCCCGTCAATTCCATCTGGGAGGGCTCGGGCAACGTCATGGCGCTGGATGTGCTGCGGGCCTTGCAGCGCGAGCCCGAGGCGTTGCCGGCGCTGGACGGCGAGTTCGCGCCCGCCACCGGGCGCTATCCGGAATTCGATTCGGCGCTGGCGCGGTGGCGCGCCCTGTTGGCCGATCCGGCCCAGGCCGAGTTCCAGGCCCGCCGCATCGCTTGTGGGCTGGCGCGGCTGTGGCAGGCGGCGCTGTTGATCCGGCATGCCCCCGAGCCCGTGGCGCGGGGCTTCGTCGGCAGCCGACTGGGGGCGGCGGGCGGCGTGTTCGGCGAACTGGCGGCCGGCACTGATGTGGCCGCGGTGCTGGCGCGGGCCTGGCCGGCCGCGGCCGCGTGCTAAATTTCTCCGCTTCACTCACCTTTTTTGCGCATTCCCGCCATGCTCTCGCAACAAGAACTCAAGCAACAAGCCGCCGACGCGGCCCTGGAACTGGTTGAACAGGTCGCCGGTCCCGATGTCATCATCGGCGTTGGCACCGGTTCCACGGCCGATCTCTTCATCGATGGCCTGGCGCGTTTCAAGGGGCGGATCGGTGGCACCGTGGCCAGTTCCGAGCGCAGCGCCGCGCGCCTGGCCGGCCACGGCTTGAAGGTGCTGGACCTGAACGATGTGGCGTCGATGCCGATCTACGTCGACGGCGCCGACGAGATCGACGCCAACCTGCATATGATCAAGGGCGGCGGCGGTGCGCTGACGCGCGAGAAGATCGTGGCCTCGGTGGCCGACCGCTTCGTCTGTATCGCCGATGAATCCAAACTGGTCGAGGTCATGGGCAAGTTTCCCCTGCCGATCGAGGTCATCCCCATGGCGCGCGAGTCGGTGGCCCGCGCCATGGTGGCCATGGGCGGCCAGCCGCGCCTGCGCGATGGTTTCGTGACGGACAACGGCAATATCATCCTGGACGTGTCGGGCCTGTCGATCACCGACGCGCCCGGCCTGGAAGCCCGTGTCAACAACCTGCCCGGCGTGGTCACCTGCGGCCTGTTCGCCATCGCCGGCGCCGACGTGGCGCTGTTGGCCACCCAGAACGGCATCCGCCGCCTGGATCGCCGCGCCTGAGCGCGGACAGGAGCGGGATCGCGCGCTTGCGGGGCCTGCGGCCGCGATTCATAATCCTGTCACACTTGGGTCATAACCTTGCGGGTTGTGCAGGCCCATTCTTGATTGAAACGCTTTCATATCGGGGCAATGCAATGAGACCAACCACGCAGGGAGCCCGGATGACGGAGCACACAAACAAGCAGTTCGACGCTGATCTGGAAAGCGTCCGTTCGCAATTCTTGCAGATGGGCGGCGTGGTCGAGGCCATGATCCAGGAGGCCATTGACGCGCTGGCCTGCGGCGACCTGGCGCTGGTTGAAAAGGTGCGCGAGCGTGAAAAGGAAGTCAATCGCCACGAAGTGGAGATCGACGAGAGCATCAGCCGCATCCTGGCCCGCCACCAGCCCACCGCCATTGACCTGCGCATGTTGATGGCTGTGTCGAAGATGCTGACCGACATGGAGCGCTCGGGCGACGAGGCCGAGAAAGTGGCCACCGTGGCGCGTCGCATCCATGAATCGGAACTGCGCCACATTCCGGTGATCGAACTGCGCCACATGGCCGCGAACGTGCGCACCATGCTGCATCAGGCCCTGGACGCCTTCGCCCGCCTCGACCCGATCCTGGCCGCCGCCGTGGTGCGCAGCGACAAGGAAGTGGACAAGGAATGGAAGGGGGCGCTGCGTCACCTGATCACCTACATGATCGAAGACCCGCGCACGATTTCGCGCGCCATCGACATGATCTTCATCGCCCGCGCGCTCGAACGCATCGGCGATCATGCCAAGAACATGTCCGAGCGCGTGATCTACATGGTCAAGGGTGCCGACGTGCGCCACACCGGCGTCAAGAACACCGAGCGCCTGGCGCGCGGTGAAGAAGACACGCCCGCGTCGCAGGACGAGTGAGCGCCGCGGCGGCCCGGCCGCCGCGCTTGCCCTTGCCGGGCGCAGAAAAACCCCAGGACGCTACTCCGCGCCTGGGGTTTTTTGTGCCGCCGCCGGTTCGAGCTGCGCGCGGCGTCAGCGCGGCGGCAACTCGGCGCCCTGGCACAGCCGCGGGTCCGGCACGCCCGACTTGCCCGTGCTGATGCGGCCGGCCAGGCGCCGCCCGAAGGCCGGTAGGTCCTGCGCGCTGATCTCCAGGTCGTACCAGTCTTCGCAGCCGGCGTATTTCAGTTCCAGCGCGCCGCCGGCCGGCACCTGCGCCACGGCGCGCCAACGGTCGCCCAGGCGCGATTCGATCTGCACCGGCAGGTGCGCGTCGCCGTGGTTGATCAGGCGCAGGCGCAGGCCGGAGCTGACCGGCACCAACTGCGTTTCGAGCTGGCCGGCATCGCGCCGGTCGCCGCGGAACTGGCGGTGAAAGCCGTCCGGCCCCAGCAACCAGAGGTCATAGGCGCCGTCGCCGTCCACGCGCCAGCCGTCGTCCAGCCGCGCACCCGCGCCGACGGTGTAGCGGCGCGGCGCGTGTTCCAGCGCCAGGCGGTCGTACACATGCAGCACCGCGCCTGCCGAGCCGGGGTTGCGGAAGGTCAGGCGGTAGTGTTCGCCGTCGGCGCTCATGCGGCCCACGGCCTCCAGGGCATAGGGCAGGGCGCAGGCGTGGCGCACGCTGTCGGCGTGCCGCACGGTGCGATCGCCGGCGAAGTCGAAGGCGGAGGTCAGGTCGCCGGCCACGGCGCGGCGCCAGGCGCTGATATTGGGTTCCATCACGCCGAAGCGGGCTTCGAGGAAGCGGATCACCGAGGTGTGGTCGAACACCTGCGAATTGACCCAGCCGCCTCGGCTCCAGGGCGAGACCACCAGCATCGGCACCCGCGGACCCATGCCGAAGGCGCGCCCATGCAGGGCCGGCGGATCGTCCGGAGTGGCGGCGCTGGGGCCGTGGCGGGTGTCGTGGTATTCACCGTCCAGTTCCACTGTCGACAGGCCGCCCGGCTGGCCGGCGGCATTGCGGGCGGGGGGCGCCGGCGGCGGCATGTGGTCGAAGAAGCAGTCGTTCTCGTCGTAGGTGACCAGGAACACGCAGCCG
>JACDJA010001219.1_pt1 | contig 22380 bp, 14 predicted proteins | sample 7449241 | NCBI WGS metagenome assembly JACDJA01 (sample SAMN14253289, study PRJNA609438) | sludge metagenome | isolation source: initial anaerobic sludge | collected 2018-12-20 | reverse complement strand
TCGGGGTCTTTCTTGATGTGACAATGTTCGATAGTTGGGAAGAACACATAAATGCTGTTATGAGCGATAGCGCGCAGCTTTTTATTGATGGCACAAAAAGCTCAGTTATCGGTGACGCGGAAAGTTTTTTGCGTTCCTTCTTTCATTCAAAGTCAGAATTTAATACCTTACACTACCAAAATGCGCGGGTTGACGCATGGCTCGATCAGGCCAGGCTGGAATCCGAACCCGAACGGCGTCAGGAGCTGTATAAAAAAATCACGGAACAAATTTTAGAAGATACACCGGCGGTTTTTTTGTATCACGTCAAACCGCATTTTGCATATAATCGCGAGAAAATCAAAACGTTGCCGGTTAATCCATACGGCATTATTCAATATCATAAGATTGAGTTGAATAACTGATATTTTAATGACAAATATCGTAAAAAACAGATCAAACATGTTTGGCAAAAAATCTCGATTGAATCTGCAGGGCAAATTCTTTGTCTATTTCAGCGGCCTGGTGATACTGGTGGTGTGTATCGTCTCGGCGGCTGTCTTCTATTTCCAGAAACAGACGCTGCTCAGACAGGCTCAGGAGAAAGCCTTTAGCCTGACCCGCACGCTGGCGTATTCCAGCCTGAACGCCATATTGCTGGATGATTATATCACGCTGCAGATTCTTATCGACAGCATGAGCGACGGCCCGGACATCACCTCCATCGCGCTGCTCGACACCACGGGAAAAGTGATCGCTTCCAATACTCCGGAACTTCGGGGACGCAAATACAGCGACCCGCTGACCGACCGCGCGCTTGCCACGGATACATTTTTATTGCAGAGTGAAACCGGCGATGACGGTTCGGAAATCTGGGATACCGCCGTGCCGATATTTGAACTGAATAAACGCGTCGGAACGGCGCGTATCAAATATTCGGTTGAAGATACTTACAAAGGTCTGCTTGGCACGATTATCGGAATCGGTATCGCGGCCATACTGATCAGTCTGTTCCTGTCCTACTCCTTCGCCCGATCCATATCTCAGCCAATCCGCGATGTCGTTGACCTGGCAAGTGAGTACGGAAAGGGTAACCTCGAGGCCAATCTGGAAATCGAGCGAACCGACGAAATAGGAGATCTTGTTCAATCGTTAAATAAATTATCGCATGAATTAAAAACACTGATTGATGAACGCATCGCCAATGAAAATTTGATCATGATCGGGGAGTTCAGTTCTTATATTATCCATGATCTGAAGAATCCGTTGAGCGGAATTCATCTTCTGGCCGATGGTCTGCATCGCAAACTCACAGATGACAGCCCGTTAAAAAAATACTCGACCGAAATTCTGCTGGCTTCTCAAAAGCTGGAAGATTTTACAAAACGAACGCTTGATATCGCGCGTTCAACCCAGCTGAAAGTCGAACCCATACGGATAAATGAACTCATAGAACACGCGCTGGATGAGGTCCATCTCAAATCGATTCCGGTGGTTAAAAAATTCAGCAAAAAAGTTCCCGAGATTCCGGGAGATTACCAGATGCTGCTGATGGCCCTGAAAAATCTGTTGACCAACGCCGCTGAAGCTATCTCCGGGAAGGGTCAAATTACGATTCTCACCTCGGTGGAAGATGATGTGAAAATTACGGTATCCGATACGGGGGTTGGTATTCCTGAAGACCGGCTCGCCACCATTTTCCGTCCGTTCTTTTCGATGAAAAATGAAGGGCACGGGCTGGGTCTGGCGATGGTGAAAAAAGCGGTTATCGCCCACCGCGGCAAAATTGATGTGGAGAGCAAGACAGGCGAAGGCTCGGCTTTTACCATCAGTCTGCCAAAGTACCCGGGATGAGAGGAAGTAGGAAGTTTAAGAAAAAAGATATAAGATAAAAGAAAAAAGAGAAGAGGGAAAAGTGGGAAGTGGGGAAAGTTAAGCGTTAAGAGAAAAGAGTTAAGAGTAGGGGCGGCAGGGAGAAAAAGAAAAGTGGGAAGTAAGAAGTAGGAAGTAGGAAGTTTAAGAAAAAAGATAAAAGATAAAAGAAAAAAGAGAAGATGGAAAAGTGGGAAATGGGAAAAGTTAAGCGTTAAGAGTAAAGAGTTAAGAGTAGGGGCGGCCGGTTAACATGAACCGGACCGACACGATGACCTGCGGAATGACCCTCCCCTCGATCCCCTCCCTTATGCATCAGGCTGTTGCAGATTATTGTTGAGGGGATAGTTCATATTACGTAAATTTATTGCCATAAACTGAGTCATACTTTTAAGGATTTTTATGGGATTTATATCAAGCGACCGTTCACAAACAGACCTATTAGGATATCGGATAGCCGATTTTGCCAAAGCAGACCCTAAGAGTCGATTTATTGTGGACATCGTCTCCAAATTAGATTTATGCGAACTCTATGCACGCTACAGTACACAGGGCGGCGACTCCTATGCACCGGACATGATGCTTGCCTTATGGTTCTTCGGATACAGTGAAAATCAAATTCATACCAGAGACTTAGAGCAGTCCTGTAAATTCGATACAAGATACATGTACATCACAGGCAATCAAAGACCAGATCACACGACCCTGAGCCGCTTTCGCAAAACAAACATAGATTTAATGAGCGAATACTTTATACAAATTCTTATATTAGCCCAGGAATACGGAATTAGCGATTTTAAACATATCACCTTAGACGGTACAAAGATCAGAGCCAAAAGCAGCGGCAAACACAGCTATACAGAAGACCAGCTTAACCAGAGAATAGAAAACCTTCGTAAAGACATTGCTCACTATATGCAGCGCTGTGATTTTGCCGAGCAAGGCGCGGAAGACAAGTTAGACTTAGATGCGTTGCGGGCAGAGAAAGCACGTTTAGAAGAATTGGAACAAAAACTTATCCAACGCAAAGAGCAGTTACAAGAACGCAAACAAACGCTCAAATCCGAAAACCGCGACAACCATAAGATAAATGTATTAGAACCAGACGCCCGTTTTATGCCAAAAAGTGAAGGGCCAAGCTACAATGCGCAAGCCGCAGTGGATACAAAAACCCATCTAATAATAGCCCCGAATCTAACAGATCAACCCAATGATCAGGGACAACTGATCCCAATGATACAACAAGTAGATCAGAATATATCCACTGATCCTGACCGCTCATATACTGCCGATGCCGGCTATCATAATACAGCAGAGCTCGAACGACTCAAAGATAATAACACAGATATCATAGTAGCAGATCCCAAGCCCAATAACCGTTCTATAGAACACAAGCCCACGCCAGTAGAAACCATTTTAAAAGAACAAAGAAAAGTGGAACGCAAAGATTTCGTATATCATGGAGATGGAAACTATTATCACTGCCCAAACGGCAATAAGCTTGTACCAGTAAAAAACAAAGGAAAAAGGACTGTATATCGGTCAGAAGGATGCCAGGACTGTCCTTTATTCCACTTATGTGTTCCCAGCAAGAAGCAAGTAAAACAGCTACAACGTTCTCATAAAGAAGCAGTGGCCGAGTGGATGGCTCGCAAGTTAAGTACGGATGAGGCTAAAACGCGAATGAAGATCAGAGCAACCACAGTTGAACCTGTTTTTGGAAACATAAAACAGAATCTTGGCTTTAGACGTTTTTCTCTAAAAGGCTTGCAAAATGCTCGAGGGGAATACAATCTGATATGTATCGCCCACAATCTAAACGTATTATTCAAAATGATACAAGATGGACGCCTCACGGCGTTTAATTATGCATCATATTTAAGAATAAATCAATTTATGGCAATTTTAAAGATCATACTGACGAAACTCGTTATGAGAATCGTTAGAAAAAATTTTTACCCTGCTAAAAACCTATACGCGAGTATAAGCCTTTAGTATTCCCCCTCTGCAACAGCCTGATGCATAAGGGAGGGGATCGAGAGAGGGTCAGTTGCGGGATTTGTTTTTCTATAATAATTTCATCCCTTCGGGATTGGGGAATCATTTTATCTTTGCCCGCCCTACTCTTAACTCATAACTCTTTTCTCTTAACGCTCTTCAATTCTCACTTCCTCCTTGACAATCTCCCATTATTCCGATATGTTTTTCCTATGAAAAAATCAGTCTTTGAAAAAACCGGGTTTCATCCGGTTGTCGCATCCTGGTTCAATAGGACATTCCCCAAACCGAGTCCGCCGCAGATCAAAGGGTGGCCGGCCATCGCGTCCGGAAAACATACGCTTATCTTCGCGCCTACCGGATCAGGGAAAACACTTGCGGCCTTCCTCTGGTGCATCGATCACGTGTTCCGTCAGTCCCTGCAATCCGATCCTGAATTATTTTCCGACAATCCCGGAGGCGTGCACACGCTGTATATCTCTCCGCTAAAGGCATTGAACAATGATATCGAACGAAATCTTCAGACGCCTCTTCAAGGCATATCGAAGTACGCGACAGAAGCGGGTATGACAACGCCAAAAATCCGCGCCGCGGTCCGCACGGGAGATACACCCGCTAATGTGCGTCAATCCATGCTTAAACGTCCCCCGCATATTCTGATCACCACACCGGAATCACTGTATCTTTTACTTACCGGCGACCGCGGGAGAAAGCTCTTCAAAGGATTGAAGTACATAATCGTCGATGAAATTCACAATTTGAGCGGCGGCAAACGCGGGGTTCATCTCAGTCTTTCCCTGGAACGACTGAACGCTCTTTGCGAAAACAGTCCGGTGCGGATCGGTCTTTCGGCAACTCAAAAACCGCTTGATCGGATCGCCGCTTTTCTTGGCGGAAGAGAATCGACTCTCCTGAATAATCATCCTGAACCAAGACCGGTGGAGATTATAGATTGCGGATTGAGAAAGGATATGGATATCAAGGTTTTATCACCGGTTGAATCCTTTGGAGAATTGCCTGATGCCAGCGTCTGGCCGTATGTCTATGACACCCTGTATGATTTGATTCGCCGCCACAGAACCACGTTGATTTTCGCCAACATGAGGGCGCAGACGGAAAAAATCGCCCGTCAGCTGAACGACCGTTACCGGAACGAAACCGGCGATCCCGAGGCGGTGATTATTCTTGCTCATCATGGCAGCATCTCCAGGGAAGAAAGGTATAAAATTGAAAGCGAATTAAAAGCGGGCCGGATCCCCGCGGTTATCGCGACGGCTTCACTTGAACTGGGAATCGATATCGGAAGTATCGATCTGGTGATTCAGCTTGAAGCTCCTAAAAGTGTTTCCGCCGCTTTACAACGGGTGGGCAGGAGCGGGCATTTGCTTGACGCCACCAGCAAGGGGCGGATCATCCCGTTGTATCCGTCGGATTTGGATGACGCCGTGGCGATGGCGGCAAATACCGCGTCCGGTAGTATTGAAGAGACCATCATCCCTGAAAACGCTCTTGATGTTCTTGCTCAGCAGATCACCGCCGAAGTTTCCATGAGGGAATGGCCTCGCCGTGAGCTATACCGGTTAATGACCGGCAGTTATTGCTATCGCAATCTGACCGAAAACGCGTTCAACCGGGTTCTGGATATGCTTTCCGGCCAATACGCCGAATCCCCGCTCCGGACCCTCCACCCCCGACTGAACTGGGACAAGGTTAATGACAATCTTATCGCGCGGCGCGGCAGTCGTCTCACCGCGATAATGAATGGCGGAACCATACCGGACCGCGGATATTACGGAGTTTATCTCGAAGGTGAAAATGTCAAGCTGGGTGAAATGGAAGAGGAATTTGTATTTGAATCACGAATCGGCGATATCTTCTTTCTCGGTAATAATGAATGGCGTATCAATGAAATCAGACAGGACCGCATGATCGTTTCGCCCCGGTCCGATATCAAACCAAGAGCGCCGTTCTGGAAGGGGGATATTCTTTATCGGGACTATTCCACCAGCATGCGGATCGCCGCTTTCCGCCGTGAGCTGACAGAAAAAATGGAACATAATGCCGCTGAGATATGGCTTGAGAATGAGTGCCACGCGGATCCTTTCACCGCAAAAAATCTGCTCCAATATTTTCAGAAGCAAAAAGAGCACAGCTCGGTGATTGCGACCGATAAGACCTTCGTGCTGGAATGGTTCGCAGACAGAAGCGGCGAGCCCTTAATGATGCTGCACGCGCCGCTTGGCGCGAGAGTGAACGGCGCGTGGGCCATCGCCATTTCGGCGGCAATCGAACGAGCCGCGAATCTCCAGGCCCAATACACTTATGATGACGATAATATTTTAATCCGTCTTCTCGATACGGAAGAAGCCCCGGACTTCGAAGCATTATTCCGGCTGACCGCAGAGGATATTGAAGAATTGTTAGTTTCTTCGCTTATCGATACGCATATTTTTTCTATCCGCTTCCGTTATAACGCGGCGCGCGCTTTGCTGTTGCCCCGCAGCCGGCCAGGAACAAGAATTCCTCTCTGGCTTCAGCGCCTTAGGGCTTCCGACCTGCTCCAGACAGTCAGAAAATATCCTGATTTTCCGATTATCGCGGAAACATACCGGGATTGCCTGAATGATGTCTTTGACCTGGGCTCCCTGAAAAAGGTGATCGGACAAATTCGGGATGGAAGCATCCGGATTCATTATGTCAATACCCCCTACCCTTCTCCCATGGCATCGGGAATCCTTTTTAAATTTCTCTCCGATAATATTTACGAATCAGATCGCAGCCGTCAAATCGGAAAACCGGACGCGTCCTCCGGCGAATTACTAAATGAGATACTAAACAAAGAGAATATACCTTCCGTCGTTTCCCGAATAATGGTTGAGCAAGCTGAATGCCGCTGGCAGCATCTTGAACCGGCTTTTCGGGCCGGGGACAGAGAATCGCTCTATTCTATCATCGAAAAACTTGGACCGGTCAGCAGCGAAGATCTGACAAAACGGGCTTCTGATGGTCTTCAGAATTGGCTTGACGAATTAAATTCGGATAAACGCGTTTCCTTGTTAAAAGGCAGACCCGGCGGCTGGATAACAAAATCAGATGAACCAATGTTTTTGAAACCCGCGGAAAAAGATCAGCTGCGTAAGCGAATTCAAAAATTTCTTCGTACCCGTGGCCCGATCACTCAGGATAAGATCCTGCAGAACATTTCGGTATCAGATAAAGATGTATTGAAAACATTAGACATCCTGCAAAAGGAAAAGGAGCTGGTTCGTGGCAGACTGATTGCGGGAGAAAATCAGGAATACTGGTGTGACAGGCAGAATTTCGCCGAGTTATACCGGATGACTATTGGGGGAAGACGACGTTCAGCTTCCCCGGTTCCGCCTGAGGTCTTCTACCCTTTTTCTCTGGCATGGCATGGTGTCAATAAACCGGGACAACCGGTCTCTGATATTTTAAATCGTTATCAGGGCTTTCATTTTCCACTGAATTTTTTTGAACAGGAAATTTTGTATTCCAGAATGTGCCCTTCCGGGCCTTCATCTCTGGGCGAACATATTGAAAAATTTCATGATTTTATCCAAAATGGAGAAATCATCCCGAGAATAATCCGCGGTTCAGATGCCGGCCGCCGCGTGATTCAATTCCTTCCCCGATCGGGCGGGAATCTATTTTATGATAAAGAAATGACCGCCGGAAACATGGAGGACTTAACCAATCAGGGCCGGATGGTTTTATCCTTTTTACGGGAAAACGGCGCCAGTCTGTTCCGTGACATGGAATCAGCCTCGGGTTTGGCATATAATGATCTCACTGATGTTATGTCGGTTCTGGTAAATAAAGGTCTCATTTCATGTGACAATCCTGACGCGCTTCACGGCATACTCAAATCCGGCCAAAACTCCGAAAAAAGCAGTCAGCTGCCCGACAATGCCCCTCCCTGGGCGCGTTCTCAAAGGCGTCCGCGATTGAACAAGTCCGCGCTTAAGAAAATGGTTTCCGGACAAATACAGCTGAAGAACGGTCGTTGGTTTTCTGTCAATTCCTTTGCCGTAATGGGTAAAAATATCGATGATTCACTCCGCGCGGAACGGCAGGCCCGGATGCTTCTCCGGCGTTATGGGATCCTGGTAAAGGAATGGTACCGCAGGGAGGAAGGTCTTATTCCGTGGTACCGTATATTTCAGGTTCTCAAGCGGTTGGAATGGCAGGGTGAAATCCGCCGCGGATATTTCATTAAGGGCCTCTCAGGTGTGCAGTTCGCCTTACCGGAAGCATTAGATCTTTTGGAAAAAATTCAATCGCCTCCGCTTGAGGATAATACTTCCGCCATAGCCATAAGCACGATTGATCCCTCCCTTCCCTTGGGGGGCGCGGTTTCATGGAATGTATCAAACACAGAAGGGAAAACGATTCCGGTTACGCGGCAGGCATCAAATCATTTGATCTTTCAAAACGGTCGTGTGATTGCTTACACCGAACAATATGGTGACCGGATCAACATTACCGATAATATTTCCCCGGACCAGTCTGAAGCGTTATGTGACGTGATAAAAAACTGGTTAAAACTTCCCGCGGCGTTAACATTCAGGCAGCGAATGGAAGTAAGTTTGATTGATGGGAAAGTGGCTGTGAACAGCCCCGTCGCTCAAATATTCACCAAAAACGGCTTTGAAATCAATGGGGATAAATTGGTTCTCTGGCCGTCCGCGCTTTGAAATCAGAACTTTTAATATCTGAAATGCCTGATCTGCTCACCTTTCCCGCCAATATCGGTCATGGCTTCAATACCTATCTGAAGGTGAAGATCAACATATTTACGGGTCACCATACGATCCGATTGTTCGGTCTTAATCCCTTCGGGTAAAAGCGGCATATCTGAAACTAAAAGCAATGCTCCTCGTGAAATTTCATTAACATGACCGACAATAAACATGGTCGCCGTCTCCATATCAATCGCGATTACCGACAGCTTTTTTAAGTACTGTTTGAATTCCTTATCCCACTCCCAAACCCGCCGGTTGGTGGTATAAACCACGCCGGTCCGGTAATCCTGTCCGTGTTCGATAATTTTATCCGAAATAAACTTATGCATTTTGAATGAGGGCAAAGCGGGAACCTCCTGCGGCATATAGTCATTACTTGTACCCTCACCGCGAATAGCCGCTATTGGTAGTATAAAGTGTCCGATTTCCGCGGAGTTTTTGAGACCGCCGCATTTACCCAGGAAAAGCACACCCTTTGGATGACGAGCGGTTAAAAGATCCATAATAGTCGCGACATTGGGTGAACCCATTCCATAATTGATTATGGACAGACCACTGGAGTTCGTCGCTGCCTGCATTGGCCGCCCGACTCCATTGACATCGCATTTGAACTGTTCCGCGAACTTTTCCACATAATTGGGAAAATTTGTCAGAAGGATATAATCACCAAAATCATCAATATTTGTACCGGTGTATCGGGGCAGCCAGTTTTTCGCGATATCCAGTTTCGATTTCATGTTATTTTTCTTTACCGGATCTGGTTTTTTCATCGTTTATCGGGCTCCTTATGTTGAAAATCTTCCAATGTACAAAGATAGCGATAACATATTCTAAATTCAATATTCAATCGGGTCTGTATTTTAAGAAAAAAGATAAAAGAAAAATGAAAAAGGATTAGATATCACAATCTTACAGGCTCAAGAGATTATATCCAGCTTTCGTGTAAATATAAATTTATCAAACCTTCAGAATTCTAATTTTTTTTCATATTTCCTACGCTGAATTAAGTATTTAAGTTAAGTGAAAATCATTTCGGAGGAATTTTGGCGCTTACCTATTGCAAACAAAAGGTCGGGATCCGGAAAGTAAAAATGATTTCCTTCACATCCGCCCATATAAAAAATGAAGGGGGCGCCTCATCAAAAATGGCGAAACCGGCCATATGGTCTCTTAACTGGCTCGTATTTTTGTTCTGTATGGCTTTCGCCCTCATCCGGTTTTTACCTGTTTGGATCTATGAATTATTCCGTTACTGTCCGGATGCGTCGTCAGATCATCAGGATGATTCAGGATTTTTAATTATTGGTCACCGGGGCGCGGCGGCGCATGAAATAGAAAACACGATTCCTTCTCTTGAAAAAGCGCTTGATCTGCACCGGGCAAACGCTTTGGAAATAGATATATCCATGACATCTGACGGCCATATCGTTTTATGGCATGACTGGGATCCTGATGATACTGTTGCTCTTGTCCGCCAGGCGGGTCTGGAACCCCATGTAAAATATCGCCCGTACGTTCCGCTGTCTCCGGATTATCGTAAACCCGTTCACATGATTACGCTTGACAATCTGCGAACACATTACGGCTATACATTGAAAAAAGATCCTTCTCAAAAGATATCCGTAAAAATTCCGATTCTTCGGGAAGTGATGCAATGGTGTACAGGTGACACCGGACTAAAAGCCCTGTTTCTGGATATAAAAACACCGCTTAAATATATCGAATTGATTGAGCCAATGATAAAAGAAATCAGTCTCATACTTGATACTTTTACGCCATCATTTCCGGTTATTCTGCTGACACCGTATGAAAATATTTTAAGCCGCATGAAAGAATTTTTACCCGGCCATCATTACGCGCTTGATATCGAGATGCCTTCCGGAATTGTGATTGATCCTGAAGAATTCAGCGCGGTTAAACCGGCTGTTTTATTTCAGAACAGTTATGCCTCCGTCGGCCGGCCGACAATACTGCAGCTCGGCCCATGGACAACCTACCGCCGTGTCATTTTACGAGATACTTACCTCCGGGATGATCATAATCAATCATCGCCTTATGTACCCGTTGATCAACTAATCGGCTGGACAATCAACAAACGGCGAGAAATGAAATGCCTGATCCGCATGGGTATTAACGGCATATTAACGGATTATCCCGAACGCGCCGCAATAATCATAGAGAAAAGACGTAATCGTAAGGCTGATCCGATTCGATTAAAAAAACAATTTCCTCCGACGGCATCCGCCGGAAGAAAGTAACTTGCCACATCCATCCCCGGAGATTGCGGGTTCTTTTCAGGTAGCAGACTTTGCTGCATCTTGCGGGCGAGATCCAATTCATTTTCAAGCCGTCTTTTCTCATGCGCTTCTGTTTGTAACCGCGAATTACGGATCAGTTGTCCCGATTGAGCCGCGATGATAGAGAGAAGTCTTAGATCGTCTGGAGTAAAAGGAGTTTCCGTTTTTTTATTGGTGACCATCAAAACGCCGATTATTTTCGCCTTTAACCAGATTGGAACACAAAGTATACTGCGGATGTCTTCCTGTTCTTTTAAAGTGGTTTTGAAGCGTTCATCTTCCGCGAGATGATCCACCAATAACGGTTGACGGTGCTTTAGTACCCAACCCGTGATATGAGTACCCACTCTGTAGGCCATTAATCTGCCTGAATGATCCGCCTGCCTGATTAATGTCTGAAGCGGTTTATCCTTCTGTTCCGTCACCAGCAAAATCGAACCCTGTTCGGCCTTAACCGCTTTGATCGATTTCTCAACAATCAGATCCAGCATCTCATCCAGTTCAGATGCTCTGCCCGCGGCGATAGCCAGTTCATTTAGAACGGTCAACTCATCAACTGCTGACTTTAGCCTTTCAACTTCTTTTTGAAGACGGACGATTTCAGACATTTCTTTGTCTGCTATTTTTTGCTGTGTGGTGGATTGATTCATTCCACCCCCTGACATTAAAACATAAACCGGATTTTCCGGATGTTTTATGAACGTCTATGCCGGCAATCACGAAGATTTGTAGTGTTCTACGGCTTTGTCAACGGATTCATAAATTTCAAAAACACGCACTAATTGAGTCATCACAAAGATGCTGCGCACCTTCTCTGTCAGCCTTGACAAACATAATTCTCCTCCGGCATTGCGCACCGTCGTCAGGCTGCGCATCAATGCCCCGACTCCCATACTGTTCATCCAGTTTACTCCCTGGAGATCAATAACGATTTTTTTCGCGCCACCGCCAATTAAGCCTCGAACTTCGTTGTGCAGATCATCGGTTTCCGGGAAACCCATAATTTTCCCTTTTAACCATAAAATCCCCACTTCACCATCAATTTTGTCTTTGGTTTTCATTGAGCCCCCCTGCCAATTAAGTATAAATATGGATTGCAGTTGTGATTTCTGAAATTATACCGGAATATCTTATAGATTTTCACACAAAATGAAGTTGAAATCCCTACAAATTGTAATCCGTCCGGAAAGGAGTGATAAAAGGGACATCATCAATCAGGATGTAAATGAAATGACGTTTCCGGGTCAACCTGCTCGTTGCGAATCTAATTTCAAAACAAATAGATGTAAACAATTGATTTTTATCGCGATCTCTTAAAAGATCATTCAACAACGATTTTAGGCGGTGATCCCCCTGTCGCGAACTCCAGATCCGCCAGACAAAAAACAGCATACGGATTTGGCCCTTTTTTAGCCAGATTTCCCACTGTCACACGGAATTCTTCGCCGTCATCAATTGCATGGGTATATTTTCCAACAAGCTTCTGATCTAAAAACTGAATAAATACTTTTGATCCGTACGCGGTCCAGATTATCTTATCGCCTTTTTTTACGACAACGGTCGTATTTGTCGTATCAGCTGCCTGAACGACTTTCCACCCCTTTTTCAACTTCATTATTGAGAGATGATGCTCCTTAGGCGCGTTCTGAGCATTTAATAAAAATGAAGGATCCGGCGCCGCCGCAAAAAGAACCGCGATGATCAGCAACGATAGAACACCATAGAAAATTTTGATCGATCTCATCATACCCCCCTGGAATTAATATTACCAACTATGGACATATTGTGTCGCTATATTCTTGATTAATACACTATTTATCGTGCTCTAATCTGTTCAGTGACATCTAAAAATCATCTGAAATCTACTCTCTAACATGCGATCGGCTTGCTCTGAAATAAATCATCTATCATTCCAGATAACGCTTAAAACTTTCATCGGCCAGTAATTCGCGCAATTCCGGCTGATTTAGAATTTCAGATTTCGAATACCCGTTTTCCAGTGCCTTCCCGATCCAGACAATCGCTTTTTTTCTCTCACCTAATTGTTCATAAACTGTTCCGGCTTCATACATGACCTGGATGCTTTTCGGCGCTATTTTAATGGCCCGTTCGATCATCAATTCTGCTTTGATTCTGTTTCCGGTTATTGCGTAGTATCCTGCAAGGCGCGACGTGATATCCGGATCATTTGGATTAATCAATCTTTGTTTCTCGGCTAGTTCAATCGCTTTTTGATAATATTTCTGCGCGTTTTTTCTTTCTCCCGGAATCCAGTAATATGCGGATGCCAGATTTCCCCAGATCAAAAAATCATTTTCATTCATTTCCAGGGCCGTCTTATACATCTCTGCGGCTTGTGTAAATTTCCCTTCTATAAAGTAAAGGGTTCCTAAGTTTGACGCGACCAGGTACGACTGTTGTAACCTGAATGACTGCTCAAACATTTCCCCGGCCTTTTCCCAGCGTTCCAGCATATAATAGATGCCGCCTATATTATTATACCCGCGGCTGTTGTCGGGTGTGAGCCTAATGACATTCTGAAATTCTTTAATCGCTTCTTCAAAACGACCGTGCCGGTAATAATATACTCCAAGATCATTATAGCCTGCCCAATAATCCGGTTTCAGTTTGATGGCTTTTTTAAAAGTGACCTCCGCTTCATTAAAAAGCTCCAGCGATTCGTAAGCTCTTGCCAAACCGCGGTATGCATCGGCATCGGTCGGATTAATGTCTAACGCCCTGCTGAAATCCTGCACTGCCTCTTCATATTTTCCGGTACCGGCGTGAACCATCCCAAGAGCAGTATTTACCGGTGCCAGGCGGGCATTAAGAGCAAAAGCCTGTTCACAGGAGGCAACAGCCAAATCCGCATATTCCACCTCCTTTGACGCGTAAAACTTTCTCCAGTAAGCCTCCCCGAGGCCCGCATGCGCCTGTGCGTACAGGGAATCACGCTTTAAGGCCTGACTGAACAAACTGATCGCCGCGTCGATGTTTTCGTACTCTTCATATCGCTGGAGATACCCGCGACCCTGAAGATAAAATTCATAGGCCAGCGGATCACTCGTTCCCCCTTCTTTTAACACTTTGTGTGATTCGGGATTGAGCCTGAGATTGAGCATCGTCATTAGCTTTCCTACAGATCTGTCCTGCAATAAAGTCAAATCCGATTCTTTAACATCAATGACGGTTGAACTGATCTGCCTCAAAGTCGAAGCATCCACAAGCGTTAGAGTCAGACGGAAAACATCCTTCAATAGCTGCAGACTGCCCGTCACCGCAATATTCGCTCCAAAAATCCGGTGCGCCTCTCCCGGACTGCTGATACCATTTCGACGCACTTCACTAAACGGCACAACCCAAAGCGATCCGTGGAACTGCTCAAGCTGTGACAGGTTACTGGTGAGTATTTCCGCGAGACCGTCACAAAGAGCGGCCTGCCCCGGATCTCCTCCGATATTCGTTAGAGGCAGCACAAGCAAATGCTGCACGTCAGGTACACCGGAAGATAAAAGTTTGCTGCTTATATCACCAAACCTGCCCGTAAGAATGATTCCCGCAAGAATGAGAATGATCATAATTGCTGAGATTTTTATGGTTTTCGGGCTGAAGGAAACCGTCCTCCCAATTCCTTTGGCGGATTCGGCACGCGTATCCGGGTCCTGTGTCTCTTTTGAGTAAATATTATTCAGATCGGTCAGGACTTCCCGCATGGTTTGATAACGGAATTCCGGCTCCTTCTCGAGACACTTTGATATGATCCCGGCCAGCCACGGCGGAACATCCTGATTGATTTCTAAAACCGGGACCGGTTCATCATTTAAAATAGAATACATCACGGCCTGTTCATAGGAACCGCCAAACGGCAATTGTCCGGTTGCCAGTTCGAACAATACAACACCAAACGACCAGATATCGGACCGCTGATCCGCATCGTCTCCCTTTGCCTGCTCCGGTGACATATAAGCCGCCGTGCCAAGCGTGGATCCAACAATCGTGAGCTGTGGATTTCCCCGGATCTTTGCCAGTCCAAAATCCATGATTTTTATAATTCCGTCGCGTGTGAGCATAATATTACTGCTCTTTATATCGCGGTGAATGATTCCTTTTTCATGCGCTGTATTCAATCCGGTTGCAGCCTGAATCGCGTAATTGATCAAATCATCCGGAGATATCGCGGGCATTTTGATATCATCAATCGGCTCCTCCCGTCCATCCTGAATGATATCTTTTAGTTCCTGCCCGTCGATATACTCCATAACGATAAATATTTCATCATCCACTTCCTCAATGGCATGAACTGTTGCAATGTTGGGATTGTTAAGCGATGCGGCTGCTTTTGCCTCAGTTTTGAACCGTTCTTTTTCCTTTGGATCGATACTCACCTGACGCGGTAAAAATTTTATGGCCACACGTCTCTCAAGCTTTGTGTCTTCGGCGAGATAAACCACTCCCATACCGCCTTCACCGATTTTTTCGATGATGTGATAATGTGAGATTGATCTGATCATAGATATAGCCCCGTATGAAAGATTTTGAAAGCCATAATCCGGAGATAGGAAAAGAACAGTTCGTGAGACTATTCAGGAATCATATCCATTTTATACCGATACATGATGCGATGGTAAATCTGTCACTCCTGAGGCAACGCGTTCTAGCGAACAATCATTTCCGGTGTTTCTCTTTTCACCCCTGCGCAAGCGGTTCCGTTTGACAGCGTAATTGTATAACCGTAGGTATTGCTGGGCGCCGTGTCTTTGATTGATGCCTTGTGGTACTTCCCGTCATTTGGCACGGTTAAAGGAAAATCCGATGATAAAATCGAATCATTGCTTCCGGCGTTGACGATATACGAATTCGCGTCATTTGATTTGAACCGGATATTATTCCCTTTGGGAATTTCGATTTGCATTGGACTTGGATTGCAATTGGTAATGGTGACATCCTTAGACATACTTCCCCCTGTGTGATTAGATGATGATTCTGGTTAAACGACTAATTTTTGTACCTTTTCTCAAGCTCCGCGTATCTTGTGTCTTTTCTTAAACCGGTCAGCACCGGATTCCGGTTGATTTCATCTATGGAATATCCGTTCCCGACCGCCTTTTCTATCCACCTGATTGCCGAGTCCCTTCTGCCGATCTGCTCATACGTCGCGCCGATCCTGAACCATATGTTAATTTCTTTCGGATTTAGTTCAACGGTCCTGTTCAAATATACAACGGTGCTGTCAATCTGACCGCTTTCGATAAAATAAGTAGCCATTCGTGATAATATATCCGCGTCCTTCGGATTAATTATGAGCCGTTCACGGGCAAGCGACTCGGCGCGGGCAAACGCTTTTAACGCCAATTCTTGATTAGGAGGAGATGATAAACGGCATGAGGTGCCAAGATATCCCCAAACCTTAAAATCCGTATCCTGCATGCCCAGCGCCTTCTCATACATTTGAGCGGCATCATTATAATTTCCGTCATAAAAATACATGGTCGCCAGGTTGGAATAAATACTGTAGTCCGGCTGAATCTCCAGCGCCTTTTTAAACATTCTGATGGCTTCATCCTGTTTTTCAATATAGAAATACATCGCGCCCAGATTCCGATATCCTCCGGCGTTCTGCGGAGTCAGTTCCACCACCTGTTTAAATTGCTGTATCGCGTCCTCATAGCGTCCGTGACGATACAAAAAAACCCCTAGATCATTATATCCGCCCCAATAATCCGGTTTTAGTTCTATCGCTTTTTTATAAACCGCTTCCGCTTCCTGCAGGCGGCCCTCAGCCATATATGTATTCGCGTTTCCCCTGTGCGCATCCGCGTTAAAGGGATCAATCTGGAGCGCGCGCTGAAATTCATAATGCGCTTTTTCATAATTCCCTTTTTTTAGGTTGATGGCTCCCAGGGTCACATATATCGGGGCAACCCGGGCATTGATTTCAACCGCGCGGCTGCAATAATTCGTGGCCTTTTCAAGCCATTGAACATCTTCCGTTTCTTCAAATTTACGCAGGTACGCTTCTCCGAGTCCGGCAAAAGCCAGAGCATAGGAAGGATCCTCATTTACGGCGCGTTCGAACAATTCGATTGCCAGATTTAAATTCTCCACTTTTGTATAATTCTGCATATACCCGCGTCCCTGAAGATAAAATTCATACGCGCCGGGATTTGAAGTCTTTCCGGCATTCAAATTCTCAAGGATCTCCGGCCGGAGGTCGATGTTCAGCATATCTGCCAGTTTCATTACGGCCTCATCCTGAATGATACCTAAATTCTTCTTCGGATCATCAATCATTTTTGAATCAAGTTGTCTTAACGTATTTGACTCCACCAGATTCATCGTCACCCGAAGGCCTTCGTTATTTCTTTGAACGCTTCCGGTGATCGCCAGATTGACACCGAACATTTGCCTGGCATCGCTCACTGTCCTGATATTATTTGCGCGCATCTCGCTTGCGGGGATCACCCACAATGCCCCCTCAAACTGTTCAAGCTGGTTGAGCTGACTTGTCAGTGTCTCGGCGAGTCCGTCGCTTAATGCCTGGTTTGACGGATCATTACCGATATTGGTAAACGGAATAACGGCGATGTGCAAAACATCCGGCACGGAACTGAGCAGATTACCCCCGGGCAGTAAATACCGTCCGGATATAAAAATCACCGCGATGAACAGAATCCCAAGAGCAATAAGGGAAATTCGTTTTCGCAGAAATGGAGCCAACGCTTTATTTCCGGTTAATACCGGGGATCTTTTCAAATCCTTACCGACCGATAATTCGATTTCTTCCCCGTTATTTATATATTTTTCAAGCTTTCTTAAATCTTCAAGCAAGTCTTCAGTGTGTTTGTACCGCTCATCCCTGTCTTTTGCCAGCATGTTTTTAATCATCTGATCAAAAAACAGCGGAATCTCCGGACGAATATTTGATGGCGGTTCAGGCTCCTCATTCATAATTGAGTACATGACGGCCGATTCGTATTCTCCCTTGAATGGAAGTTCTCCCGTAAGCATCTCGTATAGCACAACACCGAACGACCAAATATCCGCTCTCAGATCCACATCTCCGCCCATGGCTTGTTCGGGGGACATATAGGCAACCGTTCCCAGGGTCGAACCGATTTGCGTGACTTGTGTCCCGCCGCCGATCTTTGCAAGACCAAAATCCATAATTTTCACATTGTTTTTGATATCCGGCGCGAGCATGATGTTAGCGCTCTTTATATCCCGGTGAATAATTCCCTTCGCATGGGCCGCATTGAGACCCTCCGCTATTTGGATCGCAATGGAAAGGGATTCTTTAATATCCATCGGTCCGGATTGAATTTTTTTCTTCAGATCCTGGCCTTCCAGATATTCCATGACGATAAACATGGTTTCATCCACTTCTTCAATGGCATATATTGTCGCTGAATTTGGATGATTAAACGCGGCGGCGGCCTGCGCTTCAATTTTGAATCGGTCCCGGTCGGTAGGAATGGACGCAACCATCTGAGGCAGGAATTTTATGGCAACCTGGCGCTTGAGTTTGGAGTCTTCAGCTTTGTAAACAATCCCCATGCCCCCTTCGCCAAGTTTCTCAACTATCTTATAATGCGCTATCAACTGTCCGATCATTGATCTCTACTCATCTATAGAATGATTAAAATTATTTGATATTTTTACCGCTTACAACGCTGTAATGAGAAACCTGTATGTCTTCGCTCGTCTTCATATCACCTCTAAAGTCTTTTTCCAGCGCCATTTTCCATTGATAGAAACTTGAAAAAGTGTGTTCAACCAACTGAGTGAGATCTTCAAACTTCCCATTCTTTTCATAATTTTCCGCCTCTTCCCGGCTATCCCAGATGGTGACTGACATAACGTCATTATCTTCGCTCATATTTCCGATAAGAAAAGCGTACAGACACCCGGGAATATTATTAAGCTCGGGGATGATCTTTTCAGAGTAGATGTTTTTGAATTCATCCAATTTCTCTTTCTGTATTTTCGGTGACACAATCCTTACGTACATCCGGGATGTATAATTTTCTATCTGTCTTTTTTCGTTCTTGTTTATCAACACTGAATATTCTTTAAGAACCGGTTCTTCTGTTACCGGTTTATACTCCAGTTCCAACTGTTCAGATAATTGGATTTTCCACTCTGTCGATTCCGCCAGATAGGGTTTAAATTTTTTCAGGAGTTTTGCAAATGTCCCGCTTTTTTCGCATTGTTCCGCGTTCTCGCCTGTATTCCAGAAGCTGAGTGAAATAAATTCATCCGGATGAACACTGCTATTGATTAATCCAATGAATATGACACCTTCAAGCTGTTTAACTTCCGGTATAACGGTGTATTGGAAAAAATTACGAAAGGGTCCCCGGTAAGCGGGATTTATTTTGATCTGAAGCATTCGCATGAACATTTTTTATCCCCCCATGTTATGCGATCCTGCACTTTTTTTGGACACAGTTAAATTTCTATTTTTCCTACCCTGTTCGCTTCACCACAACAACCGTCATATCATCCATCTGAGTACTTTCACTGCTAAAATCAAATACATTTTTCATGATAACCTGAATCAGTTCAGCAGCAGCCAGGTCGCGGTTATTCCGGACAACCTCATACAATCTCTGTTCACCGAACTCCTCCTCGTCCACATTCATCGCTTCAGTTAGTCCGTCAGAATAGAGAAGGAGTACATCACCCGTGTTAAATGACACTCTCTCCTGATCGTATGAATATTTTTCAACGAATCCGACAACGATTCCCCCGGTTGTCAATCGGGTACATTCCCTGTTTGCCCTGAGCAAAAACGGAATATCATGTCCGGCATTCGTATAGATCAAATTATTCGATTTATTATCTATGATTCCATAAAATAACGTCGCGAATTTATCCAGATCCGTACTTCTGAATATCAGCTTATTTGAGCGTCCTATACATTCCCTTGGTCCCGATTCGAGCATCATTGTTTGTCCGCGCAACGTTGCCTGTAGATTCGACATCAGAAGCGCGGCCGGCATGCCCTTACCGGAAACATCTCCGAGGCAGATTGCCAGCTGTGATTCATCCACTTTGATAAAATCATAATAATCACCGCCTACATCTTTCGCGGGAATACTCTGTCCGGCAATATCATAGCCTTCAAAATTCGGGTAATCTTTAGGCAGCAGAATTTTCTGTATCTCGGTTGCCAGTCTCATTTCCTCCTGAATGCGGAAAAGATTCTGCTCCTCTCCATATAATCGCGCGTTTTCAATCACTTGCGTTGACTGTGACGCGATGATCGAAAGCAGTCTTTGATCTTCCGTTGTAAAACCGCTCACATGTTTTTTATTGAAAGCGGTCAGCAGGCCTATCATCTCTCCCTTGAGAATTAACGGAACACTCAAAAGCGACTGCACAGGGAGATCCGCGTCTTTTGGCTTGATAAAGCGGCTGTCATTTTTCAGGTCATTTACAAGAAGTGGTTGTCTGTTTTTTAACATCCAGCCGGTCAGCTGTGTATCCATGCGATAGGGAAGAAACTTGGAACTGTCATCCGCCTTCCGGACCATTGTGTGAAACGGCTTGCCGGAATCATGTTTATCCAGCAGCATGACCGCTCCCTGCTCCACATGGAGATGCTTAATACATTTATGAATGATCAGATCAATGACACGTTCCAGTGATAATGTTGAACTTATCGCGATGGATATTTCATTAAGAATTGATAATTCTTCGATGCCGATTCGTAACCGGCGATTTTCTTCTTCGAGCTGTGTTAATTTTTTGGATAACTGGTCGATTTCCATTACTTCATCCCCCGAAAATTAAAAGAACTGTCGAAGTCTTCCATGACAGATAAGAACAGCATTTATATCAATATTATGATTTATCTGGTAAGCGCCTTAGAGTGCAGGGCAGAAACAGTGTTTTAATTTAACCTATACAACGGAAATATGGCCGTTCTTAATCCGAAACCGGATAGTTTTTGGGATTAAACGACTCATTGTACCCGAAATACCCGCCAGATCCAATCCCGCAGGGATGATCATTGTAGAATAATTGATCCCCTGTCAATCCGCGACCCCGTCGGGATCCAACCGTTACCACGGAAATCCCATTCCACAAACCTGCGACACCACTGGTACCGGATTATTATAAAATTCGGGCATGCAGCTTTTCAGCCCATAGAATTTTTTAGCATCCTGTGCCACGGGCTTCAGATCGAGGAGAGAATATGATTATAATTTTGAGTTGTAGCCTAATTTGGGCTAAAGCCCTGGTGAATAGTAATTTATTGCTTCCGGTCCACTATATGAAGATAGTGGCAATAATCAGTAATTTTATCTCATTGCCACGGGCTTTAGCTCGTGGAATCCAAGACACTCAGGATATCCCGGGCTTTAGCCCAAATATTTAAATCCATGTTTTTTTATAAACAGCTCATATTCTTCCAGAAAACTTTTCATGCGATGATGTTCTTCCTGATTACTAATATATTCACGGACTTTTTCCACCTGCGATTCACTCACTGAAACGGCAATGTATTCATCCTGCCATTCGAATCTGCCCGAAATTAAATTATTGTCATTTACCCAATGCGATGATTCACCTTTTATCAGGAGAGCCACTCTGCTGATTGATTGCGAAGCCCCCAAAGAAACCAGGGCATGACAATGGTCTCCCACACAATTTATTTGCACCAGAAAAATCTTTTTTTGTTTGGCATTATCTCTAATATGTTTTAACAACAATGGCTTTAATTCTTTTGATATTATATTATTTCTGTTTTTGGTGGACCAGATTAGATGAACCCATAATCTGACATAAGGCATAATTAATTCCTTTATTTTGGGCTAAAGCCCTGGTGAATAGTAGTTTATTGCTTCCGGTCCACTATCTGAAGATAGTGGCAATAATCAGTAATTTTATCTCATTGCCACGGGCTTTAGCTCGTGGATTATTGAAACGAGCCATTTTTCAAGAAATATTTTAAATGATCTTGTGACATGATTTTCTCAAATAGCAAACATATTAATCAGACGACTCAGTTAATCATCATTTAAATTCAATATTGGAAAAATTAACCGTCGGAATCATTCACTATAAAAGAAATCTTTTCATAATAAACAATCGACAGGAAGATTTCAAGAGACTGATGATATACGGATAGGAGTAAACACATTGATCGTTTCCCAATCCCGAAGGGATGAAATTTTTATTGAAAACCGGCCGACCTAAAATCCCGCGGCCCCGTAGGGGTCGTACACCACACCGCCGAATCCCTGTTCTACAAAGCTGTGACACCTCCGACGTCAGTTTTTTTATCAAACGACCAATATTTATCTTTAATTCATGGATTCCAATGCATCTGTTAATCCCAATCCCGTAGGGATGAAATTATTGTAGAAAAAAATACACTGCGTTATTCTGCGACCCCGGCGGGGTCGTACAATTACCATTAAATTGCCATTTCTACAAAGATGTGACGCCTACGGCGCCGGGTT
>JACDJA010001214.1_pt1 | contig 22478 bp, 18 predicted proteins | sample 7449241 | NCBI WGS metagenome assembly JACDJA01 (sample SAMN14253289, study PRJNA609438) | sludge metagenome | isolation source: initial anaerobic sludge | collected 2018-12-20 | reverse complement strand
CGCAGGTAGCGTTCCGGGCTTTCGAGCAGAAACACGTCGCGCGGAAGAATTTCGTTCGAGGTTACGCTCTGTCCCAGATTCACCACCTGCGGCAATACGGCATTCAGCATCACCTGGTCGCCGGCGTTGTTGTTCCGCCGCGCGATCACATTGCCCTTGGTATCGGTTGCCATCCACGCATCCACGTAGGCCAGATTGAAGGCATGCCCCTGCAGCAATTCCCGCAGCGGCGCGGCGCGGCGTTCGGCGAGCGCATCCTTCGTCATCTGCAACACCGCAGTCTGGCTCAGCAGCGCATTGAGCGTATCCAGCCGGCCGGTGTGGGCGGCCAGGGCGCCGTGCACACTCATGACGAGCGTGTCCTGGACATGGCGCTGCGCGGTGTCGCCCAGCACGCGCTGCACGAGAAGCGTGACGCCGGTGAGCGGCACGGACAGGACAATGAAAAAAGCGATGAGCGTCTTCCAGCCGATCGACAAGCGGAAGCGTTGCGCGCCCCATACGACGCGATAGGGATTCTTCCGTCCCGGGACGACGGCGGCTGTTTCACTCATGGGCGATCCACAGCGGATACCACGCTGTCTCGGTTAGAAACGCAAGGGCAGTCGCAAACGCCGCCAGTGATCTGATACAATTTTCCATAATTTTTATTTATGGCGACATTCATAAACGAGCATAAACGATTCTGCGCAGGCATCGTCGCCTTTTTGGACATGCCTGACATATCGTCCTTTTCCAACCCTTCTTGACCCGTACGAACAGCCCAACATGCACAACCCGAAGCACTGTACCGATTTGAAACCATTCCGTGTCCACGTCACCGCCGCCGGCGCGCTGCTCGCCGGCATGCTTGCTCTCGGCGGCTGCGAGCGCAACACCGCGCCGGCCGCCGAACAGACACCCGCCGCCGCACCCCAGGCACCCGTCGATAACCTGCTCTCCAATGTTCCGGTGCAGGGCAACGAGGCGCTTCCGCCGAGCCATCCGCCACTGCCTGCCGCAATGCCCCCCCACCCCACCGGTGCCGCAGGCAACCGGCCCGACCTCGACCGGCAAATCGCCGCCGAACACCCGCAAGGCAGTGGCAAGAACAAACCCGCCGTGGTCGTGCCGGACGCGGTGAAGGCACAATGGACCGGCGCCACGCTTGCAGTGAGCGTCGGCGGCCAGGAAAAGCAAATCAAGCTTGCCGTCGGCAAAACGGCCACCATCGGCGACAAGCTGCAACTGCACCTGCTGCATTTCCTGCCCGCGTACACCAGCAACTTCCAGACGGTGACGAGTTCCTCCAGCGAGCCGATGAATCCCGCGGTACAGATCGAGATCGTCTCGAACGGCCAGGTGCTTGCGGAGGGCTGGGTGTTCCAGAACCTGCCGGACTTCAATTCCTTCAAGAGCGAGCAGGTTCAGGTGCGTCTGGTGTCCGGCGAACGCGCTGCGACGAAATGACGCGGCCTGCCGGCTGCGAAGCTGCATGACAATCCGCACTCGATGGCACCGGCGTGCAGTCGGTTGCTTCGGTACGCCGTGCCTTGCATGAACCCGGACAATCCACTGGAACCCCTGTACGTGACAAATCAACGGACTGAAAGAACCGCGATGAAACGAACGGCACTGATTCCACTGTTCGCGCTGCTGGCCTGCCATGCTGCCCCGCTCCACGCGCAGTCGCCGAGCAAGGACGCCAAAGCCGCGCAGGAGCTGAAGCTCGCCATCGAGCGCCAGGTGCTGGGCATGAATGTCAACCAGGACGTCAAGTACCTCATCGACTACCACTTCTCGACATTTCACGGCATGTACGCCTACCGCGAACTGATGCGCTGGGCGCAGGCAGCACCGCCGCCCGAGCGCGAAGCGCTCATGGCGCTGACGCGCGCCGGCCTGGAGGCGGTGGTCCGCGACTCGGGCATGGGCATGCCGCTGGGCAAGGGCGCCGGGCATGCACTCGGTCTGCTGTTCGACAAGGGCCTGCCGCGTTACGCGGCGCGGCCGGATTTCTCCGATCCAGCCACCCTCGGGTGGGACCCCGCGAGTTTCGAGCACACGGTCTCGCCTGCGGCGCTCGGCCAGTCGCTGGGCGCCAAGGCGCTCTTCGTGCAGATTGAAAGCGGCAAGCTGGACGCGACACGGGACATGCTGCTGGCGTCCGCGCTGCAGGAATTCCAGACGCTGCTCACGCTGCTGGAACGCGGCGGCGACCCCGGCACGCGCTACATGCCTGCCGCCCTCAAGCTGGAAAGCGGCAGCTGGACGGTGACCGACGCATCCAGTTCCCTGTACGGCCAGCTATCGCTGCTGCAGGGCCTGGCGCAGCTTCACACCACCCTCACCCAACCGGAACTGGCGAGCACCCCGCTCGCAGGCAAACCCGCTGCGGAATGGCGCAAGGACGTGCGGCGCACGCTGGAGCGGATCTTCAACACCATGCTGACGCTGCACCGCGACCCACGCTCCGGCAGCCTGGTCCGCTCGCACGATTCCAAGCGTGGCGCCGCCGACCGTATCGGTGCCGACGAAGCGGGTTACGCCCTTGAGGTGCTGGCCGATCTGGCTGCCGTCCTGCCGCGCGAAGATGGCCTGCGCGACAAGGTGCTGCGGCAACTGACAACCCAGGCCGACTACCTGCTGGCGCGCCTGGCGCAACGCAGCACCGCCCCGCGCACGTTTCTGGTCGGGAACGACCGCGTGTTCGACGGCGTGGTCATGCGCCTCGACGACCCGTTGTCCGTCATCGCGGGCCTGCTGGCGGCGAGCGAGGCAAGCGGCCAGGATACGCCTGCAAAAAAGGCACTGGAGATGTATGAGGCGGCTCGTTCCGCACTCTGGTCCGACGCGGCCGGCATCTTCCGCTCCGCCGCCGGCCAGGCGTTTTCGGCCTACGACGGACAGCTTTTCGGCCTGGCGCTCGCCACCTGGCGACGGCTGGAAAATGCGCTGCCCGCCGGCGAAGCCCGCCGCCACGGCGGGCACCACATCGAAATGGTGCTGCGACAGGCAGGTCTGCAACAGGCCGAAGGTCCCGCCACCGGCGAACCACGCCAGCCGGAAGCATTCATTCGCGACGACCTGCCGGACCTGATGCGTCGCATCGCGACGCTGAAAAAGGACGAACAGGCCAAAGAAATCGCCGCCGCGGTCAAGGCCCTGAGCGATCAGGATGGCGACGGCATCCCCGGCTGCCGTTTCGCCGGCGGCGCCTTCGGCGCCGCGCCGGTCATCGTCACCCAGACCAGCGTGAAAACACCCTTTGCGGCAGTGGAAGGAAAAACACCATGAACCACAACAATCCACTGGAACATCCGCTCGGGATCAGCCGGCGGCATGCAGGCCGGACCTCCGACCGACCCAGCACGCTCGAGCCCGTCGGGCTGAAGCCCAACCTACGCGGCAGCACGGGCACCAACCAGCGTCCGGTTGGGCAATCCGGGTGGAAACCAGCCGCGTTGCTCGCCGCGCTGCTCGTGTGCAGCGCCCCAATGGCTCACGCCTTCAGCGGAATGGGCAATCCGGAACGCGGCAGAATGGTATTCAACCAGCGCTGCGCCGTGTGCCACGGCGAAGACGGTCGAGGCCGCGAAGGCATGGCGGCCGACTTCGTCGGCGAATGGCACCGCCTCACCAAGCCGGACCAGGAATTGTCCCGCAACATCCGCTCGGGCGCGGTGCGCACGCCCGGCAAGCTCTACAGTGCCGGCCAGTGCCCCCCGCAGATGCTGGACGACCGCGACATGGACGACGTGTTGTCCCATCTGCGCAACGCCTTCGGCTCACCCAGATTCGATTTCGACCGCTGAAGCCTCATGCCCCACGACACCACACCCGGCGCGGCCCGCTCCGACATCCGCCCGCGCAAGCCGCTTGTCGCCCTTCTCCTTTCCGTCTGCCCGGGATTGGGGCAGCATTATGCGGGCCATCTCGGTCGCGGCATCCTCCTCTACATCGCGCTCATCGTGGCCTCCTGGCTCGCCGCCATCGCCTTCATGTCGGTCGGCAGCAAGCTCAGCATCGTTTTTCTGTGCGTGCCCTTTGTCGGCGCGGCGCTGATCGCATTCGACGCCTGGAACTGTGCGCGCCGTCAATCGCCCGACTACCGTCGGCAATGGTTCAACCGCCTGTGGATTTATGCCGGTGTGTTTCTGACCCTGCTGTTCACTGTCAACCCGCTGATGGATCTCCTGGTCGGCCGCCACGTCGTGCGCGCCTTCTTCATGACGTCCTCCAGCATGGCGCCCGCCATTCTCGACCGCGACATCGTGCTGGTGAACAAACTGTCTTTCCCGCAACGCGGTGAGATCGCACTGGTTCAGTTCGGCGAAAGCAAACCCGGCGCCAAGCTCACGCGGCTCATCGACGATCAGTTCATCAAGCGCGTCATCGCCGTCCCCGGCGACACCCTGCAAATCCGCGGCGACACGGTGTGGGTCAACGGCCAGAAAATCGAGGAACCCTACGCCAACTTCAGTGGCATGCTGCGCTTCAGCAGCGCCGAAGGCTCCAGCTACGGCCCCACGACCCTGCCACCGGACGCCTGGTTCGTCATGGGCGACAACCGCAACGAGAGCATCGACAGCCGCCTCCTCGGCTTCATCCGCAAGGAACAGATCGGCGGCACCGTGACCAAGGTATTCTGGTCGTGGAATTTCGAGCAAAACGGCATCCGCTGGGATCGCACCGCAAAAAGCCTGAAATAGGGTGTCGGGTTGAAACCCGACCTGCGCATCCGCACCCATGTTTCCCGCAGGCCGGGCTTCAGCCCGACACGACGGACTCAAGCCCTACTGAAACAGATACTGCCCGTGGATGCTGCGCCGGATGAGCAGCAGGCCATAGGTGGTGAACAGCATCATGGCGTAGGGCACGAGCGCTACGGCGGCCCAGCGTTTGCCGCGCCAGGCGGGCCGGTGGCGCAGATGAAGCGCGAAGGCGTACGCCATGGCGGTGGCAAACGACCAGCTCTCGATGGGGTCCCAGCCCCAGAAGCGGCCCCACGCCAGGCTCGCCCAGTAAGAGCCCGCCATCACCATCGCCACCCACAGGAAGAAGGTCCAGTCGGTGAGCCTGCCCGCCAGCACCGGCGTGTCCGGCGCGTCGAGGCGTCCCGCGAGCCAGGCGACATGAACGCCTGCCGCCAGGGTGGCTGCGCCGATGGCAAAGGAATTGAGCTGCGCATGGATGACCAGCCAGTTGGTGCGCAACGACGGATCCATGGGAAACGTTCCCCGGCTGTGAAACAGTGCCCACGTCACACCCAGCCCCGCCACCGCCAGGGCCAGCACGCCCGCAGGGCGCAGCTCCGGCACGCGCCACTGCGCCGCCAGGAAAACCAGCACGATCGCCAGGGCGTCCACCGTCAAATCCTCATAGCGCGTCACGATGGGAATCTGGCCGATGTCCTGCCAGCGCCAGGCCAGCAGCCCCAGATGGAGAACCAGCCCCGTAAAGCCCAGCGCGATGGCCAGACGCTGCCGGCGGTCTTGCCCGAAGCCGAGCAACAGGGCGCCGGCGCCATACAGCGCCGCGACCCCCCCCTGGAGATACAGGGCGGTACTCATCGGGCTTTCTCCCACTCGCGCCACTGCCGCGCGAAGCGCCAGTCGTCGCGCAGCGCCCAGGCGTCCACCCGCCATGTCTCGCCGCCGCGCCGCAGGCGCAGACGGCGCGGATGGAATAGGAGCGACAGCAACGTACCCGCCAGCAGACACGCCATGCCGGCGAACACCAACCCGAGAAAGGGATCGGCAGAAAGATACAGCCCCGCCCACGGCACCGTGCCGAGGAAAGTCAAACGATAGACACCCAGATCGGCGGATTCGCCCGGTGCGAGACGCCCGTTGAAAACGACCCTGCCACGCTGCCGGGCTTCGAGCTGGAATGCCGGCTGATCTCCCGGCGTCAGCACCATGCGATAGAGAACGGGCTGGCCATCCAGTTCGATGATCTCGTCGCGCTTCAGAGGAGCGGTTTCCTTCCAGCCCGCAGGCGCAACGCGAAAATTGACCAGCAGGCGGAAATGGCGCCCATCCGGCAGCAGCCGGTCGAATACCGCGGTGTGGCCGATGTTCTTGTCCAGGTATACCGCATACGGCCCCACGGCATGAGGACGGTTCACCTCCACCGTGTCGCGATAAACCCCACCCTTATCGCGCAGGGTGACGTCGGCCCGCAATCCGGTCAGGTGCTCGCCGGCTTCCAGTTCCACGTGCAGACGGTCGAGGCGGAGACGAAAATCGGGAATGCGGGCGGGATCGCTCCCCGTCTCCAGGAGCAGCTTGTCCGGCTGGCCGGCGTAGATTTCGCCCTCGCTCAGCTCAAGGTGCGCACCAAAACGCGCCGGCGTGTTCAGGGCCACGCCGGCAACCAGCATCACGAAGCCCAGATGCAGCAGCGGCACACCGAACAGCGCGAATTCCTGACGCCGGCTTTCGTCATGCGCGGCAAAGTGCCGCGCCAATCCCGGCGGCAGCGCACCCGCGCCGTCCATGCGATGGGTGGGTGGCGCCTTGCCGCGGAACCATGCCAGGATGCGTACGCTGTGCGCCGCCATCGCCGCGAGCAGGTTGGCGCCAAGCATCAGACACAACACGGTAAACCAGGTCGAGCCGTAGACACGCGACAGCCCGAGCCCGTCGAATGCCGGCGCAAGCCGCGGCCAGTCGGCCTGCCAGGCGTCCAGCTCCGCAGGCGCCAGCCGGTCCAGTTGCGGCAGGCTGCCTCCCGCCACCGTCGCCAGCACGAGCAGGGCAAGCAGCAGCAGTCCCAGCCGGGGCGAGGCGAGCAGCCGCCATCCCGCCCGCATCACGGGTAGGTGGATTTGTCCGAGCAACTGCCGGTGCCCGAGCCGTTATGGCAGTCGGTTCTTTTCCAGGTGCCGCTGGCGATGGCATTGACGTTGATGACGTCCGAGTTGATACCGTAGTCGTTGCACTTGTTGTTCGCCTGATACGTTGCATTGTTGCAGATGAGCATCTGATTATGCGCGTTGTAGGGTTCGGGATCCTTGTTTGCACCCCGGCCGTAAACCAGCAACGCGCGATTCGGCATGCCGTGCGGCACCGCCGTATGACAGGCGAGGCAGGGCATGTCGCGCATGTTCACATGGCGGGCGTGCAGATTCTTGTTCGCGCCGCCCATGGCCCCCCGGAAACCCGTCTTGTTTGCGGTGCCGAGAAAATCCGTCGTTCCCGCGTAGACCATCCAGTCATGACACTTGAAGCACAGATGGTTCTGGGTGCCGAGCATGCCGGTGGTGCGATCGTACGGCCCCCACAGGATGGGCCACACATCCGCGCCGTGCGGCCCCTTCAAACCGGGCAGGTCGGGCTGACTGTCGGAATGGCATTCCGAGCAGGTCATCAGGGAGGTGGGCGTCATGCCGTTGATGAGCGAGGACGCGTAATTCCCGCTGGTCGCGTTGTTGAACGGATTCTTGCCCTGCGCGACCACCGGATGGTAGGACGCGTTGTTGGGGTTGAATTCCTTGGCCTGGTCGGTATTGATTCCCCCCGCGATGATGCCGTAGGGATCCGCCGGCGGCGTCGCACCGAAGGCGTAGTAGGAATGGCATTTGAGGCAAAGCTGGTGCTGGTATTGCACGTCGTCGACGACGGTATAGGTGGTCACAGGTTGCCAGGCGGCCGGCCAGGTGGGCTGCACGCCCCACACGCCCTTATTCACCGGCGCGGCGAGGTTGTTGGTGGGATTGGGCACGCTGGGCGACACGCCAGGCGACACGGCGTGGGGATTGTGGCAGTCCTCGCACTCGGCGTGGCGATTGCTGCCCAGCTCGGCGGGTTCCTCGCGCACCTTGCCATCCGGCATGCGCTTGGGGTTGTGGCGGCCGTCGTAGGCGGGGTTCTTGGTGGGGTGCGCATACATCTTGTTCAGTGCGGCATCGATGTTCCAGTACGACACGTTGCCGTTGTGGCAGACGAGACAGACCCTGGCCTCGCCGTCCTGCTTGAGAATGCGGCTGCCGCTGGTGGCGGCATTGTGCGGCTGGTGGCAGCTCTCGCAGCCGTTGGCCTTGTTGGTCGAATTGGGATCGAGGGGAAGATTGTGCCCGGGCACGTGCCAGGGATTGTCGCCCGCGCCGTTCCATTGCCGCGTCTGTTCCCGGTGCGACATGTTGCTCACCGTGTTCCAGTACATTTTGTCATGGCAGGTGCGGCACAGCGGCGAGCCATAACCGGCGCCATCGGTGTAGCCGACATGGAGAAATTTCGGATTGGCCTCGACGTGCGGATCGTGGCAGCTCGCGCATTGCATCTGGCCGGTACTGTCGGGCTTGATCTTGCCGGTGAGCGCGGCGGGCGAGACGAGTTCGGGATTGGTCGCCGCGAGCGTCGCATCGTAGGTAAAGGAAATCGGGTGATCGTTGCGCAGGTCGGTGCCCAGGCTCGCCGGTCCCGTGAGGAAGGCTTCGAGACCGGAGACCGTGCCCGCAGTCTGATGGCCGAACGGCAGGTTCTGCACGCCGCCCAGTGCGACCGTGCCGTCGTGGCAGGACAGGCACAGCTTGGAGGTGCCGGTGGGCTGTCCCGGCGTCGCGGCGGCAAGCGTGTTGCTGCCGTAGGGCGTGTACACCGCCGCCGACAGTGCATGGTTCCACAGCGGCACGGCGGGATTGGTGTTGTGGGGCGTGTGGCAGAACACGCAGATCTGGCTCTCCGCCGTTGCCTTGTAGGTGCCGGGGCCACTGGCGGACAGGTTGTGCTTGGTGTTGGCGATGTTGGCCATGCCCGACGCGGTCCAGCCGAGCAGGCCGACGACGAGCGGAATGGCGGCAAGCCATGCCCAGGTACGGGTTCTCGCGCGCGGCGGCATCCGGTCGCGGGGTTCCATGCGCGTCTCGGTCGCGTCCGCGGCAAACAAGGCTGATCTATCTCGCATCACGGCCTCCGAGGTACTGGAAAATCTGCACGCGGTTGTTGTAGGAGTCGGCGACGTAGATCCGGTTCTGCGCGTCGATCAGCATGCCCGCCGGCAGCCAGAACTTGCCCGGCTCCTGGCCGGAGGTGCCCCAGAACAGCAGCAGGCGTCCCGTTTCATCGAACACCTGGACATTGTCGAAGCCCGCATCGCTGACGTACACATGGCCTTCGCTGTCCAGCGCCACGCCCTTGGGCGCGGAAAAATCGCCGGAGCCATCGCCGTGCTTGCCGAAAGAGGAAACCCGGCGACCCTCGGCGTCGAAAATCTGGATGCGCATGTTCATGCTGTCGGTCACCGCGAGACGGCCGTGACGATCCAGCGCGAGGAAGGTGGGAAAGTTGAACTCCCCCGCTTCGCTGCCGCGCCGGCCGATCGTGCCGGCGAGCTTGCCGCTCGCCAAGTCGACGATCTTGATGTCGTGCGCCGGCGTGTCGGTGACATAGAGGCGCTCGCGCGCGCGGTCGATGGCCAGCGCGGACGGACGCCCGAGCCAGCCCGCCGTGTCGAGGAGGCGCTCGAACTTGCCATCGGGCCGGAAAACCAGAATCTTGTTCAGTTCGCCGTCGGCGACATAGATATTGTCTTTGCCGTCCACCGCGAGACCGATGGGCAAGCGCAGCGTGTCCCACTTGCTGCCGCGCAGGAATGCATAGCGGCTCTTGCTGCGGTCTAAGATGTGCACGCGCCCGCGTTTGGTATCGGCCACCAGCAGACGGTCCTGGCCATCGACGGCGACGGCCATCGGACGAACGATGTTTTCGTCGTCGGTCTCGCCGCGAATGAAGTCCCACACCTTGCGGAAAAACCCCCGCTTGCGCCCGATATCCTCCGGGCCGGAAATCGACCCGACGTAGCGGATACGCGGCTGTAACGGCGGTGACGGCCACACCAGTTCGGGTGTGGCGGCCTGCGCGGCACCCCTCACCGGTGCGGTTTCCTTTGCCCACGCGGCGGGCGACGCCACGAACAGGGCGAGGGCGAGGCAGGGCAGCGTCCTCATCGCGCGGTGCAGGCACACACGCCAGCGCGCGAGGCCGGAATTCCGCGTGTCCGCGATGACGGATTCCAGCGTGTTCGGCATGGGGTTCACGGCTTCCAATCTCATCATCATCTCATCGGTAAAGCAAATGCTTGCGGCGCGAGGTGTCGCCGTGGAAATACTTGTAACGGAACAGCGCATCGAGGCCATGGCAATCCGCGCACAGGGAAAAATCGCTGGTGTTGCGCAGGAAACTGCTGCGCGCGTCACCCTCGACGTTGCGCCCTTCACCGCCCTGCGCGTGCTGCACGCTCCACTGGTGGGCATTGTGACAGGTCGCGCAGGAAATGACGCCGGAGCCACTGCGCACCCCCTCGGGCGTGAACACGGGAAAATAACCGCCGTTCTGGCGCCGGTTGCCCGGGTTGGAGATGACGTTGACCTTTGCCGGATGGCTGCCCTGGAGGGGTATCTTCGCCGCCGCCACCTTCTCCGCGGCGTGACAGGAGCGGCACAGGCGTTCCATCACATCGTTGCCCTCGCCCAGCGGACGCGCCCACAGGCGGACCGGGGCCGCCGCGTTGTGCACCAGATGGCACTGGCCGCATACACCGGACGCCTGCGTGTCCTGCGCGCGGATGTTGGTGGCCTGCGGCGCGGTGACGGCGAGATCATGGTCGGTGTCCTTCACCTGTTGCTTGTCGGGGTGACAGTTGGCACACAGGGTCGGCGCCGGCCAGGCCGGTGCACGCAGAAAGCTGTCGGCCGCCCCGCCTTCGACGTCGGCGCGTGCGCCGGCCTTGCTGGCGGGGTTCGCCGGATCCCATTGGTGCAGGTCGTGGCAGGTCGCGCACGCCACCTTGCCCTGCGCGGCGTCCTTCGTGCCCTCGGCGGTGAACAGCGGCAGGGTGGTGCTGCCGCCGATGTTCTTCAGGTCCACGCGCAGGGGATGGCTGTTGGCGCCGGTCTGTTTTTTCGCGGCGACACCACCATCGCGGTGGCATTCGGCGCACAACACCTCGATGCCATCCTGCCCCGGCCCGGTGGCGCGCGCCCACATCTTGGCACCATTGCCGTTGTGCGGCAGATGACAGGCGCCGCACACGCCGCTCTCCGCGGTGGTGCGTCCCCTGGTATTGGACGCGCCGGGCGCGGAAATGGCGAGGTTGTGTTTGGACAAGGCGATTGCACCCTTGTCGACGTGGCAGTTGGCGCACAGTGTCCCCTTGCTGTCGTTCGGCAGACGCAGGAAGCTGGATTCGCCCGTGCCCTTCGTCGTTCTTGGATCGCCGGCGGCTTTGACTTTGCCGCCCGGTGCCCAGTTGTGCGGGTCGTGACAAGTGCCGCACGCCACGTTGCCACCCTCCGCGGCCGGCACACCGTGCGGGTCGTAGAGCGGCAGCACCGTGCCGGGCGTGGCGATGCTTCCGGGCGGCACCGTCCATTGTCCGTCTTTTGCCGTGATGCCGATGCGCGCGATGGGCACGCCCACCGGATGGCTGTTGTCACCGACAGTGCGCTTGCGCGCAAGTCCCGCCGCATTATGGCAGTTGAGGCAGGCCGACGAAGCCGGATCGGCCCCGGTCAGCACCTCGCGCGCCCACATGCGCGGGCCGCCGCCGTTGTGCGGCACGTGGCAGCTCGCGCAGACACCGGCCTGCGCCGGGGTCTGTCCGCGGATGTTGCGCTCGGTCGGCGCCATCACGGCAAGATCGTGCTTGGTGTTGACGATGCCGGACTTGTTGGTGTGACAGACCAGACACAGCCCGGCATCGGGACCGTTGGGTTTGCGCAGGAACTTGTCGCTGCCGCTGCCAGGATCGCCCGGCTTCGATGCCTTCTGTGGGTCGCGCGGGTCCCACTGGTGCGGATCGTGACAACTGGCGCACGCCACCCGGCCCTTGCCGTCACCCACCGACTTGACACCCTCGCGCGTGTAGCCTGGCAGGTCGACGGCCGCGCCAAGACGCGCCATGTCGCGCCCCACCGGATGGGTGTGCGTGCCGACCTGCCGTTCGGCAGCCAGGCCGCCTTCGGTGTGGCAGGTGAGACACAGATCGGATATCGGGTCGTCGCCGGGCTTCACCGCGCGCGCCCACATCTTCGGCCCCTGCCCGCCGTGCGGCAGGTGGCAGGCGCTGCACACGCCGGCGCGCCCCACTTCCTGGCCGCGCACGTTCTGGTCTTTCGCGCTCACCAGCGCCATGTTGTGCTTGCTCGTCGCCACGCTGCGCTGGCCGACATGGCAGGTCACGCACAACCGGGACTGCGGATTGGGGGCCACGAGTATGCGCGCCCCCTCTTCGGCGAAATGCGGCTTGTGGCAGGTCTGGCAGATCACCGTGCCGCCCTCGCCCAGCTTTGCGCCGCGCTCCAGCAGGGTCTGCGGAATCTTCACCTTGTCGGGGCGGATGTTCACCGGATGGGTCGCCATGCGCCCCGCCTCCGCGAGCGTGCGTGCGTAGCGGTCGGCATGACAAGTGCCGCACAACTCGGAGTTGGGATTCTTCACCACCAGCAGCTTCTTCTCCGGCGCGCCGTGAACGAGATGGCAGGACTGGCAGATCACGTTGTTGCCGCCACCGAATTTCGAGCCGGCGCGGGTCAGCGCAGACGGCGTCTCCTTCATCGCACGAAATACCGGATGGTTCCCCTCGTCGGGCCCGGTGCCGCGTTCCAGATGGCAGCTCATGCACAGACTGGAATCGACGTTCTTCATGCGCAGGAACACCGGCGAGAGTTTTTCTCCCCAGTCCACGCCATGCGCACTGTGGCAGGTGCCGCAATACATCTTGCCGTCCTCGTTGAGCGGGAACAACTGCTTGCCGTCCGCCGTCGGGATGTTCACCTTGCCCGAGGGCTTCACCCCGATGGGATGAAAATTCTGCCGGTTCTTCCACGCGAAACGCGAATCCAGCACGAAGCCGTCGTGGCAGGAAAAGCACATGCGGTCGGTGCTCGCCGCGTCCTGCCTGCCGGTTGCGACCACCGGCTTGGGATCGTGGGCGATGAGGGGCGTGACGTCCTTGCGGTTGAAATCCACCAGCCACATGACGTGACAGGTCGAGCATTCGCGCTGCGGCGAAATGTCGCGCGCCGCCTCTGCCCAACGTGGCAGCAGCGCGAGCAACGCCAGCCCGGCGAGCAGCAGGATCGTGGACCAGCCTCCGGCGATGCGCGGCAGCGTCGACATCGCGTTCATCGCAGGCTGTATACGGACACCTTGTTCGCCAGCATTTCGGCCACGAACAGGCGATCCGACGCGTCGACGGCGATGCCGCCCAGCGCGGTGAACCGGCGGATCTTGCCGCGCGCGCCCAGCACGCGCTGGAAGCGGTAGTCGCTACCGAACATCTCGACCACATCCATGTAGCTGTCCGTCACGTAGATGCGCCCGCCACGGTCGACCGCGACGCCTTTGGGGCGAAAAAGCTGCCCGGGCAGGACGCCCCAGCTGCCGACCTGGAAGACGAAACGTCCCTGCGGTTCGAATATCTGCACACGCGAATTGAGTGCGTCCACGACGTACACGTTGCCGTCGGGAGCCACGACGACCGAAGCCGGATAACGGAATTCGCCCTGCGCCTCACCCTCGACACCCCACTGGCGCAGCACCTGGCCGGCGGCGCTGTAGGCGGTAAGGCGGTGTCCGCCGGTCACGTACAGCGTCTGGCCGTCCGCGGCGGGCGCCACGTCGATGGGACGGACGCTGCCGGTGCGGAACGATCCGCTGAAACGGCCATTGGCGTCGAACATCTGGATGCGCCGGTTGCCGCTGTCCGCCACGTAAACGCGGCCCTGCGCGTCGGTGCCGATGCCCACCGGATCGGCAAACTCCCCGTTGCCCTCGCCCTTGGTGCCAAAGGCAAAGAGAAATTTTCCCGCAGACGAGAACACCGCCACCCGCTGGTTGCCGCCGTCGACCACGTACACCCTCCCGCCTGCGCCAATCGCCACATCGCTCGGCAGCGACAGGCTGCTTCCGCCACCGGCTGTGAGATCGAACAGGTGCCGCGTCTCGGCCAGCGGAACCTCTGCTGCAGCAACCCCGACCCCGGCGAGACCGATCAGGATCGCGCTGGCGGCGTGCCGCAGGATCCGGCGCAGCCCGTCGCAGTTCATGCTACGGGGTGGCACCCTGCACAGGCGGAGCGGGCGGCGCATCGAAGGTGTTGCGCCACCAGCTGCGCGGATCGCGCTTGATGTCTTCTGCGCTCGGCGCCGGTGCCCTGGCATCGGTGCCGAACAGCACGCCCTGACGCGCCTTGTTCGTCTCGTCGAGGAAGATCGAGGGGATGTAGAACTCGCGGTATTTTTGCACGATGCCGACGATGTTCAGATTGGTGAGCGCCTGGATGCGCCGCTCCGAGAAACCCAGCGCGCGATACGGCACATAGCTCTGTTTTTCCTCGGTGTGGCAGCGGGTGCAGAAGCGCCCGATGGGGTTCACCTGGCTGTGGAAGGCTTTCTTGATCGAGCCCATATCCTGATCGGAAAGCTGGCTGCGCAGCTTGATGAACTCCTGCGCTTCCGGTGCATCCTCGGTGATCTCAAGAAGCGCTTCGCGCCCGTTCAGCGTGGTGTACGGCACGACCTTGGAATAATAGTCGTCGGTTTCGAGCAGCGAACCGGTTGCCGCGTCGACGTCAGTGCCGAAGGGCTTGCCCTTGACCTCGATACCCGAATAGTTCAGCCAGCGCAGGTTGACGGTCTGCTCGGGAACCTTGCGGTCATCCGCGTGGCAGGTCATGCAGCCGAGGAACTGGGTGTGCATGTTGAGCAGCGTACGGATCATCGGCTTCTTGGCGTGCGGGTAGTCGCTGTGACAGGTCGAGCACACCGGACGCTTGCCCTGCTGCAACGGATCGACCGCCGGCACGTTGTGGAAATGGCGTGCACGCTCCTTCTGCCGCTCCACATCCAGCTTGGCCAGCAGGGTGGGCGCATCGGGCTCCTTCTTCTTGCCGCCGACCATGGAATAAACGGACGAGGCCAGCAGAACGCCGATGACGATCCACAGGAATACGGACACCATCCACGCCCACACCGGATGGTTGCGCCGCAGGCCGGAGATGGAGAAGAAATCGCGCCGGAGCTCACCCGGAATGCGCGCCTTGTGATCGATGATGATCAGCACGGCGATGGCGAAAAGGATGAACATCACCACGGCGAGCGCCACGAAGATGCCATCGAGTTGAACAGTTTGATGCATGGTCATTCCTCAAGTTTGATCGTCAGCCCTGGGTGAACATCAGCCAGATCGCGTACAGGCCGAACACGGTCCATGCCAGCACGAAAGCCAGCGAGCCGTAGGCGAGCACTTTCTGCCAGGTTTTCAGTTCGGTCTTCATCGCGTTCCAGTCCAACCCAGGTTCCAAATCGGTTCCCCGCGCGCCGGCGGGGACACGGCATGTTCATTCACGCGGCTGCGTACCCCAGATCTTCTTTTTCGCGATCAACTCCCGGAGGTATTTCCTTTCCTCCGGCATGCTCACGATGCAGCGCAGGTATTCGTGGAAATGCTCCTCGATCTGGTGCTCGCGGGTGATCTTGCCGGTGAGGAAGGTCCATTGCATCGGGAAGCGGCCCGGCGCGAGATGGACGTTGTACCAATGCCAGAAGGCGATCACCAGCAGCGCCAGCAGCGCCTCGTGGGGATGGGACAGGCGCATCATTTCCTGGAAATGCGAGGCGATGCCGACCGGCAGGATGCTTGCCCACACATCGGGAAACAGGAAGGTCGAACCCGAGACCACCATCACGGTATTGCCGAAGCCCGCCGCAAAATAGTGGATCTTCTGCTTGTACATGAACTTGTCCATTTCCGGACGTACCGGGCGCTTGCCGCCGAAGAACAGCATGTCTTCCCTGAAGTCGCTGATGTCCTTCCAGATCGGCAGAATGGTGCGGCGCAGTTCGAAGGTGCGGTTGCGCCACTTGATCAATGTCCCAAGCCCGATGGTGGCGAAGTGGTACACCATTGCGAAGATCATCGTCACCGCGAGTGTGCGGTGGATCACGCGTGTCACCTCCAGGCCGCCCAGCATGGAGTTGAAAGGCTCCGCCCAGAAGGCGCTGTGGTAATGAATGGGCAAGCCGGTGAAGGCCAGCAGCAGGAAGGTGGAGAAAATCAGCAGATGCTGGATGCGGATATGAATGCTGTACCGGTAGAAATCGCCGATCGGGTTCGAATCCACGTTCTTGTAGAGCAGTGAACGGTCATCGGGCAACAGCGCGATCACCTCGTCAATGTCCCGCTCCTCCTCCGGTCCCACCCGGTTGTGGCGCTTTGCGTTATGCAGCACTTCGCGTGCTTCGTGTGACAATTCCATCTTTGGTGTGTCCTTATGCGTCGATTCGTAATAGTGTCCGGGTTCGGTCCCGTCACACGATGCGGTTGCTCTTGCGCCGCGTGCGCCGCCACCACGAGCTTCCCTCGCGGAAGCGCCAGCTCACACCATCGCGCAGGCGTCCCCAGGTTTCGATGGCCGCCAGCCCCACCAACACCACCAGCGCGGTGTTGCCCACGATGCCGTAGATCATCTCCGCATAGTGCTTGAACGCGTTGTCTTCCTTCTTGCTGGAAGGATGGGGGTCGAGCGCGGCGTAGTTCGCGTCGGCGCGCACGTGACACTGCTTGCAGGTCTCCACCCGCTTCTGCGCGCTCACCGGCGATCTCGGGTCGCGCGACGGCAGGAGCTCGTGCACGCTGAGGTAATAGTTCACGGCATCGGCATGGCAGTTCAGACAGTTGGCCGCGTCGGTATTGCCGTACTTGGTCACCTTGCCGTGGAAACTCTCCTCGTACGACGACACCGCAATCGGAAACTTGCGCCCGAGTTCGCGCCCTTCCTGTGCCGCAACCTGCTGGCGCCGCTCGATCATGCCCTTGTCGGCGTGGCAGGCAGAGCACATCGCGACGATTTCCTGCGGCGAGCGCTTGACCTCACGGATACGCCGGCTGGTGTGGTTGTACCACTTCTCGGCAAAACCGGAATCCTCGTGGCACACCACGCAGCGGTCGACAATATGCTTGGGCGGCTTCTCTTCCTTGGCGTTGTAGAGGGGATTGGTGTGGCAGTTCACGCAGTACGGCTTGTCCGCGTCACTGCCGGTGGCGATCTTCTCGCGCCCGTGCACGCTCTTGCGGAACGTATCGACGATCGGCTTGTGGCTGAACGGCTTTCCGGTCGACGGGTTCTGGATGGAATGGCATTCCGAGTCGCAGGTGACGCCCGTCGTCAACGGCTTGTGCGGCAGCTCCTTGATTTCCTTGTGGCAGTCGCGACACGGCACGTTGCGGTGCACAGTCTTGGTGAACACGTGCGGCATGACGTAATAGCTTTTCTGCTTGCCGTCCTCGTCGATGCGCCCCATCTTCGGATACTTGTGGCACATCAGGCAGGACTCGTCGTCCTCGAAGGCCAGCGCCGGTCCGGCAAATCCCACGAGCAGCGCCACTGTCCACGCCGCGCACCATCTGATCAACTTCTCCATCCTCTTTCCTTTTTGGTGTTTCCACGAATCCATGTTGCGCTCGCCCCGAGGGGTGGGCTCTGCCGTCTTCACCCGCGGTGACGATGCGGCCCGATCTTTGCCTGCTACTTGTCGTGACAGTTACCGCAAACCGGCCCTCCCGGCGGCACACGCAGGCGCTTGTGGCCGTCCGCCCCTCGATCCGCCGCGGCATGACGCTGCACGCCCCGCTCGTGCGGGTTGTGGCAGGTCGCGCAGAAGATGCGCCCGCTCGAAGGTTCCAGCGGCAATACGACCCCCCGCGTGGCGGCGGACTGCTGCATGCGTTTGAGGATGTGCGGCGGCGGCTGCACCAGGTGATTCGGTCCGGCAGCAGTCGAGTTCGGCGCGAAATGCGCCCAGCCGCCACCCGGATGAGGGCGCCACGGATGGCAGCCCGTACACAGCTTGGTCAAATCGTCGGTGACGTTGAAATTCACGTCGTCGATGCTCCGCACCTCGCGGCGATTGGGGGCGATGCTGTGGCACACCAGGCAGCGCTCGCCGAGCAATTCGCCCTCGTCGCTGATCTGGTCGTGCGGGTTGAGACGCTGGTAATGTCCGGGGTCGTGACAGTTGAAACACAGGTCGGTACGCGCACGGTACGGCCCGCCGCGGAAGAAGCGCGGGTTGAGCCCCTTCTCGGGTGAACGCGCCTTGTCGCACTGCATCGGCAGGTCGTGACAGGCGATGCAGGTCACCACGTTCCCGCCGCGCTTGATCGCCTGCCGGAAGTCCTCCGGCATGCGCGCGCGCTTTGCAGCCGACGGCGCCATGCCCACCGCATGGATGTAGTTGTGCACCGAGATTGTGTCGTGGCAGTTGTTGCATAGCTGGTTAACGTCCTTCACGAGCAATTTCGCGCCCTTCTCGTCCGGCGTACCGACATGGCAGGCGTTGCACCCCTGTCCGTCTTCGCGCCAGTGCGGATCGGGAATCTGCTCCACGCCGATCTCGCCCTGCCGCAGCAGGTGCGGAATCTCCCCGACATTGCTGAACAGGCTCTTTTCGTCCCATACTTTCTTCATCTCTCCGCTTGCGGGCGATGCAGCCTGCGACAGGCCCCAAACCACCATCAGCAACGCCGCAGGCCACAACAACCACGAAGCACGCACGCCGTTTCCCCATACGCTAACGCCACGCACTCACAGAACCTTCCTGGGTCGCCACCAGCACGACGCCATCACTGATGGCCGGCCCGCCGAATACGCCTCCGCCCAGCTTCTGTTCCCAGGCAATCCGGCGCCGCGCCAGATCCACGCCCACGAGACGGCCGTCCTGTGTTGCCACGACGCCGATATGGTTGCGCGCGATACTGGGCGAATGCCGCACCTCGCCATCGAGCGACATCTGCCAGACAATCCCGCCGTCCGCCGCGCGCAGTGCGTAGAGCACGCCGTTGCGGCTGCACACATACAGCATGTCTCCCGCGGGAACCGGCGTTCCCTGCGGCCAGTCGTCGAGTTCCGTCTTCCAGAGGAGGGTCCCCGCCGCGGCGTCGAGCGCATACACGTTGCGGTCGTACGCACCCTGGTAGAGCCGGCCATTCGTCAGCGCAGGGGCACCGTACAGCGCCGAGCCGAGTTCGGTTTGCCACACCGGCTGGCCGCCCTCGCGCCGGACCGCATGCAGCATGCCGTTCTTGCCGCCCACATAGACGCGCGCCCCGTCGGCCGCCGGGGCGGCAAAATTCCCGCCGTACTTGTAGTCCCTCACACGGTAGCGCCAGGCTTCCTTGCCGTTCCCGAGGTCGAGCGCATAGAGGAACTGGTCCACGCTGCCCACGTACACCCGGCCGTCCCGCACCGCAGGCGCCGCCACCACGTCGCCGCCCAGGCGCGCCTGCCAGAGCCGCTTGCCGTCGTAAGCCGCGAGCGCCGTCACGCTGCCATCCTTCGCCGCGACAATGACGACGCCATCGACCAGCGCGGGGGACGCCGAGATCGCGCTCCTCGCCTCGTACTGCCACAACACGTTGCCCTTGCGTGCATCCAGCGCGCTCACGCGGCCGTCGCTGCCGGCGACGAACACCATGCCCTCGCCAGCGATCACCCCGGCCTGCACCTTGCCCCCCGCGTGGCGCTCCCACTGCCGCGCCGGCGCCTTCGCCGAGACGGCATCCGTGCTCTGGTGCAGGCGCTCCGGCCCGCCGCCGAGCATCGGCCAGTCTGCCGCCCCGGCGGACGTGCCGCCCAGCAACAACATGGCTGCCAGCAGCGGGCGCAGACAATCAGAAACGCAAGTCATAATCACGCTTCAGCACGATCGTCATCGAGCGTTCCTTGAACGGCGCAAAGTCCTGTTGGGCGTCGCGGTAGCGATAGCGCGCGATCGCCTGCCACTTGCCGATGCGGTAGTTCAGGTCCGATTCGGCGGTCAGCTTGTCGCCCGCGATGTATGCTGTGCCGTCGACCTGCTCGGCACGCAGCAGCGCCGTCCAGTGCAGGTTGCCACGCAGGGTCGCATTGCCGCGCAGCTGGACATACCGGGTATCCAGGCTCACGCCCTGGCTTGTGCCATCGGTCGCACCCACCGACAGCATGACGCTGCCGCTCTGCGAAAAACGGTGCAGCCAGCCGAACTCCACGCGCGCACTCTGCGTGTCCGTCATGGCGTAGTGGTAGGTATCGGGGGCCACGGCCAGCGCGCTCCATACCGCATATTCCTGCCGGTAACGGCGATACTCGGCGACACCCTGCAGCAGATTCTGCTGGGACAGCGTGCTGGTCACGTTGTAACGCAGGTTGGCTTCGTCGCCGCTTGGTTCGCCTACGGTCCGGCTGAAGCGCAATTGCAGCGAGTCGGCATAGCGCGGCGAGCCCGCCCGCGTGTAGCCCAGATCGACGCTGTGGGTGAGGTTCTGCTGGTCGGGAAGACCCGCGACCGTGGCGGAGGCATCCGATTGCATAAGCGCCAGGCTGTAGCCGCCGTTCACGAGATAATTGCCGAAGGTATTGGAATAGGTCACCCCGGCACTGCCGGACAGGGCCTTGCTGTCCTGGCTCTGGGTGGCGCCTGACAGGGGATCGGCCCATTCCGAACGGGTCGCGTTCATCCCCAGCATGCCGCTCACCTGCCAGGTGTTGCTGAAACGGTAGGTCACGCCCCCCGAGAGATTGTGCGTCATGCCCTGGCTGCTGCCGACATCGTTCAGGCTGAAGCCCAGCGTGTAGTAGTGGCGCAACATCTCGGTCTGCTGCACGTTGAGCATGCTGTTGAAGCCGAGAAACTGCGAATCCAGACCCGATGCGCCGGACAGCACGCTGCCCCAGTCGTCGCTGCGGTCGTAGAAGGTGAGGTTGGCAGTGAGCGTGGCCTTTTCGCCGAACAGCGAGCGGTCGTTGAGATAAAGATAATTCTGCCGATGGCCGCTGCCATAGACCTTCTCGTCCCACGCGGTGTAGCGATAGCCGTAGGACAGCGCGGACTCGCCCCATTGCTGCGCCCGGATGGTGCGGCTCGCATCCAGCCCGAGGGACAGGTTTTCCTCGGAGCGCGGCACGACGGTGCTGCGCGACTCGGATACGACGTGATCGATATAGAAGCTGGTCCGCCCGACCCAGATGCTGTCGAGTCCCCAGCGCACGCCCTCGCTCCGTGTGGAAAGCTCGTACGACGGCGACCAGAAGTCGGCCACCGTACTCTGGCTACTGTTGGCGTATAGCAGCAGCGGATGGGGACGGTTGCCGAACCAGGTGGTGCTGAGGCGATAGCCGAGCGTGTCCAGACCGGTGTCGCCGTTGACACCCGCGTCCCGGGTCTTCACGGTTTCCTTCTGCAGCGTCAGGCCGGCATCGAACACGGCGAAGCGCGGATCCCACAGATAGCCCCGCCCGGTGAGGTCGAAGCGCCCGCGCAGGCGCGTGCGCTCGCGTGTACCCGCCGCCATGTCGTAGCGGTAGTCCTCGGCCTCCATGCCGAACGAGCCCGAAAGCGAGGCGAGCTTGCCCGCACCACCCAGTTCCGACATCTTCAACGCCATCGCCTGGACGGGAAACAGGGCCAGAAGCGCGGCGAGCGCCCTCCTGGCCCGCCTGGAGCCATGCCGCCCATCCCTTTTGCCCACACTCGCTGTTACTTATTGTGGCAGGCCAGGCACATCGTGCTCCCCGACATCGACACCCGCAGGAAAGCCATGCCCGTCGGATCCTGGGACGTGTGCGGATCGTGGCAGGACGCGCACTGCACCTTGCCATTGAAGAGCTTCACGCCGGTAAGGCTCGCGGGGTCCTTCAGACCGCCATCCGCCGTTACGAGCGCGCCGTCATAGGTGAAGTTGACCGGGTGGTCGTTCTTCAAGGCCGTGGCGCCCGTACCGAGGTTGCTGTTGCCAGCGGGGATGAAAGCGTTGCCCGCTCCGCTACCGCCCGTCATGGTCGTGGTGGGGCGCGCATTCGACGGGTTGTTCATCGAATTCACCGCCACCGTGCCATCGTGGCAGGACAGGCAGAGGTTGCTCACTGCCGCATCGGTTGCCGTCACCCCGCCGATGTCCGCGGCATCCGTCGCGTTGAATGTCGGACTGGAGTAGGTGCCGTAGGATGCCGTCGACGACAGGGTGTGGTTCCACAACGGGATGTTGTCGTTCTTGATGGCATCGTGCGGCGTGTGACAGAACACGCAGATCTCGGTCTGGTCGGTCGACTTGATCGTCCCGGTACCGGTCACCGAAAGGTTGTGCTTGGTGTCGGCAATGCCGGCCGCGATCGCGGTGCTCGAGGCCGCCGCGAACAGTCCCAGCAAGGCCACTGCCAAAGCGGCGGATTTTGTTGATGTGTACATTTCGATTTCCCTCCTGATAGTCATAAAAAAATCAAGCTGCACTGCACGGCGAAGCCCTTGGTCGGCTTCGGCGCACGCGCGCTTTCACCCAAGATGACGCTTATCTTTCCGCGCCTTTTTTATTTCCAACATCACTACTGTCCGGTCGATTTCATAACAGAATCAGTTGGTTGCCGGATGGTGGCTTTTCTTCGTTCAGCACGGCATTCGCAACCAGTTGATCCAACGTGATTTTCTCGAAAATATTGGTTTCGATGAGATGCAGAAAAAT
>JACDJA010001213.1_pt1 | contig 22479 bp, 21 predicted proteins | sample 7449241 | NCBI WGS metagenome assembly JACDJA01 (sample SAMN14253289, study PRJNA609438) | sludge metagenome | isolation source: initial anaerobic sludge | collected 2018-12-20 | reverse complement strand
GAACCTGTTCTACCGCATCCTGCGCACCATCACCCAGCCCGCCGTGCGCGCGGTGCGTCTCGTCACGCCCCGCGTCATCCTCGACGCGCACGTTCCCATGCTCACCTTCTTCCTGCTGTTCTGGCTGTGGCTCGCCCTGGCGCTGCTGCGGCGGCACCTGTGCGGACTGCACGGCCTGACGTGCTGAGCGCGATCGCCTTGACTGAATAGGGGGAAACCGGTTAAATTGCGCCCTCTTTTGGCTAGGTAGCTCAGTTGGTAGAGCAGCGGATTGAAAATCCGCGTGTCGGCAGTTCGATTCTGCCCCTGGCCACCATATTCAAAAGCCCGAACCCGTTTCGGGCTTTTTCACGTCTGCCGTATGCGCCATATCTGGCGGGGCTTCGCGGATTCGCCTCGCGAGCGGCACCCCTCCCATTTTTACAGTTTTTGCCCTTCGCGTGCTTTGGCAGTCCGGTTGCCTCAATCACATATTGCGCCGTGATGTAAAATATCCCGGTTTATTCTTCCGTTTCAGGCTGCTCCTGCTGTGCCCGAGTCACGACTTTGGGCACGCGTTCACCGTCGCCGAGAATCGCTGACCAGTGCTGCGCGCTCTGTCGTTCGAAGTCGAGGACGTCAGCTTCGTGGTAACGGACGTACTGGAACAATTTGTGCCAAGTGGGCCCTTCGTTGTCTGAACGCCAGCGTCGCAAGGTTTTCAGGCTGATCTTCCAGCGGGCGGCAAGTTGCCTTTCGGTCATCACGGGGTAGTGCATTTTTCCTCCAAGACGGATGCACCCATGACAACGCTGTTCCCTGCAGAAGCCAAGCTCCGTGTTCGACGATCACCCCGCAGCCGTTTCCGCAATCAGCACATCGGCCGGGATGCCCAGACTCTTGTGCAGTCGTCGGATCATGGCCAGTGTCAGCGGGCGCTTGCGGCTCAGGACTTCGTAGACGCGGTTGCTTTTGCCGATGATCGGCTCAAGATCTTTGACGGATAGACCGCTCTGATCCATCCGGAATTTGATGGCTTCCACCGGATCAAGCGCGGTAATGGGCACGTGCTTGGCCTCGTAAGCTTGCACCAGCGTGGCCAGGATATCCAAACGATCCCCCTCCGGCGTGCCCAGATCAGGATCGGACTCCATCAAGGCCGAAATCTCTTTGAGCGTGGCCTTGTAGTCTGCTTCGGTGTGGATAGGGCGGATGTCCATGTTTTCCTCCGTGGCCGGTCAGGCCATTTCAACGGTTTCTGCGTCCACTGCGTCGTACTCCTTGTGGGTGCCAACGAACTTCACGTAGACGATCTGCAACTTGTACGCAACGGCCACGATCAGCCGGTAGTCATTGCCTTTGATGTTGAACACCACGCGACGGTTCTTCAGCACGCTGGCGCTGCGGTACTGCGCCTTGATGTCAGCGGGCTGAGACCAGGTCGCACTCGTGGCTTCCTCGTACCAAGCCTTCAGCGGCTGCTCGGCGTCGGGATAGCGGTCCCAGAAGGCTCGAAGGGTGGACACAGCAATCACTCGCATGGGCGGCAGTTTAGTCCCATTTTGGGACTACTGCAACTCCCTGCGCTGACCCAACCCAGAGTTTTCACGATGCAAAGCGGCCATTTGATAGAGGCGAGCACTCTCAAGATCAGTGCTTTTCTAAAGAACCTCATATGCGGGCGCGGGTTCGGTTCCGTGTTCCGCCGCCAATTCCAAAAGCCCGAACTCGTTTCGGGCTTTTTTACGTCCGCCCGCAACGCCAGTTCCGGCAGGCCTTCGCGGATTTGCCTCGCGAGCGTGCGCGAGGGCACTTCTCGTATTGGTGCGGCTTTGCGGGCGAAGGGTCGTGGTTGGCAACCCCTGTAGCAAGGGCGACCGAAATAGCAGTTTCGCGCAGGAACCTGCTGGATAGTTTACGGAAGGTCGTCGATGACTTGCATGTCTCGTGGCTGACTACCCAACGGACTTGGTGGGTATCGACAACATGAAGCGAGTTGATTGGTCAGCGGAAAAAACACTGACCTCGCCTCCATGCGCACGGAGAATCGAGCGGGTTATCGCCAGCCCCAGGCCCGCACCCTCCGTTGTCCTGCTGCGGGCGTCGTCTGCACGGTAAAAGCGATCGAATAGCCGTTCAAGGTGCTCGGGTGGGATCGCCGGGCCGGAATTTTCGATGGTCAGACTGACCTGCCCCTGATCACCGTCATGAATCCGGATGGCGATACGGCCATCCTCCGGGGTATGGCGAACCGCATTGGAAAGGAGATTGCTGATTGCCCGCCGCAGCATCAAGCGATCACCATGGACGCGGCCATTCCCCGACATGGAAAGGTGCAAGCGCTTTTCTTCGGCCAGGATTTCGTAATATTCAATGAGGCTGCGAACCTCGTCGGCCAAGTCGACGGGCTCAAGGTTCGGAATGACCTGATCGTTGTCGGCCTTGGCCAGGAAAAACATGTCGGAAATCGTGCGCGAAAGGCGTTCGAACTCCTCGGCGTTGGAAGCCAGCACGTTACGGTACTCGTCGGCCGAGCGCGCCTTCGAAAGAGTCACTTGAGTCTGCGTGAGGAGATTGCTGACCGGCGTCCGCAGTTCATGCGCGAGATTGGAGGAAAAGTCCGAGAGTCGCTGAAACGACTCTTCCAGTCTTGAGAGCATGCCGTTCAGCGTGTCGGTCAGTTCGGCCAACTCCCGGGGAATGGCCTCCGAAGGCAGGCGGGAGTGCAGGCTTTTCGCGGTGATTGCCGCTGCCCGCTGCTTGATCGCCTGCAGGGGTGACAGGCCCCGGCGTGCAACGAACCATCCGAGCAGGCCCATGACGAGGGCAGCCGTCGCCATGAACGACCACAAGGTATGTCGAAACGATTCCATGAAATGTTCGTGATGGCCGATTTCGGTGGCAATGCCAACGGTAAACGGGGTCCCGACCTCGGCCGTTGTGACGGACGCCACGATGCCGCGCATCGACAAACCGTTGCCGGCAACCCATTTGACGGGTCGTCCGCTTTCGCCTGCTCCGGCTGACGACAGAGCAGGCGGAAATGCATTCGCGTCATTCCTGAAAACGGTTCGTCCATCCGCCGCCAGAATGGCGACGGCCAGCCCGTGATGCCCGGTCAAGGCATCATTCAGCTCTTGGGTCAGCCCTTGGTTTGGCCGTGGGCCCTTCGCGCGATCGAGGATGTGCCGGACCAGTTCCATCTTTCCGGAGAGCAGTTCCATGTCCTGTTCCACGAAATGCTTTTCCACGGCATCGCCGATGAGCAGTCCGAGCAGAAACAGGACCAGCGCCGAGGCCAACGCGAACAACAGCGTCAGGCGCAGCGTGAGGGAGGAGCCTTGTCGTGCCGTCAATCCGCCGCCTCCAGCACGTAGCCCATGCCGCGCACCGTCCTGATCAGCTTGAGGTCGAAGTCTTCGTCGATCTTGAGCCGCAGGCGCTTGATCGCCACCTCGATGACGTTGGTATCGCTATCGAAATTCATGTCCCAGACCTGAGATGCAATCAGCGAGCGCGGCAGCACCTCGCCCTGCCGTCGCAACAGCAACTCGAGCAGAGCAAACTCCTTCGCTGTCAGGTCGATCCGCTTGCCAGCACGGGTCACGCGCCGTCGCAGAAGATCAAGTTCGAGATCGGCGGCGCGCAAAAACTCGGGGTCCTTCGGCTTGCTGCCACGTCGCAGCAGGGTGCGGACGCGGGCCAGTAGTTCGGAAAAGGCAAACGGCTTCACCAGATAGTCATCTGCTCCCAGTTCCAGCCCCTTGACCCGGTCGTCGACCTGATCGCGCGCGGTCAGGAACAGTACTGGCATATCCTTGCCAGCCCGCCGGATGCCCTGCAACACTTGCCAGCCGTCGATGCCCGGCAGCATGACATCGAGGATGGCCAGATCGTAGGCTTCGCTCAACGCCAGATGCAGTCCATCGAGGCCGTTGGCCGACAGGTCCACGATGAAGCCGGCCTCATCCAGGCCCTGCTTCAAATAGGTTCCCGTTTTGGGTTCGTCTTCCACGACAAGAACTTTCATCGCTTTCTCCAACAACGGCGAGCATCGATGGCGCATTTTCCGCCGTATCCATGCGCAAGTACTCAGATTACAGAAATGTAATCCGCAGGTCAGGTTGTCGTTGGCAAGGCACGGGCAAGATGGCGGCCAGCAATCTTGAGCAAGGATGGCGATCTTGAAATACCTGCATCTAGCGAGGTTTTGTGTAGGGGGCGTTCTTTTGGGTGTCATGCCCATACATGCATGGGCCGATTCGACCCTGCGCGAGGCGCTGGACCGGGCCTGGGAGCGTGCCACACAAGTTCGGTTGGCCGAAGCCCGGCGTGGCGAAGCCGAGGCCAGCCAGGCAATCGCTGACAGTTGGCTTGCCGAATCACCCTCCGTCGGTCTGGCGGAAAAGAACGACCGACTCAACAAGAACAACGGGGTTCGTGAGCGCGAAGTCGAACTGGCCCTGCCGCTATGGCTTCCCGGACAGCGTGATGCGCGCCAGGCATTCGCCACCAAGGATGCGGCCGACGCGGAGGCGGCGGTTGCTGCGGCGCGTCTGGCCATTGCCGGCGACCTGCGGACAACGATCTGGAGCGTGGCGTCTGCAAGATCGGAACTGGAGATTGCACGCGAACGCCTGACAGCGGCCGAGAAACTCGAAGCCGATGTTGCCCGGCGCGAGAAAGCCGGCGATCTGGCGCGCACCGACTTGCTGCTCACTCAAGAGGAGACCCTGGCCGCGCAGAGCGCTCTGGCCGAAGCCGGAACACGCGAACGACAGGCGTTGGAACGTTATCGCGTGCTGACCGGCCTCGAACGCCTGCCTACTCCAATCGAGGAGGTGGTCGCGCAACCGTCAATGATCGAGCATCCGCGCCTGCGTCTGGCCCAGGCCACCGTTGAGCGCGCGCGTGCCGAGATGCAGGTGGCGCGCGGGGATAAAGGCAATCCGCCTGAACTCGGTATCGGCATGCTGCAAACGCGGGATGCTTTCGCCGCTCCCGAGAACACGACCGTGCGCATCGGCATCCGCATTCCTTTCGCCAGCGAAACACGCGCCGCGCCGAAGATCGCTGCCGCAAACTCTGGGCTGATCCGTGCCGAAGCGGAATATCGCCAGATTACGGCAGAGGTGGAATCGGAACAGCGCGAAGCGCAAGCCGTTCTGGCCAACGCCGAGGCGGTTTATCAGGCCGCGCAGGCCCGCGCCGGATTGGCATCGGAGCGTCAGGCGTTACAGGAAAAGGCCTTTGTACTAGGCGAACTGGGGCTGGCCGAATTCGTGCGCGTGCGCGCCGCCGCCAACGAGGCGCGGCTCGAACGACTACGCGCGACACATGCGTTGGCTGCCGCCCGTGCCCGGATCAATCAAGCAAGAGGAATCCTGCCGTGAGTGTTCACACCAAACGAATCATCATGGTCTTGAGTGTGCTGGCGCTCGGGCCACTGGGGAGTGGCGTCGCCAGAGCCCATGGCGGGGAGGACCACGGCGGCGAAGCCAAAGCGCCGGCACCGACCGTTGCCATCGCACCCCGTGCCATCGCGCAAAGCGAGGACTTCGAACTGGTCGCCGTGCTGGAGGGGGAAAAGCCGGAAGGCCGACGACTGAGCCTGTTCCTCGACCGTTTCGCCACCAACGAGCCGATCGTCGGGGCCAAGCTCGAAGTCGACGGGGCGGGACAGAACGTGGTCGCCAAGGAAACCCGCCCCGGAGTCTATGTGGCGCCGTTTGGTGTTTCGGCAAACGCCGCTCCCGGAACCAAGCTGCCACTGACGATTTCCATCGAAGCCGGAGACAGCGCTGACCTGCTGACGACGACGCTGGAAATTCCTGCGTCACCTGACAGTGCAGCCGCTCATGCCCATGGCCGGGGAGAAATCGTCAGTTGGTTTGCGGGCGCCGCACTTGGGCTGGCGGCCATCGCGCTGCTGATCGTTCGTCGCCGTCGTCAATAATGGGGAGTGAAGTAAATGATCCCGAGAGTAACGCGCTTGACCGCCGTTCTGCTGGCACTGGCCGCCGCCAATGCCCTTGCCCATGGCGGCGAGGATCATGGCGATGAACCGGCAAAGTCGGCCCCGCAGCCGATGGCGGGTGCCGTGACGTCCGTCGCCCTGGAGGGGCCGCAAAGGCTGGCCGACGGCAGCCTGTTCGTGCCCAAGTCCGTGCAACGGCGGCTCGGCATCCGCACCGTCCAGGTTCGTACCGGCGATCTGACGGCCGGCGTCGAACTCAACGGCACCGTCATCGCCGATCCGGAAACCAGTGGCCGCGTGCAAGCGCCCTTTGCCGGCAGCGTCCAGCCCGGCCCCAAGGGCATGCCGGTCGGGGGCAGGAAGGTCGTCAAGGGTGAAGTGCTGGCCTATCTGAAGCCGGTGGCCAGCGCCATCGAACAGGGCAACCAGAAGGCGCAACTGGCCGAACTCGAAGCGCAATTGGCGATCACGGACCAGCGGGTGAAACGCTACGAGCAACTCGAAGGTGCCGTGCCGCAGAAGGAAATCGAAGCGGCGCGAATCGAACGTGCCGCTCTGCAACGACGCCGTGCCTTCGTCGCTGCCAGCGTAGACAGCGCCGAGCCGCTGCGTGCACCGGCAACCGGCGTAATCAGCGCTTCGCATCACCTGGTGGCGGGGCAGATCGTCGATGCCCGCGAGGTCCTCTTCGAGATCGTCGATCCGGGACGTCTTGCCGTCGAGGCGCTGTCCTACGATCCGGGGATCGCGGGCATGCTCAAGTCGGCCAGCGCCCTGGCCGGCGAAACCGCGCTGGAACTGAACTTCGTCGGCGGCGGCCGGCAGTTGCGCGAACAGGCGCTGCCCCTGCTGTTCCGCATTGTCAAGCCGGAGGCCTCCATCGCCGTGGGTCAACCGGTCAAGGTCGTGGTGCGTAGCGCACGGGGAATAAAGGGCGCGGCGGTGCCGCTCCGGGCCCTGACAAAAGTCGGCGCTGGCGAGACGGCGGTCTGGGTGCATGCCGAAGCCGAGCGCTTCATCGCACGGAAAGTGCGCACTCAGCCCCTGGATGCAGTGAACGTGGCCGTGATCGACGGCCTGCATGACGGCGACCGCGTTGTCACCGAAGGTGCCAGCCTGCTCTCACAGGTACGCTGACCATGTTCGATTTCATCATTCATGCCAGCCTCAAGCAGCGGCTGCTGGTGCTGGGGTCTGCACTGCTGCTGATGATCTACGGCGCGCTGACTCTGCGTCAGATGCCGGTCGATGTCTTTCCCGATCTGAACAAGCCGACCGTCACTCTGATGACCGAGGCCGGCGGCATGGCCCCGGAGGAAGTCGAGCAGCTCGTGACCTTGCCGATCGAGTCCGGGATGAATGGCATGTCGGGGGTGACCCACGTACGCTCGGTCTCGGGTATCGGCCTGTCGATCGTCTATGTCGAGTTCGAATGGGGCTCGGACATCTACCGCAACCGCCAGCAAATCACCGAGCGCCTCAACCTGGTGCGCGAGCAACTGCCGCCCGGCATCGTTCCGCAAATGGGGCCGATCTCGTCGATCATGGGCGAAATCCTGTTGATCGCCCTGCCCATCGATACCGCCGCCGGCCCGGACAAGGCCAGCCCGATGGCCGTGCGCGAGTACGCCGACTGGGTGATGCGGCCGCGCCTGCTGACCATCCCGGGCGTCGCCCAGGTGATTCCGATCGGCGGCGAGGTGCGTCAGTATCGCGTCGAGCCGAAGCCGGCCCAGTTGCAGGCACTTGGCGTCGAACGCGAGAAGCTCGATGCCGCGCTGCGCGATTTCGGCGCCAATACCAGCGGCGGCTTTCTCGAAGCGCAGGGGCGCGAATTCCTGATCCGCGCCATCGGCCGCACCAGCCGCACCGAGGATCTGCAAAACCTTGTCGTGGCGGTCAAGAACGGCCAGCCGGTGCTGCTCAAGCAACTGGCCGATGTCCACCTGGCTGCGGCGATCAAACGCGGCGACGGCAGCTACCAGGGCAAGCCGGCCGTGATCCTGTCGGTGCAGAAGCAGCCTTCAGCCGACAGCGTGACCCTGACCCGCGAGGTCGAGAAAGCGGTGGCCGATCTGGCGAAGAGCCGGCCGCCAGGCGTGGCCGAGCCCGCCTTCCTGTTCAAGCAGGCCGATTTCATCGAGCATTCGGTGACCAACGTCGAGGAGGCCTTGCGCGATGGCGCACTCATGGTCGCGGTGATCCTCTTCCTGTTCCTGCTCAACGTGCGGACTACGGTGATCTCGCTGATGGCGATTCCCGTCTCCCTGCTGGTAACGGCACTGGTGTTCCATTACTTCGGGCTGTCCGTCAATACCATGACGCTGGGCGGTCTGGCGATCGCCATCGGCGAACTGGTCGATGATGCGGTCGTCGGCGTGGAGAACGTGTTGCGCCGCCTCAAGCTCAATCGAGCCGAATCCTCGCCACGACCGGTCATCGAGGTGATCGCGGCGGCGACGCTGGAAGTGCGCTCCGCCATCGTCTATGCGACAGTGATCATCGTCCTGGTGTTCGTGCCCCTGTTCGTCCTGCCCGGCATCGAGGGCCGACTGTTCACGCCGCTGGGCGTCGCCTATATCGTGTCGATCCTCGCCAGCATGATCGTCTCGGTGACGCTGACGCCGGTGATGGCTTATTACCTCCTGCCGCGCATGAAGCCGTTGCACGCGGGTGACAGCCCGCTGGTGAGCTGGCTCAAGCGCCAGGATGCGCGCTTGCTGCACTGGTCGTTCGCCCATGCGCGCACGCTGCTGGCCGTCGCACTTGCCGCAGTCGTGTTGGTCGGCGCCAGCGTGCCTTTCTTCCCGCGCTCCTTCCTGCCGCCTTTCAACGAAGGCACGCTGACGGTGAACGTACAGCTCAACCCGGGCACCTCGCTGGCGGAATCCAACCGCATCGGCACCCTGGCCGAGGAGCTCGTCAAACAGGTGCCCGAAGTGACCCAGGTCGGTCGCCGTACCGGGCGGGCAGAACTCGACGAGCATGCCGAGGGCGTTCATTACACCGAGATGGAAGTCGACCTCAAGAGGTCCGAACGCAGCCGCGAAGCCGTCATCGCCGACATCCGCCAGCGCCTCGCGACCTTGCCGGCCACCTCCGGCGTCGGCCAGCCGATCTCACACCGTCTTGACCACCTGCTCTCCGGCGTACGCGCGCAGATCGCGCTGAAGATCTACGGTGACGACCTCGATACCCTGCGCGGCCTGGCGGGCAGCCTGCGCGAACGGCTGGCGCGGATTCCCGGCGTCACCGACCTGCAGATTGAAAAGCAGGTGTTGATCCCGCAGGTCAAGATTCGCCTCGACTACGCACAGGCGGCGCGCTATGGCGTTGCGCCCGGCAACCTGTTGCGCGCGCTGGAACAGATGATCGAGGGCGAGAAGATCACCCAGATCATCGAAGGCAGCCGTCGCTTCGATCTTCTGGTCAGACTACCCGAGTCGGCACGCAGCCCTCAGGCCCTGGCCGATCTGTTGATCGAGACGCCCAGCGGCTTCGTTCCCCTGTCGAAGATCGCCAGCGTCGAGGAAAGCGACGGTCCCAACCAGGTCAGCCGCGAGAACTCCCGCCGGCGCATCGTGCTCTCGGCCAACACCGACGGCCGCAACATGTCGAAGGTGATCGCCGACATCCGCGCAGAACTGGAGGCCAAGCCACTTCCCGAAGGCTATTTCACTGCGCTTGAAGGTCAGTTCCAGGCACAGGAGCAGGCAGCCAAACTGATCACTTTGCTCGCACTGGTGTCCCTGACGATGATTTTCATGGTGCTCTACAGCCGCTACCGTTCGATGGCGCTCACGCTCATCATCATGGGCAACATTCCGCTGGCCCTTATGGGCAGTGTGATCGCGCTGTGGATTTCCGGCCAGCCGCTGTCGGTTGCCGCACTGGTGGGCTTCATCACCCTGACCGGCATCGCGACGCGCAACGGCATCCTGAAAATCAGTCACTACATCAACCTCTGCGCCTTCGAAGGCGAGACGTTCGGCCAGCACATGATCGTGCGCGGCTCGCTGGAACGCCTGGCGCCGGTGCTGATGACCGCGCTGGTCGCTGCTTTCGCGCTGCTGCCGTTGCTGCTCTCGGCGGACGCTCCGGGCAAGGAGGTGTTGCATCCCATAGCGGTGGTTATTTTCGGCGGTCTGGTCAGCTCGACCCTGCTCGATACGCTGCTGACGCCGCTGATGTTCTGGCTGTGGGGCGAGGAGCCGCTCAAGCGACTGCTTGCCGAGCATGACCAGGATAGTTTCTGACCCGACACATTTCCCAACCACGCAAGGAGAACCAAGATGATTCGCAAAACCCTGATCGCTGCTGCCAGCCTGTTCGTCGTTTCTACCGGGGCCACCCTGGCGCATTCCGATGAATACCTGGACACGCAGCAGGCACCCAATGGCGGACAACTCCGCATGGCAGGCGTTTATCACTTCGAACTGGTGGTGGCCAAGGACAGCAGGGAGGCGAAGGACAATCCGGTCGTCGTCTATGTCACCGACCACGCCGGAACCAAGGTAGCGACGGCCGGTGCCAAAGGCACGGTAACCATTCTGTCCGGCAAGGCCAAGGCTACGGTCAACCTGGCCCCGGATGGCGACAACCGTCTGAAAGGTTCGGGAACCTATGCATCGACGCCTGACATGAAAGCGGTGGTATCGGTCACGCTGGCCGGGAAAACCGCCGAGCAGGCACGCTTCACGCCATTGGCCAAATCCGCCGCCATGGCGCAAGGCAGTAATTCAGGGCACATGATGCACTGATGGCTGGCTGTTCTTGGTCTGGATACTTTGGAGTGCCGGGATGACAGAAATGTAATTTTGCGGCCAGGCTGCCGTTGGTGTCCGCACTTCAAACTGGACCCGTCGAATCAGAAAGGAGTACCGCATGAAATCTGCAATCCGCGCCGCCGTCCTGTTTGCATTGCTCACTCCCGCCGCCTGGGCCGCCGCGCTGTGAGGATACGACCATGGAGGCGCGATGGGCTTCGGCATGATTCTGCTCTGTTCATTGCCGATCGCCTCGCGGGTTTGGCTGTTGGCCAAAGCAGCGTCCGGTCGCAGTGGCAAGGATGAAGCGCAGCGATCCCCGCGTGAGATTCTGGATGCGCGCTACGCACGCGGCGAGATCGGTCACGACGAGTATCTGGAGCGTCGTACCGAGCTCGAAGGACACAACAAGGAATGATCTGCACATGGGCACGCCCATAACGAGGCAAGGAGAAGACAACGAGTACACGCTACGGTTTCGGCAAGCAGGTCGCGCTTGCATTCGATCAGGCCATAGAGCGCGTCACCAACGAGTTGCAGAAAGAAGGCTTTGGTGTATTGACCGACATTGACGCGTCAGCCACGGTGAAGAAGAAACTGGATCAGGACATGCCGCCGTATCGCATACGTGGCGCCTGCAATCCAAATTGCGCACCAGGCGATGACCGCCGAACCATCCATCGGCCTGCTGCGGCCCTGCAACGTCGTTGTCCGGCAAGATGTCGTCGGTGCCGTGTTTATCGAGTTCATGGACCCGGCTGCGGTGCTTCAACTCGTCGACAACCCGAACATCGAACCTCTCGCTGTCACGGTGCACGGCAAACTCGAACGGGTGATGCAGGCGGTCTGAGGGGAGTCGCGAAAGTCGGCGCTGGCTTACCAGTTTCCCGTGTGCGACAGCTCACCCAGATGGATGCGGTTGCGCAGCAGCTTGTGCAGATACTTCTTGTCGATGCGGGTGCCGCTGCGGGTCTGGCCCTCCTGTTCGTCCAGGCCTTGGTGGTGATGCCTTCGGCAGTCAAGCATATTCGTGCAAACGATGGGCGATGGCCGACAAGCGTGTCTCCTGAGGTCGCGGCAATGCATAGAGGCGCCACAGTGCAACGATTCGCGCCACAAAAATCAGGTAACCGGCCACCGCGAAGCGGGTGCAAGCTTTGCCGGTTCGCGGCATCATAGAAAAAGACCTACGGACATGGAAGGCAGTCGTCATGCTGAACACCGTCCCTGATGCTGGCACCTCCCTGTGGCATGCCCAAACACCGGAGCAGTCCTTCGCCGCGCTCGACGGAGGCCCCGATGGCCTGAGCACCGGCGAGGCGGCACGCCGCCTGGCCGAACACGGCCCCAATCACCTGCCGCAGCCGAAGCGACGCGGGCCGCTGCTGCGGCTGCTGCTGCAATTCCACAATGTGCTGATCTATGTGCTGCTGCTCGCCGGCATGGTGACCGCCCTGCTCGGTCACTGGGCCGACACCGGCGTCATCGTCGGCGTGGTGGTGATCAACGCACTGATCGGTTTCATCCAGGAGGGCAAGGCGGAGAAGGCGCTGGATGCCATCCGCCACATGCTGTCGCAGAAGGCCACCGTGGTGCGCGATGGACACCGTACCGAGGTGCCGGCGGAAGAGCTGGTGCCCGGCGATGTGGTGTTGCTGCAGTCGGGCGACAAGGTGCCGGCCGACCTGCGCCTGTTCCGCAGCCACAGCCTGCGCATCGAGGAGGCGGCGCTGACCGGCGAATCGGTGCCGGTGGAAAAGGCGATCGAACCGGTGACGGCCGAGGCGGTGCTGGGCGACCGCACCTCCATGGCCTACTCCAGCACGCTGGTCACCTACGGCACCGGGACCGGCATCGTGGTGGCCACCGCCGGCAGCACCGAGATCGGCCGCATCAGCGCCATGCTCACCGAGGTGCAGACCCTGACCACGCCGCTGCTACGCCAGATGGATCGCTTCGGCCGCGGGCTCAGCGTTGCCATCGGCCTCATCGCCACGGCCACCTTCGCCTTCGGCGTACTGGCGCGTGGCTACAGCATGGAGGAGATGTTCCTCGCTGCGGTGGGGCTGGCGGTGGCGGCCATCCCCGAGGGGCTGCCCGCCATCGTTACCATCACCCTGGCCATCGGCGTGCAGCGCATGGCGGCGCGCAATGCCATCATCCGCCGCCTGCCGGCGGTCGAGGCCCTCGGCTCGGTGTCGGTGATCTGCACCGACAAGACCGGCACCCTCACCCGCAACGAGATGACCGTGCAGAGCGTGGTCACCCAGCACCGCTGCTACGAGGTCAGCGGCGTCGGCTACAACCCCCATGGCGGCTTCAGCCGCGGCGGCGAGGATGTCACCCTCGAACAGCGGCCGGTGTTGCACGAGATATGCCGCGCCGCGCTGCTCTGCAACGATGCCGTCATCCAGGAACGGGATGGCCAATACACCCTGCAGGGTGATCCCACCGAGGGGGCGCTGATCACCCTCGGCATGAAGGCCGGCATGGACCCGGCCATGGTGCAGAAGGAGTTCCCGCGCACCGATACCATCCCGTTTGAATCGGAGCACCGCTTCATGGCCACCCTGCACCACGACCACGCCGGCCACGGCTTCATCCTGCTCAAGGGGGCGCCGGAACGGGTACTGGAGGTGTGCCACACCCAGCGCGTGGTCGGCAGTGATCAACCCATCGACCGCGCCTACTGGCATGCCCGCATGGAGGAGCTGGCCGCGCGCGGCCAGCGCATGCTGGCCATCGCCACCAAACCGGTCGACGACGGCCGGCGCGAACTGCGTTTCAGCGACCTGGAGGGTGGCATGAGCCTGCTCGGCCTGTTCGGCCTCATCGACCCGCCGCGCGAGGAGGCCATTCGCGCCGTGGCCCTGTGCCGCTCCGCCGGAATCCGCGTCAAGATGATCACCGGCGACCACGCCATCACCGCCCGTGCCATCGGCGCCCAGATGGGGATCGGCGACGGCACTACCGCGCTTACCGGCCAGGAGCTGTCGCTGCTGGACGCAGACGGGCTGCGCCGTGCCGCCGCCGAGGTCGATGTCTTCGCCCGCGCCAGCCCGGAACACAAGCTCAGCCTGGTCGAGGCCTTGCAGGCGGAGGACAAGGTGATCGCCATGACCGGCGACGGCGTCAACGACGCCCCGGCCCTGAAGCGGGCCGATGTGGGCGTGGCCATGGGCATCAACGGCACCGAGGTGGCCAAGGAGGCGGCGGAGATGGTGCTGACCGACGACAACTTCGCCTCCATCGCCCGCGCCGTGGAGGAAGGGCGCACGGTCTACGACAACATCAAGAAATCGATCCTGTTCATCCTGCCCACCAACGGCGGCGAGGCCTTCACCCTGGTCGCCGCCATCATGATGGGGCGCATGCTGCCGATCACGCCGCTGCAGATCCTCTGGGTCAACATGATCACCGCGGTCACCCTCGCCCTTGCCCTCGCCTTCGAGCCGCCGGAGGCGGGTACCATGCGCCGCCCGCCGCGCGACCCGGCCGAGCCGCTGCTGTCACGCTTCCTGGTCTGGCGCGTGCTGTTTGTCTCCACCATTTTGCTGGCCGGGGTCTTCGGCCTGTTCCTGTGGGAGCGCGGCCAGGGCACCCCCATCGACGAGGCGCGCACCATCGCCGTCAATACCCTGGTGCTGTTCGAGGTGTTCTACCTGTTCAATACCCGCTACATCACCGCCTCCACCTTCAACCTGGAGGGTCTGCTGGGCAACCGCTATGTGCTGTGGGCGGTGGGACTGGTGCTGCTGTTCCAGATGCTGTTCACCTACACGCCGCCGATGCAGCACCTGTTCAAGACCGTGGCGCTGGATGCCGAGGACTGGCTGCGCATCGTGCTGGTGGCCTCCACGGTTTTTCCATTGGTGGAACTGGAAAAGCTGCTGGTGCGCAACCATCACAACCGTTGAACCTCCCCGGACACCGGCTGGCACCGGTGTCCGGATTCTGTGGCAAGGGACTCCCCGCTCAGACCCGGCGCCACTCCGCAATCGGGACCGGCCTGCCAAACAGGTAACCCTGGAAATTGCTGCAGCCGTATTTGCCCAGGAAGGCGCGTTGCTCCACGGTTTCCACGCCCTCGGCACTCACGTGCAAACCCAATGAAGACTCATGGCCAGAATGGCGCGCACCATAGCGGCATCGTTCGGGTCGCGCGTGATGTCACGGCGCACTCGATGGCCGGCGCCATTGCCGCACTGGGACACAGTCTGGGTCTGACGGTGATCGCCGAGGGCGTGGAAACGGCCGCCCAGCGCGATGCGGTCGAGGCTTGGCTCGACACCCTGAGCACATAGGTCCGGGCGGGTCCTCACACAAAAAAAGCCCGGCAGGGCCGGGCCGTCAGGAGGAGGAGTCGTTCAACCTGGACACCGCAGTTGGACGCCCCCGCTGGTGCGCCGGATCGCGTGCCTGCCACGAAGCGACGACGCCGCAGGCGCGACCGCGCAGCGCGGACCAGGGGCCCCTCGTCCAACGCTCCGGGGCGCCCCTGCAAGGAGGTGCGCGAGCGGAGTCGTTGCCGCGCAAGCGGCTTTACGAATCCGGCCTCCTCCTTGCGGGTACAAAGGCAGGTGCGTGAGCCGGCGTGCCAGCGGGGGCGTAGCGGACTGACCTGACAGGTGAAGGCAAACGAAGGCGGACTTTTCAGCATTCATGCGGCCTCGGTGAGCGTACCAAGCGGTCAACTGCGGTTTTTAGGTCAATTCGTCTTGGCGATGGTGAAGCCCGCTTCCTTCCATTCCGGGTAGCCGCCGCGGAACCAGTAGATGTTCTTCCAGCCGGCGTTCATCGCCATGATCGAGGACTTGTAGCTTTTCCAGCAGATGGTGCCGTCGCAATACATGATGAGCGGGGCGGCCTTGTCCTTGGGCAGGCGGTTGAGGGCGAACTGGTCGTCCGCCGGGTCGAAGCCGACTTCCTTGGCGCTGCCTTCCTTGTAAGCGACGTGGATGGACCCGGGCACGTAGCCGTTCTTGTAGGCCTCGTCGTCGCGCACGTCGTAGACCGGCACGCCCTTGGCCATGAGATCGCGCGCCTCGGCGGCGCCGATCACCTTGGCTCCCGGAAGGGCGGTTGGCGTGGTGTTCAGCATCGAGGCGATGCCCTTGAAGTCGTCCTTGCTGGCGGTGGCGAGGGCGAGCTTGAGGCTGTTGCCGCTGCGCAGGCTGCTCGCCAGCTTCTGCTGCGCGGGTGCGCCCACGCTTTCGGTTTTCACGGACAGCGCGCGCAGGGGCACGACGCTGCTGGTGTAGACGATGCGCCCGCCGTTGGCGGAGGCCCAGGTCTTGGCCTCCTCGGCCGACGCGACGGCAAGATCGTAGCGACCCAGTTTCAGCCCGTACAAGGGTGCCTCGGGCATGCGGTGGAACTTGACCTCGGTGAAATCGGCCCGGGCCAGGCCACGGCTGTTGATTTCGCTGCGCGCGAGCCCGCCCATCAGCGACTCATAGTCGGGCATGCCGAGCCGGGCGCCGGATTTCGCAGACAGGTTGCCCTGGTACTGCGGACCGGCGACGAAGGACGCAGCGGTGGTCTGCTCGGTCTTGAGAATGGGCTCGAACTTGAACTTGCCGATGTTGGCGATCACCTGTGCGGGAGCGTAGACCATGTCGAGCACGCCTTCCTTGGCGTGCTTGATGGCGATGAAACCGCGCGAGTAGTACTGCAGGCGCACCGGCTGGCCCACCGAGCGTTCGACCTCGCCGGCAAAGGCGCGATAGCGCTGGGTCGTGGCCGTGTCGCTCAAGGATTCGTTCTGGTCCAGCACGACGCCCAGGGTGAGGGGATCGGCGTGGGCGAGCGCCGCGGCACAGAAAAGGGTCAGTACGGCAAGTGAGCGCATGGCGAACTCCGGAAATGCTGAATGGGCCTTTGGAGTATCGGCAGAAACGGAGAGAAATTTAGGGATCGATCAGGCGTCGGCCGGCTTCCAGGCGAGCAGGACTTCGCGCAGGCGCACTTCATCGACCGGCAGCGTGAGTGCCGCGTCGATACGCAAGCGAGCACTCACTTTGTCCAGCGCGGCTTGGTGCGCCGGATCATAGAAGACCAGGACGCGCGTATCGGGCAGACGTTGCGCCGCGGCGAGCACGGATTCGAGGTTGGACAGGCGGTCGCGAAAATCCGCCTGGTGGTAAAAGTCGGCGACGATCACCGCCGGCGGGGATTTCTTCATGGCACTGAGCGCGCGGCGCTCGGAGCCCTCGACGGTGACGGCGTAGCCGAGCTGCTGATAGAGCTTCTTGTAGCCCGCGGTACCGAGAAAGGTGTTGACCATGAGCAACCCGGGGGGCGTGCTCATGCGGCGGATTTCCGTGTGGTGGTTTTCTTTGCCGCGGGCTTCGCGGCGGTCTTCGCAGCCGCGGGTTTTTTCGCGACAGGTTTTTTCGTTGCCGCCTTCTCGCCCGCCGCGGCTTTCTTCGGCGTCGCGGTCTTGCGCGCGGGCTTCTTCGCCGGTCCCTTGGCGATACGCGCGGCGATGAGATCGAGCGCCTCCGCAAGGGTGATCTCTTCCGGCGTGATGTCCTTCGGCAGCGTGGCATTGGTCGTGCCGTGCTTGACGTAGGGGCCGTAGCGCCCGCTGCGCACGGTGATGTCCTTGCCGTCGTCCGGATGCGCACCGAGGTTCTTCAGCACCGAAGCGGCCGAATCCGCGCCGCGCGGCGCGCGCTCCATGGCCAGCACTTCCAGCGCGCGCGGCAGGTCGATTTCGTACACGCTGTCGCTCTTGGGAATCGACTTGAACTTGCCGTCGTGCAGCAGGTAGGGGCCGAAGCGGCCATTATTGGCGACGATCGGCAGCCCGGTCGTCGGGTGATGCCCCACTTCGCGCGGCAGCGAAAGGAACTTGAGCGCCAGTTCGAGGGTGGCGTTCTCGAGCGGGATGTCTTTCGGCCACGAAGCGCGGCGCGGTTTCGGCGCCTTCTTGTCTTCCGGCATGTCGCCGATCTGCACGTAGGGGCCGAAGCGGCCGGAGAGCAGCTTGACGTCGAGGCCGCTGGCCGGATCCTTGCCCAGGAGGTTGTCGCCCTCGGCGGTGGCCGGATGCAGCGGGCGCGTGTAATCGCATTCCGGGTAGCCCGAGCAGCCGATGAACAGCCCGCGCTTGCTCGCCTGCATGAAGAGCGGCTTGCCGCACTTGGGGCAGGCTTCCAGGATGGGGCAGCCGCGTTCGACGTCCTGCTTCGCCTTCAGCTCGGTATCGAACTCTTTCCAGAATTCGCCGAGCAGCCGCGTCCACACGCGCTTGCCGTTGGAGACGTCGTCGAGCTTGTCTTCCAGCTTGGCGGTGAAATCGTAGTCGACGTAGTGCGTGAAATGCCGGGTCAGGAAACAGTTGACCAGGCGGCCGATATCGGTCGGCTGGAAGCGCTTCTTCTCCAGCACCACGTATTCGCGGTCCTGCAGGGTGGAGATGATGTTGGCGTAGGTGGAGGGGCGGCCGATGCCGTATTCCTCCAGCGCCTTGACCAGGGAGGCTTCCGTGTAGCGCGGCGGCGGCTGGGTGAAATGCTGCTCGCCATAGAGCCGGTCGACCGGCAGCGTTTCGCCCTCGGCGAGCGCGGGCAGCTTCGATTCCTCTTCTTCCTCATCGTCCTGATACACGGCGAGGAAACCAGGGAAGGCGAGCGTCTGCCCGGTGGCGCGGAAGGTGCCGTCACCCACGGTGATGTCGGCGGCGACGGTGTCGAACTGCGCGGCCGTCATCTGGCAAGCCACGGTACGCTTCCAGATCAGCTCGTACAGGCGCGCCTGGTCGTGGGTGAGGAAGGCTTTCACCGCGTCGGGCGTGCGCACGACCGCGGTCGGGCGCACCGCCTCGTGCGCTTCCTGCGCGTTCTTGGTCTTGGCCTTGTAGGCAATCGCCGACGGCGGCAGGTAATCCTTGTCGAAGTGGGCGCCCACATGCTTGCGGATGTCGGTGATCGCTTCCTGCGCGAGGTTGACCGAGTCGGTCCGCATGTAGGTGATGAGGCCAACCGGGCCTTCGCCGAGGTCGATGCCCTCGTAGAGCTGCTGCGCGGTGCGCATCACGCGGTCGGTGGTCATGCCGAGCTGGCGCACGCCGGCCTGCTGCAGCGTCGAGGTGGTGAAGGGCGCGGCGGGGTTGCGCGCGCGGCGCTTCTTCTCGATGCGCATGACGTGGGCGTCCTTCGCCTCCAGCGTCGCCAGCCACTCCGTGCTGCGCGCCTCGTGCTCGACCGAGAACTGTTCGAGCTTCTCGCCGCGGAAATGCGTCAACTTGGCAGTGAAAGGCTGGCTGCCTTTGTGGCTGTCGAGGTGCAGCGTCCAGTATTCGCGCGGCACGAAGGCCTCGATTTCCAGCTCGCGCTCGACGATCATCCTGAGCGCGGGCGACTGCACGCGGCCGGCGGACAGCCCGGGGCTGATCTTCTTCCACAACAGCGGCGACAGGTTGAAGCCGACCAGATAGTCGAGCGCGCGCCGTGCCTGCTGGGCGTCGACGAGGTCGGAGGCGATCTCGCGCGGGTGGCGCACCGCGTCCTGGATCGCCGCTTCGGTGATCTCGTAGAAGGCGACGCGCTTCATCGGCGTCTTGACCTTCTTTTCCTTGAGGATCTCGCTGATGTGCCAGGAGATCGCCTCGCCCTCGCGGTCCGGGTCGGTGGCGAGCAGCACTTCGTCGGCCTTCTTCGCCGCCTTGACGATGGCGTCGACGTGCTTGGCGTTGCGCTCGATGATCTGGTATTTCATCGAGAAATTTTCGGTGTCGACTGCGCCGGTCTTCGGCTCGAGGTCGCGCACGTGGCCGTAGCTGGCGAGAATGTCGTAGTCGGCGCCGAGGTATTTTTTCAGCGATTTCGACTTGGACGGCGATTCGACGATGACGAGCTTCGACATCAGTGCAGGCGTCCCGGCTCGTGATTCAGCAGCATGTCTTCCAGGTGGGTGAAATGCTCGATGCGGCCGCGGCTCCACAGCACGATGAGCGTCATCCAGCGCACGTGGTCGGGCTCGATGTCCTCGACCACGAGCTGCATCAGTCCCGAAATGACCCATTCGCGCGACTCCGGGTCGAGCACCTCGGCACCGACGAGAAACGTGATTTCGGCGCGACACGCCGCGTCCAGCCGTTTCAGTTCCTCGGCTGCGTAATGGCGCTCGACGGCGTGCGCCAGGCGCTCGTGCGTCGCGCTCTCGGACAGGTGGCCGAACCAGTCGAGCGTCACGCTGATGTGACCCTCGTCGAAACCCGCGGCGAACAGGCGCTTTTCCAGCGCGTCGCGGTCAGGCGCAAGTTCCGCCATGCGGAAGCTTTCGTAAAGGTAGACCAGGATGTCGAGCATGATGTCAGTGGAGTTTCTGGTAGCGCCCGCCCGGCAGGGTCGCCACGCGGCCCTCGAGTTCGAGCGTCAACAGCTTCGCCGAAAGCGCATCCAGCGTCAACCCGCTTCGCTGCGCCAGGGTGTCGAGCGTCGCCGGTGCGCCATCGAGGGCGTCGAGCAGCGGGTCGCCGCCGGCCTCGGGCAGCGCGGGCGGCGCCAGGCGGCCGGGCCAGGCGAGCTCTTCCAGGATGTCGGCGGCGGATTCGACCAGCTTGGCGCCCTGTTTGATGAGCGCATGACAGCCGCGCGCCAGCGGCGAATGGATCGAGCCGGGGATGGCGAACACCTCGCGCCCCTGCTCGGTGGCGACGCAGGCGGTGATGAGCGAGCCGCTGCCGGGCGCCGCCTCGACCACCAGCACCCCGCGCGCGAGCCCGCTGATGAGGCGATTGCGGCGCGGAAAATTGCCCGGCAAGGGCGGCGTGCCCAGCGCGAATTCGGTGACGATGAGACCGTTTTCCGCCAGCTCGCGCGCCAGCGCCTGGTTGCCGGCGGGATAGATGCGGTCGAGCCCGGTGCCGATGACGGCGATGCTGGAGCCGGCGCCGGCCAGCCCGCCACGGTGCGCGGCGGCGTCGATGCCGAGCGCGAGCCCGCTGACGACGACAAGCCCGGCGCCGGACAGCGCATGCGCGAAGGCTTCCGCGTCACGCACGCCCTGCGGCGTGGCATTGCGGCTACCGACGATGCCGAGCGCCGGGCGGCCGAGCAGTTCGCGCCGCCCCTTGCAGTAAAGCAGAGCGGGAGGATCGGGGATCTCGAGCAACTGGCGCGGGTAATCCGCATCGGCGAGGGTCAGGACGCTGTTGCCGGGCTGGGCGAGCCAGGCGTGCACGGCGTCGAGCGCCGCCGCCTCGGGCCCGGCGAGGAGGGCCTCGCATTGCGCGGCGGACAGATGCGCCGACAGGGCACCGCGGCCGCATGCCAAAACGGCCTCCGGAGAACCGAAGGCCGTCAGCAGGCGCAGCAGGCTGGTGTTGCCGATGCCCGGCACCAGGGCCAGGCGCAGCCAGGGATCGAGTTCGGACGCGCTCAGGGGTTCTTGACCGTATCCAGCAGATACACCGGGCGCTCCGACTGCATGACGAGCGCGTAGGCGACGCGGTCGAACACACGGTACACCATCACCAGGCCGGTGCGGCTGTCGGGCAGTTGCACGGTGTCGGCCTGCTTCTTCTCGAGGCAGTCGCGGTCGTAGGCATCCTTCGGGTCGAAGAACTGGTCGAAGCTGACCTTCTTGCCGGGCTTGAGGCAGCCGACGTCCATGTAGGCCCAGGGGCCGGCCTGCACCTCGGCGGGCTTGCAGTCCTGCATGGTCTGGCGAACGTCGTGGAACTGGTCGTAACTCACCTTCTCGCCCGGCTTGATGCAGCCGGAGTCGATGAACACCCAGCGCTGGCGACCCTCGCTGGTCTTCTCGTTTTTCACCAGGCGACCGGCGCGATGCACGGCCAGCACGTGGCCGGCCTCGAGGCCGTCGCGCGCGCCGCGGTTGATGACCACGGTCTGGTAGCGACCGGTGTTGGACAGCCCTTCGCCGCCGTAGGCCGAAATGACCTTGCCGGACACCGGCTTGTCCGGCGCGTGCGGCACGAATTCGAACACCGACTCCTGGCGCGCCGGCAGGATGCGGTCCTGCACCAGCACTTCCTGGGTGGTGCGGGTGATCAGCAGCTTCTGCGGATCGCCCGGCAGGGTGGTTTCCGCGTCGCCCAGGTACACCGCCTCGTGGCCGAGCGACTCGCCATTGTCGGGATTGGTCAGCGCCTGTCCCTCGCGGTAGATCTGCCAGCTGCGCGTGGGCGAGCCGTCGCCGCTCGCCCAGGCGCTGTCGCCGGCGGCGAGGACGACGCGGTCCTCGTTGCTGGCGAGGATCCGCGGCGACTGGTCGAGCTGGCCGGGTTCGACCACCAGCGGCTGCTTCAGGAAGGCCTGCACCGCGCCGACCGGGATCGGCGGGATCGCCTCGTCGCTGATTTCGGTGGCGCGTGCACCCGGCGACAGGCGCACCGTCGGCAGGCCGTTCGCATCGCCGCGCTCCAGCGTGAGGCGCGGGGTCGCGCCGCTGCGATCGAGCACCACGCGGTCGCCGGGATAGATCCAGTGGGGATCCTTGATTTCCTTGCGGTTCAGGTTCCAGATTTCCGGCCAGCGCCACGGATCCTTGAGGAAACGTCCGGAAATGTCCCATAGGGTGTCGCCCTTGACCACGACGTACTGGTCCGGTGCGTTGTCCCGCAGGGCAAGGGTGTCGGCCAGCGCTGGCACGGCCAGCAGCATGGCAAGGGAGGCTACGAATCGGCGCACAGGGGAACCCTCCATCTGAACTTTGTCCAATTTGCGTTGAATTTATTGAAGGTGCGCATAGCTTACGGTCATTCCGTCCCGTATATTTAGGGTT
>JACDJA010001208.1_pt1 | contig 22530 bp, 16 predicted proteins | sample 7449241 | NCBI WGS metagenome assembly JACDJA01 (sample SAMN14253289, study PRJNA609438) | sludge metagenome | isolation source: initial anaerobic sludge | collected 2018-12-20 | reverse complement strand
TAGTAAACATTCTCTTTTAAAATTATCGAAGGCGGAGCTTGTTGAGGAAATTATTTCCCGGCAGTCCGAATTGGACAGGATGCGGGAAATGTATTGTTTTGAATTAGATGAAAACGCCATTGATTACCTCGGTAATACTTCTCATGCGATTATTTTATCAGAAAACTCAAAAATATCTTTCGTAAATGAGTTGGCGGTTAGGTTATTTAACGCGTCTAATCAAGATGATTTCATAGGCAGAGATATTCATGATATTCTGAAACACGGGGAAACCAGGAAAAGCGAAAAATATTCACCCTCAAACTCTTCTAAAAAATCAACAATTACCGACTTCAAAGGACAGCTTGTTGATGTCAGGATTTCCAATGTCAGATTGGAGACAAAAGGCAGGGAGACCCTGTTAACGATATTGACCAATCGCTCGGAACTGGAGACGACGGAAAAAGCGCTTAAAGAAAGCGAAGAACGGTACGCGAAGCTGATTAAACATTCATCCGACAGCATTGTAATTCACCGATTCGGCGAAATTCTGTTCACGAATCCCGCCGCGGTGTCATTTTTTAAGGGAACAAGTTCTGAAAACCTAACCGGAAAATCCATATTCGAATATGTTCACCCGGATTACCAAAAATTTGTAAAAAAGCGGGTAGCTGAAATGAAAGATACCCAGCAATCTGTTCCCGTATCTGAAGAAAAATTTCTCCGCAAGGACGGAACTGTCGTTGACGCTGAAGTTATAGCAACACCGGTGATATTCCGTGGAGAAGAGGCCATACAGGTAATTTTTAAAGACGTTACAGAGAGAAAAAAAACGGAAGAGGCGCTTAAGCAGAGCGAGGCTCTTTTCCGTACACTGGCGGACACAGCCGCAACCGCCATATTCATTTATCAGGGCGACACTTTTAAGTATGTGAACCGAATGACGGAAAGTATTTCCGGATATGATAAGCATGAATTATTAAAAATGAATTTCTGGGATATTGTGCACCCGGATTACAGGGAATTGGTCAGGGAAAGGGGGCTGGCAAGACAGCGGGGTGAGCAGGTCTCATCACAATATGAACTAAAAATATTATCAAAGAATGGCGAGGATAGATGGATTGATTTTACGGCCGCGTATATAGACTACAAGGGTAAACCGGGTGGTATAGGAACGGCCGTTGATATTACGGAACGTAAAAAAGCGGAAAATGCTCTGAGCGAATCGGAATACCGTTATCGGATGCTGATTGAAACCGCCAGGGATGCTATCTATTCAATGCGCCCGGATGGGACTATCGCATCCCTAAATCCGGCATTTGAAAGAGCAACCGGATTTCCCAAAGAAGAGTGGATTGGAAAACATTTTTCAGAATTATGTCACCCTGAAGATCTAAAAATGGCTCAACAGGTATTTGATAAACAGATGAAGGGAGAGAGAACACCATACCATGAACTGCGTATCCGCAGAAAAGACGGTGGGTACATTCTTGCCGAATTTACCGTAAGTTTTAAAATTGAAAATGGAAAAGTGATTTTGGGTATCGGGATCGCGCGCGATGTCACCAGGAGAAAAGAAAACGAAACCGCCATCAAGGAGAGCGAACTTCGTTATCGGCAATTGTTTAATCTTCTGCCGTTCGGCGGCGAGGTAATTGATTTGAACGGATACATCACCGATTGCAGCGAAAGTGAAGTACAGTATTTGGGGTACAACAGGGTTGAACTTATTGGAAAACATATCACTCAGCTGATCGATCCGGGTGCACTCTACATCTACGATGAAAAATTCTCGCAGATCCGTGAGGGGAATATTATTCATGCGGAAATCCCAATGTTAAAAAGGGATGGAAGTAAAATATATGTTTCCCGGGCGGCGCGCCCGCTATATGATGTTAAGGGTAATATTGTGAGTATTCTGGCGATTAACGTGGATATCACAGAAAGAAAGCTGGCCGAAGATTCATTGGTTCTACTGGTGAACAGAACCCAGCAAATCCGCGATATTGCTGAAAAACTGAATCGCTCAGTGACTCTTCAGGAAACTTTTGAAACGGTGATCCGGGGCATCATTAAAATTCTTAATGCGCATCAGTCCTCCGTGATGGTATTCGGAAGGGGTGAATACCGAAGATTTGACCGGAATGAAAAGATGTATAAGACGAGTATATTCGAAGGGAAAGAAAATTTTCCATGGAAATCAACGGATGCCGGTCATAAGCCATTGATCATTCCGGATATATCCCAATCCGAATTAAGCAAGACAATTCAGTCGCGTCTTAAGAAGCAGGGTATTGTATCCTGCGCGCTTTTCCCGTTAATCGGGGATAATAAGATATTAGGTAAATTTGCGGTTTATTTTCCCGAGCCATACGCGCTCAACAAGGAACAAGTGAATATCGGGAATGTACTGGCGGAAAATCTCTCAGCCGCCATCAGGAGAATACAGTATCAGGAATGGTTAAACTCCGAAAGGGAGAAACTTTCCGTGACCCTCGGTTCGATCGGAGACGGCGTCATAACAACGGATCATAAAGGCAAAATAATGCTTATGAACACCGTGGCCGAAACTCTCACAGGCTGGAGGGAATCTTCCGCGAAGAATCGTTTGGTGGCTGAAGTGTTGAAAATATTCGTTGACGAAACCGGTGATATTGCTCAAAACCCGGTTGAATTTGTGCTGGATAAAAAAGAAATTTACCATTCTCCAAAAAATATCTTTATGATCGATAAACGGAATCTGCAGAAAAATATAGAAATTTCCGCGGCCCCGATAAGAAAAAATGAAGGACAGGTTTTCGGCGCGGTCATTGCCATTAGAGATGTTACCGACCGGAAAAAATTGCAGGAGGAACTTCTTAAGAGCCAGAAACTGGAATCGCTTGGAATCCTGGCGGGAGGAATCGCTCATGATTTTAATAATATCCTCACCGCCATATTGGGGAATGTATCACTCGCAAAAATGTATTGCGATACTGATGATAAAATTTTTGAACGTCTAAACACGGCGGAAAGGGCGCTCATGCGCGCTCAGGATCTTACGCAGCAATTGCTGACCTTCTCAAAAGGCGGTGTTCCCGTTAAAAAAACAGCATCTATTGTCGAATTAATAAAGGATTCGGTCGAATTTGTTCTCCGCGGCACAAAAATTAAATACGATATTCATTTTCAGGAAAACTTATGGATGGCGGAGGTGGATACCGGCCAGATAAATCAGGTCATCAATAATATCATCATTAACGCGATTCACTCAATGCCGAATGGCGGCACTATTTATATTAATCTGGAAAACAGGACTATCTCATCTCAGGACAGCATACCGGTTTCAGCAGGTAATTACATAAAAATTGACATTCTGGATGAGGGGGTGGGAATACCAAAAAAATTACTTACCAAGGTTTTTGATCCTTATTTTAGTACAAAAAAAGATGGAAGCGGGCTTGGTCTGGCGACAACGTTTTCCATTATAAAAAATCATAGCGGTTATATAACGGTGGATTCTAAATTAGGAAAGGGAACCCGGTTCCGGATATATTTGCCGGCATCTGAAAAAACACCGAAAATAATCATAACGGAATGTGAACATTCAGGGAAGTTGAGTGGGAAAATTCTATTTATGGATGACGATCAGATAATCATAGATCTCGGAAAAGAAATATTTTCGCACCTTGGATGCGAGATGGTTCCGGCTTTTGACGGTAAGGAAGCAGTCAAATTATTCATACAAGCCAGAAAAGAAGGGGAGCCCTTTGATTTGGTGATAATGGATCTGACGGTACCCGGCGGTATGGGTGGAAAAGACGCTGTGGCCGAGTTGTTAAAAATCGACCCGGAAATTCGCGTGATTGTATCAAGCGGTTATTCGAATGATCCGGTTATGGCTGATTATAAAAAGTACGGGTTTTCCGGGGTCGTTAAAAAACCGTATAATGTCCAGGAAATGAGCAAAGCTATCCGGAAGTTTATCCGGTGATCAGAAATCCGCGTTTATGTGAAAAATATCTATCAACTGTATCCTCCTATAAAACAACTTCCGGCTACATCCTTACCGGCATTATTCAGCCTTCTTGAGTAAATAAACGCATTATCCATATTTTACAGGAAATATTATCGCTTCTTGTATATGACTGATTGAATTGATAAATTTTCGGTTGATAGCATTTCCGATTTGATTTGGATATCCGTTCATGGATAACACAAAGGTGACAGCCAATGATGAAGTCAGACGCAAAAATAGTCATTTTAACGATCTCCGATTTAATTTATGAGGCGAATCTTCACCGGAAAGTTATGACATTGAAAAAACAGTACCCAAATCTTGTTCTGCTTGCCACAAGAAACCGACGGCTTGATACGAATATATGGGAAGGAATCAATCTCCAGTTTATGGAGCTTCGTTTTAAGGAAGGGTTTTTGTATTTCGCGGAATTTTTTCTAAAATCTTTAAGCTGGCTTATTCGGCAAAAGGCGGATTTGTTTATCTCATACGATGTTTATCCCTTACTTCCCCTGAGAATTAAGAAGATAATACAGCCCTGCAACTATATCTATGACAGTGTGGAGTTATTCCAGGGAGTGAATGCCATCGCGGATAATCCGGTAAAAAGAAAAATCTGGTTTTTCTATGAAAAATGGGCTATCAGAAAATCATCGGATATATTCATGGTTTGTAAATCGGACGCGGCTTACCTGCAGAAAATATATCACCTTGATAAAGAACCGGAGGTGGTCAGAAATATACCCGATCCATCAGAGACATTTCATGAGAATTATTTGCGAGTGACATATGGTGTGCCGGCCGATATTAAAATCGGGATTTATCAGGGAATGGTATTTAAGGGTAGAGGCATTGAATATATTTTGAAGGCGATGGCCGGGATCAGCGGAATGATATTATTTATAGTGGGAGACGGCCCGTACAAAGATTATTTAAAAAACCTGACCAGGGAATACCGGCTTAAAAAAAGTGTCGTTTTTATTCATGCGGTGCCTTTTAATGAACTCTATAAATTTACGCAATCCGCGGATATAGGATTCACTACCATCGCCGGAAAAGGGTTAAGTTATTATCATGCGTTGCCAAATAAACTTTTTGAATACATCCAGGCCGGAGTCCCGGTGATTGGAAGTAATTATCCTGAAATCAGGAATATCATCGAGAAAGAAGTGATCGGTTATGCGGTAAAACCTGATTCTGTAGAAGAAATAAAAGAAGCCATACGCAAAATGCTTATAAATGAAAACAGACAACGTTTCGAAAAGAATTTAGAAAAAATAAAGGGAAAATATACATGGGAAAAAGAATCTGAAATTTATTTAGATATCATCCGCAGAAACCTTGATGGAACTCAACAGAGACCGGAACAATTTGTTCCTGAGAATGACAAACAGAAACACGGCAATAAACAAAAAGAAACCAAGAGGCAATGAGGAGAATACAATCATCGTGACCGCGGGAATGATTACAACCAAAAATTCGATAATCACTTTGTACGAAAATAGATTTTTCTCATAAATTCCAAGATACAACAAGATCAGAATCCAGGAAATAAAAAAGCTGAACGTAGTGACCGCGGCAGCGCCCGGCATTCCGTATTTGGGAATCAGGACAAGGTTTAAAATAAAATTAATAACCAGAGATACGATCGAAATAATGAAGAGGTAAAGCGTCTTTTTCCGTAAAATCAAGAGCGTATCCAATATCTGAACATGTGAGTAAAAGAGATAGCCAAATCCCGCTATAATCAATACCTGAAACGATTTTTCAAACCCCGGCGGGATTAACAAACTTCCCCCGTATTTGAAGAAGGTAACGATTAAAAGGTAAATGCCGGTGCACACCATCATGACGAGAGTTGAAAATTCTTTTATAAAATCACTGTCATAAGCGTTTCCTTTCTCAAAAAGCCTGGGCATCCAAACATTGTTAATGAGAACCACAAACATACCGGAGACGGCCGCGAATTTGTAGCCATAATTGTAGATTCCGGTGGATTCCACATTTAGTATGGTCTTAATAAGATAGTGATCCGTCTGATATAAAAGTAAATTGGCAATGGCCACACCCATCAGCGGTAATCCGATTCTTAATAGTTTTCCCAGAAGGCCTAAATCAAATCCGGCGGAAATCGCTTTCCTGAGCATCTCACCGGACAGCATATAAACAGATATTTCTGAAACAATATAGGCCGTGAAAAATGCGGATAAACCAAATCCCATCGCCAAGCCGGCCAGGAAAACAGTAATGAAGGATATACTCTGAGTCAGTGTAATGATCAGAAACCGCCTGGTTTTCCTCTCAGCCTTTAAAACGGTGATAAGAAGAGTTGACTCGGTGGTCAGTAAAATCAGGACAGGAAGAAGATAGATTCCCTGATGATGGTTTTCCGTGAAGAGGATCAGCTGAAATAAATTTTTATTGGTGATCATCACAAAAAATATCAGTATCGCGATGGTGAAAACAAGTAAAGTAGCGGTGCTGATTAATTTGTTCCTGATTTGTTCAGGCTGGCCGGCAATAAATCTGAACAGCGCCTGTTCCATTCCCATCAGTAATACGGCGCTTCCCAGGGCGATATACAATCGATAGAGCGAGAAAATACCAAAATCTTCAGGGGAAAGGTAAGCGGCGATAAATGGCAGAGCGATGAGAGGTAGAAGTCTTGCAATACCACCGGTAAAGAGATAGATCGATAAATCACGGATGCTTTTGGAAATTTTTATCATAATTCCCTGCAGATAATTTCGGATGTTCGTAAGGATTCGGTCAGATTAACAGCTCAAACGTATCTCTGAATAGTCCGCGGGCGCCAAAGCTCTCTTTGAACTTACCCAGCCCCCAGTTTGGATCCATATTGACCGTAAAAATTCCGAAATCATAAAATGTATAGCGGCGATCAATACACCATTGAAAAATATGATAAAACAGATGGTTCACAGACCGGTACTCCTGAAACTCCTTGTTATCACTGATATAAAACGCCAAAACGACCTTGTCCGTAGCGAGAAAATTAACCACACCGGCGATCATTTTCCCATCGAGATAAGCGCCCCAGAGATGAATACGGTCAGGGAAGAGCGCCACAAGTTTTTTTAGCTCCTCCAGTGAATGCGTCGGGTTTACATTGTGTCTGAGTTTCAAATTTTGTTTTAGGATTTCATAATAACTATCATAGTCATCACTCAACCGGATACGGACGCCTGATTTAATTGATTTCCTTGTGGCTGTCCGGGCCTCGGAACGGAACATTGATAATATGTCATCTTTTGATGATGGGAACTGAACAACGCTGGAAATCTCTCTTTTTAGATACCGGAATCCACTTTGTAAAAAAGCAAAATCGAAATAATTTGAATATTTTCCCATATATACGATCGGCGGGGGAGTGATTAGAATCCGGTTAAATCCATTGTCTTTCGCGTATTTCTTTGTAAGCTCCACATAATCAAAGGCTTCTCTGATTCCCGCGTCTTTATAGACAAAACCGCCATAAGAAGCGCCGCGATGGGAATAAAGCACTTTGTCCTTATCCATCATTATTTCGATGGCCGGGATGATGGCTTTTATGGTGTTTTTTTGTTTAATGATCAGAGAATGGTCGATAAACCGGTCGACGGGATGATAACTTAAAAATCGGCGGGTTTGAAAAATATTTCCGTTATCCGCGTTCCAGACATATTCATCCCACCACTCTTCATCGGATTTTGTAAATCTAACAATGGTATTCTTCATGGGCATCGGATTCTGGTTAAAATAAAACGGACTCTCCGTCAAAAATATATCTCAGGAAAGTCCGTTTAAGATTATTAAGCAAGTAATTTTGCGATAATTGCTTTCTGAACATGCATACGGTTTTCGGCTTCATCGAATACAATTGACTGTTTGCTGTCGATCACTTCATCGGTTATTTCATCACCGCGGTGAGCCGGCAGACAGTGCATCACTAATGCGTCTTTCCTGGCATGCTGCATCAGTTTGCTGTTGACTTGGAATGGCATAAATATTTTTTTACGTTCCTGCGCTTCCGCTTCCTGACCCATACTTGCCCAAACATCAGTGTAAACAACATCGGCATCTTTTACTGCCGCTGCCGGATCACTGAGCACTTCTATCTTGCTGATTCCCGCGTTCCGCGCGTAAGCCAGAGTTTCTTTGTCCGGTTCATAACCGGATGGCGAGCAGATTACCAGATGCATTGGCAGTTTGGCCGAGAGATTCAACCAGGAATTGGCGATATTATTTCCGTCTCCGATATAGGTGATTTTGACATTGTCGAGGCTTGTCCGGTGTTCTTTGACTGTAAAAATATCCGCCATGATCTGACAGGGGTGATTGTAATCGGTTAAACCGTTGATCACGGGGACCGTGGCGTACTTTGCCATTTCAACCATATGCGCGTGATCAAAAAGGCGCGCCATGATAATATCATTATATCTTGAAATGACCTGAGCGATATCTTTCACCGCTTCGCGTTTACCAATACCGATATCATTTGGGGAAAGATAGAGCGCGTATCCGCCAAGCTGATACATCCCGGTCTCAAATGAGATACGTGTGCGCGCCGAAGGTTTGGCAAAAATCATTGACATCGTTTTGCCTTTACAAATATGATGCTCTTCGTTCCTTTTTGTTTTTGCTTTCAATTCAGCGGTCAGATCAAAAATCGCTTCAATCTCCTCGCGTGAATAATCAGCGATTGATATAAAATCTTTCTTCACAGAACCTCCATAGGATTAGCATGTTATTTAACCATATCATATTCGGATTTACTATATTTTTCAGCGTCAAATATACTATTTAAATACGGATCGGGCAATCAGCTTCTCCGTGAATTATAATATATATCTGCTCAAATCTTCGTCTTCAACAACTTCTTTTAGTGTTTCCTGAACCTTCTTGCTGTCGATGTGTATTTTATCAAATTGTTTTTCAGGGACATCAAACAATATCTCTTCAAGAAGCGTGGACATTATAGTATGCAGCCTCCGGGCGCCGATGTTTTCCGCGCGCGCATTGACGAGCGTGGCGATTCTGGCGATTTCGGAGATGGCGTCATCAGTAAAATCCATGATCACGGATTCGGTGGCCAGCAAAGCGGTATATTGCTTTATCAAGGCATTCTGCGGTTCCGTAAGAATTCTGATAAAATCCTCTTCAGTTAGACTGTTTAGCTCAACGCGTATAGGGAATCGGCCCTGCATTTCGGGAATCAGGTCCGAGGGTTTACTCACATGGAACGCGCCGGAGGCGACAAAGAGAATATGATCGGTTTTGACCATTCCGTATTTTGTAACCACGGAAGTACCTTCGACTATGGGCAGCAGATCTCTCTGAACACCTTCCCGTGAGACATCGGGACCTTTACCTCCGCTTGAACCGGCTATTTTATCAATCTCATCTAAAAACACAATTCCGGAATTTTCTACACGGCTGATCGCCGCGCGCATTACTTCTTCCATATCAATAAGTTTCTGAGCTTCCTGCTGTGTAAAGATTTTTTCCGCTTCTGCCACAGTTGTCTTGCGTTTTTTGAATTTCTTCGGCATCATGCCGCCGAACATTTCCTGAATATTAAGACCCATTTCCTCGATGCCGAGAGGGGAAAATATCTGCATCATTGGGGTGCGGTCGGCGGGCACATCAATGTCAACGGGACGGTCATTCAGTTTCCCTTCAAGCAGTTGCGATCTTAACTTCTCGCGCGTGCGCTGATGCCGCAATTCCAGTTCATCTTCTTCCTGCATCTCACCCACCGGCTTAGGCTTTGCCGTGATAGGCGGCAGCAGAATATCCAGTATGCGTTCGATGGCTAATTCACGGGCTTTTGATTCCACCGCTTTTGATTTTTCTTCGCGTACCAGTTGAACTCCGATCTCCACAAGATCGCGGATAATCGATTCAACATCACGACCCACATATCCCACTTCGGTGAATTTCGATGCTTCGACTTTTATAAAAGGCGCGTTTGCCAGTTTAGCCAGCCTTCTTGAAATTTCTGTTTTTCCGACGCCTGTCGGTCCGATCAGAATAATGTTGTTAGGCATAATTTCGTCACGTAGATCACCCGTAACCTGCTGACGGCGCCAGCGGTTTCGCAGGGCGATAGCAACCATTTTCTTTGCCTTTGTCTGACCGATGATATATTTATCTAATTCTTTAACTATTTGATGCGGTGTAAATTCTTTCATTGATTGACTCCGTTTAAAGCACTTCGACTTTGATATGTTCGTTGGTATAAATGCAAATTTCAGCGGCGACCTGTAGTGATTCTCTCGCGATCTCTTCAACGCTGAGCTTCGAGTGTTTGATTAAACTTCTGGCCGCGGCCAGCGCGTACGGCCCTCCGGAACCAATGGCGGCAATTCCGTCATCCGGTTCAATTATTTCACCGGTACCCGATATAATAAAGATATTATTTTTATCCATAACCACAAGCAATGCTTCAAGGCGGCGCAAATAACGATCTGATCTCCAATCCTTGGCCAGCTCAACCGCGGCTCTTGGTAAGTTGCCGGAATAACGTTCTAATTTTTCTTCAAATCGTTCAAACAGGGTGAACGCGTCTGCTGCCGCGCCGGCAAAACCGGCCAGAATTTTTTGATTGTATAAACGACGAATCTTTTGGGCGGAATGCTTCATCACTGTATTGCCCAGTGTTACCTGTCCGTCACCGGCTAAGGCAATCTGCCCGTCGTGTTTAATTCCGAGAATGGTGGTCGCGTAGAATGTATTAGGATTATGTTCAATCATTTTTCCTTCCTTCTTTTATAACATTGAAAACTTGAATGTCGGTCTGATCGCATTGTTCCCTCTCAACAATTGAATCGATCCAAATTTCTTAAACGATCAGTTAAACTGATATTGAATTGATAGAAGGATTCAATAACCGGTAAATATGAAGTGATGACAAAAAATAAATTCGATTAAAGGCCTCTTCTCAGTCTTGCGACTGGAATCTGGAGTTGCTCGCGGTATTTTGCGACAGTCCTCCGGGCAACCGGAAATCCTTCCTTTTTCAATATGACTGAAAGTTTGTCGTCACTGTAGGGCTTTTTGTGATCTTCCTCTTCGATAATATCCCTGATCCGGTTTTTTATCATTCTTGTTGAAATTTCATCTCCGTCGTCTGTCTCAATCCGCTCATTAAAAAAGTATTTCAGTTCAAAGACTCCAAAATCAGTCTGTACATATTTTCCATTGGCGACACGGCTGACGGTGGAGATATCCATCTCAATCATCTCTGCTATTTCACGCATTATTAAAGGTCGTATATGATCCGCGCCTTTTCTGAAAAAATCAATCTGCTTCTGCAGGATGGCTTCCATAACCTTCAGCATAGTCATTTTTCGCTGATAAATGGAAGTGATGAACCAGCGGGCCGATTCAATTTTTTTTCTAATATAATGACGTGTTTCTTTGTCGGTTGATTTGCGGTCAAACAACATTTTTTTGTATGTGCTGCTGATTTTGAGCGGGGGAATGTTCCAGTCGTTAAGAGATACGACAAATTCTCCGTCAATTTCTTCCACAATAAAGTCGGGCACAATATAATTGCTGCGTGAATCGAACATACCTTCGCCCGGTTTGGGGTTCAGTCTGAGTACCTGATCGATGGCTGCCTGCAGTTCTTCTGATGTGATTTTCAGGCCATCCAGGATTTTATCATACCGCCTGTTTTTAAAATCATCAAAATAGTCTTTTAGTATTTCGATCGCTATTTTATTGGGGTTTTCAATTTCATAGATCTGAACCAGGAGGCATTCCCTTAAGTCGCGGCTCCCAACACCTGTTGGTTCAAGTGACCGGATCATGCTGAGAATTTTTTCAACCTGAGCAATCTCTACTTCAAAAATTTCCGATACCGTATCCACGGATATGGACTGGTCAAGATAGCCGTCGTCACGGATATTCCAGATAAGATATTCGCCTATGGCAAGTTCTTTTTCATCCAGATTCAGTATGTGCATTTGTTCCAGGAGATGTTCCGGCAGTGTTTTCTGGCTGATTTCCGGGCGTTCATAGTCATCATCATTCTTATCTTTCGGGAGACGGATTTCGTAGGCGTCTTCATCATTTAGAAAATTCTCGAGATCGTTATCCTTTTGAGCGTCTTCGATTTCTTTGCGGTCGTAATCATCGTCTTTGTCCGATTTTTTCTCATGAAGTTCCAGCTCTTCCTCTACTTCCGCGATCTCCTCTTCTGTGCTTTCTACAATGTCTTCCTGAAGCTGTTCGTCTTCTTCGTCGCCCTCTTCAAGAACAGGATTTATTTCCAGCTCACTTTTTATTTTTTGTTCAAGGCTTAGCAGGGGCAGCTGTAATAGAGTTGAAAGCAAGATCTGCTGAGGAGTCAGTCGCTGTTCTAATCGAAGATTTTGAGAAAGATTAATCATATATGATGATTTCCTCCGGAATTCTATCTTAAATACAATCTCTGAAATACAGAATAATTAAATTGGCATAATTTATGTAGTAACTTATATATTTTGCTGAATAGAGTCAAGATTATTAATATTTCAGAATCGTTATTCCCATACAGGATTATATGATTATCAGGAAAGTCCGGATATTGGATAATGCGTTAAAAATCAATAAAATACTGCTGTTAATTCTATAGAGAAAAAGGAGAAATACGGATTGTTATTTCCATATGGGATTGGCATAGCAGTAGATACATCCGAAGCGGCACGGATGAGCGAGATAATCGCCGATGTCAATCGACTTTGTACACCCGCAATCTGTTCGCGTGGGCATTTTTGCCGAGGAGACTTTTTGATTCCCGGAAAGTCTGTTTAATAAATTTCCATCAATACAACGGCCTTTCTGAATCTCATTCAAATTCAGCAGTTGATCATCACAGCAGGAATGAATCCTGATCCCGTATTGAGCGGCGGTTTCCGCCATCACTGAGATCACATGTGTCCGCGTCTCCTGATCGGTGGAAATAATCCTGTCCGTCGGAAATTTTTCTTTAAATCGGGAAATGAATTTTTTGTAGGGATTCGCGAAGCTGGTATAGCATGTTTTTACACCGGTTTGACTCACACGGCGGCAGAGATCATTGAACGCGGCGGGATTATGATTGCTCAGCATATTGACGCCCTCCTGCCAGTACACGATAGGGTCGTACCGCCAAATGATTCTTTCCGGACCATAGAACGCCGATAATTGTTCAAGCTGGTTTAGGCTGTTTTTAAGCGAAATTCTGTATTTTTCTAACTTTGATTTCGGTAGAATGGTAAAATGAAAAAAGGTTTCAAATTCATCAAACTCATGCCGGTGTTTTATAAAATGCTGATAATTGCGTGACCAGAACACAAACCAGGCTACTTTTTCCGGAGTAAGATCAACCCGCCTGATGTTTTTTGGATAGAATGGATTGCGAACTTCCAGCCCGCCCTCACGTAAAACTTTAAGAAGCCATGGAAGATAAAAAGCCGGAATATCTGTTCTCCGGGACGCGGAAATTATTGTTTTCATATGACCGATCTGAAAATTATTTATTCATAACATAAAAGATCTTGATAATGGTTTCAATCGGAATTCTCAGAAAACAGGGAATAAATTTACATCTGACAATATTTAGACTAATAGGTCAGAAATGACAAAATAAAGAGGAGAATCTAATGTCAAAAAAGTTAACCCGAAAAGAATTTATTGTCAGGATTTCACTGCTTGGTATCGCGGGTGTGAGCGGAGCATCGTTAATCTCCGCCTGTACCGGTGGAGAAAAGAAAGACCCCTGTTCCGATTTAAGCGGACTGACGGCGGAAGAAAAAGAAACCCGTGTGTCATTCGAATATATCCCTAAATCGGAAAATCCCAAGGAAGTCTGCGACAACTGCGCGTTTTGGATTAAACCGGAAGCCGGGAAATCATGCGGAGGCTGTCAACTGTTTAAGGGTCCGGTTGAGGCAAAAGGATACTGCATGGGTTGGGCGGAAGCGACATGAAAGACAGTTCCGGGAAATGAACAATCTTTAAAAAAAAGCCGATCCTATGTAGAGAAAAGTGTACACAGGATCGGCCTGTATTGATCTGAGGCGCTAAACTTTCGGGTGAATGTTCTGATTCATGCGAAATAAATTCCCGGGATCGTATTTATTTTTGATTTTAGCTAATCGATCATAGTTCCCGCGATAGGTGGCCTGGATTCTTTCATCTCCTTCTTCCATCATAAAATTCACATAGGCGCCTCCTGATGAGTGCGGGTGAAGCGCGTTCCAGTACTGTTTTACCCATTCTTTGTTTTTAGGCGTATCTTTAGGGTCAGGATACATGGCGGCGATGACGTGAACATATTCGGCATCCCTGTAACTATAGGCGGTTTCATCTTTCCCGATTTTTTGCGCGGCTCCCGAGACCGGGTAAATATGGAGCGCCGAGTTGAATGTCGGTATATCCGGACCGTATTTAACATGCGCCGCGATGACTTCATCGGAAAGTTCGTTCACAAAATCCGCCTTCCAATAGTGTTGTAAACCCTTAGGTACCAGTCCATCAAACGCGCTGTTGAGCGCGGGATAAGGCATCGGCCCCACATTTTCTAACAGAGGCTTCCCAAATTCACGCAGCGGTTGAACATCTTTTTCCGCCTGATCCAAAGGCCCCGTATGGCAGCAAACAACACCGCAAACCTTTTTGTTGTGCAAATGTTCAGGAAACGGCGGTCCGGGCGGGACAATCAGAAACGCAAAAAAAGCATTCATGTCTTCCGGAGCTTTTTTCATATAATCACGATAAAAGCGCATTGCCTCCGTTGATTTATCGAGATCCCAGAAGATCGGACCGCCATAAACGGTGCTGACCGGATGAAGCCTGAATTCAAAAGATGTGACAATTCCGAAATTTCCACCCCCTCCGCGCATGGCCCAAAAAAGATCGGCATTCTGGTCTTTATTCACTTTTAAGAGACGGCCGTCCGCTGTTACCATATCGGCAGAGATCAGATTATCGCATGAAAGCCCGTGCTTTCTTGTCAGATGGCCAATGCCGCCGCCTAAGGTGAGTCCGCCTATACCCGTCGTTGAGATAATGCCCCCCGGCGCGGCGAGACCAAAGGCATGAGTGGCGTGATCCAGATCGCCCCAGGTCGCCCCTCCCTCAACCCGCGCTGTTTTCCGTTCAGGATCCACATGAATCCCTTTCATCTTTGAAAGATCAATGACAATTCCGCCGTCACAAACGCTGAAACCGGCCACGTTATGGCTTCCGCCTCTGACGGCGACAAGCATATCGTGTTTGCGGGCAAAATTGACAGACAAAATAACATCGGCTGTGTCAGCGCACTCGGCAATCAAAAGCGGACGTTTGTCAATCATGGCATTGTACACTTTTCTGGCCTCGTTATAAGCGGGATCTGCCTGGCCAATCAGATCTCCCCGTAATGTATTCTTGAATTCAAGAATTTCTTTATTGTCCGGAGCCTTGATGCCGGGCCCGGCCATTGTTTTAGTTGTATCCATTGATATTCCCCCTTGTGGTTGGTTGGTAAATGTTATTAAACTTTTTTTAGACAAAAATTCTTGTTAACCGGGGGGGGTTATAAAATTAAATTTATGTCCTGAAGCAGATAAGAAACATAACGTATATTTATTGAAGATTAATCCTGATTATAATTCGGGGGGGCGTTTCTCATGATTATATTTGGTTCACGGTTAACCGTAAACTTAAACACATCCGGTCTGGCATAATGTCCGGCTACATCCAGAATCCATTTTGATGCCGGAATGAGATTGAGATCTGTTTCCGCGAGAATAAGTTCTTCCTTCATATCAACCGGTCCGGCGATAACTTTACCGTCCGGGCTGATAATGCAACTGCCTCCGGGATTGATCCATTCTTTTTCCGAAGAATATAACCGCTTAAATTCATAATGATCGGGGATATCATTCTTATGAATAGCCATGCAGCATCCGATGACAAATGTCCCGCCCTCTTTTGCGATATGACGGAGCGTGGCCAACCAGGTTTCGCCGGAATCCCAGGTGGGAGCGATATAAATTTGAGTCCCTGCGGCGTACATGGCGTTGCGGGCAAGCGGCATATAATTTTCCCAGCAGATTAATCCGCCGAGCTTTCCGAAAGGTGTATCATAGACTTCCAGAGTGCTGCCGTCTCCCTGCGCCCAGACAAGCCGTTCACCACCGGTTGGTACCAGTTTCCGGTGTCTTCCGAGGACATTGCCGGATGAGTCGATGTAAAGGATGGTATTAAACAGGCTGGCGTTGCTGGCATCGGTATTACGTTCATTGATTCCCATAGCCACATGAATTTTGGCGTTTTTCGCCGCCCTGCACAATTTATTGGTGGAATCATCCGGAACGGAAACAGCGTTCTCCATCAATCGCGCGTACATTTCATTCAATAAGGCTTTCTTGCCGCCGGGGACAGTCCAAACCCAATCAGGATAGGCCGGTATGAAGGACTCAGGAAATACCACAAGAGACGCGCCCTTCCGTCCGGCTTCATCGATAAGATCACAGGCTTTATCTACCGTCGCTTTTTTATCAAGAAATACCGGAGCAAACTGCGCCGCGGCAATTTTAAATACACCGTTTGTTTGTCCCATATTTATATCCTTGAGATGATTTATGACAAAAGATAATATCCCGTCTTTGTTCTCTCAATACGGGAAAATATTTAGCTGTTTGGTCTTTAGCTATCATGTAACCTGTTCTACCGGAATACTATTTCATTTAAATATTTTGAATGCGAAAAAGCCGTCCAGACCGGGTCCATCAGGTCAGTTTTAATGCCTGAAGCTTGATCACAAATCTCGTGCCTGTAGGTGAAATACCCTCCACAGCAATCGTTCCGTCCATAGCGTCCACAATTGACCGCACCATGCTCAGCCCGAGTCCGTTCCCTCTGATGTTCTTTGAAAGTGAATGAGCGCCACGATAGAAACGCTCAAAAATCATCTTTTTTTCCTCATCCGGAATTCCACACCCGTTATCCTCCACGGAAAATACAGCAAAAGAGTTTTCCCTATAGGCGCTGACCACGATTACAGGATGCTCAGTTGTGTATTTTATGGCGTTATTGATTAAGTTTTGAATAACAAGCGAAAAATAATCCTTATTTCCTCGCAGATGAATATCGTTTTCAATACGATAGGAAATATTCTGATTTTTATAAAAATTCCTTATATCCCGGTCGATAAGTTGTGATAGATTAAAAACGCTTTTCTTGTCCGCGAAATCATTACAGTCCTTAGCGAGAAACAACATCGTCTGTACAATTTGAATCATCCGATAGGACTGTTCGCGCAGAGTCGAGATGGATTCTTTGCAATTTCCCTCCATATCGGTAAACCGCCTCATATAATCAAGTTCGGTCTTAAAAACGGTCAATGGAGATAAAAGCTGATGGGAAGCGTTATCGGTAAAATCGGCGATTTGTTTGATCTGCGATTCAAGCCTGTCAAACAGGTGATTCAGGGTATTCCTCAGACGTCCCATCTCATCATGTGGATCGGCTTCATAACGCAACCGCTCTTTTAGATTGTTGGCGGAGATGCGTTTGGCCACATCGATAATTTTGTTGATGGGCGCGAAACTTTTTTTTGCTAAAATAATACTGATAATGATGATAATAATCAGTGTAACGGGAAAGGTAAGAACATTAAACAAAATCAGTTTTCTTGTGATCTGATAGGCGCTTGATTTTGGCGCGGCTAATTGAAGATAAGCGACAAAATTTCCCTGTATGTTATAAATTTTCTGATAACCGATCCGCAGATCGTTCTCATTTGATGTTCTGTTCTCCAAGACAATTTCCCGGGATTCGACTGGCGGAAACTGCGGGGCGATTTCAATATAGCCGGGGATATTCATGCTCTGAATTAATAAACTGCCGTTTGTGTCATACACCTGTAGAAAAAACGGGTTCTCCGTAATCTCTGTCAGATCGGATTCCATGAGCTCCCTTGGATTAGATATGATAAGCGAATCCTGATCAAAATAGAACGCGTTCATAAAATGTTCAATTTCATGGGCAATACGTGTATCAAGGCTTTTTTCGAGCTGACGGTCCAGCACAAGGATGGAAAAAATATTAAACATCAGATATAATCCGATCATTACCGCGATGTTCCACGCGGCGTCACGGATAACGGTCCTGGTAAAAAGTGGTTTTTTAAATTCAATCCGCAATAAATATATATCCTTCGCCATAAATGGTTTTGATAAATTTTTTGCCGCAGTGTTCTTCCAGTTTTTTACGCAGATTTTTTACGGTCGCTTCGATAAAATTTGTGGTCGGATAAAAATCCATAGCCCACACATCAGAAGAGAGCTGTTCTTTGCAGATAATACTGTTTTTGTTAAGGAGAAAATATTTCAGGAGCTCAAATTCCATTTCAGGTAATTTAATTTCATCATCCGGCGATTTTAATGTTCTGTGCAATAGATCAAGTTCAAAAACATCAAAAGCAATCCTGTTGTTACCGAAATTATTTCTTCTTGTGACAGCTGTTATTCGCGCGATGACTTCCTTAACCGAAAATGGTTTGGTGATATAATCGTCCGCGCCGAGATTGAGCGCTTCAACTTTATTGGAGAGATCAGAGAGCGCCGTCAACAGCAGTATGGGGATTTTATTTCCGGAGTCTCTCAGACTCTTGCATACTTCAATCCCGTTAAGTCCGGGCATCCTCCAATCCAACAGAACAGCGTCAAAGCGATTGCATTGTATCAGGTCCAGCGTTTCTTTGCCGTCAAAGGCCAGCGTGGCTTTGAATCCATCAGCTTCGAGACTTTTTTTTAACGATCGGGCGATTTGTTTTTCATCATCAGCGATGAGGATATGCATTGAAAATTCCCGCGGTTGTTAAATTCATTAAACATATCCGAAACAGCGTTCCATTCCTGAATAATGAAAAATTTTTCATTATTGTTTTCTTCCAATCCTGATTATTGGGGTCTATATTGATTATGGTTAATCGTCTCTGTGATTTTATTTGGGAAGTATTAACATATCAAGGGGGAGGACCTATGCGTAAAAAGTTACTGCTTTTTTGTATGACCTTTATTTTATTCCTGATATTTGACTCCGATAAAATTGTGGTTGCTCAGGACTATGTGGGCTCCAATACCTGTATTGGCTGTCATACGGGCTTAACGCCTGATATTGTCAATGAATATCAGAAAACAGGGCATCCATACAAATTGAATCCGGTGACAGGCGGACCGCCAGTCTATCCGGCGAATACAAGCCCGGGGGTTCCCGATCCGCCTGCCGGCACCACATGGGATGATTTCGCGTATGTGATTGGCGGATACGGTTGGAAGGCAAGATGGGTGAAGACAGACGGGCGTATATTCACCGCAAACGACTCGGCGCAGTATAATCTGGCTGATCAGAGTTGGGTAGAGTATCATTTAGGGGAAGATTTTAAATATAACTACGCCTGTTTTCAGTGTCATACCACCGGAGCGTCAGAAGAAGGGTCCTGGAATGAAATAGCGTTAGACAGTCTTGGAACATTCAGCGAACCGGGAGTTAGATGCGAAGGGTGCCATGGGCCGGGGTCAGCGCATGCCGGTGACCCGTCAAATGTAAAACCGCCGAATCAGGGTGATGTTTTAAAGATAGACCGTTGCGGAGAATGTCACCAGCGCGGCGGAGCGACCAACGCCATACCGGCCAGTGGATTATATATTCAGCATCATGAGCAGATTAATGAAATGCGGGCATCAAAACATGGTGATGGAATGAATTCTGATCTTACATGCGCCTCCTGTCATAATCCGCATGTGACGGTTGTCTATCCGGATGCGGCAGGTGAGGGGATGACCGGTATTACAACAAAATGCCAGACATGTCATCCCAATCATGATATTGATCTGAACGGTTCACCAAAACCGATTGATTGCGTGGATTGTCATATGCCGCAGGCAAGTAAATCAGCGCTTGGAATGGCGGTAGGCAATGGATGGAAAGGCGACATCAAAACTCATATCATGGGCATTAATACCGCGGCGGTAACGCGTGAAGCCATGTTCACGATGGACGGCAGCCTGGTCCAGCTTGACGGTAACGGGCTGGCCGCGGTGACGCTCGACTTTGTCTGTCTGAGCTGCCATACCAATCAGGATGTGGCGTGGGCCGCCGGCTACGCGGATGATATACATACAAACGGTATCATGACCGGAATACATGATGTCGCGGCAATTCCCACAGAGTTCAGGCTGAGCCAGAATTATCCCAATCCGTTTAATCCGACGACTACCATCGATTTCTCGCTGCCAAAAACGTCGCAGGTCAATCTGAGCGTGTATTCTATCACCGGTCAGTTGATTTTAAAGCTGGTTGATAATAAACTGCCATCAGGGGATCACTCTGTAAAACTGAGCGCGGAAGGCCTGGCGACCGGAATTTATATCTACACGATCAGAACGGAGACATTCACATCAAGCCGGAAAATGATGCTGATGAAATAAGGGAAAATTTTTAAATATGAACGGCTCCCATCAACTTTACCGGAGAGTTTGAATCTTAACATTCCCCGTGGATAAAATGAAAGAATCCGCGGGGAATTTTTACGTATAAAGCATTAGACTCAGCTTTTCATGGTATTTTATCCCGTCACCAAAATCCCGGTAAACCAACAGAAATAAGCCCTAATTAAAAATTAGGAATGATATTTCACCGCTTAGGAACGATATATGACCACGTAGGAATGAATAATTACCACTTAGGAATAATAAATGACCGCTTAGGAACGAAGAATGATCACTTAGGAACCATTTATGACCGGTCGGAAATGAATTCTTCCGGGTCAGGAATGATTCCTATCATGCGGGCATGATTTCTAACACAGATATATCAAATTCGCGGCAATTATCTCATAAATTATTACTATTAACAATGAATGAGTGGACGATCTGCACTTTTTATCAGCGCATCAGACAACAAAATGGCAGTTTTGTATAGTTTGATGATAGCACGGAGTGTCATTCCGGAATTGATAAAAATTTTATTCTATTTACAAGGTCTAACTTCATACCGTATTTTATTTCAGTATTTTTGCCAATATTTATAATACCTAAGAGTCCCCGTATTTGACTTAAATATGAAAGAACAAAAAAATAAGCCCGATACGGCGATACATTCGATTGTGAGATTATAATGCCGGCTAAAAACATTCTATAAAAACCCTGCTACAAGGAAGTTACTATTATGATAAAAAAATTAATCCTGATCTTTATATTACCATGTATATTTTTTGCCGGTTGTGAGACAGACCGGAATCCCATTGAATTTATGGAAGATGACACCACCAGTCATAACTTTGTATGGACAGCAGATACTCTTCATGCAGAGGAAGCCCTTCAGATTTTTCTTTATGATATTTGGGGTACCGATGAGGATAATGTGTGGGCGGTAGGACACAGTGACGATTCCGATTACCAGATTTGGCACTGGGATGGTGATAAATGGAGTAATATAAACCCCGGAATTAGAGGTACCAGGCCATCCTATTTTGAAATATTCGGTTTTTCTCAAAACGATTTCTGGGTTGTCGGGCTCGGCATTACGGGGGATAGTTCCGGTGGTTATATATTGCATTATGACGGCAACTGGAATCGTGTTGATAACGGGGATTTACCTACTGTTTCATCCGTCTGGGGAACATCCTCATCAAATATATATTTTGGATGTCATTTCGGGGTGATTGTAAAATATAATGGGACAGAATTTATACAATATAAAACTGAAAATGATGTTCATTTCCGCTGTATTTGGGGATTTAACGATTCTACTATTTATGCATTGGCTAATAAAGTAGTTGACCTAGGGAATAACCATTATAACTCTATTGGTGTGTTTTATAAATATTTTGACAATAATTTTGTTTTGATAGATTCCGCTGACCATTACGACAAAGGTTTTGGTATGGATTTATGGGGTTACGATGAAAATAATTTTTATTCAGCATCGAACGGAGTCTATAAGTATATCAATAACCAATGGGTAAACGAGTTTTATTCATCAACCATTTACGGTGTTTTTGGCAGCTCTCCCAACAATGTATATGCAGGTGGATTTCAAAACTCATTTTATCACTTTAATGGTGATAATTGGAAAAAGATTGAAAGTATCCCTAGTAGCTTAAATAATTGGGCAATATGGTGCAAAGATGATTATGTCTTTGTCGTACAGGATTTTGGGTATTACAGGCGAATAGTAAAAGGAAAAATGACACAGTGATTCTTTATAGGAAGTAAGGCAGAACAGAATGCCAGGTTTAGCAATAATCAATGTCGAAAGAAAGTTATGACTATGAGAAAAAAATTAATCCTTATCTTTATACTACCATGTATATTTTTTGTCGGTTGTGAAACAGACCGGAATCCCATTGAATTTATGGAAGATGACACCACCAGTCATAACTTTGTATGGACAGCAGATACTCTTTATGCAGATGAAGCCCTTCAGATTTTTCTTTATGATATTTGGGGTACCGATGAGGATAATGTGTGGGCGGTAGGACACAGTGACGATTCCGATTACCAGATTTGGCACTGGGATGGTGATAAATGGAG
>JACDJA010001207.1_pt1 | contig 22552 bp, 14 predicted proteins | sample 7449241 | NCBI WGS metagenome assembly JACDJA01 (sample SAMN14253289, study PRJNA609438) | sludge metagenome | isolation source: initial anaerobic sludge | collected 2018-12-20 | reverse complement strand
CTCAACAACAAGATCCGCGTCATCCAACGTCGCGCTTACGGACTGCGTGACGAAGAGTATCTGCGCCTGAAAGTGCTCACTTGCATGCTACCGGAGCTGTGAAATCGGGTGAATCTACCCACACGACTTCACGAAGACCCGAAAGATAGTGGGGTCGAGTGGCTGGGAAATGTGCCAGCGCATTGGGATGTTGTGCCTCCTGGTGCTCTGTTTACTGACAGCAAGGAACGTGCACATGCTGAAGATCAAATGCTATCCGCTACTCAGAAGTATGGCGTTATTCCACTCGCAGAGTTCGAGGCATTGGAGCAGCGCCAAGTCACCAAGGCCTCCACGAACTTGGAGATGCGAAAGCATGTTGAGATTGGCGACTTCGTGATCAGCATGCGCAGCATGGACGGAGGCCTTGAGCGCTCCCATGCCACAGGTAGCGTGCGATCGTCATACTCAGTTCTGAAAGCTCTTGGTCAAGTTCATGGCCCTTACTTCGGCTTGCTTCTGAAGTGCAGCCTCTTCATCCAGGCACTGCGTCTGACCTCCAATTTCATCCGTGATGGTCAGGATCTCAGCTTTAACCACGTAAAGAAGGTCAAGCTTCCACTGCCTGGCACCGCAGAACAAATGAAGATTGCTGGACATGTGGAGCGCGCCACTACCCGCATCGACTCCCTGATCACCAAGACGGAGCGCTCCATCGAGTTGCTGCGCGAACACCGCAACGCGCTGATCACTGCAGCCGTCACCGGCAAGATTGACCTGCGACCAGCGGCATAAGGACACGCCATGCACCCTGCCTTCACCGACGCCGCTCACCGTGAGCGCTACTTCGAGGCATACATCGTTAAGCAGCTGGCTGCGCGCGGCTGGAAGGTGGGCGATACCTCAGGCTACGACCAGAACCGTGCGCTGTACCCTGAGGATCTGGTCGATTGGGTGAGGGCGACCCAGCCCAAGCGTTGGGAGAAGCTGGTCGCCGGGCACGGAGACAAGGCCGCCGAAACTCTGATGGATCGGCTGGCTCATGCGCTGTCGCGCGAGGGCACCGTCAACGTGCTGCGCAAGGGCATCAAGCTAGCCGGCGCGGGCGAGATCGCGCTCAGCGAGGGCCAGCCCGAGGACCAGCGCGACCCGTCGGCCTGGGCGCGCTACGACACGAACATCCTGCGGGTGGTGCCGCAGCTCATGTATCGCCCCGGCAGCAAGCTGGCCATCGACCTGGTGTTCTTCATCAACGGCGTGCCGGTGGCGACCGTAGAGGTGAAAACCGATTTCACCCAGTCCGCGTCGGCGGCCGTGGAGCAGTACAAGAACGATCGCCTGCCGACAGATCCGGCTACCCGGCGCGTCGAGCCGCTGCTCACCTTCCAGCGTGGCGCCGTGGTCCACTTCGCGATGTCCGACAGCGACATCCAGATGTGTACCAGGCTGGACGGCGCCAACAGCTACTTTTTGCCGTTCAACCTGGGCCGCGATGGCCATGCCGGCAACCCCATCCGGGAAGACGGCGAGTACCCGGTGGCCTATTTCTGGGAGCAGGTCTGCCAGCGCGACAACTGGCTGCGGATATTCCACAGCTTCGTGTACACCGAGAAGAAGGACGTGGTGGACCTGGCCGGCAACCACAAGCGCAAGGAGACGCAGATCTTTCCGCGCTTCCACCAGTGGGATGCGGTGACCAAGATGATTGCCGATGCCAAGGCCAACGGCCCGGGCATGACCTACCTGTGCGAGCACTCGGCCGGCTCGGGCAAGACCAGCACCATCGCCTGGACCGCGCACGACCTGATCCGCCTGCGCAAGCCCGACAAGGGCGAGCCGTACTTTCATTCGGTCATCGTAGTGACGGACCGCACTGTGCTGGACAAGCAGCTTCAAGACGCTGTGCGGCAGATCGACCACCAGCACGACCTGATCGCCGCCATCGGCGACAAGGACACCGGCCGAAGCAAGTCGGCCGAGCTGGCCGAGGCCATGGAGCGCGGCACGCCGATCATCGTGGTGACGCTGCAGACCTTTCCCTACGCCATGGAGCAGGTGCTGACCAACGGCAAACTGAAGGATCGCAGCTTCGCCGTCATCATCGACGAGGCCCACGCCAGCCAGACCGGCTCGGCCGCCTCCAAGCTGCAGGCCACGCTGGCGCTGCGCGACGCCAAGGAAATGGAGGGGCTGACCGTCGAGGAACTGCTGGAGAAGATCCAGGCCTCGCGCGTGCGCCCGAAGAACGTCAGCTACTTCGCCTTCACCGCCACGCCCAAGCACGCCACGATGATGCTGTTCGGCCGGCCGGGAGATCCAACCAGGCCCGCGGGCAAGGACAACCTTCCGCAGTCGTTCCACACGTACCCGATGCGCCAGGCGATCGAGGAGGGTTTCATCCTCGACGTGATGAAGGGCTATCTGCCCTATAAGACGGCCTTCAACCTCGCCGAGCCGGTCAAGGACGGCAAACGCGTATCGCAGAAGGCCGCGAGGCGCACCCTGGCCAAGTGGCTCAACCTGCATGCGACCAACGTCACCCAGAAGGTGGAGTTCATCGTCGAGCACTTTGCAGCCAACGTTGCGCCGCTCCTTGGCGGTACCGCCAAGGCGATGATCGTGACTTCCTCGCGTGCGTCGGCCGTGCGCTACAAGCGCGCCTTCGACGCCTATATCCAGGCCCACTCCCAGCACAAAGCCTTCCAGGCGCTCGTGGCGTTTTCCGGCTCGCTCACCGGCAAGGAAGTGGTCCATAGCTCCGACGAGCAGCTGAAGGATGATCCCTTCGCGGCCCCGGACGATGAGCAGTTCACCGAAGCGGCGATGAACCCGCGCCAGTACGGCTCCGATCTGCGCAAGGTGTTCGATCGCCCCGAGCTCCGGGTCATGATCGTGGCCAACAAGTTCCAGACCGGCTTCGACCAGCCCAAGCTGTGCGCGATGTATCTGGACAAGAAGATTGCCAACCCGGTGGAGATCGTGCAGACCCTGTCGCGCCTCAACCGCACCGCGCCAGGCAAGGACACCACCTTCGTGGTGGATTTCGTCAACGATCCGCAGTCGGTACTTGACGCCTTTGCCAAGTACGACGCGGGCGCGCGGATCCAGGACGTGCAAGACCCCAACGTGGTGTACGACCTGCAGTCCGATCTGGACAAGCGTGGCATCTATGTCCGCGAGGACGTGGCGACCTATACCGTGGTCCGCTATCGCTCGGCGGCAGCCTACACGGCGGGTGAGCGGGTGCAGCACAAGGAGCTTTACGCGGCGACCAGCCGACCGACGGAGCGTTTCAATGACGCGTTGGCCAGGGCCCGTGCCGCCATTGAGTCGGCCGAGGCGGCGTTTGAGGCAGCCAAGGCGCGGGGCGACGAAGCCGGCCTGAAAAAGGCCGAGGTCGAGCGTGCTCATTGGGCCGACCTGCAGCAGGAGCTGCTGGACTTCAAATCCGGCCTGTCACGATTCGGCTCCCTGTACACCTACATCGCCCAGACCATCGACTTTGGCGATGCCAACCTGGAGGCCTTCGCCAGCTTTGCGCGCCTGCTGTCCAAGCGGCTCGACGGCGTGCCGCCCGAGCAGGTCGATGTCTCGGCGCTGGTATTGACCGGGTACGACATCAAACCTACGGACAAGCCGGATACCGAGGGCCGGGATGAAGAGTCGCTCGTGCTCAAGCCAGTGGGCCCCGGCGGCGGCGGGCAGGCGCCCATGCCCGTCTATTTGCGCGAAATCATCGCCAAGCTCAACGCCATCCTGGGCGAGGCCAGGCCGCTGGCCGACAGGGCAGCGTTCGTCAATCACATCGCCGACATCGCGCGAGAAGACCCGAACACCATGGCGCAGGTGGACAACAATCCGCGCGCAGTGGCGATGGAGGGGAGCATCAAGGGCACGGTAGCAGCGGCCGTCGTGCGCGCGATGCAGTCGCACATGGACCTTGCGGAGCACGTGATGAAGCATGACCAGCAGGCGATGGCGCCGTTAGTGGGGCTGGTGTACGAGCTTTTGAAGGCGCGCAGCAACATCAGCCTGGGTGACATGGCCGGTTGACGGCGATCTGGCCGGTCTTCTTCCTCCGGTGGCACGCCGTTACCGGGCGATATCACACGACGCAGGAATCACCACGAACCATGCCCACCTTTCTCCATGCCGCGGACCTTCACATCGACTCGCCCTTGCGCGGTCTGGAGCGGAAGGAGGGTGCTCCTGCCCAGCGGATACGCAATGCCTCGCGGCTCGCGCTGACGCACTTGGTAGACGCCGCCATCGAGCGGCGGGTGGCGTTCGTGCTGCTGGCCGGCGACATCTATGACACCCAGCCGGCGTTCGAAACCTACCTGTTTTTCCATCAGCAGATGGAGCGGCTGTCGCACGCCGGTATCCCCGTGGCGATGGTGCTGGGCAACCATGACCATGCGGGAGCATCCCCTCGGGCAGGGCGCCTCCCGGAGGGTGTGTATGTGCTGCCGGCCAGTCAAGCCGCGTCGCTGGAGATCGTGCCTGGGGTGTGGGTGCACGGGCAGAGCTACCCCACGCGGGACATTGCCGACGACCTGACTGGCGACTATCCCGCGCCGGTAGCCGGTGCGCTCAACATCGGGCTGCTGCACACGGCGTTGGACGGCTACAGCGGCGAACATGCGCGCTACGCGCCATCCAACACGCAGCGACTGGCAGCGCACGGCTATCACTACTGGGCGCTGGGGCACGTGCACGCGTCGGTGGTGATTGCCGAGGGCGATTGCCGGATTGTCTACCCCGGCAATCTGCAGGGGCGGCATGCCCGCGAAACCGGTCCGAAGGGAGCGGTGTTCGTGGACTACACGCGGTCCGCGATCGGCGAAGTCCGGCACGAGGCATTCGACGACGTGCGTTGGTATCGACTGGAGGTGGAGGCAGAGGTTGCCGGTCCCGAGGCGGATCTCAAGCGGGTGTTTGATCAGGTGCTGTCGGCGACCAGCGACTCCAGGAACCTTGGTCGGCTCGCGGCGGTCAGGTTGCGCCTGCACGGGCCGGCACCAGTCGACCTGGTGGAGCTGGGCGAGGAAGAGATCCGGGAGACGCTGCGCGCCCTGGTGTCCACGCGGGACGACATGTTCCTCGAAAAGATTGAGCTGGATCTTCAGCTTGCGCCGCAGGATCAGCTGGAGATCGACCATTACCTCGACGCGCTGGTCGCCAGCATGACGGGTGATCACGAGTTCCAGCAGGCGCTGATGGCCGCGAGAAAGGAAGCGGTCAGCACGCTTCGAAAAGCCGGTGGTCCCGATCTGATCGAGGCATTCAACACGCGCCTCGCGGGGCGCGATGCCACAGCCGAAATGGTTGATGCATTACCCGTGGTGCGCGAGGCACTTCGCGCGCGCGCCAAAGGGGGCCGCTGATGCAGCTTCTGACCCTAGACTGCACGCAGGTTGGGCATTGGACGGCGCCACTCACGCTGGGTCTGTCGCCTCGGCTCACGGTGGTACTGGGCGACAACGAAGCCGGGAAGTCCACCTTGCGCAGGGCCATCCGAGCCTTGTTGTTCGGGCCCGACAAAAGCCTCGTGGCGCCCCTCTCCGTGGCGGGCTTCGACATGGAGGCAGAGTTGGCCTGGAACGGGTCGGCCTGCCGCATCCACCGCAGGGGCAAAAACCTGCAGTCGGATCTCCCGGACGATCTTGCTGCGCTGTTGGCCTCGGCCAACGCCGGCCGGTTTGCCAGCCTGTTCGATCTCACCCACGAGAACCTGTGGCCGCACGACCCGGAATTCCTCAAGGCAGACGGCGTGCTGGGCAGCCTGATGCTCGGGGTACGCACGGGCGTATCGCCTGGCAGGCTGCAGCATGCGCGCGAGCGCCTTGGCGATACCGTGAGGGACATCGAGTCGCGCAGGCAAGGGCAGCGGGGCATCCCGTATTACCAGGATCGGTTGTCCGAGGCCGGGCAGCGTTACGCAAAGCTGGCCCGGTTCGACCAGAACGACGAAGTCAGCGGGCAGCGCCAGGCGCTTGAAGACAAAGTCCAGCATCTGGATGACAGACTGAAGCAACTGTCTACCGAGGCCCGCCGCGTGCAGGATCTCATTGCGAGCGCGCCGGCCGTCGAGCAACTGGCCCACGACCAACAGCGCCTGGCAGCACTCATCGCGGGTGGTAAGCCCCCTACCATTGCCAGAGTGACGGAGTTTTCTCAGCGCCTGCAGCGTGTGGAGGAACTGATGCGGGAGCTGGCGGCCAAGCGCGAAGCGCTGGACGCAGCCGCCGAAGCGTACGACGCTGCGGACGAGCCGGGCGAACTTCATACATTGGTGAGCCAGTGCGAGGCGCTGCGCGGTGTCGTTGCCTCCCACACGGTTGACGTCGAGGCGCTTCACGGCCTTCAGGAGAGCTATGCCCAGAAGCGCGCTTCGCTGGTTCAGGTGCTCGATAGATTGGGTGTTGTCGGTGGGGAGGATCCCGTCGCTGTGGCTCGCGCACAGCTGCGTCCGGAGCCTTTGGCGATTGAGCTTCGAACTATGCTCGCGCGGCAGGTCGATCTGCAGCAGACCCTGGAGCATAGGCAAAGTCTCCTGGTGGCCGCTGAGCGCACTCTGGAGGGCATGGCAGAGCAGGACGACGATACCTTGCCGACGGCGGTGGGATCGCTCGATGCAGCGCTTCCGTACCTTGAGCAGGCATGTGAGGCTGAAAGCGAAATCGCCCGGCTGCGCGAGGTGCACGCCAATGCGGTGTCTGCGCTGGCACGGCAACAGGCAGCGCTTGGGCTCGCGCCGGATACCCGCGCATTGGACGTTGGGCGCCTGCCATCGGCTGACGCGGTAAAGCAGGCGGAGCAGGCGTTGGCCGACGCGCGGCATGCGCTGGATTCGTTGCACGGGCAGCGCACGCGTCTGGATGGCGATCTGAAAGCGCTTGAGCTGACACTTGCCCAAAGCCGCCAGCAGATCGGCAGTGTCGTTTCGATCGAGGACGTGGCCGAGGCGCGCGCGCTGCGCGATGCGCGATTGCAGGCCCTGAGCGATGGCCTAGGCAGCGATGACGAGGATGCGGTGCAGGCGCATGCCCTGGCCGCATTGGTGGGCGAGCTGAAATCGCTGGTGCGCCAGGTCGATCTTCTCGTTGATCGCCGCATGGAGGTGGGTGAGGCGCTGGGTGAGCTGCGAGCGGGTGAGCAGCAGGCCGCGCAGTTGTCGCGACAGCGCGACCAAGCAAACGACGATGTGCTGGCGGCAGAGCAGGTGCTTCTGCAAAATCAGCAGACGTTGGCAGCGCTTTGGCCGTTCTTGCCCGAGCCGCCGGTGTCCGGCGCGGCGTGGCTGGTGCAATTCCAGACATGGCAAGAGGATGGAGAGGCCCAGCGGCAGCGTGAGAGCGACCTGGAGCGCTGGAGCGAGGTGCTGGCGGTAGCGCGACGTGACGCGTCAGCCATTCTCGGCGCCGCGCTGCCGCACCTGGACGCATTGGGCAGTGCCCAGGCGATGCGTGACGAGCTGATGCGCGAACGGTTGGCGCGAACCCTTCGCGCCAACCGCATCGAGACCCTGCGCAATCAGCGGCAGGAAGCGCAAGTCGCCGCCAAATCGGCAACTGACAATGTCTCGGAGAGCAAGGCCAGCCTCGTGGAATGGCAGCAACGGTGGGATGCTACGACGCATGAACTTCCGCAAGGTTTGGCGGGCCGGCCGGCGGCGATCGAGAGCTGGCTGGCACTTCAGGACGCGTTGCGGCGCGTCCTGGCCGATACGGACGCGCTCGCGGTCGACATTGCCGCACGCGCGCAGGTAGTTGCCGAAAAGCAGGGGCAGATAAGTGCCCTGCTGGAGTCGGCAGGCGCGTTGTCTCTTGATTTCCGGCTACCTCAGGGCATCGGTCCAGCGGCGGCTTTTGCCATGCTGGATAGCGCTTGCAAGGCCTCCGAAGCGCGCCGTTCGCATTGCGAAGCACTCGCTCGAGATCGGGTTCTTGCCGCGGGGGAAGTCACCAGACTCGACGATGCTTACGGGATGGCGCATGCATCCTTGGCGAAGGACTGGGCCGATTCAGGCATCAGCGAGCCTTGCAGTCGCGATGTACTGCAGACTTTGGGCGCGCGCGCGGAGGAGGCCGAGCTACTCGGCAAGGCCATTGCCGAGGTAGAAGCCGGCTTGCGTGGGCGCTGGGGCAGCCACCTAACCGAAGCCATTTCGGAAATCCAGGCCAGCGACGTGCCCGCGCTGGAGGCACGGCTGTCGGATATCGGCACGGAGCTGGAGCAGGTCCGCGCTGATCGGGATGGGGCCGCGAATGCGCGTCGGGATGCCGAACGCGCACTGGAGGCGATGGAGCAGGGTCGCGATGCCGCAGTCGTTGCCCAGGACCTCGCCGATGCCAGAGAAGCCCTGCTCGACAAGGTGGAGGAGCGTTACCGGATCAGTATCGCCAGACTGCTGCTGGATCAGGCCTATCGGGAGGCCAGCGACGGTGGCCAGGGCATCGAACAGACTGCCAGTGGCTATTTCCGCACCCTGACTGGGGGCGCCTACAGCGGTTTGCGCATCAGTGAGGATGACTCCCACGCACCGGTGCTGTTGGCCGTAGAGTCGGCTCGCCACGAAAAGCCGCTCAACGAACTGTCTGCGGGCACGCGTGACCAGATATGGTTGGCGCTGCGACTGGCCGGCATTATTGCGGCTGCCAAAGAGACGCCGTATCCGTTGCTGCTGGATGACTCGCTGGTTCAGTTCGACAACGAGCGGGCCAGGGCGGCACTCAGCTTGCTTTATGAGGTCTCCGCGCACGTCCAGGTCATCCTGTTTACGCATCATGACCATGTGGCTGCACTTGCTGAAGCAGTAGTTCCAGCCGATGACCTCGCGCTGGTGATCCTGCCTGAGGTCAGTGGCGCGATGCGTCAGCGGTCTGCCAGAGCGGCGGCGCCCGGTAGGCGTGCTCGCCCGGCCTTGTTGGATTCCCCTGCAGAGACGGCGAGGGCCGCCGATGTGGACGTGTCTGTCGAGGAAGCCGACCGGCGTTCCGCGGGACGTGGCGCCGACGACGCGGAGGAAGCGAAAGTCGCCATTCTCTCCGTTCTCCAGGGGGCATCAGAGCCCATGGGCAAGTCGGCCATTCTCGATGCGGTCGCGGGGGATGGGGTGGCGATCGGTTCATCCTGGCAAGCGGCGATCCATGGCTTGCTGGATGATGGACGGATCATCAAGGAAGGTGAGAGGAAGGGCGCCAAGTACCGGCTTGCCTCTCTCTAGCTGGTCAGGCTATTTCTCGAGCTGTCGCGAAGAGCCGATCTGTAGAACGCGTTCCACAACTCTCTTTCTTTATCTACCTTAGCCCAACTACCGAGCCATGCTCTTTCCAGGAGCAAGGGCTCGGCAATCGACAGGTGGTTTCAAGGTCCGCGTGCAACGCAGTCAGTGAATTGTCCCAACGGTTGCTTCGGCCAGTCCCAGTCTTCGATGAGGGCCAGAGCCATTGGCGGCAGCAAGATCTTGCCGGGCGTGTGTGATTGATGCGTAAATAGCAAGCTGAGGTTCGGAGGTTGTTCGCCATGGCGGCGGCAGAGAGTGCATGAAGGGACTAGTGGTTGATGAGCCCTGGATCGGATTGATCCTTGAGGGCCAGAAGACCTGGGAGATGCGCAGTCGGCATACCCAGCGTCGAGGCCCGATTGCTCTCATTCGAAAGGGTAGTGGGCTAGTCGTGGGCGTCTCCCAGGTGTTGGGGACCCGCGGTCCGCTCTCTTTAGCCGAGCTGGAAGAGTCCTTCGACCGCCATCGCGTGCCGTTGACAGAGTTTCGCAGCGGTCGGGCTATCGCCTGGAACATCGCCTGGGAGCTTGCGGGGAGTACGCCGCTTCCCCGGCCCGTCCGGTATCGCCATCCGCTTGGTGCCGTGACCTGGGTCGATCTGGACGAAGCAACGTCAGCTCAAATTTTGATGCAGATCGATTCGTCTGGCTCGATTAACACTCAGCGGCCCTCTGCCATGCTCAGTCCTGAGGCGGCAGAGAGCCGCAATGTCAGCTTGGGATCAAGGACCACAGGGTCTTTCCTCCCAGGCGATGTGGGCGATCCTTTGGTGCCGGTGGCGAAGGACCAAACCTGGTTCGGGCCTCATCTGCTCAAGGCTGGTCAATTCACGATCGGGGCCAAAGGTGAAGAGATCCGCGTGGATAGCTTCCCGGATGCGCTTGAGGCGCTTAGGAAAATGAAAGTGCCCCGCTGGCGGCGGCCGAATCCGCAAGGAAACTGGGGCATCGTCAGCGGTATGGCATGGGAGCGTCTGAGCAGTTGTTTCAGTAGAGGATCGGTCTGACCGTTCCAATAGTGCAATAATGGCAGTACCGCTGGTTCCTGACAGAACCGGTAGCGGGGAATCCAATGAACTTTATTCACGACGTCCTGGCTGGCGGCGTTCTCGTGATCACGCTGGCCGTGATCTCGGCGGTGCTGCTGTTCGACTATCTGTGGCGTTACGCCACCCGCGGTTTGCTGCTTCGCCGGCAGCTCAAGACGGTTGCCGAACACATCGAGGCTCTTGCCAACAAACCTCGTCCCACCCTGCGGGGAGAGCTGGAAAAGGTGTTCGATGGCACCGCATGCCATCACGCTTGGAGTGAATACGAAGAGACACTCCATAACCAATACGACATCAGGGATGGTGAGCGCAAAGTGCGCGAGGTCCGCGCCACCGTGCCCTCGGAATCCTTTATCAACCTGGAAACGACGGTTGATCCACGGATTGGATCGGAATACTTCAAACACCTGCCAGGCATCTTTACGGGCCTGGGCATCATCGGCACGTTCAACGGGCTGATCCAGGGCCTTGTGGCGTTCAATCCCGATGTGGATGCGGATGCGCTCAAGGTGGGGCTGAGCGGCCTGTTCGGCCATGTTCTGCACGCCTTCTCCTTCTCCATGATGGCGATCATCCTTGCGATGACCATCACGGTCACCGAGAAGTGGATCTACGCCGCTTGCGCCAAGTGGGTCGGCCGGGTTTCGCAGAAGCTGGATGGCTTGTTCCGTGCTGGCGTCGGCGAGGAGTATCTGTCGGATCTGTTGCGCTCATCGCAAGACAACGCAACCCAGACCAGACAGTTGAAGGAAAGCCTGGTTCAGGATTTGAAGGAATTGTTGACGCAGCTGGCGGAGCGTCAGATCGCAGCGACCCAGCAGCTTTCGACCGAAATCGGTGAGCGAATTGAGGGAAGCCTGAAGGAGCCACTCGCCCATATCGCCGACACGGTGCGCACCGCCAGCGGCCAGCAGACCAGCATGGCGACCACCGCGATCGAAACGCTGATGCGTGCCTTCATCGACAAGATGCAGGAAACGCTTGGGGGCCAGATGGATGGCCTCAACGAGATGATGCGCACCTCGGCACAATCCATGGCTCAGGTCGAAGCCGCCATGCGCTCACTCGTGACGGATATGCAGCGGGTTAGCGGCGAGTCGACATCGGGCATGCAGCAGGCCGTGCGCGATCTGATCGAACAGATGGGCGAGCAGCAACGTCTCCAGACCAGTCAGTCGACTGCCAGCATGAATAACCTGCTCGCTCAGGTTGAGTTGTCCATCAAGGAGGTGGCGCGTCAGCAGGAGAGCATGAGTCAGCGCTCGGAGCAGTCTGTCGCGACGCTCATGGAGGCGATGCATGAGCGCGTCGACCAGCTGGCAAGCAGCAATCGCGAAACCCAGGAGCGAGGGATTGCTCTGGCGGCGTCGTTGGGCGAGGTGTCCACGAAGGCGATCTCGGGTCTTGAGGAGGGCGCCTTGGCCGTCGGGCAGGCGCTGGACAGCGTGCGCGCGGCGGTGGAGCGCCTTGGCACTCTGACCGAAAAGATGTCCTCACTGCAGTCGGGCCTTGGCCAGTCGGCGCAGCAGATTGCGCAATCCAGCAATGTCCTAAGTGGTGCAGCTCAGTCGCTCAGCACGGCCACGGGCTCCCTCGGAACTGCGACGTCGCGGCTCGAGGTGCTCGGCAAGCTGGTTCAGGCCGAGGGCGAGGCCCGAAGCGGCATGCTTGAGGATCTGAGGCGCTTGACCCAGCAAGCGCAACAAACCGGCCAGTCGCTCACGTCTTTGACGGATGAGGTTCGGGACAAATTGGTGGAGATGGTCGAGAAGTTTGGCGCGGGCGTCAGCCAGGCGCTCGAACACAACCTTGCCACGTACAACAAGCAACTCAGCGATGCAGTCGGCATGCTCAAGAGCGCATTCGAAGAGATCGCCGAGTCCGTGGATGCGGCGAGCTGACGATGTTCGCCAAAGCCGTTCGACGCAGCAGCAAGGGCAAGAGCGAGGGCGAGAAGCCCTTCTGGATTTCGTACGCCGACCTCATGACGGCGATGATGACGCTGTTCCTCGCGGCCATGGCCGTGACCATGGTGGCTATCACGCACAAGGTGCGCCAGGTGGAGGCCAAGGAGGTCGTTCGCGCCCAGCAGATCAAGAAGATCTGCAGCAATATCCAGGGCCGGCTGGCCGGTGACGGCGTGGTCCAGGTGGACTGCGAAGACAACCGCATCAGCTTCGGAGAGGCCGGACGGTTCGGTCACGATGACTACCATCTCCCGCCCGCCGCAGGCCCGGCACTGGCCAGACTGGTGCCGGTCGTACTCCAGGCCGCAGACGATCCGCTGGGCCGCAAGTGGCTCAAGCAGGTCGTCATCGAAGGTTTCACCGATACCGACGGCTCCTACCTGTACAACCTCCACCTGAGTCTCGAACGCTCGGAGTGGGTGATGTGCCTGCTTCTGGATCCGCAGCGTAATACGGACCTTTCCCTGACCCCGCAGCAGCTTCAGCGCGTCCGGGATCTGTTCCTTGCCGGTGGCGTGTCCTTCAACGGTGCCAAGTCCACCAAGGACGCCAGCCGCCGCGTGGAGCTCAAGCTCCAGTTCTACGGCTCGGATACCGACAGCGCCCAGGCCAAGCCTGTGTTCCAAGTCATGGCGGCCGACCGATGCATGCTCCGCTGAACCGTCGGATGCTGGATCTGAGCTTCCTCGACATGCTGCTCGCCGAGCTTGTCCTGGAACGGATCCCATCGGCCTCGGATCTGCCGTTGGCGGAGCGGGTCGCCGAGGTCAAGGAACGCTTTGGTGGAACCTCTGCAGCCATTCGATCAGACCGGGTCGAGGCCGCGGCGCGTCAGGCGCTGTCGGACATGGGAAAATTGCGCTCCAGCCACCGCTTCGTCCTCGCGCACTCGCTGGCGCAGCCCATCAAGGCTCTCGGTGGCCGATCCGTGCTCGATCACGAGCGAGTGGCGCAGCAGTTGCTGAACGACTGGGAATCGGCCGCACGCGATCGGGTCCTGAAGTTGTCCCATTGGCGCGGCTTGTTCCGTTCCTACATGCAGGCACCTGCCGGTGAGTGGCAGAAGCGCCTGAGGCTGCTGCTTTCCCGGACGTTAGAGCCGGTGGTGAAGCGTCGTCGCAGTCGCCCCGCCTGGCTGGATGCCTTGTCGCAACATGAGCACCTGCTGGGCGACGAACCCTGTCTGCCCTACGTCGACCAGATGGTCGCTGGTGAGCATAATCTGCTGGCCGATCTGCGGGAGCACGTGGACATTCCATCCACCAGCTGGTTCTGGCAACAGCTCAAGTCGCGGCTCTTCCAGCAGATCGCATCCATCGGCGAGGCGGCCTTCAGGGCATCCATCGATGCATTCCTTGAGCTTGACCGCCTGATTCCGCTGGTGAGCGACGATCTGCTGAAGGCCGTCCTGGAGCGCTACGACGCGGGGAAGGATCGATCGGTACATCCGTCGCTGATGGACTTTTCACTGAAGGCGTGGGGAAGCCCTCAGCTCGCAAGGAACACGAAGTGGGACCTCTGCCGACCCTCCGTTCGGCAGATGGTCAACAGCTGGCTGGCCAAGGACGACCTCGAGGATTTCTATCGGCTATGCAACACCGAAAAGGAGGTTGATGAGCGGCGTCTGGAGTTCTGGCTTCGCTTCAAGGATCAGATGACTTTCACTCAGATCCTTCTGGGCGGGCGTTTGCGGAATAGCCGTGATCCGGATGTGCGCGCGTTCATCGCGAAGAAGGGTGAGCGCTTGGGGGATCTCACCGCCGGTACCTCGGCCAACAACGCCATCGTCATGCAGATCGGCGGCTGGCTCTTCATCGAGTTCAGCGAGGTCGGAACCGCTGCGCGGGCCATACGGCTAGGTGATGGGTCCATCAAGACGGGAATGGAGTCTTACTCGCTCACGTCGTTGAGGCATACCGGTGAGCAGCTGACTCACCTGCCACACCCCTGGGAAGAAAAGTTCCTTCGCATTCTTCGCGAGAAGGGATTTACCCCGGACGATGCAAAGACCCGCAGTTCGCCACCTGCACCTTCTGGATATCGGGCGGAACAAACACCTCGCCCCAACCCACCCGATCAACCCAGAGGCGACCCCTTGGTGAACAAGCTCAAGGGCATGGGGCTCGAGGTGGTGGATAACCGGCCGAAGGGTGGTGCTCTCTGGGTCTATACAAGCCGGAGTACGACGGCCGAAGTGCTGTCCCAGATCCGGAGCCTGGGCTTCCGGTGGAAAGACAACAAGAAAGGTTTTTACTTGCCATGAGGTGGGGACGGTCCAAGCAGCCTGTGGATCAGCTGCGTCGTGTCTACACGGAGGATGGCGTGCGGTTTTCCCAGGCCACTTCCGTCGGGTCACGATGGTCGCTTGAGGAGCAGCAGCTGAGCCCTGATGAACGTCCTCTCGCGTCCTACCTCGAACAGCTGGTAACGGAAGGCCTGGCGAGCGACGAGGAAGAGACAATTCTGCTCCCCTGGCAAAGTGTCTACGCGCTTCTTTCCGACGAGGACCATCGGGGGAGCGTGCCGCTCCTGTCCCTGCCGGAAGTATCGGATTGGGTGCCCTGTCTGGAATCAACGGGGGCGCTCTCCGACTCCGATTTCCGGATTGCGGTCAGGGGATGGTTCTCGAATCAGATCGGGGAAGCATCCCTCGATCGACACGGCGCCGTGCTCCAGCAGTCCAGACAGGAGTGGCTGATGCCGGAGGCGTCCTGGCGGCTGCTCGAGAGGGTTTCCCGGTTTGCCCGTGAGCAAGCCTCACTGGATGCCGACCAGGTGCTGCGCTCCGTGGGAGAAATCCGGCGAGCCGCGCTGGATGGCGGGGCCGTGCTTGATGATTTCCTGGACAAGACGGACATCCGCACGCCCGACAAGCTGAAGCTCGAGCTGCGCCGTGACGAGGCTCTGGGGTCGCCGGTCATCGAAGTGCGCCCGGTGCCGGAAGGAGCGCCTGACAATTTTGTCGACACGTTCGATCGATACGGCAAGGTGCGGGCACGGTATGACCTGGTCCAGCCGGAGGGGCGGCTGACACACGTGGCCCCCGGACCGGCGGTGCGCCGGGTGCTGGAGACGGTCAAGGGTATGCCCGCGCGCCGCCTGTCCGCGGAGCAGGCGAGAGTTTTTGCTCGCAATCCCTATGGCGTCCTGGGCGAAGAGGCTGCTGCGGCGCTCGACGAAGATCAGCTCAATGAAGCGCGGCGAAGCGCGGGTCTGCTCCCGTCGAGGTTCGAGCTGCTTCCCGAGGCATCTACTCCGACACAGGTCGCTCTGCGTGTGGTCCACGCGCAGGAAGAAGAGCCTTCGGAAGACTTGCTTCTGGGCGCCGGGCAGGCCAGGGAAATGCTTGCGGCCGCAGGGCTGTCCCGAGCCAAGGGACTGCCGATCTTCCATTGGAACGGTAGCGAGCTTCTGTTGGACCAGCCAGCCGAACAGCAGCTGGCGCTCCTCGCCGAGTGGGTAGGGCGGAGCGAAGTCGCCCGGATGCGCCAAGCGGCAGGTGATGTACTGGATCTCAGCGCCTTCAGCGGTCGCGTGATCGGTTTCGACTCCAAAGTCCAGGCCGTGCCCTATGTTCCGCACCGCACCCAGGGAAAGGAGTGGCTTCCCGACGATGACGTCGGCGTGGTCACGGTGGACCAGGCCTCGGGTGAAGTCCGTCGGCACGATATGACGCCCGCTTCCATTGACGAGCTGGAGGAAGCGATCGGGCAGGCCAGAGAGCAGGGGCGTGAGTCCGTGCGCCTTCCGGGGGCCGATGTGGACCTGTCGGTCCCGCAAGCCCAGTCGCTGGTGGAAGAGTTCCGCGAGATGGGCATCAAGAGCGGTGGAAAGACGCCGCCCAAGCCATTGTCGGATCCCCAGCCGAACCAGCGGGTCGGGCTCCGTATACATCACAACATCGAGTCACTCGAGTACGTCGAGGCCGTCGAGGACCTCGTGGGCGACGTGAGCGCCGAAGAGGTCGAGCTCCCCAGCGCGCTGCGCCCGGAGATTTCCCTTCTCCCGCACCAGGCATACGGCCTCGCCTGGATGCAGCAACGCTATCGCAGTCAGGCGGCCGGTATCGCCGGGTGCCTGCTCGCCGATGACATGGGCTTGGGCAAGACCCTGCAATCGCTCTCGCTGATCGCCTGGGCCTGGCAGCGCTCCGCCGCGGCTCGACCCAGCCTCGTCGTGGCGCCGGTGTCCCTGCTGGAAAACTGGAAGCTCGAAGTCCACAAGTTTCTCGACTGGCCCGACGAGGCCGTGCTCAGCCTGTACGGTTCCGATCTCGCCTCCAAGCGATCCGGGGGCGACGCGCTGGATGACGAGCTGCGCCAGCTCGGTGTCACCAAGCTGCTCCGGCCGGGGTTTGCCGACGGCTACCGGCTTGTGCTGACCACCTACGAAACCCTGCGCGATTACGAGTTGTCGATCGCCCGACAGCATTGGGACATCGTGGTCTGCGACGAGGCCCAGAAGATCAAGAATCCCCCCGCCTTCGTCACCCAGGCGGCCAAGGCCTTGCATGCGAACTTCAAGATCGCCTGTACCGGCACACCGGTCGAAAACTCGCTGGCCGATCTCTGGTGCCTGTTCGACTTCTTCCAGCCCGGGGGCCTCGGGGCCCTGAATCAGTTCACCAAGGTCTACCGGGAGTCCATCGAGTCCCGGCAGGAGGGGCATGAGGCCCTGGTTGAACGCCTCCGCGCGATGATCCAGCCGTGGGTCCTGCGACGGATGAAGAACGAGGTACACGAGGGGCTGCCCCGCAAGGTCATGGGGGAGGAGGCCGACCACACGGCCGTCGCGCTTCAGATGTCGCCCGCGCAGCGCCTGGCCTACATGGATGCGGTCGCGGCCTACCGACAGGCCAAGGAGCAGGAAGGGCAGGGCCGCGGCGTGTCCATGCTGAACCTGCTGCACCGCCTCCGCATGATCTGTGCGCACCCGCTGGCGGCGTTGCGCGACGACCATGAGCGCGTCCACGTGAAGGAGCACATCGCCGCTTCGCCCAAGCTGGCGTGGCTGCTTGGGCGTCTCGCCCAGATCAAGGCGAAGGGCGAAAAGGCCATCGTATTCACCGACTATCGGGATCTACAGCGCCTGCTGCAGCGCGCGATCGAGCACCAGTTCGGCTTCCGCCCGCAAATCATCAATGGTTCCACCGCGGTCGGCACGAGCCGGGGCGAATCCCGCCAGAGCCTGATCGACGCCTTCCAGGCCCAGCACGGCTTTGGCGTGCTGATTCTCTCCGCGTCCGCCGTGGGCTTCGGCGTGAACATTCAGGAGGCGAATCACGTCATCCACTTCACCCGGACCTGGAACCCGGCCAAGGAGGATCAGGCCACCGATCGCGCCTACCGGATTGGCCAGCGCCGGGATGTGTATGTGTATTGCCCGACCGTGACCGGTCCCGGGTTCGCCTCGTTCGAGGAACGCCTCGCGGAACGCCTTGATTACAAGCGGGACCTCTCCCGGGACATGCTGTCGGGTTCGCAGGAGCTTTCGGTCGACGACTTTGAGGATCTTTAACCGGGGCGATCTTCTGCAACACGGGCCGATGATCTGGTTGCCTGACGATCAGCACGATGGGTTTCCGTGCGTCACCGCTGGCCGCGCCCGAACCTTGATGAGCCGGGTCGACGACGCGAACTGGGAGGCGTGCTCGTCGGTATTGAATCCGATCGCGGTTCGAGAAATTCCCGAGAAACGCTGGTAGGCGTCGAGCAGACGCCAGCAATGCGCCTTGAGAGAAGAGTGTCGCCAAAACGACTGAAAACGTGACCACTCACGGCTGACACCGGTGAGGCCGGCGTCAGCGGCTACTCGAGTTAGTCGGTTCCGCGAGGCGTCATGAAGCCCCACTTGTGCGACGCGTCGCACAAGTGGGCTTTGCTTGCCCCCGCGAATCATCGCACCAACATGCTTTAAACCGGATTTAAGACGCGTCTTAAAACTGCGCTTGAGCAAACTTGTACAGCGCGTCCCTGACGCATCCAAGGAGGCGTTCTTCGACAAATTCGACGAGGTTGCCCCCCAGCTCGCCCACGGTTCGACCAGTACGTAATCGAACGTGCATCGTCGGGACGCATACCTGCTGCTGGAGCGCTATTTTGTTCTAGCTGCCGAGAGGCTTGCTGGGACGTCCCCTTTGGGTCGACAAGCGCCCCTCGTTCAGATGGTTAGCTGGTTGGCGACGCCGGGCAAGTCGGGTGGTGAGCGTGGTCAACTGTGCTGGCAACGACCGGTCAACAAGCTGGCAATTTGCACCAAGGATTGTCCGCTGGGGCTGTTGCGTGAATCGACGCGTCTAACGTGGCCTGAGGAAAAATGAGGACCCTTTAGCTGGACCGCGCACTTGGATTGCTGACGACATTGGCGTGGCAGGCATCTGGGCGACACTGAGTTGACATGCAAAGATACATCACGTAAAAAGGATCATAAATGAGACATTAGCGACAATAAAGATCATTTAAGAGCCATGAAGCGCCAGGAATCCGAATTTGCCAGCCCTCCCGTCGAGGCTACCGGGCACCACTTGGGTGCCTTGGTACGGCAGGCACGCGTCGCGCGCAACTGGACCATGGCCGAGCTGGCAGAACGCGCCCGGGTCAGTCTGGCCACGCTCAAGCGCATCGAGGGCGGCTCGTTGTCGACGTCGCTTGGCGCCTGGCTGGCGGTGTTTGAGCGCGTCGGGCTGATGTCACGTCTGACGGAACTTCGCGATCCGGCTTCCGAGGCGTTGCTCAACGAGACCCGGGCCAAGCGTCCACGTGGCCGGTCGGCAAAACCCGATCTGGACTTTTGAGCCATGCCTGAGCGCATCGTATTCATGCATCTGCCGGGTGAAACCGAGGCAGTGCCTGCGGGTCGGTTGACCATGATCGAGCAGGGCCTGCAGGTGCAGGCCTCACGCTTTGCCTATGGGCGCCGCTACCTGCGACGCGCCAATGCCGTGCCGGTAGATCCCGTTGCGTTGGCGCTTGCCGATGGCGGCGGTGATGCGGAGCTGGTGCCACCCGATGGCCTGGCCTTGTTCGGCGCGCTTCGCGATGCCACCCCTGACGCTTGGGGCCGTCGGGTCATCGAAAACCGGCTCAGAGCACCCCCCAATGGCTTACCCGAATCGACCTATCTGGATCATGCCGGCCCGCACCGCGCCGGGGCGCTGGACGTACGGCCGACACCGACCAGCCGGCCGGCCGACGGTGCGCTGCCATCCGTGATGGACTTGGGCCACCTGCTCGATGCCGCCGCTCGTATCGAGGAAGGCGAGCCGGTGCCTGCGCACCTGGAAGTGTTCTTTGCGGGTGGCCCGTCGGTCGGGGGTGCACGGCCCAAGGCCGTGGTTCGCATGGACGATGGCGAATGGATTGCCAAGTTCCCTTCCGTGAATGACCGCTTCAATGTGCCGCTGATCGAACGCGCCACCCTGGAGCTGGCTCGCGAAGCGGGACTCGACGTACCCCGCACCAGTATCGAGTCATTGGCCGATGACCGACAGGTCATGTTGATAGAGCGCTTCGATCGCGTGCCGCTGCCGACGGGTATCGGTCGCCGACACATGGTCAGTGCGCTGACCCTGCTGGCGCTGCACGAGCAGGACTCACCCGATTCCAGCTACGCCGCGGTTGCCGATGCATTGGGTCAGCATGGCGTAGGCGGGTACATCGCACGCGATCGCCGCGAGCTTTATGCCCGCATGGTCTTCAATATCCTGGTGACCAATGACGATGACCACCTGCGCAACCACGCCTTTCTCTATGATGAAAAGGCCGAAGGCTGGCGCCTGAGCCCCCTGTATGACGTGGTACCCAAGCCACAGGCAGCGCAGGAACGCATGCTGCACCTTTCTGTCGGGCCGCAGGGCCGGGTCGCACGGCTGGACAACGCGCTGGCGGGCGCGGGGCGCTTTGGCCTGCTGCCACCGGATGCGGCCGCGATTGTGGATCGTGTCGTGAGAGCGGTGCGAAGCTGGCGGGACACATTCGAGCGGTCGGGCGTATCGACACGCGATTGTGACCAGGTGAGCAGCGCCTTCCGGCGCGCCGGCGACATCGGCATGCGGGAGGTGGAACGCCATCTCTAGTTGCCTGTCGACGTGGGCGACTGAGGCGAGGCTGTTGATTTTCGCCGAAAACTGAGCCGGGTTTTTCATCGAAAAGTGAGCCACCCGTTCGTGCTGCAGGTTAGCTCAGATCAGGGATGAAGTTGAGGTCTTGGGCTCCCTTTTGATGTCGGTGCCAAGGTTCAATCGCTACTTGCTGTCCGTCGGGATCATTGGCCGCACTATGCGTAGAATTCTCTCCCTCAAGTGCCTATGCGGAAAGAAGCGGAGACGGGTAATGGCCTTCTATCTCGGAGTAGGATTCATCACGTTCTTCACTGTCGGGGTTGTTGTACTTGGCGGCGTATTGAGCGAACGGCAGAAGAAGCAGGAGCGCCACTGAGCATGCGTTGAACAAGGTTGGGGAGCCAACTGGCTCGCGTAAGTGGGCAAGCCCCGGCTTGTAAGACGCGTCTGAATCGCCCCGGGATTTGAGGAGGCTCCAACTCTTGAGAGAATGGAGCCATGAACAAGTCCACCAAGTTTTCCCCAGAAGTCCGTGAGCGCGCCGTACGCATGGTGCAGGAGCACCGCGGCGAGTATCCATCGCTGTGGGCCGCAGTCGATTCGATAGCACCGAAGATCGGCTGTGTGCCGCAGACCTTGCTGGGCTGGGTTCAACGGCACGAGGTCGACACTGGCGTTCGCGGCGGCGTGACCACCGCCGAGGCGCAGCGCGTCAAAGACCTTGAGCGCGAGAATAAGGAGCTGCGTCGGGCCAACGAGATCCTGAAGCTGGCCAGCGCGTTTTTTGCCCAGGCGGAGCTCGACCGCCGACTCAAGTCCTGAGGGACTTCATCGACGAACATCGCAACACCTTCGGGGTCGAGCCGATTTGCAAAGTTCTGCAGATCGCCCCGTCGGGGTATCGGCGGCAAACGGCGCTAAAGCGAGAGCCACATCGCCGCTGTGCCCGCGCCAAACGCGACGCGCTGCTGATACCCGAAGTCGAACGCGTCTGGCACGGCAACATGCAGGTCTACGGTGCCGACAAAGTCTGGCGGCAGTTGGGCCGCGAAGGGATGACGGTGGCGCGATGCACCGTCGAGCGATTGATGCGGCGACAAGGCTTGCGTGGTGTGGTGCGTGGCAAAGTGGTGCGTACGACGATGAGCGACGCCAAGTCACCGTGTCCACTGGACCGGGTCAATCGGCAGTTCCGTGCCGAGCGGCCCAATCAGCTCTGGGTCTCGGATTTCACCTATGTCTCGACGTGGCAGGGCTGGCTCTACGTGGCCTTCGTCATCGACGTGTTCGCACGACGCATCGTTGGCTGGCGCGTCAGCAGCTCGATGCGCACGGACTTCGTGCTTGACGCCCTGGAGCAGGCGCTCTACGCACGCCAGCCTGAGCGTAACAGCAGCTTGATTCACCATAGCGATCGCGGCTCGCAATACGTCTCCATTCGATACAGCGAACGCTTGGCAGAAGCAGGTATTGAACCGTCCGTGGGAAGCAAGGGCGACAGTTACGACAACGCGCTCGCAGAGACCATCAACGGCCTCTACAAGGCCGAGCTGATCCATCGTCTTGCACCTTGGAAGACCAAGGAAGCCGTGGAACTTGCCACGCTGGAATGGGTGGCTTGGTTCAACCACCATCGACTGCTCGAACCCATCGGCTATATCCCGCCAGCCGAGGCCGAGGCAAACTACTACCGGCAACTCGCCAATCAGGCCACCGCAGTGGAGGCCTGACTTAAACCAAACAGCCTCCACGGAACCCGGGGCGATTCAAGGCCGACTTGTTTGACCGCCTCGAGCGGATCTATAACCCTCGCATGCGTCGCAGAGCTGCCCGACGCGACCGGGGCTTTTGAGCTTTAATAAAATCTTCCGTGGAAACAGGGTAAACCCCGGGCGGCAGTGTAGAAACCAGTGACCGGCCATCGATGGCGTGTGTAAAACACCGGCGTAAGTTATTGATTCAATGGTGATGGCAGGGCGCTATGTGCGCAATTCGGCGGTGGCTATCTTCTTGTTTTCTATGGATAATCTAGTTGACTGTTAATCAGGGGGTCGTTGGTTCGAGTCCAACTTCGGGCGCCAGACACACGCAAAGGCCGGCAAGGAATTGCCGGCCTTTGCTTTGTCCCCGAGACGACGGCAAAGGGCATCGCGGCGCCCTTTACGGATACTGCCGTAGGCCTGGCACTCAGTGCACCTTGAACAGCGACG
>JACDJA010001206.1_pt1 | contig 22559 bp, 21 predicted proteins | sample 7449241 | NCBI WGS metagenome assembly JACDJA01 (sample SAMN14253289, study PRJNA609438) | sludge metagenome | isolation source: initial anaerobic sludge | collected 2018-12-20 | reverse complement strand
GCCCAGGTCAATGGCTGTGCTGGCATTTATTGCTTCAATATTTGGTGCCACATCAAATGTGTTTGCCCAAGAGCAATACCAACCACTTAGCGATAATCCGGATGGGCAATATCAAATCGATCCGGATCACTCTCAGGTGTTTTTTACGCTTGGACACGTCGGCATCGCACCATTTACCGGACTATTCAACAAAATCAGTGGCCACTACACCATTGATAGCAAGCATCCGGGCAAAAACAAAGCTGAGATAAGCATTCCAGTCGAGAGCATCGACACCAACCTGGCCTTGCGGAATGAACACTTGCTCAGCAAGGAGTTCTTCGATGCCAAGAACCATCCTGAAATCACCTTCACGAGCACGAGATTCGTGCCGAACAAGCAGGGTGGCGGCAATCTGCATGGGCTCATGAGTTTTCACGGTATGACGCGCCCAGAAGTATTTCATGTCAAAAAGGTCGGCGCCGGGGAAGTGGCATATCTGCCCAAACCTTGGGGTGGGTATCTGAGCGGTTTTGTTGCCACAACCACGATCAAGCGCAGCGATTTCGGCCTGATGGCGTATCTCCCGCAAGGTCTTTCTAACGATGTTCACATCACCGTCAATATCGAAGGGGTTCGAGTCAAGCCGTAACCGATTCCAGTCACTAACCGACACCTTATTTACCGCAATGCACAGGAGTTATCATGAACACATTCCACATTCGATATGCTCAACCCACCGAAGATGGCGCCGGGGTCAAAATTCGCCGTATCAGCGAATTCACCGGAGCGATCGACCCGTTTCTGATGGTCGATGAGCTGAAATCAACCATCAAGGACGACTACATCGGCGGATTCCCACCGCACCCGCATCGGGGGTTCGAGACACTCACCTACTTGCTGCACGGCGGACTTAAGCATCGCGACTCTGAAGGGCACCAAGGTGGCGTGAGTCGAGGTGGTGCTCAATGGATGCGTGCGGGTAGTGGCGTTGTTCACTCGGAAATGCCGACAACCGACAGTGATGGCCTGCATGGCTTTCAGGTGTGGATCAACCTGCCTGCCGCACTCAAGATGAGCGCACCCACATACCGGGATATTCAGGCAAGCGAAATCCCGCAGATCGCATTCACGGGGGGTGAAGCGCGCCTGATTGCCGATCGGTGGCAATTCAACGGCACAACGGGCGACGGCGCCATGCCCACCTTGGGTGATGGTGCTGGCATGGCCGATGTCCGCCTGAATGCAGGCGCGACAGTCGAAGTTAAACTGCCCGAGGGCTACAGATTGATGGCGTATGTCTATGCCGGCGCGGTATCGGCACCGCGACAGGATACTGGCGTAGAAGGCAAGGCAGAAAACGGGGGATTGATGGTGTTCGGCAGGGGCGATCAGACTGTGAGACTGCACAGCGAAACAGCAAGCGGAGTGCTGCTGTTATCCGGCAAACCCATCGACGAACCCATCGCTCATCGAGGTCCGTTCGTGATGAACACCCCCGCTGAACTGCAGCAGGCAATCATTGACTATCAATCCGGTGCCATGGGACGACTTGATCGCTGAGTCCGTTGGCTGCCCCCCCACCCCAAGCCAACGCGTGGGGTAAGAGGAGGGAACCAAATTACGGCGATTTCAGAGCAGAGGAGTCATTAAAGTTGTTTTGAAATGGGCAGGCAGAAGAATGCCTACTATAAAAGAGGCTCAAGGTTCCTTGATATCTGTTCCAGCGCCTGGCGAATCTGCGTGAGCGGCGGAACGGCTGAATCAGGGTTCAAAGGTGAAAGATGAGGCAGCTCATCAGCGTGGGCAACCTTGGCAGATTCAATCTGATCACTTGCCGTCAAATCAGGAGAATCAGCGGCGGGTTCCACATGAGTGACATCAGACAGCAAATCACGCTCATGATCCAAGTCTATATCTCGGGCTGTATCTAGGGCTGTCTTGCCAGATGGCTGCTTGAAAGCCTGGGCGAGTTGCTGCCGGGCGCCGGCAATGGTGAACCCCTGCTCATACAAAAGGCTACGAATCAGACGAATGAGCTCGATATCATGCCGTTGATAGTAACGCCGGTTGCCGCGACGCTTGGTCGGCTTGAGCTGAGTAAACTCCTGTTCCCAATACCGCAACACGTGTGACTTGACATCACACAAGCCGCCAACTTCACCAATCGTGAAGTAACGCTTATTGGGAATCGGCGGCAGGGTCGATTCAGGATGCGTCAGAGCCGTCATAGGCCTCAACCATGGCCTTCAGTTTTTGCCCGGCACGGAAGGTCACCACACGACGTGCCGATACGGGAATCATCTCGCCCGTACGTGGGTTGCGGCCGGGGCGTTCGTTTTTATCGCGCAACTGAAAATTACCGAAACCGGAAAGTTTGATTTCCTCGCCCGATTCGAGCGTGGCGCGGAGTTCTTCGAAAAAAATATCAACAAAATCCTTGGCTTCGCGTTTATTCAAGCCAAGTTCGGCGTGGAGTTTTTCGACCAGATCTGCTTTGGTTAAGGCCATGAAATGCTGTCCCTTAGGTGCGCAATTGAATATTATGTTGCGCAAGATTTGCGCGTATGTCGCTGATTATACCGACAATTTCGTCATCCGTCAGTGTGCGCTCGGATTCCTGGAAAATTAATTTGACCGCGACACTTTCAAACCCCGGTTCAATACCGGCACCAACGTACCGGTCAAAGACGCCAACCTCGCGCAAACTCGCCGGACCGCCGTTCCTGATCAGAGATAATAATTCTGCAATCGGCAGGGTGGCCGGCTTCAGGAGCGCCAGATCCCGTCTGACTTGCGGGAACCGCGAGCGCGGCTTGTTCATCGGCAGATGCCGATATTGCAAGGAGTGAAGATCGAGTTCCAGGACAAAAACCGATCCATTGACGTCCATTTTTTCTGCTATGTCAGGATGAATGGCGCCCAACCAGCCGCAAGGATGGTCATGAATCAGGATTTCTGCACTTTGCCCGGGATGCAATGCCGGGTGCGCAGCGGCCCGGAAGCTGACGTTGTTCGCGTGATCCGACGAGGGATCAAGACTGAAACCGAGGTGCAGCAGGAGTGCCTCGCAATCGCCCTTGAGGTCGAAGAAGTCTGCCTGAGTGCTTTTTTCGCCCCATTGCTCCGGCCAGCGCCCCCCCACGATCACCGCGGCGAGTTGATCAATTTCCTGCACATCATCAAGCGAACCCTTGAAGCTTCTGCCCACCTCGAACAAACGTACACGTGTCTGCTGACGATTCTGATTAAAGGCCACGGCCTGTAACAACCCCGGCCACAGGCTTTGACGCATGACGGCCATCTCGCTGGAAATCGGGTTTGCGAGTGCAATACCAGGCGCGGAGGTAAAAAGTTCTGCGATGGCAGGATCAATGAAACTGTACGAAATCGCTTCGAAGTAACCCCGGCTTGCCATGAAATCTGCAACTTTAGCAATGCTGTTTTCGGTTTCCGGTCGGACACCAATCGTCAGAGGCGAACGCCCCATTGGCGCACGAAATGCATCAAAACCGAGCAATCGCGCCAATTCCTCTAGCAGATCTTCAGGAATCACCATATCGAAGCGATGACTTGGCGGAGTGACTGTCAATACGGTATCAGACTGAAATTCAACGATGCAGCCCAAGCGCACGAGAAATTTCTTGGCTTGCTCTGGCAAAACAGCCAAGCCCAAACGACGCTCAGCCCAACTCATATCCAACTGGATAGCAGCAGGAACCTGCGGTGCCTTGGCTCCCTGAGCCGCACTGGCGCTACCCACCTGGCCGCCGCATATCTGTTGAATCAGCGTGGCGGCACGCGACAAGGCTCGTGCCGGTAGCAGCGGATCAACCCCCCGCTCGAACCGGAAAGCGGCATCAGTAGTTAGCCCCAGACGCCGGGCACGACCAGCAATCGCCTCGGGCGTAAAGTGAGCCGACTCGAGGACGATGTTTACCGTTCCGGCTGACACGGCCGACGCCAGACCACCGATGATCCCCGCCAGCGCGACCGGACCCGCTTCATCGGCGATCACGAGGCAATCGGCATCCAATTCCAGCTTTTGCTGATTGAGCGCATCCATGGTTTCACCCGGACGTGCACGCCGAACGGTCAAGCCACCCTGCAGTTTTTGCTGATCGAAGGCGTGCAAGGGTTGCCCCAACTCGAGCATGACGTAGTTGCAGACGTCCACGATCGGCTCGATCACCTTGATCCCGGCACGACGTAGACGTTCAGACATCCACATCGGTGTTTTACGACCGGCAGACACACCACAGATAACTTGGGTCAAATAAACCGGGCAATCATCGGGAGCGGCGATTCGAGCAGACTGAACGGCATCCGACGTAACCTGAGCGACTGAGGATTGATCACCCGGTGTGATATCCAGATCGAACAATGCCGAACAATCACGTGCAACACCCAAAATCGAAAGCGCATCACCCCGGTTGGGTGTTATTCCCAACTCGATGATGGAATCATCCAGATTCAGCCAGTCGCGAATGGATTGTCCCAATGGTGCGTCCGAAGGCAATTCCCACAACCCGTCGACAACGCTGGGCATACCCAACTCGCTGGCACTACACAGCATTCCTTCAGAGGGAACACCACGCAATTTCGCTGATTTGATGACCAGTCCGCCCGGCAGTTGGGCGCCCAGGGTCGCCAATGGCACACGCATACCCACACGTACATTGGCAGCGCCACAAACGATCTGGTATTCATGGGTACCGTCGGTCACGCGGGTGATTTTGAGCTTGTCCGCATCCGGATGCAGCTCAACGGAACGCACCTCGGCAACCACAACACCGCTGAACGATTCTGCCGCCGGCTCGATGGCGTCGACCTCAAGGCCTGCCATTGTCAAACGATGGGCCAGAGTAGCCGTATCAACCGGCGGATTAATCCATTCGCGCAACCAAGATTCAGAAAATCGCATAAGAAGCTCGTGTATTTAAGCTGAAAGAAAGACCGGACATATCACACGAATTGTTCGAGGAAGCGCAGGTCATTATCAAAGAATGAGCGCAAGTCATCGACACCGTAACGCAGCATCGCCAGACGTTCCACGCCCATGCCAATCGCAAAGCCACTGACTTTGGCCGGATCGAGACCTACGGCACGCAAGACATTGGGATGAACCATACCGCTCCCGAGCACCTCGATCCAACCGGTTTTCTTGCAAACCCGGCAACCCTTGCCACGGCAATGAACGCACTGAATATCGACTTCGGCGGACGGCTCCGTGAACGGGAAAAAAGACGGGCGCAGTCGAATCGGCAAGTCATCCTGTTCAAACAATGCCCCCAGAAACTGTTCCAGTGTGGCACGCAGATCGGTGAACGTGACGTCTTCATCCAGATGCAGCACTTCAATTTGGTGGAACATGGGTGAGTGCGTCATGTCCGAGTCACAACGGTATACCCGTCCCGGCGCCAGAATCTTGAGCGGCGGGGTCTGTGATTGCATCGTGCGGATCTGAACGGGCGAAGTATGGGTACGCAGCAGACGTTCCGCATCGAAGTAGAAGGTATCGTGCATGGCGCGAGCCGGATGGGTCAGCGGAATATTCAGTGCCGTGAAATTGTGCCAGTCATCCTCGATCTCAGGCCCTTGCGCCACGGAATAACCCATTGAGCCGAAGATGGCTTCGACGCGCCGAATAATTCGTGTCACCGGATGGATGCCACCCAGCGACTGGCCCCTGCCCGGCAGAGTCACATCAATTCGTTCTGCCTCTAGCTTCTGCGCAAGAGCGACTTGCTCAAGTTCATTCCGCCGCATGTTAAGGGCGGAAATGATGGCTTCCTTAAGCTCATTGATTTGTGCACCCCTTGCACGGCGGGCTTCAGGATCCAGTGAACCCAGTTCTTTCATGAACTGGGTCACCACGCCCTTCTTACCCGTATAGGCAACGCGAATCTCTTCGAGCGCGGCGACATCCATCGCCTGCTCGATCGAATGTATCGCTTCTGCCTGAATGTCAGCCCATTGATTACCCACGCATCTGCTCCCAATAACACCCTGATGACCGAATCTGATTTTCCGATCGGTTGGATTAATCGATGAAGTCAACCCATATAGCGGGATCATAACCGTAAACGATTGACATCATGGATTAATCCGCCGGCACGTCACGCTATGATTGACCCACCAACGAAAAGGCGCTCTTGCGAGCGCCCGATTGTATCCGATTACATCACGTCGATGATGTAGATCAAAGAATGATCAAATACCAAGGGCCGCTTTCGCTTGCGCTGCGATTGCAGCAAATGCAGGCTTGTCGAATACGGCAAGGTCAGCCAGAACCTTGCGGTCGATTTCGATATTCGCCTTGTGAATACCATCCATCAAGCGACTGTAGGACAAATCGTTGTTACGCGCCTCGGCATTGATCCGGGTAATCCACAGTGCGCGGAAGACACGTTTCTTGGCCCGACGGTCACGGTATGCGTATTGACCGGCTTTAATAACGGCTTGATGGGCAACCCGGAACGTACGCGAACGGGCACCATAGTAACCTTTCGCTTTATCGAGGACTTTCTTGTGTTTTGCGCGGGCATTGACGCCACGTTTTACTCTAGCCATGGTTCAGTGCTCCTTACGCGTACGGCAACATGATGTGAATCGACGGAACATCACGTTCGTGAACGTACGAAGGTGATCCCAATTGACGCTTACGCTTGGATGACTTCTTGGTCAGAATATGTCGCATGTGCGACTGCTTACGCTTGATGCCGCCAGCGGTAATTTTGAACCGCTTGGCTGCACCGCGATTGGATTTGATCTTCGGCATATCGACTCCAGTTTCACTGTTTATGTTTATGACACCCAATACGTCGGAGTTAAATAACGCATTGAGGCTAAGGAACCTCTGATAAATTCGGAGGTTCCGCGCGGCACAGGGACGTGCCGCCATGTTCAATCACGCAGGTGATTGAACATGAAGCAAAGCAAAAGTCACGCCTTTTGCTTTGCGTGCTCTGATGTTTCCAGGATGGAATTATTCAGAGCCTCCCAAATCTCCCCAAAACCTCAAGACGGTAAAAAACCATCTCGAGTCAATGTGCACAATGCGCACACGGAGGAATTCTTTATCTTGGTCGAAGGCAGCCCCATTCATTCAAAACAGAGCAAGCCGACAACCACGATCAAAGTGGCGCGAGATGCTACTGGAAAACCGGGGAACAAGCAAGATTAATTGCGCACCGCACTAGACCAAACCAGCGTCACGGCGGGCCTTCAGAGTTGATAACCTGTGCAATCAACCTGTTTTCTTGGGAGACAGCACCATGGTGACCTGACGGCCTTCCATCTTGGGTCGCTGCTCAACGGTCGCCAACTCGATCAGATCCTGTTCGATTCGATCGAGCAGGATGCCTGCCACTTCCTTATGCGCCATTTCGCGTCCACGAAACCGTAGCGTAATCTTGACCTTATCGCCCTCTTCCAGAAAACGCAGAATGCTGCGCATCTTGACTTGATAGTCATGGTCCTCCGTTCCCGGGCGGAACTTGATTTCCTTGACTTCGATCTGCTTCTGCTTCTTGCGCGCTTCGGCCAGTTTCTTGCTTTGCTGAAATTTGAACTTGCCGTAGTCCATGATCTTGCAGACTGGCGGGTTGGCATTGGCGGCCACTTCGACGAGATCAAGTTCTGCTTCGGCAGCACGATCAAGTGCATCGCGGGTCCGGACGATACCGGCCTGTTCACCATTCTCATCGACTAATCGAACTTCACGTGCGGTGATTTCGTTATTGATACGCGGCTCGTCTGGATCACGGTTGGCCGGCGGGGTTTGTCCACGGAGTTGAGCTATCTTCTTATCCTCTTGCATTTAAAACAGATGGGGTGAACTATTTTGCACCGCATCACATAACCACAGGGCACGCCTTGGTTTTCAGGTCGAACATGTTAATACGCATTGCTGCGTAATGAAACCTTCAACAGGTTTGCCGGAACAAAAATCGCAACAAAACGATCAAAACCGGCCCTTGTTGCAATTCTGACTCAAGCAACCATCACACTGTGCCGGGAGCACGGGATTCCAATTGCAACTTGTCCAGCAGATCGGTCACCGTCATGACGCCAAGATCAGCGCCCTCTCTCGTTCGAACGGCGATGGATTCGGTCTCCATTTCCCGGTCACCGGCCACAAGGAGATAAGGCACGCGTTCCAAGGTGTGCTCGCGAATCTTGAAACCGACCTTTTCATTGCGCAGGTCGTCAACCACGCGTATCCCGGCTGCCTTGAGTTTGGCCGTGAGTTGCTGCACATAGCCTGCATGTTTATCGGTAATTCCCATGACCACCACCTGAACGGGTGCTAACCAGAAGGGCAGCAAACCGGCATGGTGCTCAATCAGAATCCCGATAAAGCGCTCCATCGAGCCGACAATTGCGCGGTGCAGCATCACGGGATGGCGACGCTCGCTGTGCTCATCGACGTAGGTGGCGCCAAGGCGCTCCGGCATCATGAAATCAACCTGAATCGTACCCAACTGCCAGGTCCGTCCGATGGCATCTTTCAGGTGATATTCGATTTTGGGGCCGTAGAAGGCACCTTCTCCGGGCAATTCCGTCCACGCCACACCGGCCGCACTCAAGGCGCCGCGCAGGGCTGCTTCCGCCTCATCCCACACGGCATCAGTGCCCAGCCGCTTGTCCGGACGCAGGGCGATTTTCACCTGGATATCGGTAAAGCCGAAGGTAGCATACACAGACAAAGCCTGCTCGTGAAAGGCTTTGACCTCCGATTCGATCTGGCTTTCCATGCAGAAGATATGACCATCATCCTGCGTAAACCCGCGCACACGCAAAATGCCATGCAGCGCGCCCGAAGGTTCGTTGCGATGACAGGAGCCGAATTCGCCGTAACGAATCGGCAAGTCGCGATAACTGTGCAAACCGTGATTGAACACCTGCACATGCCCCGGGCAGTTCATCGGCTTGACGGCAAACGTGCGCTTCTCCGATTCGGTGAAGAACATGTTTTCCTGATAGTTATCCCAATGGCCCGATTTTTTCCACAGTGAAACGTCCAAAATTTGCGGGCAGCGAATTTCGTCGTAGCCAGATGATCGGTAGATGCCGCGCATGTGCTGCTCGATCACCTGCCACAAGGCCCAGCCCTTGGGATGCCAGAACACCAGACCCGGCGCCTCTTCCTGGAAGTGGAACAGATTCTGCTGTTTGCCGATGCGCCGATGATCGCGCTTTTCGGCCTCGGCCAGTTGATTCAGGTAGGCTTTAAGCTCCTTGTCGCTGGCAAACGCCGTGCCGTAGATTCGGGTGAGCATGGGGTTTTTGGCATCGCCACGCCAATACGCACCGGCCACCTTCATCAGCTTGAACACTTTGAGGCGGTTCGTATTCGGCACGTGCGGGCCACGACAGAAGTCGGTGAAATCACCTTGTGTATATAAGGTCAGCTCTTCCTCTTCAGGAATGCTTTTGATGATTTCAACCTTGAACTCTTCGCCCAGTTGATCGAAAAATTGAATGGCTTCGGATCGATCAACGACGCGGCGCTCGAGTTCATCACCCTTCGCAGCAAGCTCGTGCATTCGCGTTTCGATCGCCGCCAGATCTTCATCATTGAAGGGGCGTTCAAAATAAAAATCGTAGTAAAACCCGTTATCGATCACCGGGCCGATGGTGACCTGTGCGCTGGGATAAAGCTGCTTGACCGCCTGCGCCATCAAGTGCGCCGTTGAATGGCGGATGACTTCCAGACCTTCCGGATCCTTTGCGGTCACAATGGCTATGCGCGCGTCGTGATCGACCACACGGGACAAATCCACGAGCTTGCCATCAATCTTGCCGGCAATGGCGGCCTTCGCTAATCCTGGGCCGATATCGGCCGCAATTTCACCCACGGTAACGGGGTGGTCAAATGTACGTTGTGACGCATCGGGCAGGGTAATCGTCAACATGACGCTCTCCTTTGGCAGTGGCGGCTCCTACAACAAACCGCGTGTTTCAGGGGCGATGCGGGGTGGGGTGCCGGTCAACCGGCAACGTGTTCCGAATCAGGGAAATCGCAAATCAACCAGATTCCGGTGCTCGACCACAAAACGAGCCAGCCTGAACCTTCGATTTACAACAGCCCGACATCATAAAACAATCAAATAACACGTCAAAGAAAATCTAAGCGCGACATGCGGAAAAAGACTGCCTGGATTGTCGAACTTACGTGTCTGGATTGATTGCGGCGAAAGGGCATTCGGGTTATGGTTCTCATAAGGAATCTCTGATTAAATCAGAGGTTCCGTGCGGCATAGGGATTTGCCGCCATGAACGATCATGCAAGTGATTGTTCATGAAGAAAATCAAAAATCACATTTTTTGATTTTAGCCCTCTGAAAACGCCAGGATGGCGTTGTTCAGAGCATCCATAAGAGAACTTATACGCACAAACAACGATTAAACAAAACCATCATGACGAACGAAGCCACCGCCATCTCCCTGATCGACAACAACAATCAATCGCCGGATAAGGCGGCAGTGGTGGACTTTCTCCAACAAAACCCCGGGTTTCTTGCCGAGCACTGTCAGACGCAATTGCGATCCGTGCTTGAAGATCTGCTTGAATCCTCTCCCACGTTACTGGCAGAAATCGAACTGCCTTCCCCGCCCGATGGTGTTGCCTCGTTGCCACACATTCAATTGCGTATCCAGAGAGAGCGGCTCGCTCGGCTGACACGTCAAATCAATCTGCTGCGCGCCACTGCGGAAGACAATGCCCGACTCGATCAGGTTTTGCATGACTTCGCCTCTGACCTTCTCCGCACGCCTCAGCGCACCGCCGAACAGTTGACCGTCCTGATCCACCGGCACTTCACCGTTGATGCGGTTGAACTGGTCTGTTTTGCCGACATGAAAACACAGAGCAAACAGATACTCAGCGGATGGGTGGAGAGCCGCAGCCCTCTTTGCGGCCGCCTCAACGAAGCTCAGCGTCAATTGGTATTCGACACGCACTTCCCGGATACCGGCTCCGCCGCCTTGATTGCCGTGGGCAATAATCCGGCAGAACCCGACTGGATATTGGCGCTTGGTCGTCATGCTCCAGATGGCTTCAATCCCACGCAAGGGACGCTGTTTTTGAGTCAAATCGGCGAACTGGCAGCGGCCTTCCTCTGCCCCCAAACCTGCGTTTGATGCCAGAAACCGCCCCCCTCACATCCTCAACAGCCCTCCATGCCGCTTTCGAGCGCGCAAAGATGCTGCTGACTGAAAGCGCCACACTCGCCAACAAAACGCAGTCGGCCTATCTCGGTGACTGGCAACAACTGCATTCCTATCTCCACGATCAGGATGTCCTTGAACCCAAACAGATTGATGATCGGCGCCTGCGCGGCTATCTCGCCCATTGCAGGGAATCGGGCCTCGACAACCGCAGCATCGCGCGCAAATTATCGGCCACACGCTGGTTGCTCAGATGCTGGCAAAAAGCCTACATTGTCTGCCCCGCCAGCCCAGATGCCCTCAAATCCCCCAAAGCGGCCAAGAAGTTACCGGATGCGCCCGCCATCGAAACGATGAACCAGCTGCTGGATCAGCCCCTGACGGAAGACGTTCTGATCATTCGTGACCGCTGCATGTTCGAACTGATCTACAGCAGCGGGCTCCGTGTTGCCGAACTGGTTCGGCTCGATGTTATCGATATCGACCGGTCTGAAGGTATTGCCCGCGTTACCGGCAAGCGCGAAAAAACCCGGATGGTACCCGTGGGCGGCAAAGCGCTTGACCGTGTGACCCAATGGCTCCCCATCAGAAAAACCCTGTTAAAAGACACGACAGAGCCCGCCTTGTTCGTCAATCGTCACGGCCAACGCCTGACGACCCGCTCGGTACAGATGCGCCTTAATCGCCTGGCCCAACAAACCCATTTGGGCCAAACCTTGCACCCACACCAGTTACGCCATGCCTTTGCGACGCACGTGCTCGAATCATCGGGTGACTTGCGCGCCGTACAGGAAATGCTCGGGCACGAAAGCCTGTCCACGACACAAATCTACACCCATCTGGATTTTCAACGGCTTGCCCAGGTTTATGAAGCTTCTCACCCTCGGGCGCAGAGAATAGACCAGCCAAAAGTTCAGGGAAAAGGCAGGGTCAATTTGGAAAAAAATGAACAGAAAATCGAAATTTCCGATTGATATTTGCCATTCTTGACCCAAATTAAACGAAACACTGATTCATTCAGGCAATGCACCACTTACGAACTCAAGGTTCAAACCCATGGAAAACTTTCACGGCACCACCATTCTGTGCGTGCGTAAAAACGGCCAGACCGTCATCGGTGGCGATGGACAAGTCACACTGGGCAACACGGTAGTCAAAGGCAATGCCCGCAAGGTACGGCGACTCTATAACGGCGACGTGCTGGCCGGATTTGCCGGAGCGACCGCCGATGCGTTCACCCTATTCGAGAAATTCGAAGCCAAACTGGAAAAATTTGGCGGCAATCTGCTTCGTTCCGCTGTCGAGCTTGCCAAGGAATGGCGTACCGATCGCGCCATGCGCCGATTGGAGGCCATGCTTGTCGTAGCCGATAGAAACTACATGCTGACAATCAGTGGCAACGGCGACGTGATCGAACCCGAAACCGACCTTATTGCCATCGGTTCTGGTGGGGCGTTCGCGCAAGCAGCCGCAACCGCACTCATGCAGCATTCCGGGCTGGAAGCCCGCGCGATAGCCGAAGCCGCGCTCAACATTGCCGGCGATATCTGCATCTATACCAACCACAACCTCACGATTGAAGTACTCGACGCATGAACCTCACGCCGCAACAAATCGTAAATGAATTAGACAAACACATCGTCGGTCAAGCCGCAGCCAAACGGGCCGTCGCCATCGCCTTGCGTAACCGCTGGCGGCGGCAACAGGTGGAAGAACCGCTGCGCGGGGAGATCACGCCAAAGAACATACTCATGATCGGCCCCACCGGCGTGGGTAAAACCGAGATCGCCCGGCGATTGGCCAAATTGGCCGATGCGCCCTTCCTGAAGGTTGAAGCCACGAAATTCACCGAGGTGGGGTATGTCGGTCGTGATGTTGAATCGATCATCCGCGATCTGGCCGACATCGGCCTGAAAATGCAGCGCCAGATCGCAATGGTCGAGGTGCGCGACAAGGCCCAGGTTGCAGGCGAAAACCGGGTACTGGACGCCCTGCTCCCCGCCCCGCGTGACGAGGGCTGGAACAGCACGGCCGATTCCCATCGTGACGAAGCCTATCGCAACACCCGGGAGAAATTCCGCCAGAAGCTGCGAAATGGAGAACTGGATGACAAGGAGGTCGAAATCGAACTGCGCCAACCCGCGGGCAACATCGACATTCTTTCCCCTCCGGGGATGGAAGAGATGGCCAGCCAGATTCGCGGCATGTTCCAGAATGTGAATCAAGGGAAAACGCAAACCCGCCGTTTGCCCGTATCCGAAGCGCTCAAACTGCTGACGGAGGAGGAAGCCGGCAATCTGGTCAACGAGGAAGAAGTCCGTGCGCAGGCACTCGAACGGGTGGAACAGCACGGCATCGTGTTCATCGACGAAATCGACAAGGTGGCCAAACGTGGAGAATACGGCGGTGGTGAAGTCTCACGCGAAGGCGTGCAACGCGACTTGCTGCCCATCATCGAAGGTTCGACCGTCAACACCAAGCTCGGCATGGTCAGGACCGACCATATTCTGTTTATAGCTTCCGGCGCATTCCACCTGAGCAAGCCGTCGGACCTCATCCCGGAATTGCAGGGCCGCCTGCCGATCCGTGTCGAGCTTGAAGCCTTATCGGCAAAAGACTTCGTGCGGATTCTAACCGAGCCGGATGCGGCGCTGATTCGCCAACACACCGCCTTGCTGGCAGCCGAACAATTCAACGTGCAGTTCAGTGACGAAGCCATCCACCGGATCGCTGAAATCGCCTTTGAGGTGAATCGCCGCACCGAGAATATCGGGGCCCGCCGTCTGCACACCGTGATGGAACACCTGCTCGAAGCACTGAGCTTCGAGGCCGATACACGCAGTGGTGAGACGATGAACATCGATGCCGATTTCGTCGATCAACGTCTGGGCGCCTTGGCCGAGGACGAAGACCTCAGCCGCTTCATTCTATAAAGCTTCGGGCGAACAACATGCCACAACCCCATACCAACACGCGCCTCACCGATCTTAAATGGCACAAACGCCAACAGACCATCAGCCTGCGTTTCGCAGATGGCACCGAAGGCACGCTCTCTGCTGAATTCCTGCGGGTATTCAGCCCGTCGGCCGAAGTACGCGGTCATGGCGGCGGCGAGGCCATGCTGGTGATCGGCAAGGAACAGGTCAAGATCGTGGCCATCGAACCGGTGGGACGGTATGCGGTCAAACTGGTGTTTGATGATGGCCATGATAGCGGCCTGTACGACTGGAATACGCTGCATGATTTCTGCCTGAACAAGGACGCCATGTGGCAACGCTATATTGAGCGCCTGGAAGCCGTGGGCCTTTCACGTGCAACAGCCAAAGCACCCAAAAACCTGTTGATCAAAGACCTTTTGGCCGATAATCAGGAAAATTGATCTTTTACGTTATTTCTGGAGTCCAGCATGAGTGAACAGACACATTTTGGCTATCGTCAGGTGCCGGTCGAAGAGAAGGCCAAACTGGTCGGCCGTGTCTTCGACTCCGTAGCCAACCGCTACGATGTCATGAACGATGCCATGTCGCTGGGCATTCATCGACTCTGGAAGCGCGTGGCACTGGAGCATACCGGATTGCGTGCAGGAATGCGCGCGCTGGATCTTGCTTCCGGTACGGGCGATCTCGCCTTGAAAATGGCCGGCATGGTTGGCGAGAAGGGACTGGTCATTCTCTCCGACATCAACCAAAGCATGTTGCACGAAGGCCGGGCCAAGCTCGACAATGCCGGTGTTGTCGGCAACGTCGATTATTGTCTGGCCAATGCGCAGTACCTTCCCTTCCCGAGCAATCATTTCGACTGTGTGACCATCGGTTTCGGGCTGCGCAATGTCACAGACAAAGGCATGGCGCTGCGTGAAATGGCACGCGTGATCAAGCCGGGCGGACGGGTCGTCGTGCTCGAATTCTCCAAGCCCTTCTCGCCACTGATCAGTAAAGCCTACGATCTCTACTCATTCACCGCCCTGCCCGCGCTTGGAAAAATTCTGGCCAAAGATGCCGATAGTTACCGCTATCTCGCCGAATCCATTCGCATGCATCCCGATCAGGAGGCACTGAAAGCCTTGATGATCGAATCGGGTTTTGACCACGTTGATGTGCATAATCTGACGCTGGGAGTGGTGGCGCTTCACATCGGCTACAAATACTGACGATGTCAGCCACGAATAAGGCAGTTCAGCGCATCCGGTCAACCAGGGCCCCGGACGTTTCATGACACAACCTGAACCGACACGAGCACCACCAAGGCAGCCTTGGTGGTTACGGATTCTAGGTGTATCCGCACTGGTTGTTGCACCGCTGATCTGGTGGCTGAGTGCTTACCCCCCTGCCCCCTTTGGTACAACAGCCATGGATGAGCGCATCAGCCGTTCATTCGAAAAGGCGCCGCAACTTGAGCAGGTACGTCATCGAGGATATCTGCGCGTCGCCACCCTGATCAACCCCACCATTTATGTTCCAGACAAGAACCAGCCTCAAGGACTGGAATACGACCTTGTTACCCGTTTTGCGGCCAGCTTGGGTTTGGGTGTTCGATTTATCGTCGCCAAGAACATTGATAACGCCTACAAACTCGTAGCCGAAAACAAAGTTGATTTTGCGGCAGCAGGGCTCGTGGTAAATCTCGCCCGAGAAAACAAATTTCGTTATGGCCCGAGTTATTTATCCGTACGACGACAGCTGATCTATCGTCAAGGCGTGGATAAACCAAAAAGTCTTCAGGATATCGGCAACGCCACCCTTGCTGTGGAACAAGGCTCCAGCAACCAACACTGGCTTGATGAGCGCAATAAGGATGGCCTGCTCAATATCGCATCACATGATGTTGCCAACCCAACTGATAACAGTGCCATGCCAGACGACGGCTATGCTATTCGCATCAAACTGGAAGAAAGCAGTCTCGGCACACTGGAAGCACTGGAAAAGGGTACGGTCGATTACGGCATTGTGTTGTCGCATGAAGCCATGCTCGGGCAAAAATTATCGGACAAAATCAAGGTGGCAACCGACCTTGGGCCTCCAGTTTCTTTTGCGTGGGCCTTTTCGCGCCTCGCCGATGAATCCCTGCTGGACAAGGCACGCCAGTTTTTTGCCACCATACGCGCCAACAATGAACTCAAGAACCTGATCGATCGTCACTACGCCCAGTTCGAACAGCTTGATCAGCAATTGGCGCAACAGTTCATCGAAGATGTGGACAAGCGTATTTCACCATATATCGCTGCATTCAAGGCTGCGGGGACGAAATACCACATTGACTGGCGATTGTTGGCAGCGATGGCATATCAGGAATCAAAATGGGATCCTGAGGCACGCTCCCACATGGGCGCATACGGCATCATGCAGATCACGGCACCGACCGCACAGGATATCGGTCTGATCGACCCGGCCAACCCCGTGAAGAACATCATGGCTGCCGCAAAATACCTGGATCAACTTCGTGCACTCATCCCGGACGACGCAAAGGAACCCGACCGTACCTATCTTGCCATGGCCGCCTATAACATCGGTATCGGCCATCTGACTGATGCCATCAAGCTGACCAAGCTACAGGGCGGTGATCCGAATCGGTGGCGAGACATCCGTGAACGGCTGGCTCTGTTATCCAATCCAAAGTATTACCGGCAGTTACGCAATGGGTATGCCCGTGGGGAAGAAACGATCCAATATGTCGAGAACATTCGTGCATTGCACGACCTGATGATCTGGGTCGAAACACAACATAACCTCATTCAAGACGCGAAACAGTAGTCTCGGTAGAACGTCACTCATGTCGATAGATATTGCAGTGTGGAATTATCGGGCTTGATCTTTGTAAATCAGTCGCTTGAAGGCATGCTGGCGAGGATGTCACTGACTACCTCGGCAGGATAAGGAGCACGCGTGATCGGGCGACCCACCACGATGGACGTTGCGCCAGCTAAGATAGCTTCCGACGGCGTCATCACACGGGATTGATCATCAAGCGCTGCGCCAGTCGGCCTGATGCCCGGTGTGACGATCGCAGGCACGGGTTGCGTGAAAATTTGACGCATCCTATTCGCTTCCCAAGCAGAGCAGACAACACCATCCAATCCTTCTTGCTGAGCCAAACTCGCGAGCATGGACACCTGCTCCGCCAGTGGCCGGGTAATTCCCACCTCGGCCAGAGCGGATTGGTCCATTGATGTCAGCACCGTTACAGCGATAAGGGCCGGTGAATCCGCTGATTGCGGCACCGCACGACGAGCAGCAGCCATCATGGCACGTCCACCCATTGCATGAACATTGACCAAACGCACACCCAGATCACAGGCCGCCTTGCAGGCCTGCTCGACTGTATGCGGAATATCATGGAACTTGAGATCCAGAAAAACAGGGAAGCCCTGATGGACCAAACGACGAACCAGATCAGGCCCGCCCCGGGTAAACAGTTCTTTTCCAACCTTGAGTCCGCAATCACCGGGATTCAAACGATCGACAAAGGGATCGACCAACCGCGGATCGGCAAAATCCAGCGCTACATAAAGCCGAGGTTGAAGAGCGGTTTCTGACATGGTTATGTCTTATTCGCCGCGAATAGCTTGACCCGCTTTTTCATTAACCCGTTCACGCAATTCCTTACCGGGTTTGAAATGAGGCACGTATTTTGAATCCAGAGCAACACTCTCACCCGATTTCGGGTTACGGCCGATACGCGGCTTGCGGTAATTCAGGGAAAAGCTGCCAAAACCGCGAATCTCAATCCGATCGCCGCGAGCCATAGAGGAGATCATCTCATCGAGCATCAGTTTTACCGATGTATCAATATCACGAAGTGAAAGATATTTCTGACGATCCGCCAGGCGGTCGATCAACTCTGATTTTGTCATGCCAGTCATCCTGTAATTTTGGTTTTAGTGACCACGTTGAGTACGTTACATTTTGTCGAAGAAGAATGTTTCAATAAAATCTGCTTTGAAAAAATGGTTTGGGTTTCAACGGACAAACCCAAACTAATGAATCAAAAACGCCATCACATGATGGCGTCTTTTCTTCAAGCTAATCCGTTCTCTTATTCAGCGCGATTGAGCTGTTCTTTCAGCAGATCACCCAAGGTCGGGTTACTGACGGTCGCGCGGCTGCTCAGTTCTTCCATTGCTTCGGACTCTTCCTGAGAATCCTTGGCACGGATAGAGAGGCTGACCATACGGTTTTTACGATCGACGCCCATCACTTTCGCTTCAACGGCATCACCTTCCTTGAGGACAGTGCGTGCATCGTCGATACGGTCACGGGAGATGTCAGAGGCACGCAGGTAGCCTTCGACGCCTTCGCCCAGATCAATCACCGCACCACGGGCATCAACCTCGCGAACGGTACCGTTCACGATCTTGCCCTTCTGGTTGTCGGCTGTGTAGTCGCCGATCGGGTCGCTTTCGAGCTGTTTCAAGCCCAGAGAAATGCGCTCGCGCTCCGGATCGATTGCGATAACAACCGCTTCGATTTCCTCGCCTTTCTTGAACTGACGCACGGCTTCTTCGCCTGGTTCGTTCCAGGAGAGATCGGACAGGTGAATCAGGCCATCGATACCGCCATCCAGACCAATGAACACACCGAAGTCAGTGATCGACTTGATTTGACCGCTAACCTTGTCGCCCTTCTGGTGTGTAGCAGCAAAAGCATCCCAAGGATTGGACTGACACTGCTTCATGCCCAGAGAAATACGGCGGCGCTCTTCGTCGATATCCAGAATCATGACTTCGACTTCATCGCCGACAGAGACGACCTTGCCCGGGTTGACGTTCTTGTTGGTCCAATCCATTTCGGAAACGTGAACCAGACCTTCAACACCGTTATCGATTTCAACGAAGCAACCGTAGTCTGTCAGGTTGGTCACTTTGCCGAACATACGGCTACCGATCGGGAAGCGGCGAGCCAGATCGCTCCATGGGTCTTCACCCATTTGCTTCATGCCCAGTGATACGCGGTTACGTTCACGATCGAACTTCAATACTTTAACGTCGACTTCATCACCGATGTTCACCACTTCAGAAGGATGCTTGACGCGTTTCCACGCCATATCGGTAATGTGCAGCAGGCCGTCGATGCCACCGAGGTCGAGGAACGCACCATAATCGGTAAGGTTCTTGACTACGCCGCGCAGAACCATGCCTTCCTGCAACTGATCGAGCAGCGCATCGCGTTCGGCGCTGTACTCTTGCTCAACAACGGCACGGCGTGACACCACAACGTTGTTGCGTTTCTGATCGAGTTTGATGATCTTGAATTCGACATCCTTACCTTCGAGGTAAGTGGTATCGCGGATCGGACGCACATCGACGAGTGAACCCGGCAGGAACGCACGGATTTCGCCCATCTCGACGGTAAAGCCACCTTTGACCTTGCCGGTAATGCGACCGGTAACAATTTCTTCGTTCTTGAATGATTTTTCAAGCGCTGTCCACGCGCGGGCACGCAATGCTTTTTCGCGTGAAAGCTTGGTTTCGCCGAAACCATCTTCAACCGACTCAAGTGCGACATCAACCTTATCGCCAACCTTGACGGTCAACTCGCCGTTTTCATCAAGAAACTCGGCTGCGGGAATCACACCTTCAGATTTCAGGCCCGTGTCGATGACGACAAAATCGCCATTGATGGCAACGACGGTGCCTTCGATGATGGCACCCGGCTGCATTACTGCATTTTTTTGACTCTCTTCAAAGAGATCGGCAAAACTTTCAATTTGAGCTGACATGAATACTTCGTTCCAAAAAATACGACCAGACGCTCCGAATGACTGTCTGTCGTGGTGGTTAAAAGGCTGACCATTCCGCGTCCCTGGGTTGGCAGTCCGAGCAGTTGCGTTAAATCAAACAACACCTTGCGCGCGAATGAATTCCATCATCCGGGCTTCAACGGCCTCAATCGACAGATGCGTGGAATCAACCACCAGGGCATCTTCGGCAGGAACAAGGGGCGCGATTGCCCGATTGCGATCCCGATCGTCCCGAGCCTGTATCTCCTCGACGAGGGCGGCTAAATTAGCACTTAAACCATTCTCGATCAACTGTTTATAACGCCGCTTGGCCCGAATTTCTGCGCTGGCATCCAAAAACAGTTTGGCAGGCGCATCCGGAAAGACGACAGTGCCCATATCGCGGCCATCGGCGACTAGCCCCGGTGCTTCTGCAAACGCCCGTTGACGCGCCAACAACGCAGCACGCACATCGGGCCGCGCTGCAATTTTTGAAGCCATTGCGCCGGTTTGTTCCGTCCGCAACTCCGAGTCGACGCACACGTCGTCCAGGTAGGCTGCGCCATCTGGATCAAAACGCACATTGAGAGTCTGTGCGACGGCAGCCACTTCGGGATCATCCAGATCGATGTTCCGCTTCCGGGCTGCCAATGCAGTCAAGCGGTACAGCGCACCGGAATCCAGCAGATGAAAGCCGAGTTTTTCAGCCAGACGCCTTGCCAATGTACCTTTGCCAGAGCCACTGGGCCCGTCAATCGTAATGACCGGAATCATGCGCGTTCCTCCGAAGCCAGCAGATCGATCAGACCACCGCCACAGCGACGAAACAGATCGGCAAATCCGGGGAATGAGGTTTCGACGAACTCACAGTTATGAATTGTGATCGTGCCTGCCGCGCGCAAGCCCGCCACGGCGAAGGACATGGCGATACGGTGGTCACCCTGGCTCCATATTTCTGCAGAACCAAAGGGCAAGGGTTCAGCCCCCTTCCCTTCAATAATCAGGCCGTCCGGCGTGGCCGTGGCCCTGACGCCCAATTTGTTGAGCCCATCGGCCATGACGGCAATACGATCAGACTCCTTCACGCGAAGCTCCTCGGCACCCGTCAGGACGGTTCGCCCTTCGGCACAGGCCGCCGCGACGAACAACACCGGGAACTCATCGATGGCAAGCGGAACGAGCGCTTCGGGTATGTCGATGCCGCGCAGCTTCGCACTTTTGATCCGGACATCCGCGACTGGCTCCCCACCTACTTCACGCGGATTGAGCAGGGTAATGTCTGCGCCCATGAGTTTCAGAATATCGATCACGCCGGTGCGCGTTGGATTCATGCCCACATGTTCGAGCGTGATATCGGCCTCTGGCGCGATACTGGCCGCCACCATGAAAAAGGCAGCCGATGAAATATCTGCGGGCACATCGATCTGACGGGCAATGAGTTGGCCGCCACCTTCAAGACACGCCGTCGAACCCTCGCGCGCCACCGGATAACCAAACCCAGTCAACATACGCTCGGTGTGGTCCCGCGTTGGCGCCGGTTCCGTCACGCAGGTCTTGCCCTCTGCATACAGCCCGGCCAGCAGAACACAGGATTTGACCTGCGCACTGGCCATCGGCAGGGTGTAATCGATTGCCTTCAGACGTTGACCGCCACGTATTGTGAGTGGAGAACGGCCACCCTCAGCCGACTCGATGACCGCACCCATTTGGGTCAGCGGATCAATCACCCGTTTCATCGGCCGCCGTGAAAGGGATTCATCGCCTTCCAACACGCTATCGAACGACTGCCCGGCGAGAATCCCCGCCATCAAGCGCATCGATGTGCCTGAGTTCCCCACGTACAACGGGTGTTCGGGGGCTTTCAAACCATGCAGACCCACTCCACTGACACGCACTCGTCCGTCAACAGGCTCGCTGATATCAACGCCCATCGCGCGGAAACAGCGCAGTGTGTTCAGGCTGTCTTCACCTTGAAGAAAACCGGTAATTTCGGTCGTGCCCTCGGCGAGCGCACCCAGCATGATTGATCGGTGGGAGATGGATTTGTCACCCGGAACCCGTAAGGAACCCTGGAGGCTCGCCCGTCCGGGCTGCGTGATGTACGTCACCGCCGAAGGCGCTGGTTTTGTAGCAACATTCATGTCAGACACTCAAAAAAATCAGGATTGGGATGTTGCAGGACAGTACAGTGCGTCCCGAACGGCCTTGGCGTCAGCAAATAGCTTTTCGACACCGGCACTGTCTTTCGCTTCGATCAACTGCCGCAGTCGATTTAACTCGACCAGATAATGATCCAGCATCGGCAGCAATTCATCGCGGTTCGCGACACAGATATCGCGCCACATTTGCGGATCGGAGCTCGCAATGCGAGAAAAATCGCGGAAACCGCCTGCGGCATAACGGAATACCTCGTACCGCTCTTCAAGGCGGGACAAGGCGGATACGAGACCGAAGGCCGCCAGATGAGGCAAATGACTGGTTGCTGCCAACACATGATCATGGTGCTGGACACTCATCTGTTCAACGACAGCCCCCACGCTTTGCCAAAGATCGACGGCTCGATCCACCATCTCGGAAGTGTTTTCATTGATGGGCGTAAGAATCACTCGGTGATCGACAAACAAGGTTGCGAACGCCGCATCGGGGCCACTGCGTTCAGTACCGGCAATCGGGTGACCGGGAACGAACTG